>Ga0209156_10001518_pt1 | contig 18906 bp, 13 predicted proteins | sample GraSoiAngelo_124_FD_185881 | JGI IMG/M metagenome (GOLD analysis project Ga0209156, IMG submission 185881) | Grasslands soil microbial communities from the Angelo Coastal Reserve, California, USA - 14_0927_05_20cm (SPAdes) (version 2) | ecosystem: Environmental > Terrestrial > Soil > Grasslands...
AGCGCGTGGCGGAGGCCCCGCTGGCGGAGCTGCTGGGCATGTCGCGGACACCGGTGCGCCAGGCGCTGCCCGTGCTCGCGCAGGAAGGGCTGCTCACCGAGCACCAGACGCGCGGCTACGTCGTCCGCGGGTTCAGCACCGCCGATGTTCTCGATGCCATCGACCTGCGCGGAGTCCTCGAGGGTCTCGCTGCGCGCCGCGTCGCGGAGCGAGGCGCGTCGCGGACACTGCTGCAAACATTGCGCGTCTGCCTGGCCGAGGGCGATCAGATCCTCGCCGAGGGTCACGTCGCCGACAAATTCGAAGCGCTGTATGTCGACATGAACGTGCGCTTCCACCAGCTCATCGTGGCCGAGTGCCGCAGTCCCATCATCCAGCAGGCTTTGGAGCGCAACGCACGCATTCCATTCGCGGGCCCGCAGGCGCTCGCCCTCGACAAGACGAGCCTCGAGCGGATGTACGACACGATGGCTTATGCACATCGTCAGCATCACTGCATCGTATCGGCCCTGGAGCGCGGCGAGAGCTCGCGCGTGGAAGCGCTGATGCGCGAGCATACGAATCCGGTCAAGGAGAATCTCAATATTCCGGCGACCGGCGGGGAGGACCGGGAGGTGATACCGCGTCTCGCACTTGTCCGGTGAGCGCGGGCATGAACCGGACAGAACATCAACACCGGCCGGTACGACTGGGGGTTACGGGGCGACAAGCGAAGTAGCGTCGAGCGTTGCTGATCCGGGCTGGCTTTTCCGAGGGGAGAATACCAACATGAATGTCTCGTTTGCCAAATGGTTTCATGCCTATGCCCGCCGTGCGCTGTACAGCGCGGCTGTTGCCGTGGTCTGCGTGCAGGCCGTGGCCCAGGAGAAGCTGCAGGAGGTCGTCGTGACCGCGGAGCGGCGCGAGGAGAACATCCAGAACGTCCCGATTGCCATCACGGCAGTTACGACCGAGACGCTGCGATCCAAGGGCGTGACCGACATCCACGCTCTGGGCAATCTCACGCCCAACGTCAACCTCGATGCCGGGTCGCCCTTCTCGGGCGACCGGTCGGTGCTCTCCGCCTCCATCCGCGGCATCGGTCAGGATGACTTTGCGTTCAACCTGGATCCCGCCGTCGGCGTCTACCTGGACGGCGTCTATCTCGCGCGCACCATCGGCGCCAATCAGAACCTCCTCGATGTGGATCGCATCGAGATCCTGAAGGGCCCGCAAGGCACCCTCTTCGGCGCGAACACTATTGGCGGTGCGATCAGCATCGTGACCCACACGCCGGGCAGCAAGCCGCACTTCGTCGCCGAAGCGGACACGGGACGATTCAACCGGCGCGATTTCGCCTTCACCGCGGACATGCCCATCAGTAACACTCTGCTCTCGAGCATCACCGTATCGTCTCAGGTACGCGACGGTTACCAGAGAGTGATTCCCTATCCTGCGGGCTCTCCCGAGGCGACGATTGCCCACATCGTCGATCCGCAGACGGCCTATCCCAAGGCCGGGACCGACGCCCACGACTCCAATGGGGGCCAGAATCTGCAGGTCGTCCGCGGCAAGCTCCTGTGGCTCGCCTCCGATTCCATGAAGGCGACCTTCGCCGCCGACTGGTCGCACGAGAACCAGTCCGCGATACCGAACACCGCCACGCTGGCGATCCCGACCGCAGCGTTCTCGGGGATCTATAATCTGTGCATCAGTCAGCCGGCTGCCGTGCTCAACGCCCTGAACCTGCAGAATGCCGCCGACCTCGCGCTCGTCGTCTCGTACGACCCACTGTTTTCCCCGGCCATTCCCGGCGGCTTCTTCGCGAATCAGACCAGCAACATCTTCAACACCACCAACGGTCTGTGCGGGCCGCGCGCCAACAACTCAGGACTGCCCTATCCCGGCGGTGCCGCGCTCGGTGGCGCGGGCTACATCGGCGGACCTCCGGGTCCCATGAACGCGGCGAGCCCGGGCTATACCGGTTCGCCGAACCCCCGGATCTACTGGAATCGCGCTGCCACCGACACGGGCAATATCGATACGACCTACTCCACGGGCCCGAGCTTCGCCAAATACGACGCCTTCGGTGGCTCGATCACGCTGGACTCGGACGTCACGCAAGGGCTGCACTTCAAGTCCATCACCGGCTATCGGCAGACCAAGTGGAACATCGGCATCGACCTCGACGGCACGCCGGAGTCGATCCAGGAGGTCACCGACACGCAGCACCAGTTTCAGGTTTCCGAGGAGCTGCAGCTCTCCGGCAAGCTGCTCGAGAACAAGCTCGACTACGTCTCCGGCCTGTATTTCTTCCACGAGGCCGGCTACGTGCACGACTTCGTGCCGTTCGAAGGCATCCTGTACATCTACGACGCCGCCAACGACGTAGACACCAAGACCTATGGAGCATTCCTCCACGCAGACTACCGCCTCATGGACGCGATCGGCTTCAGCTTCGGCGGCCGATATACGTGGGATCGCAAGACGTTCACCGGCGGACAGGAGGACCTGAACGGCTTCGCCTACAAGTTCCTCGGCTGCAATCCGCCGAATGCCGTCCTGAATCCGGTCCCGTTTGGACCGCCGGGCGGCATCCCCAACCCGGCCGGCTTGCCGTGCGCGGTATTCGTGGGCTTCCCTGACCCGACTCAGCCGCTGCGTTACTTCCCGCCGGGCGACCTCAGCCAGAACTACAACATCTTCACCCCCACGGTGGGCGCGCAGTATCACATCAGTCCGGACGTGATGGCGTATCTGAGCTGGTCAAAAGGGTTCAAGGCGGGCGGCTGGTCGACGCGTCTGTCGCGGGCAATCAAGAGTGGCAACGACGTCGCCTTCAAACCCGAGTACAGCAAGACGGTGGAGTTGGGCCTGAAGTCGGAATGGCTGGACCGCCGCCTGCTGGCGAACGCCGCCGTGTTCTACACCAATTACGACGGGATTCAGCTCAACGTCCAGACCGGCGCCTCTCCCGTGTACGAGAACGCAGGCAACGCCAAGATGAAAGGCGGTGAGCTGGAGATGCAGTCGCTGCTCGCGCGCGGCCTGACGCTCAATTTCGCCGGCGCGTACATAGATGCCTACTATACTTTCGTCGATCCTGCGATCGGCATTCCCCAGTACTTCGATCCGAATCGAGGTCTCGTGTTGCTGCCGCCGCTCAGTGCAAGGTTACCGAAGACGCCGAAGTACAAGTTCACCCTGGGTCCGACGTACGGCTTCGGCCTTGCTAACCAGGGGAAGATTCGCCTCGCCGCGGACTACACCTACACGGCCGAGATGTGGAACGATTCACTCAATACGCCGCAGCTGAGCCGTCCGGTGACGCGTAATCTGAGTGCAAGCATTCATTACTTCTCGCCGAGCGGCACTTACGAGTTCGCCCTCGGTGGCACGAACCTGACCGATGACCGCTACGTCACCGTCGGTGCCGTCAACTACGCAGCGGGCGAGATTCAAAGCGGTTTCAACCCGCCACGGGAATGGTATGCGACCGTGCGGGTGTCAGTTGGACAATAGCTCATGTCGTAGAGAGGACGCGGATATGTCAGCCACGACCCGCACAATGACCGCCCCGCCGTCCACGGCGTACAAGATCGTCGATGTCCCCGAGCTGCAACGGGACGTGATCAAACGGTACGCCGTGCCGGGAACCTTCGTCGGGGCCTCGGAGAAGGAAAGCCCGTGGGTGCCGTTTGGCACCAACGCGGCCATACGCCACCTCGCGTTCGACGTCCGACACAACATCTTCAGCAACATCCTGTGGATCAAATCCAAGGGCGTGGTCGGCACGCACAAGCATCGTGGCACGGTGGTCATGATCTGTCTCGAGGGAAGCACCCGCTATCTCGAATACGACTGGGTAGCGACACCCGGGTCGTTCATCTACGAGACCCCGGGACTCACGCACACGCTGGTGACCGACGATCCGAACGGCGTGAAGCTCTTCGGCTGGCTCCAGGGGCCGATCGAGTGGTACGACGAGCACGGCAACTTCGTCGAGACATCCGACGTGTGGTGGTTCATGAACCACTACGAGACCTACTGCCGCGAGCACGGTATCCCGATCAACAAACAGTTGTATCTGTGAGCCGGCTCCTCGTGGGGCGCTCGAGGACGGTTTGACATGGCCAGGATCGTGGGCGGGATCGGCTCCTCGCACACCCCGACGATCGGGTTTGCCCTGGATGCGAACAAGCAGACCGATCCGGTCTGGGCGCCGATATTCGCGGGCTACAAGCCGGTGCAGCAGTGGCTGCAGGAGAAGCGGCCGGAGGTCCTGTTCTTCATCTACAACGACCACGTCACCTCGTTCTTCTTCGACCATTACTCGCACTTCGCGCTCGGAGTGGGGGAGGAGTACGCGGTGGCCGATGAGGGCGGCGGGCCGCGCAAGCTGCCGCCGATCAAGGGCCACCCAGGGCTCGCCCGCCATATCGCCACGGCGCTCACCGCCGACGAGTTCGATCTCGCGTACTTCCAGGCAAAGCCACTCGATCACGGCTGCTTCTCGCCGCTGTCGATGCTGTGGCCGCATGAGGAGCGATGGCCCGGCGCGATCGTCCCGCTGCAGGTCGGCGTGCTCGAATTCCCCATCCCGACAGCGCGGCGCTGCTTCAGGCTGGGCAGGTCGCTCCGCCGGGCGATCGAGAGCTACCCTGAGGATCTCAAGGTGGCCATCGTCGCGACCGGAGGCCTCGCGCACCAGGTACACGGCGAGCGCGCCGGATTCAACAACACGGCCTGGGACATGGAGTTCCTTGACCTGCTCGAGCGGCAACCCGAGCGCTTAAGCGAGCTGACGATCGCGCAGTACGCCGAGCGGGGCGGGCTGGAAGGCGCGGAGGTGATCATGTGGCTCATCATGCGCGGCGCCTTGTCCGCGAAGGTGAGGAAACTGCACAGCGCCTACTACCTGCCGTCGATGACCCCGATTGTCACGGTGATCTACGAAGACGACTCCCCGGTGGCTGCGACGGAGACGGACGCCGAGTTCCGGGAGCGCATCGCCCGTGAGCTCTCCGGAGTGGAACGGCTGCCGGGCACTTATCCGTTCACGCTGGACCGCAGCGTGAAAGCCTACCGCCTCAATCACTTCCTGCACGGGCTGATAAAGCCTGAGTACCGGCGGCGGTTCCTGGCCGATGCGGAGCCGATGTTCGAAGAGGCGGGCCTTACGGCGCAGGAGCGCGACCTCGTGCGGCGGCGCGACTGGCGTGGGCTGATCCACTACGGGGTGATCTTCTTCCTCCTGGAGAAGCTGGCCGCAGTGCTCGGCATCACCAACCTGCACGTCTATGCCGCAATGCGCGGCCAGACCCTCGAGGACTTCCAGAAGACCCGCAACGCCCAGGTGCTCTACTCGGTCGCCGGACAGGGTCCACAGCTCAAACGATTGAATGCCAGTGAGGAATAGCAGCGATGGGTGGCCAGAGTCTGGAGAGTCTGCTCAAGGGGGCGGGTAACACGGTCGATCTGCTGCGCAACTCGCAGGTCGGGGCCTACGTCTATCCAGTCGTGCCGATCGAGTTCAGCAACTGGCGCAGCGAGCAGGTCGGCTGGCAGAAAACCGCGGTGCTCTTCGATCAGTCGCACCACATGGCCGAGTTGACCGTTTCCGGCCCCGACGCCCTGCGGCTGCTGTCCCACCTCACGATCAACAGCTTCGCCAACTTCACGCCGAACAAGGCGAAGCAGATGGTGCCGTGCAGTCACGACGGCTATGTGATCGGCGACGGCATTCTCTTCTATCTCGACAAGGATGAGCTGCTGTTCGTCGGACGCACCCCTACCGTGAACTGGCTGCAGTTTCACGCGGAGACGGGCGGCTATAAGGTCGAGGTGATCCGCGATGACCGCTCGCCGTCCCACCCCCGCGGCAAGGCGGTCTCCCGCCGACATTACCGCTATCAGATCCAGGGGCCGAACGCCGCCCGGGTGCTCGAGAAGCTCAACGGCCGGCCGCTGCCGGACGTGAAGTTCTTCCACATGGATGCGATCAACATCAGCGGGCGCAGGGTGCGCTGCCTGCGGCACGGCATGGCGGGGGCTCCGGGGCTGGAGGTCTGGGGTCCCTATGCGGAGGCGGATGAGATCCGCGAGGCCATCCTCGAGGCGGGCAGAGACTTCGGTCTGGTGCAGGTGGGCGCGCGCGCCTACTCCAGCAACACGCTCGAGTCCGGCTGGATTCCCTCGCCGCTACCCGCGGTGTACACCGGGGAGCGGATGAAGAAGTACCGCGAGTGGCTTCCCGCTGACGGATACGAAGGCACCGCCTCGATCGGTGGCAGCTTCGTGTCCAGGAATATCGAGGACTATTACCTCACGCCCTACGCGCTGGGCTACGGGCCGTTCATCAAGTTCGACCACGACTTCATCGGGCGGCAGGCGCTGGAGCAAATAGCGAAAGGGCCGCACCGCAAGAAGGTGACCTTCGCCTGGAATGCCGAGGACGTGCTGAAGATCTTCGCTTCGCTCCTGGTCCCGGGCGGGGAGAACTACAAGTACTTCGATTTCCCGAACTGCAACTATGCCTCTTCCTCTTTCGACAAGATCGTGACGGGTAGCAAGACGGTCGGCTTTTCCATGTTCGGCGGCTACAGCTACAACGAGCGCACGGCGCTGTCGCTCGGTGTCGTCGACCCGGACATCGAGATCGGGGACGTTCTGACACTCATCTGGGGCGAAGAGAACGGCGGGACCCGCAAGACCACCGTCGAGCCGCACCGCCAGCTCGAGGTCCGGGTGCGAGTCTCCCCGACCCCGTACGCGCGGGCGGCGCGCGAGGCCTATCACGAGGGCTGGCGCACGCGGCAGGTCCATTCGTAGTAGGCTGACAGCCATGGCGGACGAAGCTCCCGTCCTGATCGCAGGCGGAGGGTTGGTCGGCCTGTCGGCCGCTACATTCCTCGCGCAACAGGGGATTCGCTCGGTAACCATCGAGCGTCTGCGGGCAAGCTCGCCACTGCCGCGAGCCGCATTCTTCCATATGCGCACGCTCGAAATGTTCCGCTCCGTAGGAATCGAGAGCCGCATGCGGGAGCAATCGGCGCGGGACTACGTCCCGGAGGGCGCCATCATCGCGATGGATTGCCTCGCGGGCCGCAAGCTCGCGGACATCATTGCGAACCTGAACGAGGGCGTTGAGGCTGTGAGCCCCTGCCGCCGATTGTTTCTGAACCAACCGAGCCTTGAGCCGATTCTTCGCGACCGTGCGCGGGAAGCCGGAGCCACGATCATTCAAGGCGCGCAGATCGTCGATGTGCGCCAGGACCGGAACGGTGTCAGCGTCACCGTGGAGTATGTCGATGGCGGAAACATGCGCGAGTTGCGTGCCGAGTATCTGATCGCCGCGGATGGCGGCCACTCCAAAGTACGCGAGTGCCTGGGAATCGGTTACGAGGGGCGCGGCGCGTTCTCTAATTCAGTCACCATCTACTTCACCGCGGATCTGTCGCCCTGGGTCGGCAACAATGCCTGGAGCGTGATCTACGTGAACAATCCGGTGCTGCGTGGATTCTTCCGGTTGAACCGCAGCGCGCAGGCTGGCTTCCTCGCAATCAATACGCTGGGCGATCCGAAGCTCGATCCGCAAGCTGCCGCGAATGCGGCCGCTGACGTCAGCGAGCATCGGCTCATTGAGCTCGTTCGCGCGGGCGTGGGAAATCCGGATCTCGCGGTTCGGATAGATGGCCACACCCGCTGGCACGCGACCGCGAACGTCGCGCAGGAATTCCAGGACAAACGCATCTTCATCGCCGGCGACGCCGCACATCTGATGCCGCCCAACGGCGGGTTCGGTGGCAACACTGGAATTCACGACGCGCACAATCTTGCGTGGAAGCTCGCTCTGGTCATTCGGGGACACGCGAGTGCGAACCTGCTCGACAGCTACGCGATGGAACGCAAGCCCGTCGCCCGGTTCACGGTCGAGCAGGCCTTCTCGCGCTACGTGGCACGCACTGCGCCGTGGCTCGAGTCGAGTCAACAACCCGAGGCTCTCGTGGATGACTTACACATCGAGCTCGGCTACCTGTACAACTCCCCGATCGGCATTCACGCCGATCCGCGGACCACGCTCGGAGTTCCCGGCTCGCGGGCACCGCACGTCTGGCTCACGCGCGCAGGCAAGCGCCTTTCCACGATCGATCTGACTGGACACTTCCTGCTGCTGGCCGGCGCTGAAGGCCGCTCGTGGGTGGATGCTGCCAGGGGAGCGAGCGAGCGCTTCGGCGGACTGCCGCTCGAGGCTTACTGCATCGGAGTGGATTTCGACGACGCCGAAGGCCGCTTTCCACAGGCCTACGGAATCTCGAGCTCGGGTGCATCGCTCGTGCGGCCTGATGGCTTCGTCGCATGGCGCTGCGAGCAGTCCGCGCACGATGCGACTGGCGTCTTGAACGACGCCCTGAGCCGGAGCCTTGGGCATCATCCCGTACCCGCCGCGGCCTGACGGAGGGCGAGCGGCGCCTCAGAGGCGGTAGTCCTGTTGCCGCTTGGCATAGTCGATGAAGAAGTCCAGCGCGGTCGGGTCGGACAGGCCGCTGCGGTTGGCGGCCTTCTCGGGAGGTACCCCCATCAGGATCCGCCGCACCGGCACTTCCATCTTCTTGCCGGTGAGGGTGTAGGGGATGCCCGGGACCTGATAGATCTTGTCCGGCACGTGGCGTGGCGTGTACTCGCGGCGCAGCGTGTCGCCGATCTTGGCCTCGAGTTCGGGATCGAGTTCGACGCCCGCGGCGAGCTTCACGAACAGCGGCATGAAGAAGCCGCCGCCCGGCAGGTCAAGGTTCACGATGAGTGCATCCTGCACTTCGGGGATCATGCCGAGCGAGCGATACACCTCGGCCGTGCCGATGCGCACCCCATAGCGGTTGAGGGTCGCGTCCGAGCGTCCCAGTACCCAGCAGTTGCCTTCGGGATTGATCTTGAAAAAGTCCCCGTGCCGCCAGACGCCGGGAAACTCCTGGAAATAGGTCTCGAGGTAGCGACGGTCGCCCGGATCGTTCCAGAAGCGCAGCGGCATCGACGGCATGGGCTCGGTGATCACGAGCTCGCCGACCTCGTCGACAACACTCTCGCCGCGCGCGTTGTAGGCCTTGACCGACACCCCGAGCGAGGGGGCCTGGATCTCGCCGGCGCGTACCGGGAGCGTCGGCACGCCCCCGACGAACCCTGTGCAGCAATCCGTGCCGCCGCTGCCGTTGGCGACCCAGAGGTCCTCCTTCACATTGAGGTAGAACCAGGCCATGCACTCCGGGCTCGCGGGCGAGCCGGCGAGATTCACCGTGCGCAGCGCCTCGAGCCCGAACCGCTCGCGTGGCACGACCCGCAGGCGGCTGAGCTGGTCAACGTAGGTGGGGCTCGCGCCGAAGGTGACGACGCCCGCCTCCTGCGCCATCTTCCAGAGGACGTCAGGGGTCGGATGCGCCGGGTGCCCGTCATAGAGGACCGGCACGGCACCGGTGAGTGGTGTGCTCACCAGGAAGTTCCACAGCATCCAGCCGGTCGTGGTGAAGTAAAACACGCGCTCGCGCGGGTGCAGGTCGAAGTGAAACGTCGCGTTCTTCAGCGTCTCGAGCAGGATCCCCCCGTGACCCTGGACGATCGGCTTCGGAAGGCCCGTCGTGCCGGAGGAGAACAACGTCCACAGGGGATGATCGAAGGGCACCTGGGTGTACTCAAACTGCCCCGCGCCGACCGCGGGCCGATCGAATAGCGTTCGCCAGTGTCGGGCGGACGGGACCGGCAGTGTGGTGTCGTCCGGGTTCAGGTACGGCAGGTAGATGAGGTGCTCGAGGGACGTGAGGCTCGCGGCGATGCGGCGCAGCTCGCTCCGGCGGTCGAAGGCTTTACCCCCGTAGCGGTACCCGTCGATGCCGAAGAGCAACTTCGGAGAGAGCTGCTCGAGCCGATCGAGGGTGCCGCGTTCGCCGAAATCCGGCGAGCAGCACGCCCAGATCGCGCCGATGGCGGTGGTCGCCAGCATCGCGATCATGGTCTCGGGGATGTTCGGCATCCAGGCCACGACCCGATCCCCGGGCTCGACGCCGAGCGCGCGCAGCTCGGTGGCGAGCGTCCGTACGCGGTTGCCGAGTGCCTCCCACTTCAGCGCCGTGAGCGGTTGGCTTTCGCTCACGTGGAGGAGCACATCGCCCCCTGAGGGCTCGCGCCGTAACACGTGCTGGGCGTAGTTGAGGCGGGCCCCCGGGAACCATTCGGCACCCGGCATGCTGCGCCGGCCGAGCACCCGCGTGTACGGTGCCGAGGAGTCGATAGGGAAGTAGTCCCAGAGCGCCTGCCAGAAGCCTTCCAGGTCCTCGACGGACCAGCGCCAAAGCGCGGTGTAATCGGCAAAGCGCCGGCCCCGCTCGCGTGCGAGCCAGTCGGCGAATGCCGTCACGTTGGCACGGCGGATCCGGTCAGGCCCCGGGGTCCAAAGGAGGTCACCTGGCTGCATGCGTCTCAATCCTCGCCCGCCGATCGATCTCGGCGTACGCTTGAAAGATAACTCAGGCGCCTCGGTTCGACCCTATGAATACCCAATCTGCGGCCTTTCCGGCCCCGAGCTCGCTGCAGGTGCTTCCGGGTACCGAGCGGGCGCAGGCCGCCTACCCCTACTACATGCAGTTCACTGCCGCGGACGATGCGCGGTTCTGGTTCTACAACTCGATGCATTTCCCGGAACCGATGTCGGCGTTCGACATGGTGACGGCCGAGGCTGCGTATTGTGCTCTCGGCTCCTCCACCACGCGCGTGCACTGCCTGCCGACCACGCTCGGGATCGACTACCGGATCATCAACGGGCGCGTCTACATCGGTGGCAACGCCGTGACGGACCCAGCGGAAATCGCCCGCCGCACCGGCGAGTTCCAGCAGCGCGCCTTCTACTATTACGGCAACTGGGAGCGCCTGTATGCGCAGTGGCGCGAGAAGATGCTGGCGCTGATACGCGAAGCCCAGGCGTTACCGAAGCTCGAGCTGCCGGAATTCGAGCCGCTCGCGAACGTGCACTCCGGGCGCGGCATTGCCTCGAACCATCAGCTTCTCGAGACCTACCAGAAGACCCTCGAGGGCTACTTCCGGATGTGGCACCACCACTTCGAGTTCCTGCTGCTCGGCTACGGGGCCTACATGACCTTCTTTGCCTTCTGTAAGAAGGCCTTCCCGGAGATCAGCGACCAGACCGTCGCGCGCATGGTGGCGGGGATCGAGGCGGAGATCTTCCGTCCCGATGAGGAATTGCGCCGCCTCGCCCGCCGGGCGGTGGAGCTCGGCGTCGACGCTGAGTTCCAGGAAGGACGCACGGCGCAGGCGATCATGACGGCGCTCGGGACGCGGGGAGCCGCCGGGCGGGAATGGCTCGAGGAACTCGCGACCTCGCGTGATCCCTGGTTCAACATCAACGTCGGGGACGGCTTCTACCATTACCACCGCTCCTGGAACGATGACCTGTCCATGCCCTTCGCTGGCCTCCCGGGCTACATTGCCCGGGTCAAGGCGGGAGAGTCCCTCAAGAGGCCCATCGAGAAGCTCCAGGCGCAGCGCCGGCAGCTGATCCAGGACTATCGGGACCTCCTCGGCTCTGAGGAGGAGCGGCAGGCCTACGATCAGATGATCGCTCTCGCCCATCGGGTTTTCCCGTACGTCGAGGGGCACAAGTTCTACTGCGAGCATTGGTACACGAACCTTTTCTTCAACAAGATCCGCGAGTTCGGGACCTTACTCGCGGCGCATGGGTTTTTCGCGCACGAAGCGGACGTGTTCCACCTCACGCACTACGAGGTCGAAGCCGCGATCATCGACCTCATGACCTCCTGGTCGAACGGCTCGCCGCCGCGGGGACCAGAGCGCTGGCCGCAGATCGTGAGCGAACGCCGGGCGGCGATCGGCGAGTGGGCCAAGCACAGCACCCCGCCCGCCTTAGGTCCGGTCCCCGACGTGATCGACGATCCGGCGATCGTGATGCTCTGGGGCATCACGCGCGAGAGCCTGGACCGGTGGCTGCGCGCCACGAGCGATGCGGGGAGCCGCGAGCTGCGCGGCTTTGCCGCCTCGAGCGGCATCGTCGAGGGTCCGGCGTGCGTCGTGAGGTCGGTGGAGGAGATCGCGCGCGTACGCCAGGGGGACATTCTGGTCTGCCAGATCACCAATCCCACCTGGGCACCGATCTTCCAGAAGATCGCGGGCGCGGTGTCCGACATCGGCGGCTCGATGAGCCACGCCGCCATCGTGGCGCGGGAGTTTGGTCTTCCCGCGGTCGTCGGGACCGGGAACGCGACCTCGCGGATCAAAGACGGTCAGCGCATCCGCGTCGACGGCGGCCGCGGCGTCGTCACGCTCCTCTCGTAGCGAGCCTCATGGGTGCCGGCGCGCACATCGCCTGGTTCGACGAGATCGGGCTCGGCGATCGGGAGCAGGTCGGCGGCAAGGGCGGGAGCCTGGGTGAGCTCACGCGGGCAGGGATCGCCGTGCCGCCGGGATATGTGGTGAGAACTGCCGCGTTCGAGCGGTTCCTGGAGTCGCTCGAGCGCGAAGCACCGGTGCGCGCGGCCGTGGCGGCGCTCAAGGGGGACGACCTCGAATCGATCACGGCCTGCTCGAGGGCGCTGCGCGGCCGGATGGAAGAGGCTGAGCTGCCCGGTGAGCTGCTCGAGGAGCTCACCGCCGCCCACGCGAGGCTGAGCGCGGGCACCGAGCAGCCGGTCGCGGTGCGCTCGTCGGCCACCTGCGAGGACGCGCTTGACGCGAGTTTCGCCGGTCTTCAGGACACGTACCTGTGGGTCAGGGGCGTGGCGCAGATGCTTGAGCGCGTGCGCAGCTGCTGGGCGAGCCTGTACTCGGTGCCCTCGATCAGCTATCGCCTGAAGCACGGGTTCCCCGAAGAACGCGTCGCAATGGCCGTCGTGGTCCAGATCATGGTGGATGCCGGGACGGCGGGTGTGATGTTCACCCGCAGTCCGACGACCGGTGACCGGTCGGTCGTGACGATCGAGGGCGCCTGGGGCTTGGGTTCCGCCGTGGTGGGCGGTGAAGTGACCCCGGATCGCTGGGTCCTCGGCAAGATTACCGGCGAGATATCCGTGCGCGAGATCTCCGACAAGCTGATCCAGCACGTCCCGGCTGCCAACGGTGGCGTGGAGGCCGTCGCGGTCGGCGAGGAGCGGCGGCGCGCGCCCAGTCTGAGCGACACCCAGCTGCAGGAGCTCAGCAGCATCGCACGCCGGGTCGAGCGTCACTACGGGCGCGCCCAGGACATCGAGTGGGCGATCGACCGGCACAGCGGCGCAATCCTGCTGCTGCAGAGCCGCCCGGAGACGGTCTGGTCGGCACGGGACGCCGCGCCGATCGCCAAGCCCCAGCAAGATCCGCTGATGCACGTCATGTCCATCTTCGGAACGCGTCGGTGCCCCTGAGCGCCCAGGACGTCGCGGAAATCACCCGGCTGCTGGAGGAGTCGGAGTTCGACGAGCTGCATCTGGAGCACGAGGGGTTCAAGCTCACGCTGAAGCGCGGCGCTGCCGCGCGGAACACTGCGGCAGAGAACACCCCGGCGCCCTCGGCGTCGCCGGCTCCGGGGTCCGCTGCGGGGTCAGCGCCGCCAGGCGGTGAGCTGCGCGGCGAGCCCCCGGCATCGCCCGGTTCGGTCCTCAACGTCACCGCGCCTTTTGTCGGCATCTTCTACCGCGCCGCCAAGCCCGGGGCCCCGCCTTACGTCGAGGTCGGATCGCAGGTACAGGAGGACACCATCATCGGCATCATCGAAGTGATGAAGCTCATGAACACCGTGCGGGCGGAGGTTCAGGGCACCGTCGTCGAGATTCTCGTGCAGGATGGCGCGGTGGTCGAATACGGGCAGGTGCTGGTGCGGATTGCGCGAGGGCCGCAGCATGGCTGAGATCGCTCTCGTCGACACCTCGCTCCGCGATGGCAATCAGAGCACGTGGGCGGCGGTTGGTATCGACACCGCGAAGACGCTGACGATCGCGCCGGTGATGGACCGGGTGGGCTTCAAGGCGATCGACTTCACGACTTCGACCCACATGGGCGTTGCCGTGCGCTACAAGCGTGAGGACCCGTGGGAGCGCATTCGCCTCATGGCGACGGCCACGCCCAACACGCCGCTGCAGTTCATGTCGACGGGATTCCGCTTCATTTCCTGGGAAACGGCGAGCCCGGAGTTCATGGCGCTCGCGTTCGAGGTGCTCGCGCGCAACGGCATACGGCGCTTCTGCCTCGCCGATCCGATGAACGATGCGCAATCCAACATCGCCTGCGCCCGGATGGTGAAGGGCGTGGGCGGTGAGTTCGTGATTGCGGCGCTCGTCTTCACGCTCAGTCCCATCCACGACGACCGGCACTACGCCCAAGCGGCGCGGAAACTCGCCGCCTGCCCGGAGGTGGACGCGATCTACATCAAGGATCCGGGCGGGCTCTTGTCACCGCGACGGGCCGGCACGCTGATTCCGGCCGTCAAGGCCGAGATCGGGGCGAAGCCTCTGGAGCTCCATTCGCATTGCACCATCGGGCTCGGGGAACTGCTCTACATGGATGCGGTGGACTACGGGGTGAGCGCCCTGCAGTGCGCATCCGGTGCGACGGCGGACGGGATCTCCAATCCCCCCTCGCTGCGCGTGGTGGAGAACCTGCGCGCACTCGGCCACACGGTGCCCATCGACACCGAGGCCCTCACCGAGGTGAACCGCTTCTTCACCCGCATCGCGCAGGCGGAAGGCCTCCCCGTCGGCGCGCCGCAACCCTTCGATGCCGGGTACCTGCGCCATCAGCTCCCCGGGGGCATGATCGGGACGATGCGCCGGCAGCTCGCGGAGCAAGGGCTCTCGCATCTCGAAGGAGCGGTGATCGAGGAGATTGCCCGCGTGCGCGAGGAACTCGGCTGGCCGATCGTCATGACGCCGTTTTCGCAGATACTGCTGACGCAGGCGTTCCTCAACGTGACCGGCCGCGAGCGCTACGCGGTCATTCCCGACGAGGCCATCCGCTACGCGCTCGGGCGCTTCGGCCGCCCCAACATCCCGATCGCGCCCGAGGTGATGGCGCGCATCGAGTCGCTGCCACGCACCAGGGAACTGCGGGCCGAGCCGGCGATGGCGCCCGTCGCGGAGCTGCGCGCGCGGTTCGGCCGCGGACTACCGGACGAAGAGTTGCTGCTGCGGGCCACCATGCCGGCCACCCAGGTGGATGCGATGCGGGCGGCGGGGCCGGCGGCGCGCCACTACGATCCGGAGTCGAAACCCGTGATGGAGCTGCTGCGCCGGGTGCTGAAGCTTCGCAACGTTTCGGAACTGAGCGTGGTGAAGTCGGACTTCAGGCTCGAGCTACGCGGCGCGGGCTCCCGGGCGCTGTCGGCGTGAGTCATGCCAGGCGGTGCAGCGCGCGAGACCGCACGGACCCCGATACGGGGCGCCGTGTTCGACGTAGACGGCACGCTGGTCCTCAGCAACCGCTCGCTCAGTGGCTACGAGGTGTTGCCGGGAGCAATCGAAGTGCTCACGACGCTCAAAGCGCGGCAGGTGCCGTTCGCGCTGCTTACCAACGGCAGTGCCTACCCGCCGGCGGAGCAGGCCGCGAAGCTGCGTGAGGTCGGACTCCCGGTCGATGACGACCGGATGATCACCCCCTCCAGCATCGCCGCGGATCACATGCTGCGCCGCGGCATCCGGCGGACGCTGGTCCTCGGGAGCATTGGCGTGGGACAGGCTCTGCGCGACGCCGGCATCGAGACGGTGCACACCGGCGAGGCCGGGGCAACGGAGGTCGGGAGCGTCTTCGTCGGGTGGCACCCGGAGTGCGGCATGAAGGACATCGAGACCGCCTGTCAGGCCATCTGGGGCGGCGCCGAACTCTGCGTAGCTTCCGACGTCCCTTTCTTCGCCACGAAGCAGGGGCGCACGATCGGCTATTCGTTTGCGATCACGGCGGCCATCCGTCGCCTGACGCGCGCACCTATGACGCTCACCGGCAAGCCCTCGCTCCTGGCGCTGCGCTTCGTCGCCAGGCGCCTCGGCGTGCCGGTCCGGGCCCTGGCTGTCGTCGGAGATGACCCGATCGTCGAGATCCTCATGGCGCGCCGCGGCGGCGCGACGGCACTGGCGGTGACGACGGGGACGACGCGCCGGGGGGAATGGGCACGGCAGGCCCGCTTGCACCGGCCGCACGGCATTCTCGGCGAGCTGCGCGAAGTGCTTGGTTGGGTCGCGGGCGCCGAGGAGACGGCGGGTGCGGAGGCGCGCTTGAGATCGATGCGCGCAGGCGTGAAGGCCGCACGCTCGCGCACCGCCGTGCAGTCCCGGCCAGCGGCCCAGCGTGGCGTCGGCCGCCGTTCAAGCTAAGACGGAGCCCTCGACATGTCATTGCCCAAGCCCTACGCGAACATTCCCGGAACCACGGTCTTCGACACCGACCAGGCCCGGCGCGGCTATCACCTCAACATGTTCTGCATGTCGCTGATGAAGCCCGAGAACCGCACGCGCTTCAAGGCGGACGAGCGCGCGTATCTCGATGGCTGGCCCATGAGCGAGGAGCAGAAGCGCGCGGTGCTCGATCGGGACTACAGTCGAATGATTTCACTCGGTGGCAACATCTACTTCCTCGCCAAGCTGTTCGCGACCGACGGCAAGAGCTTCCAGTACGTCGCCGCGCAGATGGCCGGCATGTCGCAGGCGGACTACGCCAAGATGATGCTCGCGGGCGGACGCGCCCCCGAAGGCTGAGGGCGGCGCACGTTGGCATCGGGTTTCCAGTGAGGGGAGCGATGCGCGCGGCGCTCTATCACGGTCGGCAGGACCTGCGACTCACGTCGGTGCCCGAGCCCGGGCCCGGGCCCGGCGAGGTGAAGCTGCGCGTTCTTTACAACGGGATCTGCGGCAGCGACCTGCTCGAGTACTTCCATGGCCCGGTCACCACGCGCAGCAGGCCGCATCCGCTCACGGGCGTACAGAACCCCGTGATCATGGGTCACGAGGTGTGTGGGGAAGTGGTCGCGCTCGGCGCGGGGATCGAGGACCTCGCCGTCGGGACTCTGGTGGCGGTGGAACCGGTGGAGACCTGCGGCCGGTGCCTTTACTGCGGCCTCGGGCAGTACAACCACTGTCCGTCGCTCGCGATCCACGGGTACAACCGTGCCGGCGGCGGTCTCGCCGAGTACACGGTGGTGAAGCGGCGCATGGCACACGCGCTTCCGCCTGCGGTCTCGGCGCTTCAGGGTGCGCTGATCGAGCCGCTCGCGATCGCATGGCACACGGTGAATCGCTGTGCGGTGAGCGCCGGACAGGTCGTCGCGATTCACGGCGCAGGTCCAATTGGTGCGGGCGCCTTCCTGACGCTCAAGCGGCGCGGAGTCGAGGCGATTGTCGTCGATCCATCGCCGACTCGGCGCGCGGCGCTCGCCGGTCTCGGCGCGCGCACGGTGCTCGATCCGAGCGCGTGCGATGTGGTGGCGGCGATCCGCGATCTCACCGGTGGCCGCGGCGCCGATGCCTCGATCGATGCGGCGGGGGGAGCGAATGCCTTTGCCGCGATGCTGCACGGCACCCGGGTCGATGGGACCGCGGTGGTGGTGGCGATCCACCACGAGCCCGTCGTCATCCCGCCCTTCGACCTGCTGATGCCGGAAGTGCACCTCACCGGTGTGGCGCTCTCCGTGAACGCCTTCCCGGCGGTCATCGCGGAGATGGCCCGCGGCAGCTACCCGCTCGAGGGCTGGGTCGAGACGATCCCCTTCGACGATGTGATCGAGCAGGGGATCGAGCGTCTGCGACGGCAGGAGGGGATGAAGATCGTGGTGGATGTTGCCGGAGGAGCGGGCGAGCGGCGGCCGGGAGAACGTGCGTGAAGTGCGCAGAGCTATTCAACATCGCAGGGCAAGGCGCGATCGTCACGGGCGCGGGCAGCGGCCTCGGGCTCGCCATCGCCGAGGCGCTGGCCGAGAGCGGAGCACGCGTCACGCTGCTCGATGTGGACGCCGGCCGCATCGCGGCGGAAACCGAGCGCCTGAGGACGCTCGGCTACGCGGTGCGCGGGGAGTGGGTCGATGTCTGCGATCACGTCGCGCTCGGGCGCGCCTTCGATGCCGCCGTCGCGGCCCACGACCGCCTCGACATCGTGTTTGCGAACGCCGGCATCGACTCGGGGCCGGGATTCGTCACCGGCTGGGCCGGCTCGCAGCGCGCGCGCAACCCGGACGGAGCACTCGAGACCTACAGCGACGAGCGCTGGAACCGCGTCATCGACGTCAACCTCGGCGGCGTGTTCGCGACGCTCCGGGCGGCGGCGCGCCTCATGAAGCCGCAGCGCTCAGGGAAACTCATCGTGACGACGTCCGTCGCGGCCTACCAATGCGAGCCGGCGATCGGCTCGGCCTACATGGCGGCGAAGGCCGGCGCGGCGCACCTGATGCGCTGCGTCGCGCTCGAGCTGGCGGCCTTCAATATCACGGTGAACGCGATTGCGCCGGGGTTCTTTGTCACCAACATCGGCGGCGGACATGCGAAGAACCCGGACGTGCAGGCCGCGATGGCGAAGCTCATGCCGATGCACCGCGTCGGTTTTCCCGACGACATCAAGGGGCTCGCGCTGTTCCTCGCCTCTCCCGCCTCGGCGTATCTCACCGGCCAGCAGATCACGATCGATGGGGGCTGGACGCTCGGCGTGGCCGACTGAAGGCTAATCCTCGACGCACACCTCGATGAGAACCGGGTGCGTGGCCGCGAACGCCATGCGCAGCGCCCCATCGAGCTCGGCGCAACGGCTGACGCGCACGGCTTCGACGCCCTGAGCGCGTGCCAGGGCGCAGAAATCGAGATGCGCCAGATGCGTGCCCGGCAGCGTCGCGAGGCCGAAGTGCGCTGCGAATTCATCGAGCGCGCGATAGCCGCGGTTGTTGACGATCACGAAGGCGACGGG
>Ga0209156_10001520_pt1 | contig 18883 bp, 16 predicted proteins | sample GraSoiAngelo_124_FD_185881 | JGI IMG/M metagenome (GOLD analysis project Ga0209156, IMG submission 185881) | Grasslands soil microbial communities from the Angelo Coastal Reserve, California, USA - 14_0927_05_20cm (SPAdes) (version 2) | ecosystem: Environmental > Terrestrial > Soil > Grasslands...
CGATCCATGCGACCGCGCCCGGTGGTCTGCCCCACATAGATCCAGTTGGCCGCTCGATAGCAGGTTCCACGAAAGCGGCTGGCATCCACGAGGGTTTCCAACAGCAGCGGACGATGGCCGTAGTGACTTTCCCAATCTGCTGGAAGTTGCCGCGCGGCGAGCGCCAGGATCTTGCTCGCCAGTCCGCTGACGTGGACCCAGGGCAGAATCAAGAATCTGCCGTTGTTCACAATCCATTGTAGATGGCGCTGCCTTTGCTCATCGCACCAGCCAATCCAAAGGTCCCGCGGCTTCATCTTCCAGGCTGGCGAGGTCCACAGCAAACAGGCTAGTTCCCGTTGGCGATTCCGTACCCAATAGCGCAGGTTCGAACCGAAGGGCACCCGACTGCCCAAATAGTGATAGCGTTCCACATACTCCCGCCACAATCGGCTTTCCGCAGGGCCTTCCACCAGAACCAGCTCGAGCGGTTCGCATTCGCGGGCCGCACACTCGACCGCTTCCGGCTCCCCGCGGAGCGGAGATAGATCTACGCGCCGCGGTCCTCGGCCACCGGTTGGCCGCAGGGCCGGAAGCCGTAGCACGCCCTTTGCGGCCAAGCGCTCTAGCAGTTGCCGACACTCGTGATCCTTCAGCCGGCCATTGGGCCGCTTCCATTCCAACAACTCGCACACCGTTCGCGCGATCTCCGTCACCGCCAGGCCGCTATAGTCATGCGCCACCACACGCAGCAACTCCAACTCCGGCCCCGAGAACAGGCGACCACAGAAGCGCAACGAAACGGGTAGACTCTTCGGCTCTTCTCGCGGCAGAGGATCCGTGAAACCCTGCGTCATGGCTGGACAGACACCTGCGTACCGTCCACCGCCTTCGGCACAGCATAGAGAGCCACCAACTCCAACGGATCACGAGCCCTTACTTTACGAGGTGGAGGACCAGGCGAGGAATCCTGAGGTATTTCTCGGGTGGGCGGCACCAGGTCGAGAATCTTGGCCGGGTCCTTCCCCACCAGTAAGGCGATCAGCCGATCCAGCGGGTTCTTCCCTTGCTGTCGGGCCGTTTGCAGGATGCTGGTGAGCACGGCTTGCGCACGCGCTCCTTTTGCGGTTCGATTCCCACCCCAGTTCTTGCGCGCCACCACCAGCGGTCGCAAAGCTCGCTCGGCAGCATTGTTGGTCGCATCCAGACCAGGACAATAAAGAAAGGTAAATAGGTAGGACCGCTCCCGCCAAAGATGATTCTTCAGACGGCGGTTGGCGGAATCCCGAACGGGGCGCACCAACAGACGATCTAGTTGGGCTTCTAACCGTCCCGTGGCTGTCCACAGCCCGTGCCGCGAGAGCTCTCCTTGGTTATAGCGGTCCCGCAAGGCCAAGCCTTTTTCCAATAAGGCTTTCACTTGCAGCGGGAAGCGGGCTGCCGACGCCGAGGCCACTGCGGCCATATCCCGGCAGCGTCGCAACAGATGCGCAATACAACTTTGATGTCCCGCTCGGAGAAACTTGTAGTACACCGCCCAACCGTCGTGGGTTAACCAACCGTCATAATCGGGTCCCAACAGCGCGGCCGCTTGCTCGAAGCCGCGTCCCGGCAAGATGTCGCAGAAGGTAACCTGCTCGCTCACCACCACCCACAACCACCGCAGTTGGGCCTCTACATTCCAGCCGGTTTCGTCGATGGCGTTCACCATACTGCGGCGGGCCGCATCGCGCAGCGCATGCCAGGTGGCTTCCCCGCGCCGTGCGACGCGCTCCACGGCGCGGCAAATCGTGCTACGGTTCACCTGTAACTGAAAGCTGTCTTTGAGCACCGCGGCCACATCCGCATGGGGGATACCCAATCCTTTGTTCATCTGCACCGCCAGTGCCAGCGCATCCGGACCCAGTTGTACCGCCGCCGCTCCTAGGGCGTCGGAGGTCTGCCTTGGATCGCGTCCCTGCACCCGTTTATGGCACAGCTGACAACGACAGATGGGAATGTCGAAGCGTCGCCAGATTGTCTTGCGCACGATTTCCTGTTGATACTGCGACTTAATGCTTTCTACTTTTAGCTTGCCACCGCACTCACAACGCACGGGAGCTGGCACGGCAATCACTTGATCGACATGCTCGGGAATAGCTTTGCCGTAACGCCGGCCGTAGGCGGCGCCGGACTTGCGCCCCGGTCGCTGTGGATCTGCTTTCCGCCGACCTCGGGAAAAAGGAGCTGCTTGTCGTTTGCTGGCCCGCTGCGCTTCTTCCAATTGCCGTTTCAGCCACTCGTTCTCTTCGCGCAGCCGTTCCCGTTCCTGCCGCAATTGCTCGTTCTCTTGGCGCAGTCGCTCAATCTCCCGACGTGTCCTACGCCACTGTTGCTGCAACGAGGCAATCTTCTGCTTTAGTTTTTCAATGATGCCAGCGGCATTGAGGGACTTCGGCCACGCCATGCTCTTAAATCCCGCACTCTAACGTAGCTGAAGTCGCGGAATTTGTCCAGCAGATTTTTGTTCAAACACTCAGTTATCGCGGCGGCGACACGGTAAACAAATGCAAACTAGGCAAACGCCGGGGAAGGCACGCTCTTTGTGGTTGTACGGGAGTCGCGGCTAGCGAGCGGTGCGGAATGCGGCATGCTGCGGTTGAAACACCGGGACGGTGAAATGGAACTGCGAGCCCCGGCCCACTTCGCTCTCGACCCAGACGCGCCCACCGTGAGCCTCGACCAGATGCTTGGCGATCGAAAGGCCGAGGCCCGTGCCGCCGACTTCACGGGACCGCGCCACGTCAACGCGGTAGAAACGCTCAAAGATGCGAGGCTGGTCCACTTGGGGGATGCCGATCCCGGTGTCGGAGACGGTGAAGGTGACTTCCTGCCCATCGGAGGAGGCGGATACCACGATCTCGCCGCCCGACGGCGTGTATTGAATGGCGTTGTCCAGCAGGTTCTGTAAAACCTCGGCGATACGGCGGCGGTCGCCCGCGATGTCCGGAAGGGATGGCGGCAAGTTGATGGAGACGCGAAGATGCTTCTCGTTCGCGAGCCGTTGCGTGGTCTCCACGCAGCTCTGCACCACTTGCGAGGCGCTGAGCCGGTCCACCTCCAGGTCGAGACGGTCGGCATCCATCTTGGAGAGCTCGAGCAGGTCGTCGGTGAGCCGCGCGAGACGCTGGGAATGCTCGAGAATGATCTGCAGGAAACGAACGCGGTTCTGAGGATCGTCCATCGCGCCGGCGAGCAGCGTTTCCGCAAAACCCTGAATCGCCGTGAGCGGCGTCTTGAATTCGTGGGACACGTTGGCGACGAAGTCGCGGCGGACTCGTTCGAGCTTGCGCAAATCGGTGATGTCGTGCAGCACGACGACCGCGCCGGAGTTTTCCGTGGCTTTTACGGAGGCAACCGTTGCCGCGAAAAAACGCCGGCGCAGCGTTCCGGTAATGATTTCCGCTTCCACGCGCGGCGCGCCCTTCAGAACGTCGCGTACGGCCTCGATAAGTTCGGTTTGCCGCACAACCTCGACAAGGGAACTGCCGGGCTGCGGTGGCGAATCCAGTTCGAGAATGCCCGCGAAACCTTCGTTGGCAAAGAGCAGGCGCTCGGCGGAATTAACTATAGCGACGCCCTCAACCATGCTGCCAAGAATCGCGGCGGAGAGGTTGCGCTCCTCCGTCAACGTGCGAATCGCGCGATCGAGGTGGGCCGCCGAGTCGTTCAAGGAAACGGCCAAGGCTTCGAGGGCATCACCGTAACGATCCGCATCAATTGGGCGAAAGTCCCCTTCCGCCACGCGGCGGGAAAAGAACTGCAGGCGCTCCACGCGGCGGGCAAAAGTACGGGAGATCAAAAGCGAGGCCATTCCTGTGACCAGGAACACGATGAGAGAAGAGAACCAGAGCCTGCTGCGGAAAGCCCACACTTCCTCGTTTACTGCCCGAACCGGCAGGGCAAATCGCAAAACGACGGGAGGACCGCCGGGCACGGAAAAACGGACGGCGTAATACAGCAGATCGCGATTGATGGTGACGCTGTGGCGCAGGGAAAGTCCGTCACCGTTCGCCAAAGCTTCGCGAATCTCCGGGCGCTCGGCGTGGTTTTCCATGGTGTGCGGATCGGACTGCGAGTCTGCCAGCGCCAGACCCTCGGAGGTAATCACCGTAACGCGGACGCCGCTCGCGGCCATTTTCGCGAGCCACTCGCGAAGGGCGGGAGAAGGCGTGCGCGAGGTGGTCGAGAGAGAGGAAACCGGGGGCGGGCTGGCCAGCGCGATCCGCGCAATCGAGGTGAGTTGCTCGAAGCCGGCGCGCTCATAATCGCGGCGCAGCGTGCGCTCCGCGTAGTAGTCCACGGGTAGCAGCACTGCGATCAGCAGCGCGACAAAAGCACAGCCGAGTTTCCAGAACAGATTAAGCCGCACGTGTCTCGAAAAGATACCCGGCGCCACGCACGGTTTTCAAGTGGGTCGGGTTTTCGGGATCGGATTCGATTTTTTCGCGCAGCCTTCTCACGTAGACGTCTACGCTGCGCGGCGTGACAAAGCGGTCCGTGCCCCAAACGGCATCGAGCAACTGATCCCGGGTAAAAACACGGTTGGGACGCGAGGCCAGGTAGTAGAGCAGGCGAAACTCCAAAGTGCTGAGCACCACCGGCTTGCCGGACTGGCTCACGCGGTAGGAAGCGGGGTCGATACTCAGTTTGCCAACCTCGACCGGACTGGGGACATCGGTAGGAAGTTCCGTGCGGCGGAGCAGCGCTTTCACCCGGGCGATGAGCTCGCGCGGACTAAAGGGCTTGGTTACGTAATCGTCGGCGCCTATTTCCAGCCCGACCACGCGGTCGGCTTCTTCGCCTCGCGCGGTGAGCATCAGGATCGGCAAACGGTTGAGCGCCTCGTCGCGACGAATCTCGCGGCAGATCTCGAGGCCGGAGAGTTTGGGCAGCATGAGATCCAGAAGCAAGATGTCCGCGGGGGTTTTCTTGAGCGTGGCCAGTCCGGTCACGCCGTCGTAAGCGGCGCTAACCTGATAGCCTTCGTTCGAGAGGTTGTAGCGCACTAATTCGACGATGTCTCGATCGTCTTCGATGATGAACACGCGTTTCATGCTGATGGAGCGCCTGATGCGCCCGCTTTGAGAGAGTGTATCGTAGCCGGGCGACCTGCGATAGGAACTGGAATGATTCCGCTCACTTACGGCTTTTTGCTGCACGGCTGATTGTGGCAGAAGGCACTCTGCTCTAGGTAACACGTTGTTTACATCTCCGTGAACGGAATGTTAAAGCCAAAAGCCTAGTTGTTGCTCGCGGTCGTGAATGCCAAAGACAAAAGGGTTTTCTGCTCGAGTTCATGGGCTTTGGCGGAGCCGGTGGCGGGGCTGGCGCTTGGTGAGCGCTTGACGGAGCGCAACACCAGGCCTGCGGCTTTGACAATGCGTTCGAGTCGGGGAAGCACGAAACCCGCCGCGCCCATGTTCCCCGGCTCCTCCTGCACCCAAACCACCTCGCGGGCCTGGGGATGCTCGGCGATGGCGGCGGAGATTTCCGCACGGGGCAGCGGATAAAGCTGGTCAAGAAAGAAGATAGCCGTGCTCGGGTCTTTGCGGCGGCGGCGTTCGGCGCGCAATTCATGGCCGACTTTGCCGCTGGCGATAAGGATGCGCGAGGCGCCGCGTATTTCACGATCGGGAACGAGCGGCAGGAAGCGGGGGGTCGAGAACTCGTCGATGACCGAGCTGGCGTCGGGATGCCGCAGCATGCTTTTGGGTGTGAAAACGATCAGGGGTTTGCGCCACGGGCGGCGCGCCTGGCGCCGCAGCATGTGAAAATACTGCGCGGCGGTGGAAGGCTGGCAGATCTGCATGTTGTCTTCGGCAGCAAGCTGCAGGAAGCGTTCCAGGCGGGCGCTCGAATGCTCCGGCCCCTGGCCCTCGTAGCCGTGGGGCAAAAGCATCACGATCCCCGCCGGGAGATTCCATTTGTCTTCGCCCGCGCTGATGAACTGGTCGATGATCACCTGGGCGCCGTTCGAAAAATCGCCGAACTGCGCTTCCCATAGGACCAAGGCTTCCGGGTAGTCGCGGCTGAATCCGTATTCGAAACCGAGACAGCCTGCTTCAGAGAGAGAGGAATTGTAGATTTCGCAGAAAGCCTGGTTCGGTGAAAGGTGGCAGAGAGGCAGGTATTCCCGTTCGGTCTGGGTGTCGATCAGCACCGCATGACGTTGATTGAACGTGCCGCGCTGCGAGTCTTGGCCGGTCAACCGCACCGGCGTCCCTTCGAGGAGCAATGAACCGAAGGCCAAGGCCTCGGCAAAACCATAATCGACGGCGCGCTTGCCGTGGCCCATTTCGGCGCGCTGCTCGAGCAATTTCACAATCTTCGGATGAACGTGGAAGCCGTCGGGAACGCGAACCAGCCCGTCGGCAATTTCGGCCAACTTTTCGCGCGTCAACCCGGTGTCGACTTCGTATTCCGGTTTGTAGCGGCCGTGAAAATAAGGCGCCCAATATTCGGGCAGTCTGCGGAGCTGCGGAATCTTTTTGAGCCCGCGCGCTTTGGCCTGCTCTTCGTCGTACTCTTTGCGGACGGCTTCGGCGATCGCGGTGGCGTCGATCCGATTGGCCTCGGCGTAAATCTTCCATAGCGGCGGATGGTCCCGGATGCGCTCGTAGAGTTTTGGCTGGGTAATGGTCGGATCGTCCACTTCGCTATGGCCGTGGCGGCGGTAGCCGATGATGTCGACAACCACGTCGCTGCCGAACTTCGCGCGGTATTCCGCGGCCATTCTCCCGGTGCGCACGACGGCATCGGGATCTTCGCCGTTCACGTGGAAAATGGGCACGGACTGCCGCTTGGCGATGTCGGAAGCGAAGCGCGCGGAATGCTCCTGGTGCGGCGGCGTGGTGAAGCCGATGAGGTTGTTCACGATGATGTGGATCGTGCCGCCCACGGTGTAAGCCCGCAGGTCGGCGAAATTGAGCGTTTCCGCCCAGATGCCCTGGCCGGCGAAAGCGGCGTCGCCATGCATCACGATGGGGATGACCTTGTTCGAAGTTTCCCTCGAACGGTCAAGGTAGGCGCCGCGCAACCCGTAACGCGTCTGCTTGGCGCGCGAGCGGCCGACTGCAACGGGATCGACAGCTTCCAGATGGCTCGGATTCGACACGAGGTGCATCCCGATTTTTTTGCCGGAGCTGGTAACGTAGGTGCCGGTGGCGCCGATGTGGTATTTCACGTCGCCCGCGCCGAGCACGCTGCGCGGATCTACGTCCTCGAACCCAGCCACGACTTCATGCGGGCTCTTGCACGCGGCGTGCACCATGACGTTCAGGCGGCCACGATGACTCATGGCCATGATGGAAGACTCCGCGCCGTGTTCCCCGGCCGCGTTCAAGATGGCATCGAGCAAGGGAATAAGTGCCGTGACGCCTTCCAGAGAAAATCGCTTCGAACCGAGATACCGCGCTTGCAGGACCTGTTCGAAAAGGTCGGCGCGAATCAGCCGCTCGAGGATCTTGTGCGGGTCAACTTTTTCCGCGGGAGCTTCGATTCGCTCAATGATCCAGCGGCGGCGTTCCGGCTCGGCCAAATGCATGAAGTCGGCGCCAATGGTGCCACAGTAGATGCGACGAGCCTCTTCGGCCAGCTCGCCGGAAAGACCCTCAAGGTCAGGGTGCTTGAGCGGCTCGAAAATGCCCAACGGATCTAGCCTAGCTTCCAAATACCCCCAACGGCGAAAAGCGTCGAAGATACGGTTTCGTTCTTGATCGCCTTCTTTCGCCGTCTGCATGGGCCGTTCTTGCGAGAGTGTCGTACGCTGTGCCATCAATCCTGTTCTCTGAACCTTCCATTTTGCCACAGGAACTCAATCGTTGCCCGGGGAGAACCTTTGTTTTCGCCCCTAATGGATTGGATGCGGCGGAAGAGTTGCTATTACAAGCCCGGAGGCTGCGGCGAATGGCTATAGGGAGTTGACGATGGTTTCGAGCTGGCGGGCAATCTCGCCGGGAGGAGTGCCGGGAGCGAAGGTGACGGGAGCGCCGATTCGCACGGTGATTTCGCCAAAATGTGCGAGGCGGCGGCGCTCGCGCTTCATTTGCCAGACACCGTCGAGTCGCATGGGCACAATGGGAATGCGAAGATTTTCCGCGAGCAAGCCGATGCCGGATTGAAACGGCGCCATCCGGCCATCCGCGGAGTTGTTCACCACGCCTTCGGGAAAAACCAGCACGCTGTAGCCGCGATCCGCCGATTCGCCGGCAAAGCGGAAGCTTTCCCGGAGGCCGGAGAATTGCGGCAAAGGGAAAACATTGAAGAGCGCGGTGACCAGCCAATAGCCAAGCCGGTAGGCCCAGCGTTTTGCAACGAACCAGTCGTGCGGCGGGCGGCGCATGTTTTCGAGCGATTCGCCGCCCATCGCCGCCGCGAGACGATGACGAAGTCGCCGAGGAAGCCCCGCGAGAATCAGCCCGATGTCCGCGCGGCGGGTGATGTGATTGGAGATCACCAGGACAGGTCCGCGGAGGTCGCGCAGATTCTCCCGGCCCACGGTTCTCGGATGCCCTAGAATCTCGGTAGCCGGCCAGACCAACGCATAATATACCGCCAGGCGAAGCCACCGGACAGGCTCCCGCTGGGCCCAGCCGGGATAGTTATAGGTGGCGCGGCGAGAACCGGGCTCGGCGAGGAGCCGCTCGACGTCGGCGACCGTCTTGGCTTGGGCAAAGTCGGTTTCGCTGAGTTGCGCTTGAAACGTTTCTTCGAGCGCGCTCATCAGCTCAACGCGATCGAGCGAAGAGAGGCCGAGGCTTTTCTCAAGAGAACCCGAGACAGGCGCCCTCTTGCCGAATCTCGCGAGCAAAGCATCCCATGGACGCGACTTCGCTTCCCGAAAGCCGCCCGTTTGACGGCCGTCCATGATTTGCGCAGCGCGTGCGGCGATGACAGGAAGGCGCGGTTTGCCTGTCGAAGTGCGCGGAAAATCCAACTCGGGCCAGCACAGCCAGTGCCGCATGCGCTGATATTCAGCAAGCGACGAATTCGCTTGTTCGACGGCCCCGCAGCTAGCCGACTCGCTCGCATCCGGCATCAGGAGAATCGCCAAGGGTTCGGCGTTGCCGTCGCTTTCAAAGGGAATGACCACGCAATCGCGCACGCCGGGCTGCCGGTGCAGGGCATTTTCCAGATCCTCGGGGTAAATATTCAGACCTGCGGGAGTGACGATGACGTTTTTCTTGCGTCCGCGAAAACGGAGGTTGCCCTGCGCGTCCACTTCCCCGAGGTCGCCCGTGCGCAGCCAGCCATCTTCGCCCGGAGGCTGGAGCACACCATTTCTCCAGTAGCCAGCGGCCACGTTCTCACCGCGCACGAGAATCTCGCCGTCGCCGGCCAGCTTCAATTGCAGGCTTGGAAGAATCTTGCCGACCGAACCTTCGGTGGCGCGAAACGGGTGGTTCAGACTGATAAGCGAGGCGGTTTCCGTCATCCCGTACCCCTGAACCACCGCGTAGCCCATTCGTTTGAAGAAACTCTCGGTGTCGTTCGCGAGAGCCGCGCCGCCGGAGATGAAGGCCCAGAATTTCCAGCCAAAGCGGCGATGGATGCGGCGAAACATCCATGCCCGTCGCAGAAACTTTTTCCCGCTGGCTACCTCGAGCGTGCGAGTGAGCCAGGGCGACTTTCCCGCTGATTCCCCTTCGCGCTCTAAACCTGCTTTCAGGAGATCCAGCATGCGCGGAACGGCGACGAGCGCAGTGGCGCGCTCGCGTTTGACGCTTCGCATGATTTCCGCGGGATTGCTGGAGGGTTCAAAAACGATGGCCGCGCCCAGCAGCGGCGGAACAAACAGGGCCATAAATTGACCGAAGACGTGAGTCAGGGGAACAAGAGTCAGGAAACGCAACGGATGAAACCAGCGCTCATATTTTCGATACTCTTCGATGCCGCGCTCGAGCGGCTCGAGGTTCGCGAGGAAATTGCCGTGCGTTAGAACCACACCGCGCGGCTCGCCGGTCGTTCCCGAAGTGTAAAGAATCTGGGCGATCGTGCTGCGCCTTGACGCATCACCCGGGGCAACTTGCGTCTTCACTCCGGGCTGCGCCGATAGCGAAGCATCTTTGCGACCGTTGATGACGAGAGAAGGAGGTGCAAGGACTGGGTCGGCAAGTTGGCCATCCCGAACGATCAGCTTCACGCTCGCATCTTGAATGGCCCGCCCGACAAAATCGGGAGATGCGGTTGGGTCCATCGGCACGACGATGGCGCCGCGCAGGAGAATTCCCCAGAAACACGCAACCCATTCGACAGAATTCCGTCCCCAGAGCAGGACACGATCTCCCGGCGCAATGCCGCGCCCGCCGAGCGCAGCGCTCCAGACCCGGGCATAGCCGTCGAGCTCCGCATACGTCAGCTTTTCCCTGCGGTACCCGCGGGTTTCGACGACGGCCACATCGCAAGCGAAACGGCGAAAATTCTCGAACAGAGAGAGCAGATTTTGACGCGGCATAAACGCCTTGGTTTCTGTGCCTTGCCCAGAAGTTGATTTTACCCCGGAGTTCCGACCGCCACGTCGCGCGAGCTCGGATATTCCGTTTCGACAGTTCGCAGCATCCTGGGAAAGAGTGCATTTTCCCTGCCAGCTCCAAGGAAGTGTTTCGACAGGGTTAAAAGGAACCACGCAGATTTCTTGGGTTCTCGGGTACAATAGCTTCACGGTCTCAGTTCTGCGAGAGACTCTGGGGGCGTAAAGGCCCCTATCCAATTTCACGGTCAGTGGGGAAATGCCGGTACCAGTCTCGCAAATGTGGACGGTTGCGACCTACGTCCTGAAGCAAAAGCTAAAACGGCGCAAGCGCTACCCGTTCGTGCTGATGCTGGAGCCCTTGTTCCGCTGCAATTTGGCCTGCGCCGGCTGTGGGAAGATACAGTATCCGGCGCACATCTTGAAAAAGGAATTATCACCCGACGACTGCTTCAGGGCCGTGGACGAATGCGGCACGCCAATGGTATCCATCCCTGGCGGCGAGCCCCTGATGCACCCGGAGATCGCCAGGATTGTGGAAGGGCTCGTGGCGCGGAAAAAGTATATCTACCTCTGCACCAATGCCCTGCTGCTCAAAGAAAAACTGCATCTTTTCAAGCCCAGCAAGTACCTGACCTTTTCCGTGCATGTGGACGGGCAGAAAGAGCACCATGATTTCTCGGTTTGCCGCGAGGGCGGCTACGATTTGGCACTCGACGGGATCAACGAAGCGCTAAAGCGCGGCTTTCGGGTAACGACGAACACCACCCTGTTCGACGGCGCCGATCCCAAGAGTGTCCGTGCTTTCTTCGACGAAATGATGGAGATTGGCGTCGAAGGCATGATGCTTTCTCCGGGCTACTCCTACGATAAGGCCCCGGACCAGAAGCATTTCCTCGGTCGTGCGCGCACACGGCGGCTGTTCCGTGCCATTCTGGCCAACCGCAACAAGAGCTGGAAATTCAACCAGTCGCCGCTTTTCCTCGAATTCCTAATGGGCAAGCGCAACTATGCTTGTACCCCTTGGGGAATGCCCACGTACAACATCTTCGGCTGGCAGAAACCGTGTTATTTGCTGCAGGACGGCTACACGGACACCTTCGAGGAACTGATGGACTCGACGGACTGGGAAAACTACGGCACGGAGTCTGGCAATCCGAAGTGTGCCAACTGCATGGTGCACAGCGGGTATGAGGCCTCCGCCGTAGACCATACCTTTAGCGGCTGGCGCGGGCTCTGGGCTACCGTGAAGGCAAGCCTTTCCACGACCTACTCGGATCCGGACGCGCTGGCCATGCTAAACGAGCCGGTTAAGCCCGTGCACTCCTACAATCCATTGGTTCAAATCGAAACCAGCAAGGGGCAATTTGAGGAGAATCATGCATGAGCGGTCCTCGGCATGCTGACCGCCCCAGCCACACCGAAGGGTCCAGGCTTGACGCGGATAGCCTGGAGGTCGCCCCCGGAACCTTGCATGAGGCGGTAGAGGGTTGGGTTCCACAACTTACCAGTGAAGAAGAATTGCGTATCGCCCTGGAGACGGCTTTTGACTACCGCGGTGACGTGACGCTGACGCTCAAAGATAATTCAAAAATCGAGGGTTACGTCTTCGACCGTGTCGTGGGAAATTCCCTCTCGAACAGCTTTGTGCGAGTCATGCCGAGAGACGCCATCCAAAAACTGAAAATTGCCTACGCCGACATAGCGGCACTTTCTTTTACGGGCAAGGACACTGCCGCGGGGAAGAGCTGGGAGGCCTGGGTTAGAAAGTATTGGGAAAGAAAGGCTTCCGGGGAGGGCGTTTTGAGCCTTGAACCGGAGTCCCTTGAATGAGGCTGCCAGGGGGCTGGAGTCTTAGCTAACTATATTATTTATATGGAGTTAGCTGATTTTGAGTCACGGCTGGCTCCGGTGGTTCCACGTGGACAGATTCTCCATTTTATGGTAATTTATTCCTAGCATTTGTTGCTCTTGTATTACCTTTTGACTCGTTCGAGGGGGCTGCAAGGACAGACTTTGCGGCCTTTTTTTGCGGGCTGGAGGCAGTCCCGGCGCTTGGCGGCGTGGGCGTAATTCGCTTCACGAGTAGCAAGGCCTTGGACCAAGAGAGGCAAAGCAATTCTAATAATGAGGTAGTGTAAGTGAAGGAACAAGGCACAGTGAAGTGGTTCAATGCTTCGAAGGGTTACGGGTTCATCCAGCGCCAGACCGGCGAAGATGTCTTCGTGCATTTCTCCGCCATTCAGATGGACGGGTACAAGTCACTCAATGAAGGTCAGACGGTGGAATTTGAGGTGAAGAAGGGCCCGAAGGGCCTTCAGGCAGAGAACGTCGTTAGCCTCTAGCCTGCTTTAGGGGAGTCCTGGTCGCGGCCGGGGCTCCCACTCCAAGAGATTCGAATCCAATTTGGACAGGGTGAACAAGGAGGGCGTTGTGCAAGTAATGCAGGAAGGTCAAACCATCAAACATGAAGTGTACGGCTTGGGAATCGTTACCGCTTCCGATGCGGAACGGACTTCCGTGGATTTCGATGATCATGGTCCCAAGCTGTTTGTTACCAGCATCATGACTGCGGAACTGATCGGCGAAGCTCCCGCTACCCCACCGAAGACCAAGCGTCGCCGCAAAGCTTCCGCGGCCGCGAAAGCTGCCAAAAAAGCCGCTGCTGCCGCCGCTGCCGCCGGCCGTTCCTGATCCCCCCTCGGTTTGCAGCCACTTCTTAGCGCTAGTGCTGCGCGGGGGTGTGATTGAAGGCCCGTTTTTTTTGGAGCCGCATGAAGCGCTTCGTGATCATCCTCGGCATCTTGCTACTCGTCGGCGGCGTTGTGGGGCTGGTGCATCCTGTCTTCACGTATCATAGGCAAGAAGAGGTGGCCAAGCTCGGGCCATTCAACGCCACGGTCGATCGAGAAAGAACGGCGCAAATTCCCGCGGCACTCTCCATCGCGCTTCTCCTGTCCGGCATAGGTATGGTGTTGCTCGGTCCGCGCATCAAGTAGCTTCGATCCTCGACGGAATTTTGAAACATCTGCGGGGGGGCCCTGCAACGGATTACTGTTTCAGGAGGATGTCTGCCGGTATCTGGTTGACAGGGTGTCTACACAGGAATAAACAGAGGACAGGGTTATTAGTTTAGGTTCATCCACAGGGCATTCTCTCAGAAATGAGTTCGACCCGCCTTAGGTTCAGCCTAGCTAGCGCTCTCTGTGTGCAAACTGAATTACTCCTCGAAACAGCACAAGGGCTTTGACAGCGTTGTCCCAGCGGTTGTGCGCGGCGGCCAAGCTGCCGCCCACGGATTGGTCGATGGCCGCACCGAAATGAAGACCCTCAAGACACTCGCCTGGGTCACTGGCTAATGGATGCGCCGCTCTCCGGATTCCGGCGAATAGCGGCGCAATAAGGTTGGCAGCCTGCATCCGTTCCCGTTATTGCTTGTCGTATATCGCAGTGCTGCTGATTTTGTTGCCCTTCGCATCCGTTCCGCTTGCGGTGACCGTGCGAGTTTTGCCGTCAGGGGACACGACGATGCGGGCAATGGTGGTAACTTTGCCGTCCTTCTTCTGAGTGGCTGTCAAACTATGGTCATTGACCTTCTTTACTGACCGCATGTCTACACTCGGGTCCCCTGTAACAGGATAGTCGTTGCCATCGAACTTGCCAGTCCATTCGCTGTGTAGCGGCTCGCCCTCACCGTCGGTGCCATCGATGGTCACCTTCACATTGTCGCCCGCAGCCTCATAGACAACTGTACTGTTCTTGGGAGCTCCTGGGGCGATCTTTGACTTAGCTTCGTTCAACTTCCAGGTTCCCATGAATCCGTCGGCGGCGAAGCATACTGCCGCTGCGACAAAGCACAGCGCCAGGGCAAGTACGATTGCTCTCGCTTTCATATCCCCTCCTGATTTTGCGAAAACAGATGCGTGGACCTATCAAGTCGGGCGATTCTAGCGTTGACGAGGACAACTAGCAGCCTTTGTCCTCTCCTGACCTCTCCTGAGGCTCAGTCGGGCCGAGTGTTCCCGCTAGAACCCTCGACCGGCCATCTCGTTTTACTCAAGAATTAACAAATAGCAGTCCGATTCCGGAACCTGGGACTCGCGGCTACTTGCTGGCGGATTCGGCCTGGTCGAAAGCGTGATAAGAAGAGCGCACCAAGGGGCCGGATTCGACATGCTTGAAGCCCATGGCTTCGGCGAGAAACTTGTATTCTCGAAACTCGTCGGGATGAACGTAACGCACCACGGGCAGGTGCTCGCGGGTGGGCTGGAGGTATTGCCCGAGCGTCAGGATATCGGTGCCTTGCCGGGCGAGTTGTTGCATGGTGGACAGCACTTCGTGTTTCTCTTCGCCAAGGCCAAGCATCATCCCGGTTTTTGTGGGTGTTTCAGGGTGCCCTTCCTTGGAACGCCGCAACAGCTCTAAAGACCTTTCGTAGACCGCACCCTTTCGGACCCGGCGGTAGAGGCGGGGCACCGTTTCGGTGTTGTGATTGAGAACATCCGGCTTCGCTCGAAGCACGGTATCGAGCGCGTTCCAATCACCTCGGAAATCAGGGATGAGCACTTCCACCTTGCACCCGGGCACCCGGGTGCGGATTTCCTCGATGGTACGCGCAAAAATGTGTGCGCCGCCGTCGGGCTGGTCGTCGCGATTCACGCTGGTCACGACGGCATAACGCACGCCCATCTTGGCCACGGCGTCCGCCACACGATATGGCTCGTTTTCGTCGGGAGGACCAACGGGTTTGCCGGATGGCACCGCGCAAAATCCGCACGCCCGCGTGCAAATGTCCCCCAAAATCATAAACGTGGCCGCGCCATGTTCCCAGCATTCGCCCATGTTGGGGCAGCGGGCGCTTTCGCACACGGTGTGAAGGTCGAGTGTCCGCATCAGGCGTTTCAGGTCCTGAAAACGCTCCCCGCCAGGAAACTTGACGCGCAGCCAGTCGGGACGGGGATGAGCGTCTGGCGGCGGCACCGGAGGCGCCGGTGGGTTGGAGAGTATGTGAAAGGGCGAGGCCATCAAGTGCGCGCGAAGCCCTTATTTTACGCGTATCCAAGGCCGGCTACAAACTGCGGCTATGGCAGTTATGGCAGTTTGCTCACATCAAGCGAATCGCCGGTTTGGTGCTCGGAAATCGGGAAGCGCGGGAACTCCTGCAGGCGCGCAAGGCCTCCGGGTCCTTCGTGGTGATGCGAATTCGTGCGCCTTTTTTAGTCGTCTCGAGCTTGTACTGGATTTCATGGCGCAGGCTTTTCATGGATTCTGTCCGTGGCGGGTTCTGCGCATGAATAAACACGGCGCTCGGAAATTTCCCGCTGCAAACATGGTGGCAATGTGCGCAAGATGCGAACGGATCTGGTCCCGGCTGGCGGCGTCCTCGGAATCGTTGGCTTCCGCTTCGATGCTGCCCCCATCCGGATAGAGCCTGAAATGATGCGTGGTTTTTTCATGAGACAAGCCCATCATTTCATCGCCACGTTCGACCACGCCCTCTTGGCGGCGGTCCTTGGCCGGGGGCACGTTCTCGAAGTGCATCGGGCAAATGGGTTTGCCTGCGCTGTCGGCTTTTCTTCTGCAAACAAGGGAGAGACGCCGTAGGCCAGGATCAGGATTGCCGGTAGAGTCTTCATGCTTGCGGACCCCCTTTTCCCGCGAGATGCCTACCCCACCTCGCTCACCGTGTCTGACGAGTGAAATGGCAGAATGGCGCGCTCCTATCTGATTTTTGCGACGCGGCCTTGCGTGGGAAACTTTTGAAATTGCAGCATGTCATGACCCGGCACGACACGCTCGGCCGAGCCTGCTAATTCGATCATCCGCGCCTGGTTCTTAATGTTCGCCGCCTGATCGGCTTCAGAAAACGTCGCGCTGGCCTTGTGCTCCGCGAGGTTGCGATAGAGATAGCAATTGTCCGAAGCAAGAACAAATGGAGGATTCCCTGCCAAGCGCAGATATTGTGAGGCGTAGGTGTGTCGCCCGCCGGTGTAGACACGAATCCCGGGAAAAATCTCGACATTATCGCCATCCACTAGGCGCAGGCGTCCTTCGGTATTGAGCTTGACCAGTTGCTGGACGTCTTCGGGATCGATGCCCCCATGATTCCCGCCGGGCTGCCATGCGTCACCGGTGTAATATCGAAATTCCTCCTTCTGAATCCAAACCGTTGCTTTGGGAAACAGATCGATGCCTCCCAGGTGGTCCCAGTGGGCGTGGCTGATGACGATGTCCGTGATTTCTGCGGGTTGAACACCGGCGAGCTTCACGGCTTCGTCGGGGCGAAGGTATTCTGTCGATGGAAAGTATTTGAGGAAGGTATCGCGGTGATAGCCGCTGTCAAAGAGGATATTGTGGCCGCCGCCGCGAATGAGCCACACGACCATGGCGATGTTGATTTTCTCGCCCTTAGGCGCGCCCATAACCAGGCCCGCAACTTCATCTTCCGCCGTAACGGACCGCTTGGATGGAATACTCCGGGGACGTGGCCGCCGGCAATGCCAAAGACAGGATCAACAAGAACTCGCAGCACAGCTTTTTCATTGTTCGGCTCCGAGGTTGAGCACCGTTTATTGTAGTCGAGAGAAACATGGTCTGCGGGCGAAGTTAAGATGGCGAACTCCAGCAAGCAAGGGATTCAAGAGAACTAGAACCGCGTGAACCGCGTCCGCCGCATCCCCTAGAGAATCGAGACGCCGTCAATTCCGGTTCTTGACGTATACTCGGAGGGTCGTGGAAGGACAATGAATCGTCTTGTCCCCGCCCTGCCTGTTCTTCTCTTCTCTGCAGTTTCGGTGTCGGCACAGACGTCTTCGCTGAACCCGCCGTCTCACTCCAAAGCGGAGGACTCGAGCGTTTCCGGGACGGTTGTAAGGCTCGCGGGAGGCGAACCCCTAAAAGGTGCAAGCGTACAGCTGCAAGACCTGGAGAACCGCGCGCAGACGACTTCCACAGTCACTGATGCCGGCGGACGCTTCGAGATGAAGGGAATCGATCCCGGCCGCTATCGGCTCAGCGTCTCGCGCAATGGCTTTGTCAGGCAGGACTACGGGCAGCGGAAGCCAGAGGATCCAGGAACCGTCCTCAGTCTTCGAGCCGGTCAAAACCTGAAAGACTTGCTCTTCCGGTTAATCCCCTCGGCCGTAATTGCCGGCCGGGTTACCAACGAAGATGGAGAACCCCTGCCGTGGGTGCAGGTTAGCGCTCTCCGCGAAGTCTACTCCAGGGGGAAAAAGAGTTTGAGTTCCGAGACGACCGTGCCAACCAACGATCTTGGGGAGTATCGGTTGTTCGACCTGCGTCCAGGAAGATACTTCGTTCGAGCAGATTACAAGCCTAACGAGCACGTGATCGGGCCAGGCGAAAGCGAACGCATCGCTGGCTTAGAGCAGCAGGGATATGTGCCCATGTATTACCCCGGCACCTCGGATCCCGCGCGGGCCAGCGCACTCACGGTGAAAGCTGGTGATGAAATTCCTGGATTAGAGATCCTGATAAGTCCAGTTCCCGCGTTCACCGTGCGCGGCCGGATCTACAACCTGGTCTCGCGACGTTCCACCTCGGCCTACACCGTGACTCTTGCACCGCGCGAGAGCAGCCAGTGGTTTACTCTCCCACAGCGCGACGTGCTGGCTGATACTCCTGACGGCAGCTTCGTCATTCGCGATGTTTTACCGGGCTCCTACACTTTGCTGGCCTTCTGGTCGGAAGAGGGTAGGAGGTACCAAGCATCTCAGAACATTGAGGTTGGAAATGTGGATGTGGATGGGGCTAATCTCACGATCGCGCCGGGCACAGCGCTCTCGGGGCACGTGACGTGGGAAGGCAAGCCCAGCCTGGATACAGATTTCCTCATGGTTTTTCTCCGGGGAGCGGATAGGAGCTATGGTTTCAGCCAACGGGCCAGGGTATCGGCAACTGGCTCCTTTACTTTAAACGATATCTTTGACGGCAGGTATCGGCTGGGGATTGCCGGACAAGGCAAAGACTGTTACCTCAAAGACGTGCGGTATGGGGCGGTGGATGGGTTAGCGGATGGGTTCAATGTAAGTCGCGGAACGAACGCTTCCTTGGAAGTTACTGTCAGTTCGAGAGGGGCGCGCATTCAAGGATCGGTCACCGACAACGACAACGTTCCTGTGACCGGTGTCTGGGTGGTGTTGCTTCCCATCGGAGAGCCTCGCGGTCAGGACCGGCTTTCCCAGAAAGTTGCCACGGATCAATACGGGCATTTCCTTCTGAGAGGACTTCCACCCGGTGAGTACAAACTTTTTTGTTGGGATGAAGTGGAAGATGGCGCTTGGGAGGATCCGGATTTTCTCAAGGCCTTCGAGAATCAGGGGCAGAAGGTCTCCCTAAGAGAAGCCGACTCCAAGACCGTGGATATCGTGGTGA
>Ga0209156_10001522_pt1 | contig 18860 bp, 19 predicted proteins | sample GraSoiAngelo_124_FD_185881 | JGI IMG/M metagenome (GOLD analysis project Ga0209156, IMG submission 185881) | Grasslands soil microbial communities from the Angelo Coastal Reserve, California, USA - 14_0927_05_20cm (SPAdes) (version 2) | ecosystem: Environmental > Terrestrial > Soil > Grasslands...
AAAATCGCGGTCAATATCGTATTGATCAAGGAAATCGTGATCTGTGCGCCCATGACTGTGGCGAAACTGCGGTAGAAATCGCGGAACCGCGTTGAGACTTCATCATAGCAAATGGAGTAAAGATTGTTCTTCACCGGGTGCGCGCCCCTATAAGGGTCCAGCCCAGTTTTCAGAAAGAGACTCCCCGCGACGACGATCCCGATAACAGTAAAAACCAATGCCGCCGTGGTGCTCCCAGCAAAATGCGCTACGTTTCGCAGGTAATGTGCCTCTTCCTTGAGCGTGTCCATCACGACCTCTCTCAGACTCTCAAAATCGGTGAAGGGTAATTCGATTTGGCGCTTTTGGGCCCAGGCGCTGGCAGAAGGGATCGACGTGTCGGCCACGTCGGGCAACGCGAGAAAGGCGGCCCGCGTAAGATACGCCGCCGCAGTGGCGATTCCGGCAACGACAACGATAAACAGGATCAACGCCAGCCACTTTCTTTTAGTAAGAAAATACAACTGGCGCAATGCAAAGTACGAGAACAAGACGACCAGCAGCGGTGTTCCGAGATGCAGGAGCCCTGCCAGAATAATTGTGACGGCGAGCACGCCGTAAGAAAGTCGAGCAGGTGTAATCATAACCGGTGCCTCGTTCTTAACTTCATCTGTGGCTGAGGTTGTCAACTGCGAGGGTCATCTCCGCATGCCTGCCGGTCAGCGACCTCTGACAAGTGCCGCAGAGTGCGCTTTCCTCACGCACCAGGTTTCGACGTGCGACGCGATGTCCGCTGAGAACGGCGGACACTACACCGCCAATCAGCATCCAGCTTTCTCTGCCGGAGCGGGCTGACCCGTTTCTGCTTCGGCGCGTTCCTTCAACGCAGCTTTGCGCGAAAGTTTTACCCGCCCTTTGTCGTCGATTCCGATGCACTTGACCCAAATGATGTCGCCGACCTTGGCAACGTCTTCCGTTCGTTTCACGCGAAAGTCTGCGAGCTCGGAAATGTGCACGAGCCCATCCTTGCCGGGGAAAACTTCGACAAACGCGCCGAATTCCTTCGTCGAAACGACACGGCCCTGATACGTCTGGCCGATCTCGATCTCGCGCGTCATGCTGCCGATAATTTCTTTGGCGCGCGCCATGCTCTCACCGCTCGTAGCGTAAATGTGCACCGAGCCGTCGTCCTCGATGTTAATTTCAGCGCCGGTCTCCGCGACGATCCCCTTGATGGTCTTGCCGCCGGGTCCGATAAGCGCTCCGATCTTCTCCGGATTGATTTTGATGGTTTCGATGCGCGGCGCATACTTCGATAATTCCGGCCGTGGCTTGTCCAGCGCACTGCGCATGATGTCGAGAATTCTAGTGCGCGCTTCTTTCGCGCGCTGGATCGCTTCGGTCATGATTTTGTGACTAATCCCGGGGAGTTTCAGATCGAGCTGAAAACCAGTGACGCCGGTGTCCGTCCCGCAAAGTTTGAAATCCATGTCGCCGAAATGATCTTCCGAGCCAATGATGTCGGTCAGCAATTCGTAGCGCTTCAATTGCCGATCATCGCCAAACTCGGTCACGAGCCCAACCGAAATTCCAGCCACCGGCGTTTCCACCGGAACACCCGCATCCATAAGCGCCAGCGTGCCAGCACAAACGCTCGCCATTGATGTCGATCCGTTTGATTCCATGATCTCGCTCGAGATGCGGATGGCGTAACGAAAATCGCTTTCACCCGGTACCACCGGTTCGAGGGAACGCTCCGCCAGCGCACCGTGACCGATCTCGCGCCGCCCGGGCCCGCCCGTTCGTCCCGTTTCGCCCACACTGAAAGGAGGAAAATTGTAGTGCAAAATGAACCGCTTCGATTGCTCGCCGCCCCCGTAAGCATCGAGCATCTGCGCTTCCTCGATCGGCGCCAGCGTGGCAAGCGCGACCGCCTGGGTTTCGCCGCGCTGGAAAATCGCCGAGCCATGCGCCCGCGGCAGGGCGCTCACTTCGCAACTGATCGGCCGTAAATCCTGGTAACTGCGACCATCAACGCGCTTTTGTTTGTCCAAAATACTGATGCGAAACGCCTTTTTTTGGACGTAATCGAATGCCTGCGAGATCAAAAAGGAATCGGCCTCAGGATGTTTTTCCAGAATCGACCCCTTCACTTCCTCGCGCAATGCATCGACCGCTTTAGCGCGCGCCACCTTGCCTTCCGTATAAAGCGCCTTCTCGATCCGGTCACCGGCGACGCGGTAAGCGATATCGAGCAGGTCCTGGTTCGCCTGAAGCAACGGCACCTCGCGTTTCGGTTTGCCAACCTGGGCTGCCAGTTCTCTTTGAATGCGAATCATCTCGCGTGCATGTTCATGCGCGAACTCGAGCGCTTTCACGAACTCGGCTTCCGGCAGTTCGTTCGCCGAGCCTTCGATCATGATCACGTCGTTCTCAGTGCCGACATAAACCAGATCGAGATCACTTTGTGCGCGCTCCGTGTGGGTTGGATTCGCCACGAACTCGCCCTTGACTCGCCCAACGCGAACCGCGCCGATCGGACCCGCAAATGGAATGTCCGATACGCAAAGCGCGGCGGACGCCCCGTTCAGCGCCAGAATGTCGGGATCATTTTCACCGTCGGCGCTGAGCAGGATTGAGATGATCTGCGTGTCGTAAAAGTATCCTTGCGGAAAGAGCGGCCGAAGCGGCCGATCGATCATGCGCGAAGTGAGCGTTTCCTTTTCCGTCGGCCGGCCTTCGCGCTTGAAATAGCCACCGGGAAATTTCCCCACGGCTGCCGCCTTTTCGCGATAATCGACCGTAAGCGGGAAATAATCCTGGCCCTCTTTGACCGCGGTGGCCGAGACGCCGCTGGCCAGCACCATGGTGTCGCCGCATGAGACGACGACCGCCCCGTCGGCGAGTCTGGCTATTCTGCCGGTTTCGATAGAGATTTGATTGGCCCCAATTTGGGCCGTGACCTTCTGTTGCATTGTACTTTTCCTGGATGTGCGAGTTCCAGGCCGGTCACCCTGACTGTAGGTTTTAACCCCGCCAGTACGGGACTAAAACCTAAAATCCAAGGTGGTTACTGCGGCCTGGACTGCTGATTATGTTGTTTTTCTAATTTGCCTCTGGCTTCGAGCGGTTAAACGGTTGGACACGAACCTTCCCGAAAACTCGATGCGCTTACTTGCGCAGGTTCAGCTTGTCGATCAATTTCTTGTAGCGATCGGCTTTTGTTTTGCTCAAATAATCGAGCAGACTCCGGCGCTGCGCGACCATCTTAAGCAGGCCGCGGCGCGAAGAATGATCTTTGCGGTTGGTCTTGAGGTGTTCGGTCAAATGCTCAATCCGGCGAGTGAGAAGTGCGACCTGCACATCCGCACTGCCGGTATCTTCTGCATGCAGTTGGAACTCCTTGAGGCTCAACGTTTCCGTGCTATCTGCCATTTGGAAGTGCCTATTGTAAGCGAAGAACGCACTTTGGCAACTCGGATCACACCTGCCTTCTGCGGGCACAAAGTAGAGACAGTGCCTTAAAGCCTTCGGCGCGCCCGGCGGCGCCGCTCGCGCGGCGCATTGATAGAGAAGTGGCTTGGTTGTTCCCCTAATGCTGCTGGAACGCCACTGTCACATCGTTGGAGCAGGTCGAGGTGCCAGCTTCACACACCTTGTACGTGTAGCGAGCTCGGCCGGTGTCGCCGGTGGAATCAGTATAGGAACCATCGTTCGCCGTTGTCACGATCACCACACCATCGCGGTAGACATCGACGTTGGTTGAGGTCGCCCCGGTCCAGGTCAGACGCACTGTATTTATTCCCCCCACCTTGCGCTTCGCGGCGCTGAGCGTGATCGGTCCAGGTGTCGGCGTAGGAGTCGGGGTAGGTGTCGGGGTTGGCCCCACGGCGGCAAGGATATCGACCCGGCCCCATCCATAGACGTTGTTTGGCGGTCCCGCAGTGCCGCACTGGGTGGAAGAGATAAAATGAGCCGCGTTATCCAAGGCTGTCCGACTCGCATCGATTTGATTCTGCAGCGCGGGATTGGCCGACCAGAGCAGGGCCGTTGCCCCGGCGATATGCGGAGTCGCCATTGACGTGCCGCTGGCAATGGTATAGGCGCTATCGGAAGCGTTGCTGGCCGAGCGAGTGTTTGTGCCAGGAGCAGTGATATCCGGTTTTATCCGGTTGCTTCCATCGATAGTGACCGGACCGCGGCTGCTAAAGAAAGCGATGGTATCCGTGCCGGTATTCAGGGCCCCGGCTGTGTAAGATGCCGCATAGAACGATGGTGGATCTGTCACAGTGGAGCAACTCGATCCGGAGTTACCCGCCGCGACCACCATCATAATCCCAGCAGCAGCTTGAGCTTCAACGGCAGCTTGCAATGTGTTAACCGAACAGCCTTCCGAGGTCGGGCAACCCCAGGAGTTAATTGTAATGTCGGGTGCTTTGGTCGGGTCGCCCTGCCCGCCGCCCACCGGGTAAGGCGCCAGGAAAAATTCCATGCACTCGATGTATCTCGCTGGTGTGCCTGTGCCTTGGTCCATGTTACGGCAAGCAATCCACTTTGCGCCAGGTGCCATCCCGATCTGGTTGGTACCGCCATCGTCGCCGATCGCTGTGCCGGTGGTGTGGCTGCCGTGGAAGAAATCATCGCAAGGGAATGGTGAGTTGTTACCGCAAGGGTTGCTTACGCTGTCGTGGATCGAGTCATGCCAATTGTAATCGTGATCGGCCACCGTTCCATTCCAGCCGCGGTAGTGAGGCTTCAGTGCGTTATGCGTCCACCGAACACCGGTATCGGCGCTGGCAACGACGGTATTCTGTCCAGTGAAACCGAGCGCCCAGACGTCCGGCGCGTGCGTGTAAACGATTCCCGGCTCGATGGTCGCCGGCGCACCAGGTTGCAACGGCCCTTCCAGAGCCGGCCCCGGTGGAGGAAGCGAATTTTGAATGTGCGGGTTGCCCTCGACGCGCGCCACATCCGGCCGAGCAGCCAGCGTCTCCGCGATCTCCCGGCTGCCCTTCACTAAAATTGCGTTAATGATATAGAAGGAACGATGCTCGATGCCGCGTTCACGCAGCCATTGCAGGATTGGGCCCTGCGTCGTCTGACTTTTATTCCATAAGGTATCATAAACGAAGCGCTCCTTTTCGGTCTTAGTCGGTAGGGTGGCGGCCTGACTCAGGTCGGCCTGGTCAGCAAGAACGACGATGAATTCAGCCTGCTGGCCATTGGCGGTGTGATCGGTCACCCACGGCGCGATCTTTTTCGCCGTCGCGTCTTGGTTAGGCGGGCCACCCTGGCTGATGGCACGCGAGGAGGCAATCGCGCCCAGCACAGCTACGGCAGCTGCGGCGAAGAATAATGAGGAAAGGATACGCCGCAATCGCGACGGCGTGAATGTGCGGTTTGGGTGCGTGGTCATAGACTTGCTGGTGTATCCGATGTCCGCGAGCGAGCAAGAAAATCCTTCCAAAATTCTTGAAGAAATATTCCCGCGCGTGATCCAGCAGGCGGCGTCGGTTCAGCAGGCGAATGGGAAAGAAGGAAACAAACAAGAAACTTGACCGCGAATGGCGCGAATGACGCATATGAGATTGAATCTGGTAATCGCCAAACCAATCACCAATCCGAGAGTCTAGAATCTTTCTAGCTTTCCTGAAAAGCCTTCGTCATCTTCGTTTTCCTAGTTGCCTTCTGTTGACGTTCCTTGACGCGCGCCGAAATCAACGGAAGAAAACAAAGGTACCCAAGGAACAAAAAGCATTTGGTCCCGAATCACCGGGATGAGAGTGGAGGGAGCTTGCAGTCTGCGATGACCGTGCAACAAGCGCACGTTAAGCAGGCGTCCCCCGCGCCACCTTCGATGCCAAAATGGTGCGCCTTCGGCGCCACTCTTAACATCGTAAATCGATCGCTAGCGGACAGCGGGTCGCCGATCGGAAGGACGGGCGCTGTGCCTTAAACCGCGAATGGCTGCTTGCGGCGAAGACACCGAAAACTTTGGCGAACAGGCACGCCCTGCAGTCTCAGGCGGCACGCTTTTCCCGTTTCCCGTCGTACCAGAGATGCAGTTTCACGCGCGAACAGGCGACACTACGCCCGCCGACAATGACACCAAAGACGTTGCCAAGAATCTGTCTCGCCGAATACATGCGCAGTTTCCGCCCTGAAGTCAGAATCGGTTCCCGCAGCACTTTGAAGCGACCAAGTTTCCTCAGGGCCAGACTAAAATAGACTTCTTCACCGATAAAATACTGCTCGTCGAAGCCGCCAATCGCATCAAAGTTGCGTCGCGTTGTGAAAAGAAATGCGCCCGCGCCGAGATTGAGCCCGAAGTAAATGGTGCAAAACGCGCGCACGAAAATACGGCTCCACAGCGGAATGAAACCATTCGTGACGACACGCGCGCTGCCGCCGGCGTAACCGGCTTCGAGAGCGGCGATAGGTTCGGCGATATGCGTCCGCTTAATCCGCGTATCGGCATCGACGAAAAACAAGTATTCACCCCGCGCGGCGCGCGCGCCGGCGTTACGTGACGCCGCGATTTGCCGTCGATTGATCGATATGACGCGGGCGCCTGCCATCACGGCGATTCGGGCGGTCGCGTCTGCCGATGCATCATCGACCACAATGATTTCGTACGGCTGAGTCACGCCAGATGCGGCAGCCCGAATCGCGGCGATGGTCGATGAAAGCTCCAACTCTTCGTTGTACGTGGGAACGATAAAGGAAATCATTTCTTCTTCGGCTTGGGATCGACTGGCGTTGGCGACTCGAACGCGATCTCAACTTCGTAACCGTCTGGATCTTTGAAAAACAAATACGGTTCGCCGGGACAAAACTCACCCTTGTCCAAGATTTTTCCGCCCGCTTCTTTCACAGCTCTTACCGTAACATCGATTTCTTTGGAATTGACCAGGCGAAAACCGAAATGCGCAATGCCGCCCGGTTTCCCGATCCGCGGCGCGCTTTCATCGAACACAATGATGTCGCGCGCGCCGGGCGTTTGCACCTGGATCCACCCGTTCTGATCGTACACTTTGATCACACCGAAGATTTTCCGGTAAAACTCGAACGATCGTTTCGCGCTCTTCACCGCCAGGGCGATGTGAGTAAGGCCATATGTCTTGATCATTGAATTGTCTATCTGTTTATCCGTTTCGCTGTCATCGCGCAATCGGAGTCACGCCGAACAGACTGGCCGCGGCCTGTTTCTTGTAACCACCCGTGGCGGCTGCGCGCATCTGGGCGAAATGACAAAGCAACGAAACGGGGGTCAGCGACAAAGGGCACACCACTTGACTTCGGCGGTGAAAGATAGACATAGCGAAATGCTGCTGCGGATCCTTGCGCTCTTATGGCGTTGTTGTCCGCCGCGCTTCTCGCGGGTTGTGCAAATCAAAAACAGGCTCAGCAATCCGGCCCCTCGTCGATCATTCAAGAGCCGGGAAATTCCCATGAAATTCACGGGGAAGTCGGTGTGATGTACGGCGGCAGCGCGCACTAACGACTGTAGAGAGTCTGCTGGCCTCCCATGGGAAGCGAACCGCTTCCTCTACAGAATCAAATTCAAATCGCCGAACTCGTGCCAGAGATATTTTCTCGCAATCGCTTCTTCGTAGGCCGCGCGAATCTTTTCGGCGGACAAGAATGCGCTCAGTAAATCGAGATGACTCGCTTCCGGTTCGTGCAAACCAGTGAGCAATCCATCGACCGCTTTCAAACGATGTTGACTGTTGATTGTTAATCGCGTGTAGCCCTGCTTTTCATTTACGCAGCCATCCGAATCGGCAACTGATTCCAGTGCACGGACGACAGTCGTGCCGACTGCGATAACGCGGCCGCCATTCTCGCGTGCCGAATTGACCTTCCGAGCGGTAATTTGACTGACGAAATATTCTTCCTCTGAAGCGGGATGGGCGCGATCAAGTTCGTCGTCCATGTAGGAAGAAAGTCCGGTGTGCAAAATGATGTAGGCGCTCTCGATACCGCGGCGCTTTAGGTCAAGCAACAATTTCCAGGTAAACGCGCGGCCGGCAGATGGCATTTCGGCCGAGCCGGGCTCTTTCGCGTAGACGGTTTGGTAATAATCAAGGTCCCACGGCGCCGAGATGTATTCATAGCGAATCGGCTTTCCGAGCCGGTAGATCAGATCGACGAGTTGCGTCCCGGAAATCGAGAAGTGCAGTTTCCAAAGACGCGGGATGTTCGCGTCGCGCGCCAGCACGGCGGCGTTGAGTCCTTCCGCGAATTCGATTTGCATTCCCTCACGTAATCCGCAGCCGAAAGGATCGCCCTGCTCGCAAAGAAGAAGCGCCAGCCAGGAATCGTCCGGCAAGTGCTCGGCCAGACGCACCTCCATGCAAGGGCCATGCCGGGCGCCGCAACTGCAACCGCGCAGGGACGCCGGGAGCGTGCGGCTGGAATTAAAAACAAGTAGATCCTTTTGTCGCAGGTAACTGTCGATCTTGTCGAAACGCGTGTGCTCGATCTTTCCGGTCGCGCGCTCGATTACGAGCAATCGCACTTGATCACGCCGAATGCCTCGCCGCTCCGGCGGCTCCTTCGCGCTTAGTTCCGGCGGCAACGTAAAAGCAAATGGTGCGCCCATTTATTTTGATAGGGTAGCTTTCCACTTTTCTTGCGCCTGAAACCGCTTTCCCGTGATGCCCTTCGACTTATCGGAAGCGAGGAAGACAAAAACATCGGTCACGTCAGCGGGATTCGCCCATTCCGTCGGATCCTCTTCGGGTTCCGCGGCGCGATGCATTGCTGTGTTCATATTTCCGGGATCGACCCAATTGACGCGCACATTCGTGTCTCCCAATTCCGATGCCCACGTTTGCGACATTCCTTCAAGGCCGAATTTCGAGATGCCATAAGCGCCCCAGCCTGGATAACCAACCTGACCGGCGTCGCTGGTTACGTTGATGATAGAACCGCCGCGCTCGATCATCGCTGGCAACGCGTTTTTGATCAATAAGAACGGGCCGATCAAATTCGTGTCGAGGACTTCGCGAAAATCTTCGACCGGATAATCGAGCAGGTTTGGCATCGGCGACGGCCCAATGGTCGATGCGTTGTTCGCCAGCACGTCGAGCACGCCTTTGAATTGCGCGAGGGTCGTCGCGACGATCCGCTCGATGTCCTGCGGCTTGCTCACGTCGGCTTCGATGGTGACGATGTCGATCTTCGGCGCGATCTTGAGAACTTCGTCGCGAACAGCGTTCAATTTGTCAGCATGCCGCGCCACAAGCGAGAGACCGGCCGCGCCTTCGCGCGCGAAACGAAGCGCCATCTCGCGCCCGAGCCCCTGCGATGCGCCGGTGATGAGAATGTTTTTGTCGGCAAGTCTGTTCATGTATCAACTCTAGCTTCTGAAGTCCGTTTCGACAAAGCGCACACGTGGCACGGGCTTCCTAGCCCGTGGGGCGACCAGGCATCTTGCCTGGTCGCAGTTATAAACACGATTCAGCAGGCAAGATGCCCGCTGGCTCACAGCCAAGATGGCTGTGCTACCGAATCTTCGCGTAAAGGAGCGAATCGAGAACCTGACCGTCTTTGACAGCGTTTTTTCGCAAGCGTCCTTCCAAAACGAAACCGGCCTTCTCAAGGACTCGAGCCGAAGCGGCATTATTCGCGTACGGCTCAGCGTAGACGCGATGGAGCGGAAATTTCTCGACGCGATAGCCCACGAACGCCGGGACCACTTCGGTCGTGATCCCGTGTCCCCAAAATTCCTCACCTAGCCAAAAGCCGAGTTCAGCTACGTAACGGTGGACGTCCTGTCCAATGCGAATACCGATGCCCCCGACCGCGAATCCATCGATGTCGATGCAAAAATTCGTCACCGGTTGCGCGGTTGTCGCGTGGCGCAAGAATTCGTTCGCGTCGTCAATCGTGTATGGGTGCGGGAACAAATCGCGCAGGCCAAGCCAGACACGGCGATTGTTTGCATGCTTCGCGAGCGACGCCGCATCATCGGGACGCCACTCACGAATGGTGCACCGCTCGAGCGCGAGTTGCATCGATCAGGCCGCGCCAAATTTGACTCCGGCCTTTTGCACTTCGCGGTAAGGCAAAAGCCAGATCAATGATTCATCGTGAAGATCGACCACCTGAATGCGGTTGCCCCACGGATCGCGAAAATCGCACCGGAATGGCGGTTCGAGTTTTAGTTTGTATTTCCCGGTGAGTTTCTTGCGCACCTCGGCCAGTTGCTGTTCATCCCGCACCATGACTCCGAAATGGCGCACGTTAGCCGGTTGAACTTTGTCCACCTCGAAAATTGCGAGAAATTGATGTTCGCCGAGTTTGAAAAACGCGTCGCCCTCGCCGCTATCCAATTTCTCGAGGTTGAAAACGTCTTTGTAAAACGCGACCGCCTTTTTGATGTCGTCCACCTCGATGGCCACATGATTACATCCGTAAACCTGCACGCTCATATCAACGCTCAACACTGAACGCTCAACGCTCAACGTTCAATGGCCTTTGTGCGAATAATTGGGCGTTGGATGTTGGTGTTGGACGTTGGGCGTTTTCTTCTTCTTCTGCCAGGCGACATTCTTTGCCGCAGCGTTGAGAGCAGCGCGAACAATCCTCGCTTTCGCGGAGGGAAGATAAACATTCGTGTAGCCCTGCCGGCCCCAGGCACCGCTACACGGTTTGAAAACCTTCGGTGCCTTCTCAATGAATGCACGCTGCTGCTCCGGCGTGACCTTCACCATGCCCCAGTTTTGGTCAGGAATGCCAAGCGACGCGAAAATCTTTCCGGCGACACGAAAATCGGGATGATTCATGTGCGACCGCTCGACTGCGGTCGGAATTTCAAGCGCCATCTTTCGAAACTCGTCGTTGGTCATCTCGCAGGCGATCTTTGTCTAACGAGAAAGAGATAAGGCACGGCAGGGCGTCGTGGCAAACACAATGAAGTCGCTTCGCCAAGAGGCCGTTGGCTTCATCGATTGGTTAGATGACACCGGTGTTCAACCTCTCTTCAAGAAAATCGTGCGCTTTGGTAACCAACTGACGCTCTTCTGGCATGAGATCATCACGACCCTTAACGTCTTTCAGCACGTCGAGAAGCTCAAACTTCTGATCTGTGTGTGCAATCACCGCTGGGTATGCGCGCAGGATGTGGTGGAGTGGCTTCAGAGCGCGGCGCTCGCACCAGGCATCGATTAGTGCGTCGAGTGTCTTGTGGGGAAACATTTCCTAGTGCACGGCGCCAAAAACTAGGAGCTGCAACACTGTCTTTCGCGCGTTACGTCCCGGAAGATCTCCGCCACAAAACTATTTCTCCGATTTCCAGATTTCTCCAATGTTCCTTATTTGCTGCCTGTTCTCTCGGCGTTGCCCATCGGCAATTGCCAGGCTCATAGCCGCCGGTTGGATCCATGCGATCAATGGAGTGAAACTTGGTCGGGGCTCGTCCCATGTCTGAAAGAAACTGCTCGAAGGACTTACGCCACTCAGGACAAACTGTAATTCCTTTCGCACCATAATAGCCATAGCCCGTCGCCTTCGGGTTCGAGCACCGAGATTTCATATCCCTCCAGATGCGATACTCTCTGGATTTCCCAAGGTCAGCGCACTCGCCGTGCGTCATTTTTTCCTTGTGAACGCAGCCGCAGGATCTCGTTCTACTTCTCTTAAGCTCCGTCCCAGCAGCCACGCACTCTCTCCCACATTCACAGCTGCAACGCCAATGACGATGACCCCATTTCTGGTCGGCCTCGCAAATGACGGTCAGCCTGCCGAACTTCTTGCCAGTCAAATCTTCGGGTTTCGGTCCACGTTTCATGTTCCACGAATTTTTCTAGCACTCTGCCTATTAGTTGACCAAGCAGAAGTTTTCACAGATGACAGCGAAACGGAACGCGATACTTTCAAGGCTTCACATGGAATAGCATTTTCAACCAATCGCTCAGAACGGGCGTCGCAACGCCAGCGACATACGTTAACGACGGAATTCCCCACCGCTTCGCTCGCGACCAGAATGAATCCTCTTGGATTTCCTTTTCGAGTCGCCGCAGGAAAAGACGCCCCTTCACGTTACGCCCCAACTTACCGCGCCCCGCGTGATGCCAGAAGCATCCGCCATTGTGCTCCCCTTTACGTACCCCGCATCCGCCAACTCCCCCATGAAGGTTGCGTCTCGCTGCTGGCCGGCCTCCGGTGTGAACTCGTCCACGCTGCGCTGTAATAACCGGATGTACTCTCGACGTGGATCTCTCATCGTACACCGAGCCTAACACATGACCGAGGGTGCTTCCTAACGCGATCTTCAGGCCTAACGATAAAGAGATAAGCCACGGGCGGGCTCGGTGGCAAACACATTGAGGTTGCTTCGCCAAGGGGCCGTTGGCTTCATCGATTGGTTAGGTCTTTTTGCTATTAATCACTCTCACAGGTATAGCAAAGATCCGATCCTGGCATTGCTAGACGCCCACAAAACCGGCACCGCCCGGGTGGATGTGACGTATGCTCCATGACGTGGTCGTTCGGGCGGATCTGCATTCGCTTTAGAGCTTCGCGACGCTCGCGGGCGGGCACCGATTGCTGGTGCGGAACAGGATGATCGCGCCAGTTCGGGCAGATGCATCGACCGGCACTGTCCCTCGTTTTGAACCATCGGCCGCAAACCGGGCAAAGGGTCCGTTCCTCCCATCCCGAGCCAGTCCGCCACAGTGTGGTGAGCCCTTTCCGCTTTTTCTGCTTCATTATGCCGGACCTAACTACAATTCGACGAAAGTTTGTTTCGCCTATTTCGGCCTTTGCCCCAGAAGGACCCAGCGTAAAGCGAAACCATTGCTTCTCCTTTTAACGGCGCGTCCAACCTGCACAAGCCCAAATTGCCCAAACGAGTGACCGAGGTCGTGTCGCGGCAAGAATCATTTTTTTCTGTGGCCCAGCATTTCACCGCGCAGTGTGCGGTGATCAACGCGAGTGAGGTTTTTTTCCATTGTGCGTGTGAGCAATGAAATGTGCGGGATCTCGCAGAGATATTCGGCGATGAACCAGACCGGTTTTTCCGTGCTCATCCAGTTCAGATCATCGAATCGCGCCAAGTTCACCGGGCGTGAATACCGCCGCAAGGTGCGTTCGCCGCGCAGGTTGAAGTAGATGTTGAAGTAACTCATGGCGAGCTCGCGCAGAGTGCGATAAACGGGTTCGCGATAACGGCAGCCGGTAAAATTGGATTTCGCTACCGCACCCCAGTGCCCACGGACTTTGAATATCGCGACGACGTGATCGGTGTCCTGTTCCGCTTCCAAATCGAAGATCAGCGGCGCGAATCCAAGGATGCGGAGCGCGGCCGCACCGAAAATGCCGCCCTCAAGGCATGACGCGGTACGATCCTGCAAAACTTTTTTTGGCGATCGCGCGGTATAACTCAGGTTGTAAGGCAATTCGTCGAGAAATTTCTGAATGCCGGCCGGCGTTTTCAACGCGCGCACTGTTCGCAATTCCGATGGCGTGAAGCCAAAATGCGATGCGGTAGATGTCGATCTTGATTTGCGTCGCGCGGATGTATTCAAACGGGAATCATATACTTGGCACTTTAGTTGCGCTAAGTATATACCTAAGCTTGGGAGCCGCGGCCAGTAGTGGCTTGGCAAGGGAGGCAATCCAGCTCGCTACGACGGGTAGAAAGTCTTTTGATGCGGAACGAATTAACCCGGATCGTGCCATTACTTCTCGTGTTGCTCTCGGGCTGCCCGAGAGTTGAGGAAGGGCGGCGATCGGCGCTGACGTCCTGGATTGAAAAACACCTCGAGACCAGCGCCGGTAAGATCCCGGGCGCGAGCGTGGCCGTCATTCGGAACTATCGCATCGAGTGGGCGCAGGGCTTCGGACAGAGCGACGCGGAACACGGGACCGCCGTCACGCCGGCGACCCTGTTCCAGGCATGTTCCGTCAGCAAGGCGATCTCCGCTGTAGCAGCCGTAATCGCCTTCGAGGATCATAAGCTCCGCATCGACGAGAATATTGACGACATCCTGAAAGCCCTCCAGCCCAATGCTGAGGTTGGTCGATGGGAACTTCCGAACAAGGACTATCCAGCTGATCCGGTGACGTTGCGGTTGCTGTTGTCACACACGGCGGGCACCAGCGATTTCCGTTACTCAGGCTATCGCTACGGTTACTACACAACTCCACCGGGCCCGATCGATCGGATCCCGACCATGTATCAGGAATTGAACGGTCTGCCGCCGGCCAACACGCCTGCCATCGCAGTCATCCGGAAGCCGGGTGTGACCTGGCACTATTCAGCTCCCGGATTCACCGTCGTCCAGGCGCTGCTCATGGACATCTACAATCAGGACTTTGCATCGATCATGCAGCAGCTTGTTCTAGCGCCGCTCGGCATGAGTGATAGTACGTTCGTTCAACCGGTTCCCGAAGATCTTATCCCGCGAATGGCAGTGCCGTATCTGCCGGACGGGCATCCTCTTCCGGACGGTCCACGTGTGTTCAATTCGGCGGCTTCGGGTGGTCTGGTAACGACGCCCACCGATCTTGCCAAGTTCGTCATCGCTCTCCAGAAGGCTCTTAAGGGCGAGAGCCAAGGGCGCATAACATCGCGCATTGCGCATCAAGTTATGGAACGGCAGCCGGGGAGATTGGAGCCGGGCAGTTGCTTGGAGACCGCGGATCCGGGCGTAAGGGCGTGCCAGTCCTCGTGGGGTCTCGGCTTCGACGTAAACGTAAACAGGTATTCCGAGCACCAGAAGGACGGCGCGCCGACAGGTGGCTACTTCGAACATACCGGTTTTAACTCGGGTTTTCTCGCGCTGATGATGGGGAGCAAGACCGGCGGGAACGGCGTAGTCATTATGCTGAACATGGCGCCGCTGGACATGTCCGGCCCCGTACCCCCGGCCTTTGTCCACTTTCTTACAGACCTCGTTCGCCGAGTTGCCGACGAAGAGGGGTGGAATTAACGGCATCGACTCTGCGACGGCACCGCAACGCTGCAAACCTTCGGCCCCGCGAACGTCTTCTACTCGGGCTGGAAGCGGCGGTAGCCGAGGCGTACAAGCAGCGCGTCGGCTTCCCAGAATTTGGGAGCAAAGCATTTAGTTGCGCTAAGTATATACTCCCCATTCAAACGACTGTTCATTACTGCGCGTTTTTCGCGCAAGACAGAAATACACCGTTCGTCAGCAAGGCGAAGCGATGTCTTGCTACTTCTGATCGGGAATGCGCTTGAAAACTCCTTCGCCCCGCACGTTCAGATTTTCCACAAGCACCTGTGCCGCCTTGCCATCCGGGCCGACAGTAAAGGTGATGCCGCTCATGCCAACAGCGTTTTCGCCTTGCGTCTCGTAGGTAAACGTGTCCCGGTCATAGTGCTTCATCGGGAACGTCTTGTTTTTCGGACCCTGCATGATTGCCAATCCGCCGTCCTTTTCGACGATGGAGATGTCGCCAAAGTAATCGTTCGTATATCGTCCAACGTAGGCGTTATTTTTCAGCGCGGGCGCCGACGATGCGGGCGCTTTGGAGTAATCGAAGCCAAGCACCGTGCCAATCGCTGCCGGGTTCGAATATACCTGTCTAAAAAGCGCAAACCAATCTTGGGTGGGTTTGCCGTACAGAGCGATATCCAAAAACGTCGTCCCCAGCGCTTCCGCTATGCCGAGGGGATACGCATTAGTAAGAACAACGATGCCCAGTTGCTCGCCCGGTACGAGATTCACATAGGTCGCAGCGCCCAGGCCAAACGCGCCGGAGTGGTTCAAGCGCAACCGACCCTCTGGATCATAGCCAACGTTCCATCCCAAGCCATAGAAAGTCGGCAGTTGGGTGAAGGGGTTAAAGCCGGTCAGCATCTGCGGGTGATGCGTTTCAACCAGCGCGTCGTTATCCACGACTTGTTTGCCATCAAATTTGCCATTCCCAAGTTGCAACCGCAGCCATTTCGCCAGGTCGTTCACAGAAGAACTCACCCCACCCGTCGGTGATTGCGCATCTGGATCGCGTTTGAACTTTTGCACCCATTTGCCATCTACCAGCACATGTCCCAATGCCTTGTTCCTGCGCGCCATGAAATCCGCATAGCGGGAGCTGGTCGAAGTCATGCCCAGTGGGTTGTATAATTTTTGTTTGCACGCCTCTTCCCATTCCAGGCCGTACCCTTTCGCTGCCGCGACGCCGCCTTCGGTCATCCCAAAATTCGTGTACGCGTAATGCGCACGAAAACCGCTCCCAGGATGTTGATAGCGCAGGCGATACAAAATTTCCGCACGCGTAAAACCCAGATCTTCGAGCAAGTCGCCAGCGTGCTCGGGCAAGCCGCTGCGGTGAGCGTACATGTCGCGGATCGTGATCTCGCGAGTCACCCATGGGTCGAACATCGCGAAACTGGGATCGAGCGCGCTGAGCTTTGAGTCCCAGGTGATTTTTCCTTCCCCGACCAGCTCGGCAACCACTGTTGACCCTATCGGTTTGGAGAGCGATGCGAGTTGAAAAACCGTGTCCGCGTCCACCAGCGTCTTCGTGTTGACATCGCGAACACCGAATCCTTTCGCGTACAGAACCTTGTCTTGGAGCACGACAGCGATGGCAACACCCGGCAGAGCGTTTTCTTGAATTTGTTTTTGCGCGAGTTTTTCGAGTGCTTGGATAGCTGTCGCCACTTGTTCGGAGGTCACGTGACTCTTTTCCTGCGCGTACGCGAGAAATGGCGGCAGCAGAATCGGCAATAATACTTTAGTGAAAGAAGCTGAACAAACGATGCGCATATCGAGCTTTTAAATGTTCATCAATTGCGGCTGCGGCTTTGAAGCCGTCGAATTGACGGCTGCCCACCCAATTCATAGTCTCACACACATGAGATTAGGCATATGCATGCGCGCGATTGCAATCTTGATCGCGATTTCAACGGGTCCAATTCTGGGATTCGGTCAGTGGTCCTCACCGAAAGCTCCGGTTATTCCGGATGCCGACGGCTATGTGACTATTCCGCACGCAGCGGTGCCACCTGACAAAGCGCGTGTCTATAAAGCGATCTTTGACGCCACCCGTGCGGCCAACAAACCGGCAGAATTACTTCCTGCTCTCAACATGGCCGGCTCTGAGTTCAACGCGTTAGGCGCCGCGGGTGTGCCCTTGCAAAATGCAAAATTGGCAATCATCTTTCACGGCCCGGCCATCAATGGAATTCTCGATGACGCTCATTACCGGGAGAAATTCGGCGTAAGCAATCCGAATCTAAAAGTGCTTTCGCAACTCAAGAAATCTGAGGCAGAGATATTTGTCTGCGGTCAGAATCTCGCTGCCGATAAGATCGACCCCAAAACGCTGTCCGCCGACGTGGAAATCGCGAGTGATGCGCTGGTCGTTTTGATGACGTATCAGAATAACGGTTACTCATTGCTGAGCTTTTGAGCGCGCGCGCAGCGCAGTTGCGGTTGCCGGCGTCACGATAGAGCAACTGTCAGGGGCGATTTACAAACCGACTGGATGCCGCGCTTCAAAACCGCGCGGCGGGCGATCGGTGGTTTGCCAGCGCGGAGCCCAGCGACCGGTATAATTATCGTATGGCGTTGTATCGAGTCGCAGCCCGGCAATCACGGCAAAAGTGTGTCCTTCACGCGCGTAGATGGTAATCCACCTGCCACGGCCACGTTGACCGTAGCTGCGGAACTCGGTTGAGCTCATTGGTGAACCAATCAGACCGGCTGCACCAAGGACGTAGGAGATCGTACCGGAGCAATCGTAACCGCGGTCATCAAATGACTTGTGACCTCCACCGTACCGGTATGGCTTCGAGCGAAGCTGGTTCGCAGCCCAAATCGCTCGTCTGACTAACAAAGGCGCTTTTTTTGGCGCAGCCGCTTGACCGAAACGAAGACGCGCCACTTTGCCTGACACAACGGGTCCTGATACCGGGAAAATATCTGCGGCGACGGACGCCACAATCAGTGCGAAAACAGTTAGGCCGAGCAGAACCTTGGGATTAACCGGATAGATAAGTTCCTCCGGGACTGTGACGTATGCCAAAAAATCGACGAGTGAAAGAACAAAATCACAGGAATCTTTATTTGTTGAATCGGCGGAGAGCCTCCGCGAGCAAGCTTTTGCAGCTGAAATTGACCGAGGCCCCATGGTCATTTCCTCGACGCGGGATGAACTATCGATGCGTGAAATTCCATGATAGACTTATTCGAATGACCCGGATTTTCGCTCTGCCCGGCCTGTCCCAGCGTCCCAAATGAGGTGAGCCATGCCGATCTCCAGTCTTCGCTCGTACCTGTCCGTCGATCGTGTCAGCAACGTAGTGCTGGACCAACTCTCGCCGGAGTTCATGCTGAACGCGTGGCTCAACGCCCATCCGAAGGTCGCCAAGGCGATCGTGTACGAGGGCGAACATTTCTCCGGCGAGTGGACGACCTGGCCGGAGTCGCTTCGCAAGCAACTCGCCGATCACTGGGAGACGATGCTGAAGTGGTACGGGCAGGGGATGCCAACCCCGGATCAGGCGCCGTTCAAGGACCCGATCCCGCGCGACGCGACCGGCGATCCGATGTGGGGCTCCGGGTTGGTCATGCCGAAGGAGCGTGGGCGCCACGTCTACCTGTCGCACGTCGCCAACGGTCTCGCTCTGGAGATGTCGGGCAAGCTGCCCTGGTCGATCACGGGCTACTCGTCGGCTCACTTGAAGGAACTGTTCTCGATGGACGAGTGGATGTTCTACCTCGACGCGGCATCCTCGACCTACCCGGGGTACTATTTCGAGGAACTCATGTCGCCGGCGCCGCCGGCGCACGTGATGCGCTTCTTCAAGGCGAACGACCTCATCGGGATGGCCGCGCGTGACACCGTCGCGCGTCTGTTCGGCTGATGCCGCATCCTGATTCACTGGTACACCACGGACT
>Ga0209156_10001526_pt1 | contig 18790 bp, 14 predicted proteins | sample GraSoiAngelo_124_FD_185881 | JGI IMG/M metagenome (GOLD analysis project Ga0209156, IMG submission 185881) | Grasslands soil microbial communities from the Angelo Coastal Reserve, California, USA - 14_0927_05_20cm (SPAdes) (version 2) | ecosystem: Environmental > Terrestrial > Soil > Grasslands...
CACGATGGTGGAACATTCGCAACCGAGTCTGATCTTAACGGACAACAGGAACCTGCTCGCAGCCGAAAAGTTGAGTAATGGCACGCGTCCCGTTCTGACCCTCGACCAGATCGATGTCAGCTTCTCATCCGACGATCCGGGCGTGGCTATTTCACCCGAAGCCATCGCCTACATCCTGTACACGTCAGGGTCGACGGGAAAGCCCAAGGGGGTTTTCCAGTGTCATCGCAATGTGCTTCACGGTATCATGAAGTACACCAATGGCTCGCATCTCTGCGCACATGATCGGCTCACGCTACTGATGTCAGCCAGCTTCGGTGCGTCGGTCTCGGACATTTTCGGTGCGTTGCTAAACGGCGCGGGGCTTTTCCCGTTCAACCTCAAGGAGGAAGGGCTGCTCCACCTGAAGGATTGGCTTATCGATGAAGAAATCACGGTTTACCATTCCGTGCCGACCGTTTTTCGGCATTTCGTCGCCACGCTGAATGGGATCGAGCGGTTTCCCAAATTGCGGCTGGTGAAGTTGGGAGGTGAAAGCGTTTATCGAAAGGACTTCGAGGAATTCAAAAGATACTTCCCGCCGGGCTGCCTGTTCCAGGTGGGGTTTGGCGCCACAGAGATTAACAGCATTTGCCAGTATTTCTGCGATCACTGGAGCGCCTCTGAAGGCGTTACCGCGCCTGTCGGCTACGTGATGAACGACACAGAAATCTTGCTACTCGATCGCAACGGGCAGCAGGTCAAGCCTGGCGACACTGGTGAAATCGCGATCCGAAGCAAATATCTCGCGCTGGGATATTGGCGGCAACCCGAGCTCACGAAGAAGGCGTTTCGATCTGATCACAAGGACGAAGCGCGTACCTACTGCACCGGCGACCTCGGTCGGCTACTGCCCGACGGTTGCCTTGTTCATCTGGGACGGAAGGATTTCCAGCTGAAGATCCGCGGTCACCGGGTCGAGGCGGCCGAGGTCGAGATGGCGTTGCGCGAAAATGCTTCGGTGAAGGAAACGATTGTCGTGGAACGGCGGGCTCGGAACGGCGAACCTCAGCTGGTCGCGTACATTGTTTCAAGAGGGGGACCAGCGCCATCGATCAGCGGCCTGCGCGCTTCGCTCAGACAATCACTTCCCGATTACATGATTCCCTCGGCCTTCGTTGTACTCGACGCGCTGCCGTTGACGGACAACGGAAAGGTGGATCGCAATGCGCTCCCTCCGCCCACACAGGAACGGCCTAACCTGGGGACAGAGTTTATCGCGCCCCGCGACACGGTAGAATTTGAGTTGGCGCGCATCTGGTCCGGCATCCTCGGCATCGAATCAATTGGGGCCCTCGACAATTTCTTCTCGCTTGGTGGCGACTCGCTTTCAGCGGTCCAACTCGTTTCGCAAGTGAGCGGCTCCTTTCAAGTGGAGTTGGTTATTCAAACCCTGATCGAATCGCCAACGATCGCCAGCCTTGCCGAACAGGTCCGAATGTTTAAGCGGCGATCCCACTCCGTGAGTGAAGCGTCGTGGACATCGCTTGTATCCATTCAAGGCGGTAATTCACGCCAACCGTTCTTCCTAATTCCAGGCGGACTGGGAAGAGATATGGAATTCCTCATCTATGCCCGAATGGCCCGCTATCTTGGTCGCGAATATTCCTGCTATGGGTTGCGCGCCCGCGCTTCAGATCGAAAGCAGCAGCCGCACGCTTGCACAGAAGAGATGGCTACCGACTACATCCGCGAAATTCGCACAATTCAGCCTAACGGTCCGTACTTGCTGGTGGGAGAATGCGTGGGAGGAATTGTGGCCTACGAGATGGCGCAACAGCTTCTCGTTCAAGGACAGCAGGTAGCCCTGCTGGCGCTGCTGGATACTCCACGGCCAACGCGCGCCCGGCAATTTGCGTTCTGGTGGCGACAGCTACGCGACCGTGGTTTGGTATCCTGGGGCCGCCTGCCCCGGCGAATTGTTCATCACTGGCGGCACCAACCAGCCGACCACGGCTTGGGGAAACGCATGCGACATCTCTTAGGTAAGTCCCGAAGCTTCGCGCAGAAAATCGCCTCCGTGTCTTACCTGAAGCAGGCTCCGCCAAAAGATGAAGAGCTAAAAGAGATGTGGCACGATGAGGTCCTTCGCACCGGCTATCTGCGGACCTTGTATCGGTACCGACCCAGGCGCTATCCCGGCCGGATCACCATGCTTGTCAATGAAGTCGACGCCCAGAAAAATCCGGCCTTCGGCTGGCAGCGTTTGGCGGCGGGTGGCCTAACAATTTACACGGTCCCCGGGGATCATTATTCCTACATCCGCGATCACGCGAGGGATACCGCCGAAAGCCTGCGCAATTGCCTGGAGAAAGCAACGACGGAAAAGTAAAAGAGGCACGGTGGCAATCATTGATCGGGCTATCCCACGGCGGCGAATACCCGAAGCATCGTAAATTTTCTTGCGCTGCGGAAAAGATTGAAGTTGGCCCTTCTACGTTTTCTTCCACGCACGTGGGGTTTTTACATTACATTCACTCTGCCTTGGATTAAGAGTGCTCTCAAGGAACAAATGAGACGCTGGCTCGTCCGTCGCATGATTGCGCTTGACATGGTGATGAGGTTCCGGGCGTTGCGCTGCCCATTCAATTTGCGATTCCTTTATATTCGAGACGTCTGCTCCGCCGCGCGTCGACGCTACAAATTAATGCCCTTTTCAGGAAGGATCGACCTTTTCAGGGCGGAACATCAACCTCCAACCGACTTGTTTGAGGAAGATCCCCTTCTTGGGTGGAGCGGGATGGCCGGCGGTGGAATCGAGGTACATCAGTTTCCAGGTGATCACCATATGTTATTGAAAGAGCCGGTGATCACCGCAGTTGTCGCGGCGCAACTTCGTTCTTGTCTTGAACAAGCGAATAAAAAGGCGTCACAGAACGCCACGCCCCGTAACTGAGGCCGTCGTCCTCACCCGGCGGGCAGCGAGTGATCATGGCGTTCGCCACCTGCTCGGCTTGCGGGATGAGAGCCTCGCGCGCGCGCACACGCGAGTCTAGGTACGGCACCACAAGCTTTTCATCCGCCCGCATGATGTAGTGATTCGCGTGCTCGATGACGGTACCAACGTGATCGAAACGCACAAGCACGCAGGCGATTTCAAGGAGTCCTGACGCGGCTTTGTTTCCGCTGCTCATTTACCTTTTACTGGGGCTGCGCGTAATTCGGATTACGGATCCGAATATGTTCCGTGATCGACGTATAACGACAAGATCTATGTTCCATGATCGAGGCATAATGTCGCGATCGCGCGTCGGTTGCCGCATTCATGAATCGCCGCGCACTGTCTTTCGATATGGCGAAGTTGTTTAATCGAGCCAGCGCCCCCAGCTAAAGCGGAAACCTTCTACGACAAGTGATGGTACCCCGATTATCAGTTTCTTCGCGCGCGCGCGTATGATGTTCAGGACAACAGCCCCTTTAGGGCGAAAGCCTCAAGGCTCTTTCCCATGCGCCAGAGGCCGCCAGAATCGTTTAGTTCGGCTTGGGGGAAAGCCGGAAATGCACTTGCGATTAAAAACGAGCTTCCTACGGTTCAAGTGATGCACACTTACCGAAGTCCGGCCGGGTAAATAGAACATTTTCCGATGAGACGAACACTTTTGGCCGTTGGCGTTGCCGTGCTCCTATCACTGATGATTGTGCCGTATGGCGGTCATAGCCGTTATGACCTCGGCCAAAGCTTTTATTTTCGTGAGCGATTTTCCTAGACCACAAGGGCTGGCCGATGTTCGCGGACCAGCTTATTCTGCAGACGGTCTTTCTCGGTGTGCTTGCCGCTGTGATCGTAAACATTCGCTGGTGGCCACGCAAGAAACCTCTACCATTCTTCCTCTTGCCATCGACTGCGATGAATCCCCCGCTGAGACCCTGAATGGTTCCAAAAATCCAATATACAGCGCCGCAGAGTGTGACTGACGCGGTTAGCTCCCTGGGGCGCACGGAAGATGTGCGTTTCTCGCCGAGCAATCGGCGTCTTGCCGTAGCTGCATTTAAGCGCAACCGAATCGTCGTCTTCGACATCGACATCTCGTTATCTTCGGGCACAACGCAAGTCGCGCTCACGGGCGGCATCGAGCTGTCCTCATCGGCATTGCAGTTGCCACATGGGTTGGACTTCATCGATGAGGACACTCTGATCGTCACGAGCCGCGGAAGTGACGTTGCTCTCTTTAAGCTGCCGTCTGGGGAGGAGATCGTGCGGACCCACGAGGTGCTACCGATCGCAAGGTGGCCTGCGAACGGGACAACTCTCTTGAATGCGCCAGGTTCAATCGCTTTCACCCACGTCGAGGAAAACATGGGTGAGGTTCTGATCTGCAACAATGACGGACATACCGTAACCAGGCATTTGTTGGATCGCGACGCGGGCGGTGCGATCAGAAACAGCGAGATCGTGCTGAACAAATACCTCAACATCCCGGATGGCGTGAGTGTGAGTCCGGATCGGCGATGGATTGCCGTGAGTAACCACACCACTCACAACGTGCTGTTATATGAGAATTCACCGGCCTTAAACCCGGACACCCGTCCGGATGGCATCCTGCGCGGCGTTAATTATCCGCATGGGTTGCGCTTCAGCGAGGATGGTCGCTATCTTTTCGTTGCCGACGCCGGAGTGCCCTACGTGCATATCTACACCCAGGATCCCGAACAGTGGTGCGGCGTGCGGCATCCGGTCGCGAGCGTGAGGATCATGGATGACGCGGTGTTCGAGAGGGGTCAGCACAATCCCCAGGAAGGCGGACCCAAGGGTCTCGACCTCGACACGTCTTCCAAAATCCTAGTACTAACATCGGAGTGTCAGCCACTCGCTTTCTTCGATGTGCCTGTCCTGTTGAAGCATGCGTTCGCAGGTGGTTCGGCGCGCGAGCAGAGGATTCTAGGCATCAGTCATGAACTCCGCCTAATGGAAGAGAGCCATACGAAAAGGGCCGAGCAGTTCATGGAGGTAACCGCCTTGCAGAACAGCCTACACGCCTTGCGGAATAGCAGATCGTGGCGGATCACCGCACCGTTGCGGCGCCTCAAGTCCATCTTCCGCGGCTAACGAGGCATCCGGCCGGCGGCATTCCTCGCGCCAAATAGCAGTCGTTTTTCAGATGTCCGGCAGTTTATTCGCGCGATAGATGATGAATAGCGGCCCGTTGTCGACGCTGATGTAGCGAGGATCGGCGAAAGCGTGCCGGTCGATTGTTGGATTACTTCAGCAAGTCGTTGTTCCAAACGCTGAGTTGCTTTGTCCGTTGGCCACGCATTGATGACGTGCTGTCGACCGCGTCGTCGCAATTCTTCTGTTTCAGCAACGTCTTCCATCAGCTGTTTGACTAAATTCCCTAGCCGCTCTGGATCTTCGGTAGGGCTTAGAAAGCCATTAACGCCGTCGATTATCGTCTCTCTTATGCCTCCCTCTGCGATGCCAACGACTGGTAAGCCGCAAAGATTTGCTTCGAGCGGCGCGTATCCAAAAGGCTCCAAGCGTGGTGTATAGATCATCGCGAATGATTGTTGCAAATATGAGATGATTGTTGACTCGTCGACGTTGCTTTTGAACACGAAGTCGACATCTAGTTCCTCAGCAAGCCGTTTAATATCGTTCAGATACTCGGGATCTGCTCCGTTACCGACCCAGAAAAGTCGCGGTCGCTGAACTTCTGGTATTGAAGCTATTGCCTTCAAAGCACGATCGGGGCCTTTGCCGAAATAAAGGAACCCAACACTAATCATCTGCCGTTCTCTTCGTCCATTAACTAACGGAAAGCGATCGGAATCGATACCCAAGTAGCAAACGTCACTCTCCATGCCGTAGGCCCGAAGAACGCTTTCACGGCTAAACAGCGAGTTCACCAGAATTCGGGAAAAGCCTTTCGCATTTCGAATCTCTTCGGTAAGCTGAAGCCGTGCGGCCCACACACGTTGGAGGTCGCGCCACTTCGATGTCCATGTAGAGACCGAAAGCAGCCGTGGGATCGGCTTTCTGTTCGGGAATTCCCACGGTAGCTTCGGACGAGCCTCGAACAACGAACGATAGGGCTCTTGCAGGTAAAGCACAGACGGCAGATTAGTTAACCGACCTATCGGCGATGTTCCAAACAACGTGCAAGAGTTGGCGAAGATCACATCGAAACTGCCAGTCTCAATCTCGTCCACACAAGTTCTGCAATGTTCCTCCATCGCATTCAGCGCGAACACCGTGCTATTGTAGCGTTGGAATGCCCGTGCCAACGAATAGCGTTGTGGCCGTTCGAGGAGATGATTCAGAGGCCTAATGTGCTCCTTAATCATCGGTGAAAGCGGTAAGTAAGTCTGAGACGCTGTTGGTGGGCACCAAGCTTCGACATAGTGTCCACGCTGAACAAGCCCGCAGACATGTTCGTATAACGCCCGCTTGCCACCCCCACTCGGCAGGTTATGCCAAACCGCGATTCTCATGTCTGATCCTGAAGCTTAGACGATCGCGTTAATTGTTCAGCCGCTTCCTTCGCTTGTCGCATGGCAACAGCGAAATCTTTTTCCAATAAAGACTTGCGGCGGTAAAAACGGTTGATCAACGCGCGCACCTTGGGGTGTAACACGAGCCGAAACACCTTTTCGGAGATGTGCCGTCGGGAAATTAAATGGATAGAACCGCCATCCGTGTAGTAATTTGCGCTGAAACGCGCAGCAAGCTGCTGAAGCGCCAGGCACGTATGAAGTCATCGGAGTTTTGTAGCTTTCCTCTAGCCAAAATGGCGGCTCCATTTGGATAAACCCGCAGGCACGACAACAGTAGTATCACACCTCGTGCCGCCCAAGTACATTGGCGTCTCATAGTAGCTACTGATCGAGTTACAGCACCAACAGTGTTCAGTTGTCCCCGTATCCATCTGATTGACTCGCCAGCTCTAACGAAATGCCAAACACGGTGAAGCTCTGGAGTTATTCCCTGACGGGGGTCGCGAGCGACCGGATTTCTGGTCCGAGCGGATCAACAAAACGCAACCGCTCTGCGATTGGGTGATTCGGCAGGTATTCGAGAAGCTGTCGATAGCGTTCGTGCCCGACAGAGCCCGGTGTGTCGGTGCGCATGGCGAGCGCGAAATAGCACGCCGGTTGGTCGTCTGCGGCCTGCGCGACGAGATCCCAGTAGATTTTCGGGCTCCGCCACTCTTTAAACGGATTGAGGGGAAGGTGGCGACGGGGTCTCCGCAAAAGCCTTTTGGCGAATCGGCGAGGCCATGGCTGTAACGCGGTCAGGTAGTCATAGGCTGTCAGGGGGACGATCAGTATCGGGCGGCTGTCGGCGATTGACGATGACGGAACGGTGAGCCGGTTCCGTGATGGGTAGTAGGGACGCCGAGGACAATCCCGGAAATCTCCGGAGGGCCCGGTTGCGTACGCGCCAAACGACGGGTCTGCGGTCTTTGGCGGCAAGCCCGGCTCGGCCGTCACATCAACCTTGATCCCCGCCGCGATCGCTGCATCGAGGATGGTTTCCGTCAGGAAGTACCCGCCTTGGGAGGAGCGACGGACTGGCTCGCCGAAGCAATGCGCAAAAGCTTCAGCAGCGACCGTCAAGCAATAGGTTGTCCAGGCGTTGTCGGCGTGGTCAGAGAACGCAACCGACCGCTTTTCATCCCATCGATGAGGATGGACATGGATCCCAAGAGGATCGCTGTGCGCAACTAATCGATCGAACAGGTTGCTATGCCGATGAACGACGAAATCGACCCGGCCAAAGCAACGCTCGATATCGGGATCCAGGCGTAAGAACCACGTAGGGTGAAACGCGTGTCCAGAACGACTTGCCAAGCGTTCTCGCAGTTCCTCGGTAAGAGTGGCCATGCTGACGAAGCCCTGCCATGGTTTTTGCCCGACCTCGGGTTGGAACTCGTCGGGCTCGATATCGATTCGCAGGACCGTGGGAATTGGAGTTAAAGATGGCATAGGGAAACTATCGCTGCTGCCCCGACCGTTTGTCTTGCAGAGCTCCCGTAAGCTCGTCAAGCAGGAAAGTCACGTATGGCCTGACAGGGCCGAGACTGGGTTTCCGTCGCCGCGATGCGCGTCCGCAATCCAGATTGTTCGCCTGTTGGAATCAATCGTTGAGACGCAACCCCAACTTCAGCGGCTTTGCTGAGATTGTCAGCGATGAAGTCATCGAATTGAAGTGCACAGTAAAAATATTCTAAAGTGTTCCATGCGCATTTACAACGCTTGTCTGGACCGAGCTAAACGCAGCGTTGATCTGATTAGGAATGCGCTGTATTCGAGCTCGATTGTAATTATTATGGTTCGATTACTTCTCGCTGCGGCAACCAACGATCGAACGAAGCGGTGAGATAGAGACGATGGACAATTTGGAAACCATGCGGCGAGAATGCGAGTCCTTCGTCCGGGACGGCTTCATCGGACCGATAACCGTTTTTACCCGCGCGCAGTGTGAGCTGATGATGTGTCATTTCCGTCGCGGCGACTCGCCCACACCGTTCAAGTGGGGCAAAGGTCAGGCTGCGAGTGATCGCTTGATTTTTGGTCTCGCCACTCGGCCGGCGTTGCTCGCGCGACTGAGGTTGCTGTTAGGGAATGACATTTTGCTCTGGGGCGCCAGTCTAATTACACGCGAACCAAACCAGATTCATCCGTGGCACTGCGACATCGAAAGTTCCGCGCTGAACGGTGGTTTCGTGTCGGTCTGGATCGGAATCGAAAACACGAGCCGCGAATCCGCGCTCCAACTGATCACAAGATCGCACGCGATCGGGAAAACCATTCAGCAAGTCGCGCACGAAAATGGTACCCGGCGAGGCGAGGCAACTACATCCACTGTGCTCGATTGGGCGCGCACAATTATTCCTTCAGCCGAGTTCGTTCAGCCCGCCATGAACGATGGAGACGCAATCTTTTTTGATGGCCGTCTTTGGCACGGTTCGTGGAACACGCGTGTCGAAGGCACGCGGGCCGCGTTGTTGTTTCAATACGCGGCGGCAGGCACGCCCGTAAAGACGCCCGATTTTAGTCAACTCGAATGGCCTTTTCGATTCAAAAGATCGCGCGTGCCGGTTCTGCTCGTGAGCGGCAGCGATTCGAGCCGCGCAAACTGTATCGTTCCACCGCCGGAACCCATCACGCCTGCACTGGCAAGTCAATTTCATCCACTTAAGCTTCCGCTTCCGCAAGATCGCGTTAAGCGCTGGCGCCCGCAGCATCTTTTCGCCGGCGTGACGACGAACGTTTTGCACATGAGCGCGCATGTTTCGGTGCTTAGCCCAGGGCATTCGCCCCATCCGCCGCACGCGCACAGTGAGGAGGAGATTCTGGTTGTCCTAGATGGGGAGGCTGAAATCGTAATCGCGCAGAACGAGACTGGACTTGGTGCACGCTATGAGCAATTGAGCGCCGCGTCATTTGCTTATTATCCCGCTTTTCAATTCCACACCATCCGCAACGCCACCGCCACGCCGATTACGTACCTGATGTTCAAATGGACGGGCCTGCCACGAGAAACAGAAGCGCCGCTCGAAACGACGATCAGTAGGATGGAAGATATCCGGCGAATCGGTAATGCGCCGTTGACCACTCAAGTGGTGTTTGAAGGGCCCACTCACTACCTAACGAAACTCCATGTGCATTTGACCGAACTTCAGGCCGGCGCTGGCTATGCAAAGCATGCAGATGCCCATGATGTGGCGATCGTCGTGCTCTCAGGCAGTGTGGAGACAATGGGGCGTCGCTTTGGGCGGCGTGGCGTTATCTATTTTCCGGCGCGCGAAATGCACGACATGAAAAACCCGGGACTGGAAACAGCGCGCTATCTGGTTTTCGAGTTTCACGGACCGTTAAGCGGCGAAGTCACGGCCTCGTTACCCGCAGCTCTACGACGATCGTCTTGGCGGACGTGGGTATACCGCGTTTATAGAAGACGCCGACAACGTTTCGCGACGACACGCCTTTGGCGAGCGTTGAGACCGATTTATTGGCGCCTGCGACGAATTTTCGCGGCGTTAATCTAATTTCCGATGCGCTGCCTTACGGTCGCCTGTGGTATGGCGAACCAAACGCAGTCAGCTACGCAAAGTTTCGCACCCGTTCACACAATGCCCTGATTCGCGTTTACGATGACGCTGGCAACGTGTTTGAGACGCACGAACACGCGGGCCAGTTCAAAGAGTGGCTTGCCTTGGAGATCCTCGCTTTCCATCAAACTCTTTTGGCAGCTTCCACTTCTTACCGAGTAAACGATCGAATTTTTTATCGGGGAAACGGCGCATGCCTGCCCATGGGGTCATGGTCAGCTCATCCACCAGCGGTCCGCAAGGAGTCGAATAAAGATCGACTCTCGCAAAATCAATGCCTCTGGCGACGTCTTCGGCTAAAGCAATCACCGCTCTCAAGTCCGCTGGCGGTTCAAGCGGACCTTCTGTCGGAGAATATCCTGGCGCTAGCCCGAGACACGTCGGAGGCACTGGTTTCCAGGGAGGATAATATAGATTCATTCTTGCCGACGGAGATTTCCCTATAACAACCATGATCATTGCGCATTGACCATCGAAAACGAAAAATCTGAAGTTCGCGGGAATCCCTTGGTTGTCTTTATATGAACTTTCAACAAATTCCTCAACCATGATGCATCGCTTCAGTCCGGAGTATGCCCACTCTCCCCAATACTGTGAATAATCGATATTAAGCCAGCCTTGGCACTCGGAGACTAAGGATTGCACATCAATGGTTCTTTTGTCCGTCACGACTCTTACAAAACCAGATCCGTGATTAGCTTTAACTACAAACTTGCTCGGCAATGTATCAAAGGCGATTGATCGAGGATCGTCGGTAAGACAATACAGTTGAGGCAAGTAACGCTTTCCAACCTTGTTCTCTACGTAACGCCGCATTTCCACCTTGTCTGCCGCTTGCCGAAGTATATCTCGCCGATCAATCGCGATGCGCAGCATCAGCTTCTCGGTGAATAAGGTGGGAAATAACAGCAACGAAAACCTGCGGTGAAGTTTCATATAACGCAAGGCGAACCGAAGGCGTATCGGCAAAGCATCAAGAATCCTCTGACGAATCTTGTTCATAGCGGTGCGTGGCGCAGAACGCAGCTATTCGACATTGCAGATGTCCACTGGACCGCTGCTCACCAAGCGGGCAGCGCCAAAGATATGAGAATAGACGTCTTTGAGGCGCTTCGCGAGGACGCTCGGAGAGTAATGGCGGCTGATGAAAACGCGCCCACGTTGGCCCATTTCGGGAATGACGTCAGGGTTTTCGCAAAGCTCCTTTACGCGCTCTGTCAGTTCGTCCACGTTCCGATAGTTCGCAAGAAAGCTTGTCTCTCCGTCTCGGATCAGTTCCGGAAGTGCCCCCCAGTTATAGGCGATCACGGGACGCCGCGCGGCCATGGCCTCAGCGACCGTGCGACCGAATGATTCTGCGAAATGCGACAGATTAAGAATGACATTCGCTTCCGCCATAACCTCGCGAGGTGTCTCGCGGTAACCCACGAATTTGACATTTCGGGGGCACTTTTCTTCCCACTGATCGCTCTCCAGTACCGTAATATCAGGTGTCTCGTGACCAATGATCAGAAATCGAGCGTTAGGTGCGATCTTTTCACAACGCCTGGCTAGATCAATAAGATCGCAAAGCCCTTTCTTCCGATCACAGCCGTTACTGCTGACGATCCCAAAACGAATTTCTGTCCGGTCCACGACATTCGGCACATCTAATTCACCTACGTCTATTGCGTTAGGGACAACGTGCACGGGTTTCGTTCGCCTGAAACATTTGGCGGTCGCCTCGGAGTTCGCGATGATGTAATCGGACCTCGCGACCACCTGCGCAATGATTTCCTCAGCAGAAAGACCGATTTGCTCGGCCAGTGCTTCGTCATGGCTAATAATTTCCCGGGCGTGAATCACAGTTGTAACGTCACACTTGCGAGCCGCAGTAAGAGCTTCGCGAAGCATTATGGTGTTGGCATCTACAACGTTCACCTTATGCTGCCGGATAATTTCGATAAATCTTTCGATTACAACGTCATCCTCGGGCGAACGATCCCACTGCCGGTAGGGTAATATGTAAACGCCAACTGAACGTTCACGGATAGCATCTAGATAATGATTGTTACCTGTTTGCGGCAGGCTAACGATAACATTCACGTCGATAGTAAGCAGCGCATCAAGAGTATCTAGAAGGCTGCGTTCAGCACCCAACAATCGATCTCCGCATGCATGTGCACACAACAACGCTACCGGTCTTCCTTTAGCTAGTTTCAGTTGGCCGTGAAAGTATCCCGAATTCAGGGCTGAGACGCAGCCCAAACTCCAACCGGCTTTCTTGAGATTGTCAGCGATGATTTCCCAGTACTTCACGCGCGGCGGATTGTTGTCTGCATCGCCGCTTGGTTAGGCTGGTCTCTCAATGAATCCCCAGAGACGCACAATCATAGCATTAACACTAAGCGAAGAATTAGTGACAGTGAACGGTGTAGAAAAGGCAATGCCAGCTGAGAAGCTCCGTTCTATATTGGATTCATATTTTCCCACAAAGCACCATCGAAGGATGTTTGCGGTTCCGGCGGTTTGAGAGAGTTCAATTGTAAGATCGCCGGTCGGCTCTGGCGACGACAGGCGTTGAACAGAAATATCCTTTAGAACGAATATCTTGCCGGCAGGGATTGTGAAAGGAGAATCTGTGCCGTCTGCATTTGTTTTGTAAAAGAGCTGGTTTCTCCAACCGGAACCGTGCTCGTGAGTTGTATGGGTGTCATATAGCTGATGTTTTTTGTGGTTTGCCGGTTCTGTCGATAAAAGTCAAGCGGCTGTGACGCCCAACTACGATTCGACGAAAGTTTATTTCGCCTATTTCGCGACGGACACCGCCAAAATTGCCAGTGCCTTTTTCCATTACTTCACGCGAACGGGGATTTGCCTCTTTTGCTTTCCACACAGCAATGACGAATTGCGTTATTCCAGTGTCAGGTCCTCCCAGTGGATCTGAATTGCGTTCCAAGCCGTTCCACAACCAACTTGGTAGTGATAGTTGAAAGCCACATTACCCAGGGCATCGAGACAACGATGCCGCAGTACGCACCGGCGCCAAGCGAGTAATCGATGACGTAGTTATCCGGCGCATCTTCATAAACGCTACTGCAAAACCGGCTAGAGACACTCGGGTCCGGGTAATAATGCCAGGTCTCAGTCGCCTTAAAAGCACCGAGATCAATCTGATATTTGCGAGGGGCGCTGTAGGTGCGTGTTTCTCCCGGCGGTTGCTGGAAAACGCTGCCCGTTCCATTGTCAAAGAGGAGCAATTGATCACCCGACATGGACAGAGCATGCTCGCCGATCGGCGGCAATGTGCCCGCGGCCAGGGTGAGGGAGAATTGACGCAGCGACGGAAACTGATACCAGTGCTTCGTCGGATCGCCCAGAATCCACTTAATGGTTCCAGAGTCGTAATCAATCGCGATGACAAAGTTTTCCCGGCCAGAAACAATGAGTGAGTTATCAGAGCTGCGGTAGGCGCGGGCGTTGTTGTGAAACCAATCGGTGGGCGCGGGATATACGAATTGACTTGGATCGTCCCCACCGGCAATCATCGCGGCGCTGATGATCTCCGCTAGATTCCAGGTCCGGATTACATTACCGCCGGCGTCGACCTCCAGATTGACGCTCTCAGTTTGGTTGACTGTATTGACGTTGAGGATCATTCCCTCCCGGCCCGGGTCAATATTGTGATGGAAGCCGGTGACACCAATCCCGCTGTAGTTGGCCACAGGTGTCGTCACGCCATCGAACTCAGTGCGAAGGAGCGAGGTACCAGAGGTAACATAAAATGCATTGTCGAAGAGAATGCTGTTCTGGGCTCCTACTCCTGCGGTGCCAACCCAGCGGATTTCGGCTCAGTGTCGATAATGATGGGCGTAATAGGATTGGCATAGTTCTTCAGAAGGATAAAGTCGTAGCTTAGGGTGGTGCCTGGTAACCGCGGCTGAATGACGGTTGGATTGGAGTACGTGCCTCCGTTATAAGCAGGCGTCGTGATCGTGACGGCGAATCTTTTGTTCTGACGAAATCCGCTGCCGAAACCCAGGTTGATTATGACGCTGTTCGGGCGGCCGGCGTAGAGACCGAAGACCGGGACGGTGAGGTTGCCATTTGTGGAATCGAAATAACCGTGCGCTTCCAAATAAGATCGCGCATAGCGGACCTGGATCGGCCGCGTGGCCGAACCCGTTTTTGGTAGAATCTGGAATTGGGCGAACGTGAAGCTGGCGACATTATCGACGCGGGTGTGAACGAAACGGATGAATGGCGTTGGACCGTCGGACACCTGAATCTGCCCGGCCTCGACTGCAACGGAGAACGTGCACAGGAGCGCGATCACGGGAGCAATCAATCGTGCTTTCATGCCGCCTTTTTGCGCTATTGAAACAAGAAGCGGCAGAGTTATGATTTTTAGTTGAATTAATGGGTTCATAGTTCTTCCTTTTTTTCCCGCTGAGATGCTTCTCTGAATTGCGGGTCCGGAAGAGACGAAGAACCAGCGGCAAAATTCTCCGCCTGATTCAGATCCGTTTAGCGACGCCGAGTTTTGAGAAACCCTCACCAGGCGGTCAAGACAATTCCTTGCGACCCCAAATCGCTGATTCAAGTTCCAGAAACGCAGTCAGCAATTCATCTGCGCGAACGACGAAACGCTTTCCGTTGTCGCGATGCGCGTCTGCAATCCAGATCGTCCGCCTACTAGAATCAATCGCTGAGACGCAGCCCAACTCCAACGGGCTTTGCCTCAGATTGTCAGCGATGATTTCCTGCGCACGTTTACGAGATTCGCCCACCAAAAGATTGTGCGGTTTCGATCAGACATGCCAAGCATGCGGTGACTAGCATGGAAAAGAATAAAATACCGGTGGCTGTTATTGTGGCGAGGTGCGTTTCAGCGCGTCGCCCGAGGTCCGTGGCCGGACGAATTGTCATTGTGAAAACTGCTGGCGAGCCGCCGGAGCTCAGGCAGTAGCCTGGATCATAGTAAAACGTTCGCAGTTCCAATTCGTGAAAGGAAGGCCACGCGAATATCGGACGGAGACGGGAGCGCGGAGGACGTTTTGTAGTCGCTGTGGAACGTCTCTGACCTATGAGCACGACAAACGCCCCGATGAGATCGACATTACTACTGGGAGTCTCGATCATCCGGAAGATTTCCCGCCAACGAAGGATGTTTACCCGGAGGAACGGCTGCCCTGGGTCGATGTTATCCATCATTGAATTCGCATCCTTATGCACGTTTATGAAGTGCGACCGCGCAAAGACAAGCGTGGCGTCGATTTGATTTCCGATGCGTTGCCATTCGGTCGGCTGTTGCTTTGCGCTTTCGCCCTTTTGGTTACCGCGCAGGCGCCTACCGAGGTCACGCCACTGCCATCTCCGACAACGCGGGTCGACAAGCAAATACAAACGGACCTAAAGCATCGCCCACGGCATCCCGGTCAGCTAATGCGTCTAAGATTGGGAGTTGACACTCACTTCTCGGGCTCGAGTACCTTCTGTGCAGCTGCTCATCAAATTAAATAACGTACTTAAATATTCGAAAGCACCATATTTACGTTTAATGTAAGCCAGTAACTGCCTTCGTGAGCTTATATAGTAGTATGGCCGAGGCCTAGCCCGGTGGTATGTTTCGTAATTGGGCTGCTTTTCCATGGCGGAGAGGAGTTCGTAATCCACCATATCTTCTAATTTCGACTCTTGTAGTTGACGCCATTCCGAACGGCGAACCTGCGAATGAGAAATTTTCTTCCCAACCGATCCAAGACAATGCTTGCACGACGCCAATGGGTAGGGCGACTCAAGATAAGTCCGGAGTTCCTCACCAAAGGATGGAGAATCGACGATCTTAATTCCATCGATTTGCGGCGAACGGAACTTGGTGTTCAAGACTCTGGGAAGAAAGACGGACGGCGGACATTTGAAAAAGAATCCTTTTTCGATGGTGTGGCAATTTACTATAAGACAAGTCCGATAGAGTTTTTTAATTAAACTTATGTCCTTTGTGCCAACTTCGGAATGTGACTCACGGAATTCGTCTGCTATGCCCATTCTGAGTATGGTCCCGTGTCGTCGAGCCTTCTTGTGACATGTCCTCACCTGTTTTGGAGTCATCTCCTTGCCTGGATATACGCTAACCATGACTCCATCCACCGCTTTCCAGAATTCGTCGGACATTTTCCATAGGAGTAATCCGTTTGTCCATACCTCAACGTGGTCAGATATTCCAGATTCTCGCACGACGGCTATGATGGAAAGGATGTTGGGATGAAGCAGTGGCTCGCCACCGAGCAATTGCGTATACTTCGTGTGATAGTATTTCGCCATCGTCTTCAGATCGGACCTGAGCGTCTCTGGGTCGGCAAAATCTTTCGACAAGAGGGGCGAGAGATGAGAACAGGCACGACACGATAGGTTGCAATGCTGTGCAACATTAATTTGGCAGTTGTCATTATAAATGACAGACATGTGGTGGCCTATCGTAGCACAGATTTGCGAGGTGGAACATGCTTCGTTCGTTTTTGAGGTATGTGCTCCGCCCTCCCGCCGTAGCCTTCGCCTTCGCCGATCGGAATCCCCGCGTAATTAAGCTCTGGCGACATAGAATTTTTGTATCACGAGCGCGTAGCTACCGCGGCAGGATGGGGAGCGGTACCGTACCACACGGGGGGGGTGCCGGTGTCGGTGGTGGTGGGAGGGCAGGGGCATTGAGTCGCGCCGATTGACAGCAATTTCTGTCGATTGTAATGATCGCGCTCCAAGAAAAACAGAGTGCTAGTGGATTCGAAAAATATTCAACCTGCGAAGTCTTTGAAAGAAAGCAGTTCTAGCTCGTTAAAGGTTGGATTTGTATTGGCTGCCATGGTCGCAACGGTACTTTTCAGCATGCCACTCAGCCCGAGGTTTCCAAAAATAGGCTTGGACCCATCCTGGATGTACGCTTTGAACGAAGCAGTTGCACGGCATCTCGTTTTCGGTCGGGACGTAGTTTTCACTTACGGACCGCTCGCGAGTGTCTGTACGAAGATGTTTCATCCGGCCACGGACTGGATAATGCTTCTTGGGAGTGGTCTGGTTGGAGCGGGCTTGTCCGTTGGGTGTGCGCTGTTGGCGTATCCAAGGAAACCTATGCACGTAGTAATCTTGCCGTTTTTGGTGGCCGAAATTAGTCGCGCGGATGGGCGACTGTACGACAGTGTTTTTATCGTTCTTCCGTTCGTTCTTTTGCTCCTCGTTTTCCGAGTTTGCGCGCGTGCCGACAGCGAGTTTTATTTAAGAACGAATCGCTTCATATTCGCCGCGATCGCGATCGTCACTTGCTCGGTTGCGGTGCTCCCGCTGGTCAAGGGGAGCTTTACAATCTCCGCATTTTTCTGCGGCGGTCTCACGTTTGTAGTTCTTTGGCGGCGCCGTCGATCCGTCGCGGTGGTCTTCGCATGCCTGGCGATTGCCGCCGTCTCTGGCGCTTGGGTGGCAACAGGGCAACCGATCGGCGCTCTCCCGAGGTTCTTCGTTGCACAGGGCCCGATTGTTTCGGGTTATTCTGACGCAATGTCCCTTAATGGTGCGCGTTGGGAACTGGTCATTTACGGGGCCGTATCGATTGGCCTTCTTGGCATCTTTTACACGCAGTTCGCCAGGCGACTCGGCAGCATGGGTCTAATTGCCGTCGCATCGTTCGGCTTCACCCTGTTCGTGTGTTTCAAAGCTGGCTTCGTCCGCCAAGGTGGGCACGCCTTGGTTGCGGCAGGCGCGCTATTGCTCGCAGGCTATTGCGTCTCCGCGATGACGCAATCGCTGCTGTCACTAATCGTCTGGGCATTGACGGTATTTGGTTGGGCATATATCGACCAGGCACACTCACGGCTCGACATCGCGATGGCATCCCAAAGGGTCCATGACGCGGTAGCACGCACTTGCCACGGGATCAAGGTGCGAGCATCAACTCCACAGCAGTTACGCAGTTTTTTTGACCAACAGAATGCAGCTATCCGCGCGCAACTCCCGCTTCCGTTCGTAGAGGGGAGTGTTGACATGTACGAGTATGAATTATCGACAATCTTCGCGCACGGCTTGCGTTGGGCGCCGCGACCCGTATTCCAGAGCTATTCTGCATATGGTTCTCGTTTGGATGAACTGAATGTCGCCCACTTAAAAGGAAGAAACGCCCCGCAACATGTTTTCCTTGAAGTGCAACCGATTGACGCACGATTGCCGGCGCTCGAGGACGCTGGCAGCTGGCCGTTGCTTCTGAATCGGTACCGCGTGGTCGGCCGCACTGGGCGCTTCCTTGTCCTCGATCGGAATCCGAGCGTTGCGAATGCGCCAAAGATGGAAGACGTGTCTACAACCCGGCAGAGGCTGGGGCGATGGTTCGACTTGCCGAAAGTGGGCGAGCCGGTCTGGGCAGAAGTCGGTGTGAGGCCCACGCTTCTCGGGCGAATATTCGGCGCGCTGTTCAGGCCGCCTCAGTTGAACATTCTGTTCCGATACGAAGATGGCCAGACGGAGACCTTTCGATACGTGGCGGCAATGGGGCACTCCGGCTTCATTGTCTCGCCGGTGATTCACAACACGACTGACTTCGCGGCGCTATTGATGAAAGGCCGCGAGCGATTTTTCTCTAACGCATTGCCAGCGTCTGTCGAGATCACGGGAGGCAAATGGACTCGTCTCTTTTGGAAACGTACGTTCGACGTGCATCTTACTAGGATCGAACTCCC
>Ga0209156_10001529_pt1 | contig 18769 bp, 15 predicted proteins | sample GraSoiAngelo_124_FD_185881 | JGI IMG/M metagenome (GOLD analysis project Ga0209156, IMG submission 185881) | Grasslands soil microbial communities from the Angelo Coastal Reserve, California, USA - 14_0927_05_20cm (SPAdes) (version 2) | ecosystem: Environmental > Terrestrial > Soil > Grasslands...
GGCGGCACGCGCCGCATGGCGACGCCGGCGGATCCACGTCCGTCGCCACGACGATGCGACTGAAGCCCCGCGCCCCGTCCGCGATCGCGGCGCCGATCGCCATCCGCTCGGCGCAGATGGTGAGCCCGTAGGAGGCGCTCTCGACGTTGGCCCCGACGAACACCCGGCCGTCGGCCGCCTCGAGCGCCGCACCAACCCGGAACTTGCTGTACGGGCAGTAAGCGTTCTTCTGCACGTCGCGCGCGCGGCGCACCAGCTCGGCGCTCACGCCCAGACCCCTGAAAGGAACGACGTCCCCGCCGCGAGGCCCGGGGACGCCGCACCGAAGTACTCGGCGACGGTCGCACCCATGTCCGCGAAGCTGCTCCGCTCCCCGAGCGCGACCGGCCGTACCCGGGGACCCAGCGTCAAGATCGGCACCGCCTCGCGCGAATGGTCCGTCGAAGGCGTCGTCGGATCGTTCCCGTGGTCGGCCGTGAGAATGATCAGGTCGTCTCCCTTGAGGCGGGCCTCGAGCCGGGGAATCCAGGCGTCGAGCTGTTTCAATCCCTCATGAAACCCCGGCACGTCGTTCCGGTGCCCCCAGGTCTGGTCGAATTCGATCACGTTCACGAAGATGAACCCCGCCTCCGTCTCGTCCAGGGCCCGCTCGATCAGACGGTACGCGTCCGCATTGGTCGGCGTGTGCTCGCTCGCGATGTTCCGTCCCGCGAACAGATCGTCCACCTTGCCGATCCCTACCCGCGGCACGCCTGCCGCCGCGAGCCGGTCGAGCAGCGTCGTCCCCACGGGCTCGATCGAGAAGTCCTTGCGGCGCGGCGTGCGCTCGTACGCCCCGGGCTTCCCGGCGAAGGGCCGCGCGATCACGCGGCTCACCGCGTGCTCCCCCACGAGCAGGTCGCGCGCGATCGCGCACGCCCGGTACAGCTCGTCCAGGCCGACCGTTTCCTCGTGCGCCGCCACCTGGAAGACCGAGTCGGCCGAGGTGTAGACGATCCACTTCCCGGTGCGCTGGTGCTCGGCTCCCAGCTCGGCGATGATCGCCGTGCCCGACGCGGCCCTGTTGCCCAAGTAACCGCGACCGGTGCGTCGCGCGAACTCGTCGAGCAGAGACGTCGGGAAGCCGTGCGGGTACGTGCGAAACGGACGCTCGAGAATCACCCCGCAGATCTCCCAGTGGCCCGTGGTGGAGTCCTTCCCCTGGGACCGGGGGAGTGCAACGCCGTGCGCGGCGGTGGGACTGACCCCGGGCGCAAGCCCGGGGATGAGCCGACATCTCCCCAGCCCCAACCGTTCCAGATTCGGCAATTGCAAGCCGCCCACGGCCCGCGCCACGTTGCCGAGCGTGTGGCTCCCCTCGTCGCCGTAGGCGGCCTGGTCGGGACACGGCCCGATGCCGAGTCCGTCGAGTACGATGATGGCGGCGCGCTTCAATCGTAGATGCGCGGCAGCCGGGGACCGAGCCCCGCCAGGAGCTCGTGCTGCAACGTGCCGCTCCATGCGGCGAACTGGTCCAGCGTGTTGACCAGCCCGTCCGCCTCACCCACCAGGGTCGCGACATCACCCACGGCGGCGCGTCCGTCGCCCACGTCCACCATCGTCAAGTCCATCGTCACGCGCCCGACCACGGGGCAGCGCGCGCCGTTCAGGAGCACGGTCGCCCCGGGCTCGCGACCGAGCAAGCGGCGCACGCCGTCGGCGTAGCCGATCCCGAGCGTCGCGACTGTGGTGTCGCGCGGCGCGGTCCAGGAGGCGCCGTAGCTGACGCCCTCGCCCTGCCGCACGGTGCGAACACTGACCACACGCGCGCGCACCGCAATCGCCGGCCGGCCGGTAGGCAACCCGGCGCCGGGAGTCGCCCCGTACAAACAGATCCCGGGGCGGATCATGTCCAGCGCGAACGCCTTGTCCCGAAGCGCCGCCGCGCTGTTCGCCACGTGCAGGAGCGGCGGCCGACGCGCCAGACGTCCCACGGCGGCCTTGAATCGCTCGAGCTGTGTGTCGGCCGAGCCGTCGCGCCGGTCGGCCGAGTGAAAATGGGTGTAGCAGCCTTCGAGGTAGGGCGTGTCGAGCAGGTCCGCGATTGGCTCGATCTCGTCCCAGCGCACGCCCGAGCGACTCATCCCCGTGTCGATCTCCAGGTGGAACGCGCCGCCCCGCGCCCCGCGCGCGATCCACGCGTGGATGCTCGCCCGGTCCCCGAGCGCCGGCGTCAACCGGTGCGCCTCGTAGGCGTCGAACCGATCGGGGCGGGCCGGCATGAACACGAGCACTGGCCGCGCGATCCCCGCCGCGCGCAGCTCCACGCCCTCGTCGACCGTCGCCACGCCGTACCCCCAGGGATCGACGGTCTCCAGGGCCTTGGACACGGCGACGGCTCCCACCCCGTAGGCGTTCGCCTTCACCACCGGGAGGAGCCGTGTGCCGGCGACCCGGGCAACCGTGCGGGCGTTCTCGACGACGGCGGCGAGGTTCACCTCGATCCACGCACGGGAGAGGTCCTGACGCCCGCTGATTGACCCGTTCACAGGCGCGCGTATGATAACCCGCTCCGCCGACTAAAGGCAACACGAAAAAGGGGTTGGATCGGCTCACCCCGGGCTCGCGCCCGGGGTCAGTGTGCGATAAGTAGCTTCTGTAATCCAAACGCTGGATCCCATGTCCGACACGATGCCACCGAACAGCCGGGCTACAGACGCTGCCCTTTCCCGCGCGCTCGCACTCGTCCGTGATCTGCGCGCGCGCTGCCCCTGGGACCACGCCCAGACCCGCGAGACGCTGCGCCCTTACCTGGTCGAAGAAGCGCTGGAGCTCGATCAGGCGCTGAAGGACGGCGAGCCCGTCGAGCTGCGCGACGAGCTGGGCGATCTGTTGCTGCATCTCGCGTTTCAGATCGTGATCGGGGAGGAGCGGCGCGAGATCGATGCCGAAACCGTGACGCGCGCGCTCGAAGAGAAGATGTGGCGGCGGCATCCGCGGCTCTTCGGGACCGCCGACCGGCCGGATCACGAGACGTGGGAACGGACCAAACGGCGTGAGCGGTCAGCGGTGAGCGGGACGCTCCGCGGCCTGCCGTCCACCCTGCCGCCGTTACTCATGGCCTACCGGCTCCAAGAGCGCGCTGCTGGCGTGGGATTCGACTGGCCGGACGCGACGGGGCCGATGGAAAAGGTGAAAGAAGAGATCGTAGAGCTCGAAGTCGAGATGCGGGATGCGGGAAGCGGGATGCGTGATGCGCTACAGGATGAAATCGGCGATCTCTTGTTCGCCGTGGTGAACCTGTCGCGCAAGCTGACCATTGATCCCCGCGCAGCGCTCGAGCGGGCGAACGAGAAGTTCACGCGACGGTTCGAGGCGGTGGAGCGGCTGGCGGCGGAGCGCGGCGTGGAGGTCGGGCGGGCGAGCCTAGAGGAGCTGGACAAGCTCTGGGAGGAAGTGAAACGACGGTAGAGGACGGTAGAGGGCGGCCGTCACGGCCACAGCTTGTAGAGCGTCCGTGGGAATGCGATCGCCTCGCGGATATGCGGGATGCCGCAGATCCACGCCACCGTCCGCTCTACGCCGAGCCCGAACCCCGCGTGCACGAACGTGCCGTACTTGCGCAGGTCCAGGTACCAGCTATACGCGTCTTCCGGGAGCTGCTCCGCGCGGATGCGGGCGAGCAGCTTGTCGTAATCGTCCTCGCGCTGGCTGCCGCCGATGATTTCGCCGTATCCCTCGGGGGCGAGCATATCGTTGTTGAGGACGGTGCGGGGGTCGGCGGGGTTTTCCTTCATATAGAAGGCCTTCACCGCCCTGGGATAGTTGAACACCATCACCGGCCGGTCGTACTGCTTGGCGAGGAGGGTCTCGGCCTCGCCTCCCAAATCCTGCCCCCATTCGATCTCGCCGCCGAGGGTCTTGAGCTTCGCCACGGCGTCCGTATAGGAGATGCGTGGAAACGGCGGCCGCACCGCCTCGAGCGGCTTCACATCGCGCTCGAGCTCGGCGAGCTCGCCCTTCCGGCGCTCGAGTGCGCGTGTCACGATGTAGGAGACGAACTCCTCCTGCAGCGTCATGTTGGCCTCGGAGTCGTTCCAGGCGACCTCCGGCTCCACCATCCAGAACTCGGTCAGGTGGCGTCGGGTCTTCGATTTCTCCGCGCGAAACGTCGGCCCGAAGCAGTACACCTTGCCGAGCGCCGCCGCGGCCGCCTCCACATAGAGCTGGCCTGTCTGCGCCAGATACGCCGTGCCCAGGTCGAAGTATTCCGTGGCGAACAGGTGGCCGGCCGCCTCACCGATCGCCCCGGTGAGGATCGGCGTGTCGACCAGGACGAAATGCCGCTCGTAGAAGAAGTCGCGGATCGCCTGGACCACCTCGTGGCGGACCCGCGCGATCGCGACCTGGCGCCGGCTGCGGAGCCAGAGATGGCGGTGCTCGAACAAGAACGCGGTGCCGTGCTCCTTCGGCGTGATCGGGAAGTCGTGGCTGGGCCCGAGCACCCGCAGGTCCGCCGCCGTCAGCTCGACGCCGCCCGGCGCGCGCGCGTCGGCGCGCACGACGCCCGCGACCTCGACCGAGGTCTCTTGGGTGAGCCGACCGAACGCGTCCCACGCGACCTCCGGCACGTCTTTCTTCGACAGCACCACTTGCAGGTATCCCGTGCCGTCTCGCAGCATCACGAACCCGATCTTGCCGGACGAGCGCGTGGTCATCACCCAACCGCGCGTGATCACGGTCTGCCCCGCGAGCGGCGGCAGTTCTTCGATGCGGTGGAAGGCGGGCATGGGGGCGGTAGACTAACGGTGAAACGCGGAACGCGGAAGTGGGAACGCGGAACTGAAATGCCTGTTCCGACTTCCGCGTTCCACGTTCCGCGTTCCTGTCACCCCACCCGGAACAACTCAAACCCCCGCTCGTATCTCGCCACGATCCGTTCCCGGTACGCCGCATGCTGCCGCTCCGCGAGCGCCGGGTCGCGCGCGATGATCTCGCCCGCCGCGCGCCGGGCGGCCTCGAGCAGCGGCAGGTCGGTCGCAAAGTTCGCATACCGCAGCGGCACACCGCCCGACTGGCGGGCGCCGGCCAGCTCGCCCATGCCCCGCTCCTGGAGATCGAGCTCGGCGATCGTGAAGCCGTCGGTGGTTGCGCTGAACGCCTCCAGGCGGGGCGCCGCTTCCGGAATGTCGGACAGGAGGATGCAGTGGCTCGCGGCCGCCCCGCGCCCAACCCGCCCGCGCAGCTGGTGCAGCTGCGCCAGTCCGAACCGCTCGGCGTGCTCGATCAGCATCACCGTCGCGTTCGCCACGTCGATCCCCACCTCGATGACGCTCGTCGCGACGAGGATGTGGACCGCGTTGTCGCGAAAGGCTCGCATCGTCGCGTCGCGCTCCTCCGCCTTGAGCCGCCCGTGCACCAGACCCACCTCCAGCTCCGGAAACGCTTTGGCCAGCCGCTCCGCCATCACGGTTGCGGCCTTCAGGTCGGCACGCTCCGATTCCTCGATCAATGGATAGATGACGTACGCCTGGCGGCCGGCCACGCACTCCGCACGGATGAACTCGTAGATCTTCTGGCGCGCCGCCTCCGTGCGGAGCGCCGTCTTCACCGTCCCCCGCCCGGGCGGGCGCTCGCGCAGCTGGGTCACGTCCAGGTCGCCGTACAACGTGAGCGCGAGGGACCGGGGGATCGGCGTCGCCGTCAGCAACAGCACGTCGGGCGCGTCGCCCTTCTCGACCAGGGCCGCCCGCTGCTCCACGCCGAAGCGATGCTGCTCGTCGATCACGGCCAGCCCGAGCCGCTGGAACTTCACCGCCTCCTGGATGAGCGCGTGGGTCCCGACCACGAGGCGCGACGCGCCCGCCGCGATGCGCTCGCGCGCCCCCGCCTTCTCCGCCGCGGGGAGCCGCCCGATCAGCAATTCGGGCTTGAGCGCGAGCGGCTCGAGCAGGCGCGTGAGCGTCGCGAGGTGCTGCTCCGCGAGGAGCTCGGTCGGCGCCATGATCGCCGCCTGGTAGTCGTTCTCCAGCGCGAGCAGCATCGCGAACAGCGCGACCACCGTCTTCCCCGTCCCCACGTCGCCCATCAACAGGCGATGCATGCGGAGCGGCGCGAGCATGTCGTCCGTGATCTCGCGGATCGCCTGCCGCTGGTCACCCGTCAGGTCGAACGGCAGATGCTGCTTGAGCTTCGTGGTAAGCGCCTTCTTGAGGACGAACGTGATCCCGGCGCGCGCCCGCTTCGCGAGCGCCCGGGCGCGCGCCTGCACCAGCTGCTGGTCGAACAGCTCGTCGAACGCAAGCCGCCGGCGGCCCGCCTCGGCGTCCGCCGTTGTCTCCGGCCGGTGCACTGCTCCGAGTGCCGGCCCGAGCTCCCGAAGTCCGACCGCCACGCGCAGGCTCTTGGGATGGGGGTCCGCCACCAGGGCGAGCAGCGCGTCCAGATGCTGATGGATCAGCCCGCGGATCTGCCGGTGGGTGAGCCCTTCGGTGGCGGGATAGACCGGCAGCACGAGGCCGCGCTCGGGGCCCGCTTCCCCCTCGTCCGCGAGAATCACGAACTCGCGGGGCACGAGCTGGCGCCCGTGATAGTAGCGCACCGGTCCCGTAACGAGCAGCAGCTGCCCTTTCTTGATCTGGCGCTCAAGGAACGGCTGACCGGGCCAGGCGCACTCGAGCGGACCGCCGCCGCTGTCGTCCCGCAGCACCGCGCGGAACACCCGGAGACCCTTGCGCGTGGGAAGGACGCCCGTGCTCACCACCCGGCCGACGCACGTCACCTCCTGGCCGACCTGCACGTTCGTCAAGGGCGTGACCGTCGTGGCGTCGAGATAGCGATGGGGCGCGTGGTACAGCAGGTCGCCGACGCTCCTAATGCCGAGCCGGGCGAGCGATTCCGCGCGCTTCGGGCCGACGCCCTTCAAGTATTTCACCGACGTGGTCAGCGACAACGACACGCCCTTTCCCCTTTCCCCCTTCCCCGGCCGTTCACCCGCTCACCAGGCGCCTGGCGTAGGACTGGGCGTCGAACACCTCAAGATCGTCGAGTCCCTCGCCGGTCCCGAGGAACCGGACCGGGACGCGCACCGCGCGCTCGAGGGCGACCACGCTCCCGCCCTTGGCGGTACCGTCGAGCTTGGTCACGATCAGCCCGCTGAGCGGAACCGCCGCGGCGAAGGCACGCGCCTGATGCACCGCGTTCTGTCCCACCGTGGCGTCGAGCACGAGCAGCGACTCGTGTGGCGCGCCCGGCTGCTGCTTCGCGACGACGCGCACCACCTTCTTCAGCTCCGCGAGCAGCCGCGCTTCGGTGTGGAGCCGCCCCGCAGTATCCACCAGCACCGTGTCGACGCCGCGGGCGCGCGCCGCCGCGATCGCATCGAACGCGATCGCGGCCGGATCATTCGTCCCCGTGACGCACGGCACGCCCAGCCGGTCGGCCCAGACCAGGAGCTGCTCGGCCGCCCCGGCGCGAAACGTATCGGCCGCGGCGAGCAGCACCGACCGCCCGGCGCGCGCGAGCCGGGCGCCGAGCTTCGCGACCGCCGTAGTCTTCCCCACGCCGTTCACCCCGAAAACCAGCATGACCGTCGGCGGCGCCGGCGCTCGGGCGAGCGCGCCCGGATCGACGCCCGGCGGCGCCGGCGCCAGCGCCCCCATCACCGCGCGCTCGAGCGCAGCCTGGAAATCGACATCGCCGTTCTCCCCTCCGGCGACTCGATCGAGAATTTCCTCCGTTGCCTCCACGCCGAAATCCGCCTCGAGCAGGATCCGCTCGGCCTCGCGTCGCTCGCGCGCGCCGCGCCCGAACACGCGCGCCAGCCGCTCCCACAGGGCCCCCCCCATCAGGGCAGGCCCTCGCGCCGCCGCCATGCCCACTCGGCGGTGAACGCGGCGATCGCCACCGCGAACAACCACCATCGGTCCCGCAGGGCCACGCCGGTGAGCCAGCCGCCCGGCGTGCCGGCGTGCGGCGTGACCACCGGGACCGCCGGCCGCCATTCATCCGAATACGCGTCCACCGCCACGACGCCGCGCTCGGCACCCTCGCCCTCGCTCGCGGCGTACCGGTACACCCCCGGCGGCAGGCGCAGCTCCGCCCGGCCGCCGGCGTCAAACCGCAGTGTGTCGACGCGCTGTCCCTGGTCGGCCGCTAACGCGATCACGACATCGCGCGGCTCGCCCTTTCCGGTCCAGCGCCACTGGAGCGGCATCCCGTTCGGTGTCTCGTATGTCACCGGAACGAACCGCTTCCCGCTCCCTGCTCCCTGCTCCAACAACCAGTCCACCAATCCCGCCACCAGGGCCCGATATGCCTCGCCGCTCGCACCGCCCCGAAACGCCCAGCGGTAGAGTCCCCCCGCGGCGATCGCGGCGCGGCGCGCTCCCGCGTGCTCGGACAGCGTGACCATCGGACGCGGCGGGCCGCGCCGCGCCAGGCGCGCCACGAGCGCCACGCTGGTCGAGCTATCGGGCGCGAGCTCCGCAAGGGACGTAGCGGGCGGGAGCGAGTCCCACGCCACTCCGGCGAGCGCGCCGGCGAGGGGGGAGAGCCCGGAAGGGGGTGGTTGCGCGTACCAGTCTCCGTCGAGACGGCGCTGGCTGGGCCACAGCAGCACTGCTCCCGTGGGGCTGAACCGGCCGACCATCGCGGGGTCGCCGGCCTCGATGACCAGTGCGGCGCCGGCCACCGCCCGCGCTACGTCGCCCGGCGCCCGGCCCTCGAGCGTCGCCCCGTCGCGCCAGCGGCCGCGACCGGGCTCCGCTTCGATGAACGTCCGCACGGGCACGCGCGCCACGTCCTCGAGCGTGCGCGCCAGGAACCGCGTCTCCCAGTCCGGCGGCGAGGCGAGCAGCACCACGGACGGCTGGGGGCTCACCTCGAGGACGAACAGTCGGGCGTCGTCGCGGGGCTCGGAATCGGAGACACCGTCGAGACGCACCTCGAGTGCCGTCCAGCCGGGATGCGGGATGCGGGATGCGGGAAGCGTGAGCTCCGTTGAGACGATACCGCTATCCGGCAGGGGCACGACGCGCGACGCGAGGCGGCGACGGTCGACGGTCACTGCAAGCGTCGCATCTCGCATCCCGCTTCCCGCATCCCGCCTCACGGCATCCCGCATCCCGCCTCTCGCATCCCGCATCCCGCCCACACCGTAGGTCACCCTGAGCCGGAGCGTATCCCCCGAGCTGACGCGCCGTGTGCCATCGATCGCGGAAACGAAGGCATCGAAGAACAGTGTCCGCGGAAGGACGACGATGCGCGCCCGGCGCGCGAGATCGGGCGGGATGTCGGCGAGATCGGCGATGGCGCCGTCCGACACCACCGTGACCGGCCCGCCGCGGGCGGCGGCCGCGTCGAGCGCCGGCGCCAGGCGGCTCGCACCGTCTGTCGGCGGCAGCGTGTCGAACCCCGCGACGCGCTCGCCGAACCGCCAGATGACGCCTCCCTGCGCGAGCGCCCGCGCCGTGTCGAGGGCATCCTGCCAGCGACCGCCGTGGCCCGCCATGCTGAGGGAGGCATCGAGCAGGACGAGGGGGGACGCGCCTCCCGCCTCCACGCGCGCGGCGGTCGGATTCCACACGAGGAGCACGAGCGCGCCGAGCGCGGCGGCGCGCAGCGCGGCGAACCCGAGCGTCACGCGGCGACGCATGCGAGCGCCTCCGCCAGCGTGAACCGGCCCTCGTGGAGCGCCCGGCCCACGATCGCGCCTGCGAGCCCCGCATCCGCCGCGGCGCGCAGGTCGTCGAGCGACGCGACTCCCCCCGACACGATCACCTCGAGGCCGAGCGCCGCGATGGCCCGCGCGCCGTCGAGATCGGGCCCGCTGAGCGTCCCGTCGCGTGCGGCGTCGGTGTAGATCGCGGTGCGTGCGCCGAACGACTGCACCTGTCGCGCGAGCTCGAGCGGCGCCAGGTCCGCCACGGTCGCCCCCCCGCGGGGGGCTACGCGGCCATCCCGGGCATCGATCCCGACGGCGAGCCGATCGGCGCCGTGCCGCGCGAGGAGCCGCGCGACCAATGCAGCGTCGATCGCCGCCGCGGTGCCGATCACCACCCGCGTCGCCCCCCACGCGAGCATCTCGGCGATCGCCGCTTCGGTCGCGAGGGCGCCGCCGACCTGGACGCAGAGCCCTTCCCCCGCACCGGCGAGGAAGCGCCGCGCCAGATCGCGGTTGTCGCCCGTCCCGAGGGCGCGATCGAGATCGACGAAGTGCACCCAGCGGGCCCCGGCGCGCGCGAACCGGCGCGCCACGGCGACCGGGTCTCGATCGGCGGAACGCGCGACGCGCCCGCCCTGAACGTCAACGGCGGGAAAGAGCTCCACGGATGAAAAGGAAACTAATCGCGCGCGGCGTTGGCGACGGCGGGAGCCGATGCGGGAGACGGGTGCGGCTCGAGCTGGAGGAGCAGAGTCTCGCGCTGGGTATCGTAGGCGGACGCCAGCGGCTTCGGCACCGGGGTGCCGGCGCCCATATCCTTCCGCCGCGGGTTGGTGGGACGACCGTTTACGAGAAACTCGTAATGCAGATGCGGGCCGGTCGAGAGGCCGGTAGACCCGACGTAGCCGATCGTCTCCCCCTGCTCCACCCGCTCGCCGGTGCGCAGCCCGCGGGCGAACCCGGACAGGTGGCCGTAGCGCGTGCGGATCCCGTTCGGGTGTCGCACATCGATCACGTTGCCGTAGCCACCATCCTCGCGCCCCACCCGCGTGACGATCCCGTCCGCCGTCGCGCGCACGGGCGTACCGTACGGCGCCGCGAAGTCCACGCCCTCGTGATGCCGCCACGCGTGCAGCAGCGGGTGATAGCGGGAACCGAACGCGCTCGAGACGCGCCGGAATTGAAGCGGCGCCCGCAGGAACGCCCGCCGCAGCGACCGCCCTCGCTCGTCGTAGAAGCCCGTCACTCCGGCGTCCGTGTCTTCGAAGTAGAACGCGTACTGGGGCGTGCCGGCCACGTCGACGCGTGCGGCCAGTATCCGGCCGAAGCGCCGCTCCCCCTCGGACGACTCGAGGCGCTCGAGCAGCACGGTGAAGCGGTCGCCCGGACGGAGGTCGCGCGCGAAGTCCACTTCCCAGTCGTACACGTCGGCGATCGCCCAGGCGAGCTGGCGCCGCTCGCCGGCCGGCAGGAAGGAATCGGCCATCGCCTTGTCGAGTGCGTCGTACAACGAGGACTCGATCGCGCCCGTCACCCGCAGCCGCGTGATCGTCCACGGGATGGTCTCGATGGTCTCGACCCAGCCCGTGTCACCCTCTCCGCGGGCGACGGTGAGGCGCCGCTCGGGCGAAAGCCGCACCGTCACACGGCTCGCAATGCGGTCGGTCTTCAGGCGGCGCATGTCGAACTTGAGCCCGGGCCGGAGGCGGCGCACGGGCAGGCTCTTCGCGGCCGCGAGGAAGGCCGCGTAGTCGCGTCCCGTGACGCCGCCGCGCGCCAGCACGTCGGACAGGATCTCGCGACGGCCGAGCGTCTCGGTGACATCGGCGTAGGCCGCATCCACCACGATGGGGGACGCGGTGAGCGGCCGTCGCCAGGGCCACGCGTCGCGTGACGCCCAGACGAGACCGCCGGCGACGAGGGCGCCGGCGGTGGCGAAGTGGCTGGTCCGCCAGGCCATCAGTCCATCTGCCGCCGGATGAAGGTGGGGATCTCGAGCTCGTTGAGCTCGGACGGCGGCGGTGGCGCGGGGCGCCGGGCGAGCTGCTCCGCGCTCTTCACGTACCCCGCGGGGGGGACGGGCGTAGGCCGCGCGCCACGCTCGCGGAACGGCAGCACGCCCGGCGCGGCCCGGGAAGCCGCCTCCGCCCCTGCGGCCGGTTTGTCGAACCCGGTCGCGATCACGGTCACGCGGATCTCGCCGTGCATCGCTGGATCGTTCACCGTCCCGAAGATGATCTCCGCGTCCTCGCCGGCCGCGTCTTTCACGACGTCCGAGATCTGGGTGACCTCGCCCAGCGTCAGGTCTTCGCCGCCCGTGATGTTGATGAGCACGCCGGTGGCGCCGGTGATGGAGATGTTGTCGAGCAGCGGCGACGAGATCGCCTGCTGCACCGCCTCCATGGCCCGGTTCTCGCCCCGCCCCATGCCCGTCCCCATGATCGCCGCCCCGCCGTTCTGCATGACGGTGCGCACGTCCGCGAAATCTACGTTCACGATCCCGGTGACGGTAATGAGGGAGGAGATGCCCTGCGTGGCGTGCAGCAGCACCTCGTCGGCCTTCTTGAGGGCGTCCTGGAACGGAATCCCCTTGCCCACGACGGCGAGGAGGCGCTCGTTCGGCACGACGACCATGGTGTCGACGTGCTTGCGCATCTCGGCGATCCCCATGTCCGCCTGGCGCATCCGCTTGCGCCCCTCGAACAGGAACGGCTTGGTGACGATGCCGATCGTGAGGGCGCCAATGTCGCGCGCCATCTGCGCGATGATCGGCGATGCACCGGTGCCGGTGCCGCCGCCCATGCCGCAGGTGACGAAGACCATGTCGGCGCTTTGGAGGGAGTGCAGCACCTCGTCGCGATTCTCCTCGATCGCCTGTCGGCCGATCTCGGGACGCGCGCCGGCCCCCAGCCCGCGTGTGAGCTTCTTCCCGATCTGCACCTTCACGTCGGCCTTATTGTTGAGCAGGGCCTGCGCGTCGGTGTTCACGGAGATGAACTCGACGCCCTGGAGTCCTTCGTCGACCATGCGGTTCAGGGCGTTGCCGCCGCCGCCCCCCACGCCGATGACTTTCATCCGGGCGTTCTGCGATACTGTCTCTTCGAGCTCGAAGATCATGGCTCCCTCGGGTGACCGATCAGAAGAAGTCCTGCAACCACCGCTTCAGCGGTCCGAACCACCGCTCGACGCCCGCACTCTTGACCAACGAGCCGCTGGGAACGCCGCCCTGCGCGAGTCGCCGCGCCGCGTACAACACCAGGCCCACCGGTACTGCATAGCGCGGCGCCTGCACGCTGTCGACGAGCCCCGAGATCCCCTGCTCCGGCGTCCCGGCCCGCACCGGAACCGCGAACGCGTCGCGCGCCAGCTCCACCATCCCCGGCAGGTGCGCCGTCCCGCCCGTCAGCACCACCCCGGCCGGCAGCCGTCCGCCCCCGTACCCCGCCCGCTCGAACTCGCGCTGCGCCAGCTGGAAGATCTCGTCCACCCGCTGGTGGATGATGTGCGACAGCAGCTCGCGCGATGCCTGCCGCGCCCCCTGGCTCGGCGTAGACGGCAGGTTGATCATCTCCGACGCGTCCACGAGCGGTTGATACGCCACCCCATGACGCTCCTTGAGCCGCTCCGCATCCGCCTGCGTCACCCCCAACCCCGCCACCAGGTCGCTCGTGACATGCGTGCCGGCATACTTGAGCGACGCGAGGTGCCGGATCTTCCCCTCGTGGAAGATCGCCACACCCGTCGACCCCCCTCCCACCTCCACCAAGGCGACTCCCAACTCCTTCTCGTCGTCCGTCAGCACGGCGTAGGACGCGGCGAGCGGCTCCAGCACCAGCTCGGCCGGCCGGTAGCGCGCCCGCTCCACGCTGCGGCGCAGGTTCTGCGCAGCCGTGGATTGGACCGTCACGAGGTACATCTCCACCTCGAGCCGGGTGCCGGTCATCCCCACGGGGTCCGAGATCCCGCGTTGCTGGTCGACCACGTACTCCTGCGGGATATCGTGCAGCAGCTCGTGGTCGCGCCCCAGCGACACCGCGCGCGCCACCTCGTTCACGCGCGCCACGTCCTCCGCCGTGATCTCGTCCCCCGACACGGCCACCACTCCCGGCGACGTGCGGGCCGAGACGTGCTCCCCCGCGATGCCGCATGTCACCGTGGGGACCTTGACGCCCGCCATGCGCTCGGCGTCCCGCATCGCCGCAACGATCGACCGGCTCGTCTCGTCGATGTCGCGCACCATACCGCGCCGCACGCCCGCGTTTTTCGCGAGCCCCACGCCCAGCACTTTCGCGAGCGGCAGCCGCGGCAGCTCGCCCACCACCTCTGCGATCACGGCGCACGTCTTGGTGCTGCCGAGATCGAGCCCGGCTACGATTTGGCGATCCCGGCTCACGCCCCCTCACCGCCCCCGCTCGCGGTCGGCCGCCGTCGCACCACCACCTGGCCCGCGAAGCGGGCATCGAGCTCCACGTACTTGCGCCCCTTTGCGGCCAGATCCTGCGCCACCAGCACCACGGCCCGTATGACCTCCGGCCCGGCGTCGCGCCCGACTAGCACGCGATGAGGCCCGATTTCCAGGAGCACGCCACTGCGCGCGAACGCCCTCGCGCCGGTGATGGTCTGAAACAGTGCCGGATCCACCGACTGAATCAGCGCCAGCACGCCCACCACCCCCGAATCCGCGCTCGCCGCGATCGGCAGGTCGAGGCCCGCGCGTGCCGGGTCGAACGGCAGCGGGCGACCCGCCGCATCCACCGCCACGAGGCCTCTCCCGGATCCGCGGGGCGCCGGCACGAGCGCCGCGGGCTCCACCTCCCGCACCTCCACCGAAAGCACGGCGGGCAGCCGCCGGACCACCCGCGCTTCCGCGACGCCAGCCAGTCCCCGCAGCCGGTCGGCGAGGAGCCGCGTGTCGCCGAACACGCTCGCCCGGGGCCCGAGCCGCAACGCGGCGATCACGGCGTCGGGCGCAAGATTGCGCACGCCCACGAGCTCGATCTGGCGCACACGAAACAGCGCGACTCGTTGCAGCACGACCGGCGCGCCGAGCCAGCACGGCACGAGCAGCGCCAACCCCGTCACGCCCGCGAACGCGCGCCGCCGCCAGCGCGGCCAGCGTCGCGTCACGCCTCCGTCCCCAAGCGCGCCAGCAGCTCCGGTCCCACACGCGTGATGTCCCCCGCGCCCAAGGTGAATACCACGTCGCCCGCCTGCACCGTCTCCGCCACCCGCTCCGTGAGCGCCGCGCGCTCCCGCACCGCCACCGTCGTCGCACCCGCCCGCGCGGCCCCGCGTGCCACCAGCGCCGCGCTGACCCCCGGAAGCGGCTGCTCGCGGGCGCCGTAAATCGGCGCCACCACCACCACATCCGCCGCCGCGAGCGCCCGCCCGAGTGCATCGCCGTGCAGCGCCGTGCGCGAAAACAGGTGTGGCTGAAACACCGCTACCACACGCCGCCGCGGGAACGCCTGGCGCGCCGCCGCGAGGGTCGCCTGCACCTCGGTGGGATGATGCGCGTAGTCGTCCACCACGGTCACGCCACGCGCTTCACCCACTCGCTCGAACCGGCGCCCTACGCCCGTGAACGCTGCGAGCGCTGCGAGAGCGGGCTCGAGATCCGCCCCCAGCTCCTGTGCCACCGCGAGCGCCGCCGCCGCGTTGCGCACGTTGTGAAGTCCCGGCACCCGCAGCGTGAGCGGGCGGATCTCCCCGCCAGGCAGCTCGATGCGCGCCGTCGACCCGTGCTCGTCGAGTGCGAGCTCCGTAATCCGCACATCCGCATCGGCACCGACCCCCACGCGCCACACGGGTGCCCGCACCGCCGCCATCACCCGCTGGGCGCCCGCATCGTCTCCACCCACGATCACGCGCCGCGCCCCACCCGCGAATTGCACGAACGCCTGCTCCAGCACCGCGACGCTGCCGTCGTAGCACTCGAGGTGGTCGGCCTCGACGTTGTTCACCACCGCGACGGTCGGCCTGAGCGACAGAAACGCCCGGTCGTACTCGTCCGCCTCCACGACGTACAACTCGCGTCCCCCGACCCGGGCATTTCCGCCCCACCGAGCGACACGGCCGCCGGCGAGTCCCGTGGGATCCCGCCCGGCGGCCGCCAACGCCTCCGTGACCATCACCGTGGTGGTCGTCTTGCCGTGCGTGCCCGACACGGCGACCACCGTTCCGCCGGCGACGGCCTGGCTGAGGGCGTCAGCCCGCCGTACCACCGGGACCCCTAGGGCGCGTGCTCGCGTCAGCTCCGGGTGGTCTCCCGGTACCGCAGCGGTGACCACGAGCGCCCGAGCCCCAGCTACGTGCCCCGGGTCGTGACCCCGCCATATTTCCACCCCCATGGCTGCCAAATCGGCGGCGCCAGTGGGATCGTTATCACAACCAGTGATTGCTACGCCTTGCGCTTTAGCGAGGAGCCCCAAGCCGCTCATGCCGGCTCCGGCGATCCCCATGAAGTGGATCGGGCGGGGATCCACCGTGGTAAACAAGTTCATTAGTGGGGGGCTAATATAGCGAATCTACGAAACTTGCGAAAGAGACCACCAATGTTTCACGCGACGAGTGTCAAGATCTTCGACACGATCTCCCGAGCGGCGTCGGGGTGCCCGCGACTCCGCGCCCGGGTGCCGAGGGACTCGAGCCGGGAGCGGTCGGCAACCAGCCCGGTCACCGCCTGGGCCAGTGTGTAGGGAGTGAGTTGCTCCTCGGAGAGCTGGATGGCCGCGCCGGCTGCCGCGAGCGCGGCCGCATTGTACGTCTGGTGATCGGCCGCGGCGGTGGGGAGGGGGACGAGGATGCTGGGCTTGCCCCAGGCGCACAGCTCGGCGACGGTCATGGCCCCCGCCCGCGCGACCACCAGATCCGCCGCGCGGTAGGCAGGGGCCATGGGATCGAAGAAGCCGCGCACGACGACCCGCCCGGGCGCGGTGTAGCGCGCCAGCGCCTCAGCGTGCGGCGTTCCCGTCCCCCACACGACGTTGATCCCGTCGAGCAGGCGGCGCTCGAGCGCGCCCGCGACCGCGTAGTTGATCGCCTGCGCGCCCTGGCTGCCGCCGAACACGAGCAGCGTCGGGCGCTCGGGCGCGAGTCCGAAGTCGACGAGTGCGGCGTCACGACTGCCCGGCTCGGGAGTGCGGATCGGGTTGCCGAGCGCGAACACGGCCGTGTGCGGGCCGACGCGCAACCGCTCGCGCGCTTCGGGAAACCCCAAATGCACCTGCCGCGCGCGCCGCGCGAGCCAGCGCGTGGCGAGGCCGGGGAACGCGTTCTGCTCCTGGAGCACGGTGGGGAGGCGGCGCTGCTGCGCGCGCCACACCACCGGGCCGGCGGCGTACCCGCCGGTCCCGATCACGATCGCGGGCTGCTCGGCCTCGAGCACGCGTCCGACCGCACGCCACGCGCGTCCTGCGATCAACAGCCAGCGGGCGTTGTTCCACCAGGTGCGCCGATAGATCGGCTCCATGGGCAGCAGGTGATGGCGAAACGGATAGCGGGGCAGCACCTGAGCCTCGATCCCCCGCGCCGCGCCGACGAGCACGGGCTCGATGCCCCGCCCCGCGTCGCGCAGCGTCTGCGCCAGCGCGAGGGCGGGCATGAGGTGCCCCCCCGTGCCACCGCCCGCCAGGAGAACCTTCACCACCCCACCCAAGTGCGGAATGCGGAATGCGGAATGCGGAGTATCAATGGAAGGTCGAAACGCGACACGACGCTCGCGCGGAAATTCCGCACTCTGCATTCCGCACTCCGCATTCGGTCACTCCGCATTCCGCAATTTCACGCGTCCCCCGCCCGCCGCCCTCTCCCGATACTGATCAACACACCGGTCGCGACAAGGGCGACGAACAAGCTCGACCGTCCGTACGAGATGAAGGGAAGCGTGATGCCGGTGGCCGGCAGGAGGGCGAGGGTCACGCCGATGTGCAGCACCGCGGTGATCCCGATCATGCCGGTGAGCCCCACCGCCAGCAACCGGCCGAACGGGTCGCCCGCCGACCTCGCGATGCGGAAGCCGAGCCACGCGAACGTGCCGAACAACACGATGATCCCGAGCACGCCCAGAAAGCCCCACTCCTCGCCGATCGTCGAGAGGATGAAGTCGGAGTAGGCGTACGGGAGGTAGCCGAGCTTCTGTTGTCCCTGCCCCAACCCGACGCCGAACAGCCGCCCTGCTCCCATCCCAACGAGCGATTGATGGACCTGCCACGTCGCCTCGGAGGGCGCGCTCCCGGGATTCAGGAACGTCACGACGCGCGCCAGGCGGTATTGGGCGCTCGCCACCGCGCCGAACAGGATAGGCGTTGCGACGACGGCCATCGCCAGAAAATGGCCGACCCGCGCGCCGGCGGTGAACAGCACCACCCCTGCGAGCAACGTGACCAGCACGGCCATCGAGAGATTCGGCTCGAGGAAGATCAACGCCACGAGCGGCGCGAGCACGACAATGAAGGGCAGCAGCCCGTACTGGAAGGTGCGGACCCGCTCACCCTTCTTCGCCGCAAGCATCGCCGTCCAGACCACGACCGCGAACTTGGCGAGCTCGGAGGGCTGCACCGTCACGAACCCGAGGTTCACCCAGCGCCGGGCACCGTTGATGTTGGGGGCGATCCGCTCGGTGAAGGGGAGCAGCGGGAGGAGCAGCAGCACTGCGACGACCGCGAGCACCGGCCAGGCGGCCCGCTGCCACTTGCGGTAGTCCGAGCGCGCCAGCAACGCCGCGACGATCCCGCCCACCGCCGCGCCGAGCGCCTGCTTCAGGGCGAAGCTCGAGCCCACCTGGCCGCCCGCAATCGTCAGCAGGCTCGAGGCGCCGTACACCGCCGTCAGTCCGAACACGACCAGGATCGCCGCGACCAGTGCGAGAAGACGGGTTTCCCAGCGTGTGTCTTTCACAATGAGTCCCGGGCGAACGTTGGTGTAGGGGCGCAGCATGCTGCGCCCCTACCATGCGCGGGCCTGTTCACATGGCCTCCACTAACTTCCGGAACGTCGCGCCCCGCTCCTCGTAGTTCTTGAACATGTCGTAGCTCGAGCACGCCGGGGACAGGAGCACCGCGTCGCCCGGCTGCGCCGCCCGGCGCGCGCGCGCGACCACGTCTTCGAACGTCGTCCCGCGCTCGA
>Ga0209156_10001530_pt1 | contig 18765 bp, 19 predicted proteins | sample GraSoiAngelo_124_FD_185881 | JGI IMG/M metagenome (GOLD analysis project Ga0209156, IMG submission 185881) | Grasslands soil microbial communities from the Angelo Coastal Reserve, California, USA - 14_0927_05_20cm (SPAdes) (version 2) | ecosystem: Environmental > Terrestrial > Soil > Grasslands...
GGAACACCCCACTGGACAAGTAATGCTATACCTGTCAGCGTGAAAGCGTAACGGTTCAAGAGGAACCTGGCCAGTATTAGGCCAGCGCCGAAGATCACTAGACTGGGTCCTACGAGTGCCTCGATCGCTGACTTGGCCGCATAGGAGGCTTCGAAGAGGGCGACGCCAATTATCGCCAGAGAGATACCGAGGAATAGCAGCCTTGTGTAGGTTCTGACCCCTCTAGGAGGTTCTGGGATGTCTCTGACTGCTCTGATAATGTTGAGTTTGCTCACACGCCAAGACGTCAGGAGGATGGTAAGGTAGGTGATGAAGAGACCCTCTGCGAAAGCAGTGAAGAGACTTGCTGGAGTGAATGTGAAGCTGTCGAGAACCTGGGCCAGGCTCACCGGGAAGAAGCCGCTGATGATCTTTCCAAACGCGTATAGTATTCCATATGCTATGCCGATCCCGACAAGGACTCCGACCAGAGACGCTCCGGCCGCATAGAGCGTTCCTTCGAAGAGAAACAATTTTGTCAATTGGCCTCTCTTCATGCCCACGGCGCGGGCCATTCCCATCTCCGATTTCCGTTCTTCAGCAAGCATGATGAACATGTTAATGATCAACACCACACCAGCCAGTATTGTGATGGTGCTGAGAACGGAGAACAGGTTCGACAGACTCTGAGCCCCTGTTGTCGCGTTGTTGACCGCAACCATCTTCGCCCCGTAGGCACAGAGGAATGTGGTCGAATTTCCTGGCACATCTGCGCTGGTCTTGCATGCGAACTCCTGCGGGGTTTGTTGAAGGATGTTGAGGGTCTGGTTAGCAACCAGTCCAACCGTCGATGTGTATTGGATAGAGCCTCGGAGTCCGCCAGTGTTCGTTATCGCGATGTAGTTCGCGGACCCGAGATGAGAGGTGAGTACCTGTGCTGTATTGATTGTCACGAAGAGGTTGTCTCCTTGAGAGAAGTCTCCTCTCGCATCTGAGACTGCGATACCATAGACGCTAACCGACACAGTCAGATTCTGGCTAGTAGGTGAGAATATTGTTAGTCGATCGCCGATGGTCGCGTTTAGGTCTCTTGCAGCCCTGTCGTTGACGATTGCTTGGTTGTCATTTAGACTAGATGGGATTATGGACCCGTCGCTGGCATGAAAGTCGCCTAGAGCTTGCGAGGCATTGCCATATGTTCCGATTAGCGTGACTCCTGATTGGATGATGCCTTTGGTGGTATCATTCACGGTGACGGCGCTGAGTATTTCCGGAGTTACTCCTCGCATGTAGGGGCCCGCGGTCGAGCTTGAGGAGAGGCTCTGGTAGAGGCCATGAGCAAGGCTGAGATTGAAGAACTGGTAGGCTCCCGTGGCGCTCTGCGTGTAGACGACCTCGTCGGCGTAGCCGTAACCATTGTAGGCGCCGCGGGTGAACAGGTTGCTAAGAGTGTCTCCCGTCACGAGGGAGCCTGATATCATTGCTGTGCCGATCATGAGTCCTGCGATAACAATCGCCATGTTGATCTTTCTGCGAGTGAAGTTTCTGAGGCTCATCTTGAGCGTGATTCTGTCTCTCGCCATCATTCCGAGCGTGATGAGGAGGAGGACTCCGACACCGTAGGCCTCGAGACTTGTCAATGAGCCGCCGGAGAGCGGGCCGAAGAGCGTGACCCAGAGGATTAGTGCAACGAATCCCGCAATCAGCGGCGAGAGTGACCTCAATCGAAGAGATAAACGTCCCAGCCTTCCTCTCGGTTTTGCAGTTGATGCCTTGTAGGCAAAGAAGGCGCAGCCTGTGGCGACAAGGACAAGGCCAATTATCTGTTCGTACAGTAGTGAGACGTTGTTCGAGACGTATTGTCGCAGGTAGATGTTGTTCTGATAATCTAGAAAGAGGGCTAGAAGTTCTCCGAGCGCGATGATCAGAACAAGAACCGTCAGACCCACGAGGATGGATCTCGAACGAGACGCGCTCAGACGCACAGCCTCTCCAAGCTAACTAGCGGTTATCGTCGGTTTGACTTCGCTTTCGATCTGGCCGTTCCGCATGCGAATAATTCTGTCTGTCTGCTGAGCGATCTGAGTATCATGACTGACCAAGACCAGGGTCAACCCATACTGCTGGTTCAGGCTGCGTAGAAGCTTGATGATCTCCTGCGAATTCTCCGAATCCAAATTGCCGGTCGGCTCATCAGCCCATACAATAGCCGGCTTGTTCACCAACGCCCGCGCGATAGTAACCCGTTGCTGCTGTCCGCCGCTGAGCTCCATCGGCTTATGCGACCTCCATTCGCCCAGGCCAACCATCTTCAGCACGTCCAAGCTAGTAGCGTGAGCCTCCGACTCGGAGACCCCTGCCAAGAGTAATGGGAGTTCAACGTTCTCTTGCGCAGTGAGAACCGGGAGCAGGTTGTAGGCTTGAAAGATGAAACCCATCCTCTTAGCCCGAAACTCGGATTTCTGATCATCAGACATCTTGGCCAGGTCCACGCCCTCGACCGTCACCTTGCCTTTTGAGAGGTCGTCGAGCCCTGAGAAACAGTTGAGCAGGGTTGTCTTGCCGCAGCCTGAGGGACCCATGACTGCTATCATCTCGCCCCGCTTTACTCCCATGTTGACGCCCCTCAGCGCCTCAACTCTGACGGAGCCTGTCTGGTAGACCTTCCAGGCATTCTCCACCTCAACTATGAAAGGGCTGGGCGTTTGGCTCGACATGTGTCGCGGAGCAAGCGGGCGAAAAGCCCAGTTTATTATGATTGCGAAATTCTCTCCCGAGTCTTAGACCGTCCGTCGGATGGCCGTCCGCGGAAAAGCTCTAACTGTGTCTGATTGCAGGCGTTGGAGGCGATGTCGTCAGCAGTCGAGCAGCGTGCTTCTCAGGAACAGGTCTATCCTGAACCAACAGTTGGTGCATTGATTGTGAACCCAGAAGGGAAGATACTACTGGCCAAGTCGCACAAATGGTTCAACAAGTACACACTCCCAGGCGGACACATTGAAGTCGGGGAGACTATGAAGGAGGCCGTGATGCGCGAGGTCAAGGAGGAGGTCGGGCTCGATGTGGAGGTTGTCGAGTTCCTCCTTATGCAGGAGGCGGTCTTCGCTGAGGAGTTCTGGAAGAAGAAGCATTTCATCTTCTTCGACTTCCTCTGCAAGGTCGGCGACCAAGAGGTCAAACTCGACAATGACGAACTACAAGACTACGTCTGGGTGTATCCCGGCGCGGCGTTCAACCGGAATCTTGACTCTTTTACATGGAAGACTGTAGAGAAGTATCTTCAGAGACGATGAACCAAATGAGAATAGAACTGTCTCAAATCTTTGTGAGAGACGACTATCAGCTGATGTTCACTTTCTACCTCGAAGGCTGACGAGATGCTCACTGGGAAATGGGTTGTCCTCCGAGCTCTTGAGAGAGACGATCTCAAATTGATTCATAAGTGGCAGAATGATGAGGAGGTCATGCGGCTGGCAAGGTCTCAGCCTGATCATGCGATCTCTATGGAAGCATTGGCCGCTGAGCTTGAGAAGAACCTGAGGGGCGAGGACGCGACAACGCGGAGGTTTGGCATTGAGGAAAAATCGAGTGAGAAACTGATCGGATGGTGTTCGATATCCTACAGCAGTTGGGTGAAAAGGTATACGAGCGCTGACATTGGACTAGCTATAGGAGAGAAGGATCGTTGGCGAAAGGGATACGGGACTGAAATAGTCAGTCTCCTCTTGAAAGAGGCCTTCGAGCAGTTGAACCTTCATCGGGTAGGCTGGTGGACCTATGCTGAGAACAAGGCCAGCCTAGCCCTCGCAGAGAAGATGGGATTCAAGGAGGAAGGGAGATTGCGAGAGAACGTCTTCTTCGACAACTCGTTCCACGACACGGTGGTCCTGGGTCTCCTCAAGAACGAGTACGACGGTTCTCAGAAAGGGAGATAGAACCGTTTCTGACTTTTCTGTAGAACCGAGAAAAGCCCGAGTATATACGGGAAGTTCTTCGGGTCCAGCCCCTCCCTTCATAACCTATGATTACAGAACCCACTTTCGACAGCGTCCGACTCACGACACCGCGTCTTGTCTTGAGAGAGATCGAGGAGTCAGATACAGGTTCACTCCGCAGTTACTGGTCCGACCCTGAGGTTACGCGGTACATGCCGAATGGAGTAGTGAGTGAGAAGGGCATTAGGGATCTGGTGCAGAGGGCTCTCGCGGGGCGAGGCTCCAAGCCGCGCAGGTATTTTCGGTTCGCGGTAACTCTGAAAGAAAGCGGAGCGCTCGTGGGAGACTGTGTATGTCGTGTCACGGACCCGGAGAGTAGAGAGGATCTTGCGAGGATTGTTGGGCAGGCATACATCGGATACTTTCTTAGTAAAGCGTCTTGGGGCAAGGGGTACGCTACTGAGGTTGGCAGAGCCCTCCTCTCATTCGGCTTTGAGCAACTAAAGCTCCTCAGAATCTGGGCTTGGTGCGACACTGAGAATTCGGCATCTGTTCGCGTCCTTGAGAAACTGGGATTGAGGCGAGAAGCACATTTTCGAAAGAGTGTGATGGTTCAAGGGAACTGGCATGACTGCTTCGTCTACGGGATCCTCCGGGACGAATGGGACGTTGCTGCAGAGGTCTAGGCCGACCATCTGGCTAATTTTCTGCAGAACCGTCGTAAGTCGAGGATGCTCGAATAGCAAATATCCTGTTAGAGACTATGTTGACCGCTAGAGTTGTTCAAGCTAACACGTGGAGAAGGCGATTTAGTCCGGTCAAACGATCTCTGTCGTCTAGCCACAAATAACACGAATGGTTGGCCTCACATCGTACCAATGGGTTACGTTTTCCTGTTCGGGCTGTTCCATATTCCAGCAAACAAAGGCTCAAGGAAGGTCAGGAATCTCGAGCGCGATCCTAAGGCAACTCTTCTGATCGATGAGGGAGAACACAGAGAACATGGTCTTATGATTGAATGCTCCTCGAAATTTCTTTACGACCAGAGCGCTAGTGCGATGAGAAAATACATGAGGAGAGTCAAAGGCTGGCAGAACGACGAAAACACCGTAATAATCCGGCTGAAACCTCTACGAAAGACGAGCTGGTTTAGAGAATGATTTTCTGGGATTCTCTCCCGAACATTTCCAGCGAGCCACGCCAAATCTACCACTCGGAAGTTCTGTAGCTTCGACGGGTCGGTCGGCGTCGTTGGCCTACTTTCCTCGGAAGTATTGGGATTCTGGAGCTGACAAGTGGGACGAGACGGTCACAAACACGAGCTTTCCACACTATTTCTACTACTACGAAGCCGACCTGTACATCAGCGATCTTCTCGAAAATTCCAGATTGTCGCTAGAGCTTGGAGCGGGAACATGCGGATCGACGATCAATCATGCGTCACCGGATAAGAAAATCGTAGCCATAGATTACTCGCCCAGAATGCTGAAACTCGGAAAGGGAGGGTTCAGAATGCCGGGCTCATGAGCCATGTTGACCTGGTTGTCGCAGATCAATGGCACCTTCCTTTTCGAGACGATTGTTTCGACTCGGTCTTCAGTCGAGGCGTTGCTCTTTCATATGCAAAGGACCCGCAGAGGTTCTCGAAAGAAGCTAACCGGGTCCTCAAGAGGAACGGCCGATTGGGCATCGACTTCATGAACGCACTTGTAGCTCGAAGGACCAAGCGGAAGATCCATCGATTCGATCAGATCAATGGAGCCCTCTACTATGTTGAGATGTTCAACGAAAACGGTAAACAGAAACGGATAGGCTACAGACTCCCAGACAATCTAAAGCCTCCTGACGATTCACTGAAGGGTCCATTCTACGGAGGATTCGAATCAAAGCCTGACTCGCTGAACCTGGAGTCGCTCCCGAAAGAGGAATGGTGGGCAGTATTCTACACTCCCACCGAAGCGAAGCGGTTTGCCCGAGAAGCCGGTTTCAAAGGCATCAAGCTATACCCTCTGGGATGCTTTACGAGAGGTCTACAAAACCCGTCCCTCGTTGCATTTCTCCAGGAGAACAGAGACTCGCTGTCGAGGTTGCAGAAGGAAATGGCCGGAATCTTCAGGATGGATTCCGCAGTCCACATCTTCATGACAGCAGAGAAGTCCTAATCCAACTGGGAACCATCATCAGGTTTGAAGCGATCCTAGAGCCTTTGGCGGTAGACAGAAGTCCAAGAAATTGTCCGAAGTGCTCATCAGCTTTACGGGTATTCCAAAGCTCTCACCTTCGGTTCTCGGCTAGAGAAATTGATGACGAGGTCCCGAAGTCTCTGATGCTGATTCCATCCACGGATTTTTATTTCGATCTTCCTCAAGCGATAATCCTTTAGTGTGATCTTGAGATAGCCGCCCATGCCGCCCGATCTCAACAGGTTGCGGCCCTTCCCCGGACTCTTCATCAACAATTCTTCGATCTGGTTTCTTCGAAGTTCGAGATCTCTTCTCCTTTCCAGCAGCTTCGACGGACCCAGCGCTTTACGGGACAAGATATTCTCGGAAATTCTGTTTGTTAGGATTGTTATGGGCCAGTTGGCGAGATGAAGTACTAATGGTAGAAGAAGGGCCAGGAGTGCCGTTCCGGATAGCGTTTCGAGGATAACGACGAGATAGAGAGCGCCGATGGCTGCAACGAAGGGAGTTTTCAAAATAAGGGCGACCCGTCGCATTCGGAAGCCTATAATTCGCCGGTCGGTGAAGCAGATGCCATAGCCGGAAAACCGGCCACGCGCGAAGAAGGTGCTTGTTATGGCTCCGAGAAAGAGTTCTCCGAACTCGAGCCCTTCAATCGGCTCCCGCCATTCGAGACCAGGCAAGGTGTCCTGTGAAATGTTCACAGTTTGAGACTCCGAAGCTTGTGGATCTATGCTGGCTGAATCCAGGCTATATTCCTCCCGGTTAGGAACGGATCGTCTCCGGGGTTTGCGGGTTTACGATGAGTCTAGACCGAAAATTTCCCGCAGTGCAACCTTGTAAGAGATTGAGGGCTTGTCACCGTAAGTTCCTCAAGACCCATGAGCGGTGGAAGAGTGTGGGGCTTGGATTGTCAAGATTGTCTACTTTTTCCAGAGGCTCCGTGGGAGCTGGGGCATCAGGTTGCCTGGGCTCGGGTACTTGTTGACGGCGGCGACGGGATGATAAACAGGAGGATCGTATCTGCCGTAGTATATTGCAAGTGCAAAGGCCCATAGACGATCATCGTGGGTCCCTGCCGGATGTGAATACTTCAGCTTACCAGTCTCTTGTAGCTCGAAACGTTCTACGTTCAGCTCGTTCATGAACTCTCTATCATACGGGATGTGGACGAGTCCATCCTCCATACAATGCTTCAGAAACGTCATGATATCCTGTTTCGTCGGCTGGGACAAGTTAATGCCTCGTGCGTTCTTCAGTCCCGAGTTGTTGACCATCGACATGAACGTTTCTCCTACACTTGTCTGGTCGATCATTATTCGACGTAGGTCCCGAAGATTCTCGTTGAGAAGCTTGAGATATCCGACGACGGACCCGTACTCTGTTCCCAGCTCGAACTGCTTCAAAAGGACTAGGTCGAATTCCTTATCGCGTTTTTTCACGACCGCTACTGCTGAGTGGTCCTGTTTCTGTCCCAGGTCCACTCCTGCAACGAAGAATTTAGGAGCCTGTGAGGATGGTTCCTTCTGGGATGTACTCAAGGTTCTGATCCACACATCGAGTGATTAGGGCCATGCTGAGCCAGCTGTCTGCATCATCGGCGAACTCTGCTTCCATCTCTCTCCTCCACCTCCACGGATCAGCGGCGAACTGTCGTTTGAGCTTCTCAAGAATCTCCAGCTTGAGCGGCCCATTTGGTTCAAGCGCATCCAAGTAGCTCACGTGGTGTCTTGAGAAATCGCCGAAAATGACGTCGTCGGTGCACATTGCATAGAACATGCTCTCGCGCGATCCGGGGGTGCTCGTTGCGAGAAATCTGCCGTTTGTGGTCATCATGGAGAAGATCGCTGCCTCGTAGAGTTCCTTGTCATCCTTGATGTACGAGAATTCGTCGACATAGAGCAGATTGACGCCAGGTTCTCCCCGGATTGTTTCTGGACTGTTCGGGAATGCTTGGATTCTACTTCCGTTGTAGAACTCTATCTTCGTCTTGAAAGGTTTCAAGGCCACGTATTTTTGGAAGTCTGGGAAGAAATCCGGTAATCTTACGGATGATGATCTTGGATTGGCGCACAGAAGGCGCCAAGACCAACACGTTGAACCATCGGTTTCGTAGACATGACCAGAGGAGGAGAACGGCTACGCAGTGGGTCTTTCCTGACTGGCGGGACCAGCGCGCAACGATGAACTGTGCAGGGTCTCGCAAAAGTTTCTCCTGGTACACAGTTGGCTTGAACCCGAGATACTGGATGCAGAACTCGACCGGGTCCTCAGGCCACTCCCTACTTCGGCCTCGAGCAGCTTTGACCCGTTCAAGTTTGTCATCCAGCCGTCGGAGTCGTCCTTTGAAGCTCATCCAAAGCTATCTCCATCTGGTCCATCTTCTCCTTCACACCCTGCAAGTCCAAGTTCTTGAGAACGCCATCAAGAACCTGAGCGAGATACCCCATCAGCTGGTACCACCGTTCCTTCGGCGAGATTCCGCCTCCTCCAGTTCTGGTCCTCTTCCCTGAGGCCTTTGCGAGACGGTCAACTTCCTCGATGGCCTCGACGAGTTTTGTCACGACCCGAGACCTAACTTCTGGCGCGACGCTTCTTTGGGTCACCCTTCGACGTCTGAATAGGGAAGCCTGTATCGATGCTGGAGTAAACAGTTCTCGCCGGGCATTGGCAAGGAGTCGGTGAAGGCGCCGAAAGTCAGGATTCTTGGTCAAAATACACTATCTGGGACCCTGAACGTCACCTCTTCCTATTGAGGAAGAGAGAGCACCGAACTGTTCAGTTGAGAAGTTTCAGCGTGGAAATGATCGACTTTCTAAGGAATCCAACAGACAGACTATCTCCATGGTGCCGGAGGAACAGAGTTTTCTAGGTGCCACTAGGACCCTTCGACCCAGCCCTTGAAACTCTATGAACTCTGGGCCGCTGAAGATCTGGTTTGTTTCCCAACATAGCGTGAAAAGACCCTCGTCCAAGCTAGGTCGATCGCAGAGACAACAACTCCGGCAATCGCCAGCCAGAACAGGAAATCGAGGCCAACCAACACGGGGTCGTAGGAGTAGCCGCACCCGTTGAACGGGTTGGGTCGCTCACAGGGTAGGTTAGGATAGCTGTAGTGAAGGGGATATCCATCTGATGCTCCCCAAGGCTCCCTGGTTGCGGAAGCACTGATGAGGAGCAGAAAAAACCCTAGCAATAGGGAAAGAACAAGCCCTCTGGGAAGGCGTCTCATCCAGAATCAGAAGGAAGTCCAAAATTATAGGCATTTTGGCTCGCTCCGTTCGAAAGTGGACGCAGTCGTCGATTCAAGAGAATGAGTTGCATCGAGTCGGTAGAAGAAGCAAGCTATTCACCTGTTGCCCACGGTGCTTGGTCGATCCTTGAACCACAAGAAGCTTCCAACAGCGAGTAGGCCTATCCCGACGAAAAGACCGCTCAACCCTAACCTACTTTCGAGCAACCATGCATCGTAGCTACTCTGACATGCGAGCCCTCCTAAGCATTTGTAGGAGCCTGCCGTTATTGCCCAATAGAGTCCGACGATTGTAAGGAGGATACCTCCAACCAGCAAGATCGGAGCCATCCGCATAGAGTAGGTCTTGTGCTGCTCGAACAAATATCTCTATCCAAACGGAGACCGTTTGACATAGGCCTCTCTCGCATCAACTCCCTTCAGTTGATAGTTAGCGCGTGGACCATATTGTACTAATCGGGGTTTTGTCCGCCTCGAAACTCTACACAGCGAGACGGTTCGTGCTTGCACAGTGAATTGTTTGTGATACTAGTCCATAGTCGCACGATGCATATGTGCGACCGGACCACGGTACAACTGGACGAGAGTTGTCCAAGGTCAAGGTCAAGCGGAATGGGCAAATAACGATCCCGCTTGGGCTGGGAGAGATTCAAGATCAAGGAAGGGTCGGTGCTCGAAGTGAAGGCGCGGGAGCAGGGAATCCTACTGAAGCCCGCCGCGCCTCTGGAGGCTGGATCGGTCGTGGGAGAAGAGGCTTACAAGAGGATTCTGCGGGATTTAGAGAGTTTTAGAAAGAAGTGGCGTTGACAGCCGTAGCGGACGCCCCCCTCCTGCTGACTCTCCAGTTTCCGCCCAGCAAGGAGATAGCTAAACGAGTTGAGGAGGCTATTAGCCGTGAGGTGGTCGGTCGCCTTCTTGCACCATCGATAGTGTTGACGGAATTCGTGAAGATCGCGGGCGCAAGGATTGGAGAATCTGCAGCCCTCTTGAGACTGAACCTCCTCAAGGAGAGAGGTATGAGAGTGATTCCGCTCGGCGAAGAGTTGGCGCTCGTCGCCGGTAGGCTATTGTTATCACACCCAGACGTCCCTATCGCAGACGCACTCATTGCATCTCTCGTGAAGATAGGGGAAGCAGAGTACGTCATCACCGACGACCCACACTATCAGGACATGAAAGTTCGGACCAAGTGGGTCTGAAGTGTCCCCACCGCCGCGAAGGTGCCTGTGACCAGCCTCTACCCGGGGGTAAGTCCACTCCCCACCCCTCCGGAAGAGAACCGGCCGCCGGTTATCCGATGATATCCATTTACAGCGCCCGCACGTATTTATCGGCCCTTCTTGTGTAAGGTGGCGTGAGTGTTTCTGAGAATACCCCAGGATATCAGGAATTGACACGGAAAGTAAGCGGATGAGACAGGGACTGGCGAAGCTCGCTAAGGGCAGGTGGTTCCTACCATCTTTCTTGATGCTAGTCTCCCTTTCGCTTGTCGTGTACGCGGTCGCGATCTCTATTCCAGTCTCGGACAGCATAACGATCACTACGGGAGCTGACATTCAGATCATCTATCAGCCCATGCCCTTCGCGGACACTTCTTGTCCCACGACCGGTTACACAACTAGTCCAGTAGGAATCTCGCTCAGCGAGCCCGCAGGTGGCTCAACCTTTGCATACCTATGCATCAACAACATAGGGACAGGCAGCGATACCCCTACCATCTCAATAACCGGGGTAAACTCAGCCAGCTGCGGCTTGGATGGAACGAGCCCGTGCTTCTCCGTGTCTCCAGCAACTCTACCGACCATTCCTTCTCACGGGTTTAGCTCTCCCATCACCCTCACAATCTCGAACTTCTACACAACCGCACAATCCTCGCCCATAGCATTCACCATAACGATTACCTGACCATGCCAGCCTTTGCAGTTCTACCTGCCCTAGGAATTTCTCTGCTCATCCTCAGCGCCTTGGGAGTTACGCAGCTGGCTGTCTCGAACAACATGACCATATTCAGCCTCCAGGGCAACCCCCACTTCGACTATGTCCTCACCATTATTCTTGAGAACCAGGGACTGAACGACACCTACGGCGCGCACTGTAACGGAAACTGCACGTACATCACGCAGCTCGCCAACACGTACGGGCTCGCCGAAAACTATTCGGACATTGGTCACACAAGCCTACCCAACTATCTCGCCTTGACCAGCGGGGGCAACTATGACACACCCCCTTTTGATCGGGACTGTTTTCCCCAGAAGGAGGCTGGATGCTACGTTTCAGCCCGTAATATTGTAGACACTATCGAGGCTTCTGGCAGGACTTGGAAGGCCTACATTGAGGACTATCCGACTGGAGGCTGCTCGCTAACTCGTACATCAATCTACTATGTGAACGCGCATAACCCGTTCGTCTACTATGCTGACATTTACAATAACGCGACTAGGTGCAGCAGAATAGTCAACGCGAACCCTGGAGCAAGCGGATACCTCGCTCTCCCAACTCAGCTCCTCTCCGATCTCAACTCGACCTCTACCGCTTCCAACTACATGTGGCTGACCCCCAACCTCTGCAATGATGGGCACGATGGTTGTCTGCCGCTAAACCAGACAGTCTCCCAGCAGAACCAGTACCTGTCGCTCATAGTCCCCAGGATTCTCAACAGCACCCTCTTCAAGACCCAGAAGGCAGCCCTCTTCATCACCTGGGACGAGACCGCGACCAAGGTGAACAACATCGTAACAGCCATCTGGGCAGGACCCACCGTAAGGCTCGGCTACAAGTCACTCGTTCCCTACAGCCACTACGCGGGAGTCAGAACCATAGAGCAGGAATGGAATCTTCCACCCCTCACCCCGCACGATTCTGCCGTCGTCCCATTGACCGAATTCTTCGACCCACCCTCATCCAGCCCAGCCGCAGTAGGCTGAGAAAGCCGTTCTAAACCGGCGTAGAAAGATCACCAAGAACCCTAAACCCGACCCGCCACCACAAGACCATCACCAGATGCTCGTTCGCCTTGCGGCTCCTGCTCGTTCCCAGCCTCGAAAAACAGCCGTTCCAGATTCAGAACAGCCCCGAAACATGAAACAAAGCCCAGATCGGAACAATAGACTCTAGGACCCCCCCTCCCCCCGGGGGGCCTCGTGAAATCTCTGGCGACCGTCCGATCACTTGAGTGTCTGGTTGACCTCTTTGATCGCGCCTTCCAGAATATCCAGGCCAGCGTCAACGAGGTCCCGGGTTATGATCAAAGGCGGCGCGATACGCAGCGTCGAGTGACCAGCGGTGATGATCGCCAGTCCCCGGCGGAACGATTTCATCATGATATCATGCGCCTCCCTGTCAGCAAACTCCTTCGTCTTAGGATCCTTCACGATCTCCGCCCCGATCATCAACCCCTTCCCGCGGACATCACCAATAATCGGATACTTCTCCTGCATCTCCCTCAAACGCTTCATCATATACGAGCCCTGCTTCGTCGCATTCTCCAGCAAGTGCTCATCCCGGATCACGCTGATGACCTGTAACGCGGCCGCGCACGAGACCGGATTCCCGCCGAACGTGTTAGCGTGAGACCCACCCTCCCAGTCCATCAACTCCTTCCTCGCAACGGTCGCGCCGATCGGCAGACCAGACGCCAACGCCTTCGACGTACAGACAACATCCGGCTCCACACCCCAGTGCTCAATCCCAAACCAGCGCCCTGTCCGGCCCATACCCGACTGGACCTCATCATCCACCATCATAATCCCATTCTTGTCCAGCAACTTCTTCAGCCGCACAAAATAATCGTCCGGCGGGACAACGTAGCCTCCCTCGCCCTGGACCGGCTCGACAAACATTGCCGCCACATCCTCGGGAGGCAGATACTTGTCCAAGACCTGTTCCTGGATGAAGTCGACACAGTACATGCCACACTCGGGATAGCTAAGCTTGAACGGACAACGGTAACAGTCAGCAAACGGCACGTGAGTATCGCCCGGGACCATCGGGAAGAAGTGCCTCCTCTGGTACGGCTTACTAGCCGTCAGACTCAACGCGCCCAGCGTCCGGCCATGAAACGCGCCGATGAACGAGAGGAACGCGTGCTTCCTAGTATGCCACTTCGCCAGCTTCATCGCCGCCTCTATCGCCTCCGTCCCACTGTTGCTGAGGAAGACCTTCTTCCCGAAACTTCCCGGCGTAATCTTGGCCAGTTCCTCAGACAACTGGACAACCTTCTCGTAGTAGAAATCCGTCCAAGAATAATGGATCAATTTCTCCGCCTGCTCCTTGATCGCGGAGACAACCCGCGGATGCGAGTGACCGACAGCGAGACAGACGAGTCCAGAGTTGAAATCGATAAACTCGTTCCCATCAACATCCCGGACGATACTCCCATGCCCGCTCTCAGCCACCAGCGGATAGAATCTGACCAGCGATTGGGAGATGATCGACTCATCCTCTTTGACTAGGGCGCGAGCCTTGGGACCCGGCGGAGTCACAACAATCTTGGGATACTGATGCTTCTCAGTCTGCAAATCTGGATCGCGGCCAGTCCTAGCAGTCTACTACTAATAATATCGCTCGAACCGCCCCGACGACTTGGCGGTCAGTTTCCGAGCATAATCTCGATCATGGAGAGACTCGCGATCGAACCATCATCCCTCTTGATCTCCTCCGTCCCGATGTCGACGGAATGGACCTTGATATTCTTCATGAAAGCCCTCTTCAGCATGTCAACTGTCTCCACAGCCTTCGTAATGGACTGGCCCCTCCCCCGCACCATGACCTCCCCAACCCCGTTATTGAGAAGAGTCATGCAAGCCACGACATAGTTCATTATAGGCTTCTTCCCGATCCGGACAATATTAGGCTCCTCTTCCACCCCATCCTCGAAACCGTCTCCTACCTCTACAGCAATGTCAGACATGGCGAGCCCGTAAAGGTACGTGAATGGGCCTATCTACAAGATTAACCTTGCCAAACCTTGGCGAGAAGAGTATCGCCCGGCTTATCCCGCTCGAACGGCACACCACAATCCATACGTCATGTTCTAGCAACTCTCCGACTTCAATACGGGTCTTTAAAGGAGCGACCCGGTCAGCATGAGTCCAACGATCCTCCGAGCCAGGTCACACTCACATGGCCTCATCATCACCCACAGTCTTTCACATGCTCGAGCGGCTCGTCGGCAAGCGGGTCTTGGCAGTCATCAATCGCGACTTCGGCTACGAGGGCCACCTCGCCGTCGTGTCACACGAGCCCCCGGGAATCTGGCTCACAGAATCAGAGGCAGTCATTCTCCGTTCGACAGTGGTCAGTCCGATTCCACAGGTGGTAAATAGAGAGTCGAGGGGAGAGACGTTCCTCCATCTGGACGCGGTTCAGCGCCTAGAGACCATACCCGAGGAAAAGGCCAATGCGAGAAGATAGAGTGGAGTGGCATGACGGACTCTTCATCAACACACCAGACCTCTGCCTCGCTCTCGATCCTTCAACCACTCGGAGAATCCCAAAGAGAGCCCGGGTGCTGGTCTCTCATGCCCATGGCGATCACACGGGCGGGTTCCGGTACAAAGGGCTCAAACAGTCCACTCAAGAGACCAGAGACATCCACCACGCTCTGCGCTACCATCAAGTTGCAAATTTCCATCCTCTCAAGATTAACGAGAAGTTCGTGATCGACGACTCGGAGGTCAAGGCTCTCGACGCCGGGCACATGCTGGGATCAGCACAGTTCTTCGTCGACACTCCAGAGTTGTCAATCCTCTACACGGGCGACATTAACTGTATCGACACTCTCACGACGAAGGCTGCGGAGCCAGCGCGCTGCGATCTTCTAGTCATGGAGGCGACGTATGGGTCTCCCCACTTCCGCTTTCCGCCTCGCGAGACCGTCTATGCGCAGATGGTCGAGTGGGCGGTTGACACGATCAAGCAGGGTAGGATTCCATGCTTGCATGTCTACGCGGCGGGCAAGGCTCAAGAGGTTGTGCGTCTCTTCAACATGTACACGCATCTCCCGGTTATAGTCAATCCAAGACTTGACGGGGTGAACGAGGCGCATCGCAGGAGTGGCATAGCCCTGGACTGGTTCTCCGCGTCTTCTCGTGACGGGAAGAATATTCTCGACAAGGACCCGTGCGTCTACATCACGACGCCCGGTGACCGGTCTCACATCGGCCGGAGGATGTCGCGGGCCTATGCTACTGGCTGGGCGCTTTCTCTCCGTGGGGAAGTGACTGCTTTCCCGTTGAGTAGCCACGCAGACTTTGACCAGCTGGTGTCCTTTGTTGAGGCTTGTGATCCGGACCGGCTCTACATCTTCACCGGATTTGCTGAGGATTTTAGGCGTGCGATTCGGAGGAGGCTCGGGCGTGAAGCTAGTTCCGTTTCATCCTTTGTTCAGCGAACTCTTGTCGAGGATTACTGAGCTGGATGTTCGCCTATCTGACCGGGAGTATGAAGTAGAAGATCAGTGCGAAGGCTACGAGTCCTATTCCCGAGATCACTACCAGCTGGGGGCTGAGCTTCACACCCGGCGTATCTTCTTCGAAGAATCGTAAGAGTCCCGCGCTCGCGGCGGGCATGGGCGCCTCTTCGCGCCGCCTCTTCTCTCGCTTGGTGCTCAAGCCGGGCCCTTCATTCCGGCCGCCCCATGTCGACGGTAATAAGGGTGGCGAAGTTCAGGGTAAATTCAGAAACTGAGTCCGGTCGTCTAAGTGACGATGTGGGAGTGTTTTATCGGATGTGGATGTAGGCGTAGGCGTCCTTGCTCGATTCGAAAGCGTACTGGACTCGCTGGAATCCCTTCCGGAACTCCGCCACGTCGTCAGCTACCCTGCGGGAATCTTCTCCCTTCACGACTACTCTGGTCATGAGATCTGCGATCTCCACCATGTCCGATTCTTTCATCCCGAGCCTTGTGACCTCGGAGACGCCTGCTCTTATTCCACCTGGAGCCTCGAAGTGTCTTCCCGCTTTGATGTCGTACGGCAGCAGGTTTCGGTTAAGGATGATATTCGCATCCTCGAGCTTCTTCTCGATCGTCTTGCCATCTCCATACTTTGTAATGTCTGCCACGAGCAAGTGCGACTTCGTGAACCCTTTCTTTTCTCCTAGGACTTGGAAGCCTCTCTCGTGGAGCGCCTGTGCTAGTGCCTGGCTGTTCTTGACTATCTGGGACGCGTACTCTTTTCCAAACGCGAGCATCTCGGCGAACATGATCGCCTTACCTGCTAGGTGGTGTAGGTGATGGTTGCTCACGTTGCCTGGGAAGGTTGATTTCTTAATCTTCTCCCCGTTCTCTGATTTCGAAAGGATTACTCCGCCTTGGGGTCCTGGGAGGGTCTTGTGGGTGCTGGCCGTCATAGCATCGGCTCCCTCATGCAGCGGGTCTTGGAATTGTCCTCCTGCTACTAGTCCCGCGACGTGTGCGGCGTCGAAGCAGATCTTGCTGTCATGCTGCTGGAATATGGTGGTGAGTTCTCGGACTGGGTGGGGGAATGGGAGGACCGAGCCTCCGAACATTGCGAGTGTTGGCTTCTTTCCCTCTTGAGCGAGTTTCTGGATTTTCTTCTCGGTCGCGTCCACGTCGATATTCATCTCTTCGGTGTCGAATGGGAAGTATTCGACGTTTAGGCCTCTGACGGCGCCAGCTGTGCCTCCGAATTCTTTCTTTCCCATGCTGATGTGTCCTCCGGCCGGGATTGCTAGTGCGAGCATCGTATCGCCTGGGCTCGTGAATGTGGTGTATGCGACGAGGTTGGCGCAGACTCCGGAGATTGGCCTAACATCGGCGAAGTCGATTCTGAAGAGCTGTTTTGCGAGGTCGATGCAGACTTGTTCGACTTGGTCGATGTATTTGCAGCCTGCGTAGACGCGTTCGCCGGTCCAGCCTTCCGCGTAACGGTTCCCAAAATCAGAGAGTACTGCTTCTCGGACTGCCGGGCTGGGAATGTTCTCGCTGGCGATGAGTGGGAGGGAATTGGTGAACCATTGGTGGTGTTGTTCTAGCAGCTGGAATACTTGGTTGTAGGACTGTCTCGGCTCCAATGATATCTCGGAGGCTGTGGGACTGTCGCTCGTATATTACTTGGCCACTAGACAGGCCGATTGTCCGAGTCGGCTTTGGTCAAACGGAGAATTCGACGCCTGAACAGTCAACGGGAGGAGATCCGTTTTTTCTCGCCTTCATGAGATGGGGTTTAGCACGGTTTCTGTTTCTGAAGCTGGCTCCAGCGTTGCGGGTTAGGGTTCTTTCACTGATCGTTTTAGAGGTGTATGTGGACTCCTAGCGAGTCTCGGAGTTTTCTCAATATCGGCTCTAGTGGGCCGGTCTCTAGGCTTAGGGCTATGATCTGGTTGTTGTGTGGTATGAAGATCAGGTCGACCTTTTCGTACTGGACGGATATGTGGCTGAGGGGTCCGCACTGTCCTTCTAGCTGTGAGAGCGTGTCGAGTACGAGCGGGGGTACGCTTCCCATGAACTTCCTGTCGTATTCCTCCGGTGTGAAGCTTGTCACGTGGGTCCGCATTCTCGACTCGACGAGCCGGTGGTTCCGGTCGAGCACAGCTACATATCGGACTCTCTGGTCTAGCGCGAAGAGGTCGTCGATGAGCCGGGCGAAGGGTCTGCTCAAGCCTTTGCCTTCACGGTTTTTCTGGGTATCTAAAGGAATGCCTGCGCGTATGGTCCCTTAAAGAGCACTCCTCTGTCGCGGGAATTTTTTATTTTCCAAATCCTGGAAGGGGTCTTCCCGCCGTCTGAAATGGTTCTGGGCGATATCTCCGGTTTTCCGCGCAGAACGGGCTGATCGTCGTTTTCCAGTAAGTGCTGGTGAGGGCCCTTCAAGCGTGAATAAGGTGCTCACTGGGACCCCCCTCCCTGATTACCGATCCGGGCTTGTTCTGAACTATTTCTTGGGGCGACTCCCATTCCCAAAGAGCAGGTTTGTGTCGCGGGGAGCAACGCTTTTGAGATTTTTGGAGACGGTCTCCACCAGTTGAACCCGGTCTGGGCTCTGTTTCCGGTTTGTCGCGGAGAACGGGCGGGTCAGTCGTTTTGTGATCGTGGAGGTCAGCGTGCAGGTCAGCGTGGAAACTGCGCGAGGTCAAAACGGATGCTTGGAATCGCGATCAGGGCTGATTCTCGGCTTGTCTCGGGAGTTGTCGGCTGTTTTCTAGATGATCCTTTCTTGACTGTAGTGCGCGTTTTATAGTTCTCCCGGGCGGAGCGCGGAGATGCCTTGGTTGGCTGGCGGGTCGGTCTTGGAGTACAAGTGGGTCGTTCTCACGGTCACTACCGTCGGTATCTTCATGGCAACGCTCGACTCCAGCATAATAGTCGTGGGTCTTCCCCAGGTAGTCAGTAGCCTCCAGACCAATCTGGTCGAAGGGGTCTGGTTCATCACCATCTACAGGCTGATGATAACAG
>Ga0209156_10001533_pt1 | contig 18746 bp, 19 predicted proteins | sample GraSoiAngelo_124_FD_185881 | JGI IMG/M metagenome (GOLD analysis project Ga0209156, IMG submission 185881) | Grasslands soil microbial communities from the Angelo Coastal Reserve, California, USA - 14_0927_05_20cm (SPAdes) (version 2) | ecosystem: Environmental > Terrestrial > Soil > Grasslands...
CAGATCCGCCTTCCAGTAGGAGGTCGCCGACAGAATGATGTACCCCAGACCCTTGTCGGAGCCGACGAACTCGCCCACGACCGCGCCGATCAGCGCGAGCGTGATCGCCACCTTCAGCCCGCTGAAGAAAAAGGGCAGCGCCATCGGAAAGCGCACCTTCACGAAGGTCTTCAGCTGGCTCGTGCGATACGAGCGGCTGAGATCGAGGAGCTCTTCGGGCGTGGCGGCCAATCCCGTCGCGGTGTCGACGACGATCGGGAAGAAGGCGACGAGGAAGGCGACCACCAGCTTCGACGCTTCACCGTGCCCGAGCACGAGCAGGAGCACGGGGGCGATCGCAACCTTGGGCACCGACTGCGTGACGACGATCAGCGGATAGAGCGCGTTGCGGAGCACGGGCGAGTAGACGATGAGCACCGCGAGTGGCACGCCGACGGCGATCGAGAGCCCGAAGCCGGCCAGCGTCTCGTAGAGCGTCACCCACGTGTGCTCGACGAGCCGGAAGCGCCACTCCCAGGTCTCGGCGATGATAGCCGACGGCGCCGGGACAATGAACCTCGGAATCTTGAAGACGCGATAGGCGACTTCCCAGAGAACCAGCACGGCGACCAACGTCCCGGTTGGAAGCAGGTAGTCCCGCGCGAAGCGACTAAGCGAGCGTGGCATACTCCCGGTCCGTGCGCGGCGCGAAGATGTCAGACCGAATCGCGTGGCTGTAGGCCTTGAAGCGCTCGTCGAACTCCAGCTCGACGCTCCGCGGCCGTGGCAGATCGATCTCGAGGACGCGCGCGATGCGGCCCGGCCGCGGCGTCATCACGACGACGCGGTCCGCCAGGAGAATGGCCTCGGGAATGCTGTGCGTGACGAAAAAAATCGTCTTGCGACGGTCCTCCCAGATGCGCAGCAGCTCGAGGCTCATCTCTTCGCGCGTCATCGCGTCGAGGGCGCCGAATGGCTCATCCATGAGCAGCAGGCCGGGGTCGTGGATCAGGGCGCGGCAGATGGCGACCCGCTGCTGCATCCCGCCCGACAGCTCGCGCGGGTACTTCGTGTCGAAGCCGGCGAGACCCGTGAGACTGAGAAGCTCGCGGGCGCGCGCGCGGTAGCTCCGCGATTCGAGGCCCAGCATCTCGATGGAGAACATGACGTTGTCGAACACCGTGCGCCAGGGCAGGAGCACCGGATGCTGGAAGAGGAAGCCGACGTCGGGGAACGGGCCCCGGACGACCTCATCGCGCACCCGAATCGTGCCCTGGCTCGCTGGCACGAGGCCGGCGACGAGCTTCAGGAGCGTGCTCTTGCCGCAGCCGCTCGGCCCGACCAGGGTGACGAACTCGTTCTCGCGGACGTCGAGGGTGATGTCCGCGACCGCGTGCACGAGGTCACCGCGCCGGGTCCGATAGGTTTTGTCGACCTTCTCGAGCCGGATCATGGGTCAGCGCGCGATCGGCGGCGCCGCGTAGTAGTCGACCGGGTACGGCGCCCTGACCGCGGTGCGGCACGTGGCGGAGACATAGGGCGTCAGCTGCTCGGCGAGCGTCCAGGCGCCGGCGTTCTCGGCGCGCAACCGCTCGACGGCCGACTGGGCGCGCGCCCGCAGGCGCTCTTCATCCACGCCGAGCACGCGCCTGTCCTGGAGGACGACCCGCCCACCGACCAGCACGGTGGTCACGGCGGCGGCACCCGTCTCGGCGTAGACGAGCGCGTTGACGGCGTGGTTCAGCGGCCGCAGGAAGACCGAGTCGGCCCGGAGCAGGGCGAGGTCGGCCTTGCATCCCCGAGCGACGGCCCCAACCTCGCCCGCCAGGCCGAGGCAGCGCGCGCTGCCCGCGGTGGCCATCTCCCAGACGGCCCGGGCGCCGATCCAGCGCTCCTGTTCGTGCGGAAAGCGTACCGTGCTGATCAGGGCCGCGAAGCGCATCGCCTCGAACATGTTCTGGTTGTCGGAACTCATGGAACCGTCGGTGCCCAGGCCGATGCCGACGCCTCGATCGAGCATCTCTCGGATGGGGGCGATCCCGCTCCCCAGCTTGAGGTTGCTGGCCGGGTTGTGGGCGACGGCGGCGCCCGCGTCGGCCAGCAGCCCGATGTCCTCGGCGGTCAGCCACACCCCATGTCCGGCCACGAAGCGGGAGTCGAGCATGCCGATGTCCGCGAGATGCCCGACGATCGTTTTCCCCCAGCGGCGGAGGCCGTGGATGGCCTGAACCTTCGACTCGCCCGTGTGCGTTTGCAGGCTCACGCCGTGCTCACGAGCCAGGCCGGCGCTCCCGGCCAGGAGGGCCTCGCTGCAGTGGCCGGGGATCGTCGGGGCCACGCCGAGGCGAATCCGTCCGGAGGCGGCGCCGTCCCACCGGCGGATGGCGTCCTCGGCGAGGCGCAGCAGGCTTTCGGCCGGCGCCGCGTCGATTCTCTCCACGACCCGGCGCAGGTCCGCCGGCAGGAGGTCCATCAGGTCCGGAAGCACGCGGTAGAAGACGATGTCGCTGATCATCGGGGCGAGGACGGCGCGCAAGCCGACATCGGTGTAGGCGCGGACGACGGCTTCGACCCCGTCGTCGGTCGGCACCGGCACGGCGCTGAACATGTCGAAGGCGGCCGTGCACCCGGTGTGAAGCATCTCGAGGGCGCCGAGGGCCGCCGAGAGGTACTGGTCCTCGGCCGTGCGCCCGCCGTACAGCGCGGGCCCGTGGGTCCACAGATCTTCCAGAGTCCAGTTGTCTCCGAGGCATCGCGTCAGATTGTTGTGCGCGTGGGTGTGGGCGTTGATCAGACCGGGCAGGACGACATGCCCCGTCGCATCCAGCCGCTGTGCATCGGCCGGCGCGGCAAGCTCGGGCCCGACTGCGACGATTCGCTCGCCTTCGATCAGCACATCCGCCCGTTCGAGGACCGACTGGGTGCGATCGAGGAGCTGCCCGCCCCGGATGAGCAAGGTCATGCGGCCTCCCAAGGCCCGGCCGGTTTCAGAAGATCAGGAGGGCCGGCGATCCGGCCGGGCGCCATTATAAGTGACACCTCGCCACGGGAGTAGACGGGATCGTGGCCGCCCGACCCTTGACACTCCGAAGTGGCGCCCCGTATCCTCAGCTCGGCTCCGGAGGCCAGAGGCGAACATCTTCCACCTCGTTGTCCTGTTCGAGCGGTGCGCGGCGCGTGCCGCGAGCGCGGCGCCACTCGACGCAGCACGCGCCTCACGCTGTCCGACCGGTTCCCCGATATGCCCGGCGCATCGATGACGAACGGCACGGCTGCGCTCGTCACCGAGCGGGTCACCATGCGCTTCGGCGGCCTCGTTGCCGTCTCGCAGGTCTCGTGCACCCTGGAGCGGGGCGCCGTCACCGCGATGATCGGCCCCAACGGGGCGGGCAAGACGACGACGTTCAACATGATCTCCGGCCTGCTGATACCGAGCGACGGCCGCATCCGCTTCGAGGGGTCAGACATCACGGGCTGGCCTCCGCATCGCATCGCCGCGCTCGGGCTGGCCCGGACCTTCCAGAACGTCCAGCTCTTCGCCAACCTGAACGCGCTCGAGAACGTCATGGCGTGCCGCTATTGCCGCACGCGCTCCACTTTCCTGGATGCCCTCCTCTGCCTCCCGCGCGACCGGGCCGAGCGCCGGCGAATGCGAGCGGTGGCGGACGAACTGCTGCAGTGGGTGGGGATCTGGGAGAAGCGGTTCCTCATGCCGAGCGAGCTTCCGTACGGCGATCAGCGCCGTCTGGAAATCGCCCGGGCGCTCGCGACCGAGCCGCGCCTGATCATGCTGGACGAGCCGTCGGCCGGGATGGTCCCCGCGGAGGCCCGCGACCTCATGGAGCTCATCAGCAAGCTCAAGCAGCGCGGGCTCACGATCCTGTTGATTGAGCACAATATGAGCGTGGTCATGTCCATCTCGGACCGGATCGTTGTGTTGAACTTCGGCGAGAAGATCGCTGAGGGCGCGCCGGCGGAGATCCGCAAGGATCGCGACGTCATCGAGGCCTACCTGGGAGTGGAGGCGTGAGCATTCTCCTCCGGGTGACGGACCTCGAGGTCATGTACGGTCCCGTCCCCGCCGTAGCGGGCCTCGGCCTTGAGGTCCCCGAGGGAGAGATCCGGGCCATCCTCGGCGCCAACGGCGCCGGGAAGAGTAGCACCATCAAGGCGATCCTTGGGCTTCTGAAGACCCGCGCCGGCACGGTCGAGTTCCAGGGCCGGCCGATCCACGGGCTCCCGAGGCACCGCATCCATCAGCTCGGCATCGCCTGGGTTCCCGAAGGAACTCGATGCCGGTGCGCCCCTCGGCGAGCAGCCGGCGGTACATGTACATCACCACGTCCTCGTCCTCGGCGTGCACCGCCAGCACGCCGCCCGCCGCCGTGACGCGCTCCATCACCGCGGCGACGTGACCGAAGTCCATCATCTGCCGCGGACGGGTCGTGGTCGCGTTCGTCGTCCACACCTTCACGGTGGTGAACCCGCCCTGGATCAGCTCGGGCACCTGGTCGATGACCTCGAGCGGGAGCGGAAGCGCCCGCTCGGGCGTGGAGCCCTCCGTCCCCATCCCGACGAGCACGCTGTGGAAGGTGTAGTCGGCGTAGCAGTGCCCGTGGTAGAGACGATCCTTCTCCTCGATGGCCCGCGGCAGCGCAATGCCGGGTCGCCAGTTGGCGAAGTCCACGATCGTCGTCGTCCCGCCGAACACGCAGGCCTTCGAGATCACGTCCGGGGGAGCGGCCCGGAGACCCTGGTCCCGGACGCCGGGGTAGGGCAGCGGCAGCGAGGCGTGCGCGTGAGGCTCGATCCCGCCCGGGATGACCACGTGCCCCGTGGCGTCGATAATACGATCGACGTCCCGCGTCAACACTCCGGGTTCGGTGACGGCGACGATCTGCTCTGCCCTGCACTGCGACGTCCCATACACCGACGCCCCCCGGCGTCACCACCCGCCCGCCCCGAACGATCAGGTCGAGCACCGCGCGCTCCCGGAGTGCAATGATGATGGTCGCCGGCGTGACATTGGCGGGGCAATTATCCTCCGCACGGTCGTGGAGTCAACGGCCCGGTAGCGCGCGGGTACCGACCCCGCCTGGATGGGAGCTCGCGACTGAGTTCCGCCAGCGTCGAAACGGGGGAGCACTCCAGGCGAGATTGAAGGTGTCGAACCGATTCGGGTTTCGCGACTTGATGCTGACGCCAGTGAGGTGGCATCGATGTCTCTCCACGCCGTTAGGCGAGAGCAGGCATGTAATCGGCCGGCTAACGTCGCGCCCTGGTTGAAACTGTCTCCGCCCGCCACAGGCCGATACCGGCAGTAACGTAGGCGGCCTAGGACAAAGGCTGCGCAGGGGCTCGCGGTGTTGCGCCCGTCCGGCATCCGCGCTAGGTTGGCGCAACCGATGAGCGAGCCCCTGGTGACGTTGCGAGCGGTCTCGAAGCAGTACGGTCGAGCGATCGCCGTCAACAACCTCTCGCTCGACGTCTTCGAGGGCGAGTTCGTTACGCTACTCGGCCCGAGCGGCTCCGGCAAAACGACGACACTCATGCTCATCGCCGGTTTCGAGGCGCCGACGTCGGGCGAGATCCGGATCCGCGGCGCCTCGGTTGTCAGGCACCCGCCCGAGAAGCGCGACATCGGTATGGTGTTCCAGAGCTATGCCCTTTTCCCGCACATGAGCGTCTTTGGCAACGTGGCCTACCCGCTGCGGACGCGGCGCCTGCCCTCGACCGAGGTCGCCGAGCGCGTCGCACAGGTGCTGGACGCCGTCCGCATGTCGCGCTTCGCCGAGCGCTATCCACGCCAGCTTTCGGGCGGACAACAACAGCGGGTGGCGGTGGCGCGCGCCCTCGTGTATCGGCCATCGCTCCTCCTCATGGACGAGCCGCTCGGCGCGCTCGACAAGAAGCTCCGCGAGGAGATGCAGGGCGAGCTGAAGAGCCTGCAGCGCACGCTCGGCGTGACCACGCTGTACGTCACCCACGACCAGCAGGAGGCCCTGACGCTGTCCGACCGCGTGGCGATCATGAACGCGGGCGACCTCGTGCAGATCGGCTCGCCGTTGGAGCTCTACGAGCACCCCGCAACGGACTTCGTGGCGGGCTTCCTCGGTGAGGTCAACACGCTCGACGGTGTGGCTGACGAGACGGCGGGCGCCGTGACGCGCATCGCGGTCACCGATGGCCTTGAGGTCTCCGCGTGTGCGATACTGCCGACGGCGTCCGGCAAGCGCGTGCGGCTCACCATTCGCCCGGAGCGTCTCGATATCGTTACCGAGGCGGCCGCTGGCGCCAACTGCTGGCCCGGGCGCGTGCGCGAGGCCGTCTTCCGCGGTGAACTCGTGCGGTACACCGTCGAGCTGCGGGCCGGCACCATCGTCAGCGTGAGCCGGCCGTATCGCGGGCAGGAGACCATCTTCGCTCCGGGCCACGCGGTGTGGGTCACGTCGCGGCCGCAGGACTGGCGGGTGTTCGGATGAACGCGCGCTCGATGTGGCGCCAGGCCGGGCTGCTCGTCGGCCCCGCGCTGCTGCTGCTCCTGGCAGTCTATCTCTATCCGCTCGGCTGGCTGTTCGTGCTGAGCCTGACCGGCGGTCCCGGTGGCGCCCCCGGGCTCGACGCCTATCGCCGCCTGGCCGAGAGCTCCGTCTACGTCGACGTGTTGCTGCGGACCACGCGCATCAGCGTGCTGGTGACGCTCGTCTGCCTGGTCGCCGCCTATCCCGTCGCCTACGTCATGACGCGCGTCGGGCCGACGGCGGTTCGCGTGCTGATGGTCTTCGTGCTGCTGCCGCTGTGGACCAGCATCCTGGTCCGGACCTATGCGTGGATGGTGCTGCTGCAGGCCAACGGCGTGCTGAACAACGTCCTGCGCTGGCTCCGCGTGATCGACGAGCCCTTGCGGCTCATGTACAACGAGACCGGTGTCGTCATCGGCATGACCCAGGTGCTTCTACCGTTCGCCATCCTGCCGCTGTACGCCTCGCTGCGGAACATCGATCCGCGGCTGCCGCGCGCGGCGCAGATCATGGGCGCCGGACCCTGGCGCCGCTTCTACTCGCTGACGCTGCCGCTGAGCCTGCCCGGCGTGGCCACCGCTGCCCTGCTGGTCTTCGTCCAGGGGCTCGGCTTCTTCATCACGCCCGCCCTGCTCGGCGGCTCGCGCGTGATCACGCTCGCGATGGTGATCGAGACCCAGGTTGTCGACCTCCTGGACTGGGGTCTGGCCTCGGCCGCCGCCATGGTGCTGCTGCTCCTGACCGCCATTGTCGTAGTCGGCTTCGACCGCCTGCTCGGGCTCGATCGGGCGTGGGCTTGATGGGCTCGCGCACGGCGCTGCCCGTCTGGGTCGTCACCGGCCTGGTGATGGCATTCCTGGCGGCGCCGAGTGTGCTGGTGATCGCCATGTCGTTCAGCGGCGGACGCTTCCTCGAGTTCCCGCCGCGCACGCTCTCGCTGCGCTGGTACGAGGCGTACTGGTCGAGCGCGGCCTGGTGGAACGCCACCCTGCGCAGCCTCCAGGTCGCGGTGATGGTGACCGTGCTCGCCACCACCCTCGGCACGCTGGCGTCCATTGCGCTCGTGCGCCTGGCCGTCCCCGGCAGGAGCGGGCTGCGTGCGCTCGTCGTCTCGCCGATCGTGGTGCCGACCATCGTGCTCTCGATCGGGCTCTACAATGTCTACGCGCGCTGGCGGCTCATCGGCAGCGCCGCCGGCCTGGTCCTGGCCCACACTGTGCTGGCGCTGCCGTTCGTGGTGCTGAACGTCAGCGCCGTGCTCTACAAGCTCGACCGCTCGTTGGAGCGCGCGGCGCGCAGCCTGGGAGCTGGCCCGCTGCGCACCTTCATCACGGTGATGCTGCCGCTGCTGTGGCCCGGCATCGCCAGCGGCGCGATCTTCGCCTTCCTGATCTCGTTCGACGAGATCGTGGTCGCGATGTTCGTATCGGGCTCGAACCCGACCCTGCCGAAGCTGATGTTCGACGGTATCCGGTACGAGCTGAACCCGGTGGTCGCAGCGGTGTCGAGTCAGCTCATCGCCGTGACGACGCTGGCGCTGCTGGCCTCGACCTGGCTGCGCCGCCGCACCGAGCGAATCACCGGAGGGGCCTGAGCCCCCACAGGAGGAAGCGTCCATGGGCACGTCCGTGTCGAGGCGGAATTTCCTCAAGACTACCGTCGCCGCGCTGGGCGTGGCCGGGGCGTTCACCCGGCCGCGTGGGGCGACTGCCGCCGAGGAACTCGTCGTCGTCGGCTGGGGTGGCGCCCACGAGGAGTCGCTCAAGAAGGCCGTCTATGACCCGTTCACCGCGGCCACCGGCATCCAGATCAAGCAGGTGAGCGCTACCAACCAGCTTGCTATGCTCAAGGCGCAGGTCCAGAGCAACAATGCGGAGTGGGACATCATCCAGCCAGGCAGCGCTTGGCTGTGGCGGGGAGCCGCCGATGGCCTATACGAAAAGATCGACGCCGGTGTCGTGAAGGCCGCCGATATGTACGCGCCGGCCGTCCACCCGTACGGCATCGCCTTCGAGGTGTACGCCGTCGACATCGCTTACAATACCAAGCGCTTCCCTACCGGCAGCCACCCGAAGACGTGGGCCGAGCTGTGGGACCTCAAGCGCTTCCCCGGGCGCCGCACGGGGCCAGGCTGGACGCCCCGCGACAACTTCGAGGCGGCCGTGATGGCGGCCGGCGTGCCGCCGGCCAAGGTCTACCCCATCGACACCAAGCTCGCGTTCGCCAAGCTCGCGGACATCAAGTCTCAGATGACGTGGTGGCAGTCCGGCGCGCAGTTCGCGCAGTTCTTCGCCGACGAGGAAGTGCAGCTCGGCTACGGATGGGGCGCGCGCGTCGTGGTGCTGGCCCGCGAGGGCAAGCCGCTGGCGGTTGAGGTGAACCAGGCCATTCTCGACCAGACGTTCTACGCCGTGTCGAAGATCTCGAAGCGCAAGGACGCCGCCATGAAGTTCATCGGCTTCGCCTCGCAAGCCAAGCCGCAGGCGGAGCGGCCCGTGCTCTACCCGCATGGCCCGACGAACCGGACAGCCTGGGCGCAGCTCGACGCCAAGGCCAAGCGCGAGGTCGTGAACTACGATATGCGGGCCGTGCTGCTGCGGAACCCGGAATGGTGGATGGAGAACGAGACGCCGCTGCTCGAGCAGTGGAAGAAGTTCCTGGCGGCCTAGGATGCGATTCGGACTATTCCTGCTCTTCGAGTGGTCGGGCCCCGGCCGCAGCTTTGACGCGATGTACAACGACCTCCTCGAGGAGGTCGCCTACGCCGAGGAGCAGGGCCTGGAGACGATGTGGCTGGCTGAGCACCACTTCGTCAGCTACAGCGCGTGCCCGCAGCCGCTGATGTTCGCCATCAAAGCGGCCGGTCAGACGCGGCGCGTGCGCTTCGGCACCGGCGTGCTGGTGCTGCCCTTCTATCACCCGCTGCGGCTGGCCGGGGAGATCGCCGTGGCCGATGTGCTCACCGGTGGCAGGCTCGACATCGGTGTCGGCCGCGGCGCCTATCCCTACGAGTTCGCCCGCTACGGCATCCCGTTCGAGGAAGGACGCGCGCGCACGCAGGAATCGCTCGAGATCATGCTGCGGGCGTGGCGGGAGAACGACGTGGCCCACGCCGGGCGCTTCTATCAGTTTCCGGCCGCAACGGTGCTGCCGCGACCGCTGCAGCGGCCGCACCCGCCGATCTGGATCGCCGCGCTGAACCCCGAGTCCTTCACCTACGCGGTCGGCCACGGCCACCGGATCCTCAGCACCGTCTTCCGCGAGCCGCTCGACCGCGTGGCCGAGAAGGTCGAGCTCTACCGCAGCACGCTCAAGGAGGCCGGCAAGACCGAGGCCGACAGCGACCTGGGCGTACTGCGAATCGCCTACGTCGCGGAGACCGACGACGACGCCCGTGAGGCGCTGCCGCACGTGACGAAGACGCATCGCACGTGGCACCATCTGCATTTCGGCAGCGAGAGCGTGCGCGGCGGCGTGGTCGCCTCCGACCCCGTCGGGCACGAGCCCTCGCCGGACGAGGCGTGGGAGCGCCTGGTGATCGGCAGCCCCGAGCGCTGCATCCGGCAGATCGAGGCGCTGGAATCCGTCGGCGTGGACCTGCTCCTCATGAACATGAACTTCGGCAACATGACCCACCGCGAGGCCATGCGCTCGCTGCGCTTGTTCGGCCGCGAGGTGCTACCGGCGTTCCGTCGCTAGGCCGTCGTCGTCCCGACGCACCACGCCCGCCTGCACGACCAGCCGCACGCCGGTGCGGGCTCGCTCGATGTCGTCAAGCGGGTTGCCGTCGATCGCGATGAGGTCGGCGATCTTGCCGGCCTCCAGCGTGCCGACCTGGTCGAGGATGCCGGTGAGCCGTGCGGCCTCGCGGGTGCCGGCCACGATTGCGTCCATTGGCCTCATGCCGTGGCGCACCATCAGCTCCAGCTCCAGGGCGTTCTCCCCGTTCGGCATGCGCGACTGCGCCCCGCAGTCGGAGCCCATCGCGATCGGCAGGCCGGCGGCCAGCGCAATCGCAAAGGCGCGAGTGTGCACGGCCTCGATCGCCTTGGCCCGCTCGATGCGCCACGGCTCGGCCAGGCGCTTGTGCAGGTAGTAGTAGGCCGGGCCGAAGGTCGGGACCAGGTAGATGCCCTTGGCCTTCATCGCCGCCGCCTGCTCTTCGTCCAGATAGAAGCCGTGGTCGATCGAGTCCACTCCGGCGGCGATGCCCTGGCGGATCGCGCCGAGGCCGATGGCGTGGCTCAACACACGCCGGCCCGCCTTGTGGGCCTCCTCGACGGCCGCGCGCACCTCGTCCAGCGTGAACTGCTCGCCGCTGGGATCGGCGCCGGCCGTGGCGATGCCGGGGGAGAGCATCATCTTGATGGCGTCGACGCCGTGCTTGAGGTGGGCGCGGACGGCCTGGCGCACCTGGTCGACGCCGTCGGCTTCTACGGCGCACCAGTCGTGATAGTGGCCGCCGGTGGTCGTGATGCCGCGGCCGCAGGCGAGCACGCAGGGCCCCGCGAGGACGCCGGCGGTGATGGCATTCCGCACGTCAACGTCCAGGAAGTCGCGCGAGCCCGCCACCCGAACCGTCGTGATGCCGGCCCGCAGCGTTCGCGTGGCCGCCTCCGCAGTGCGCAGCGCGGCCAGGGCCACGGGCTCTCCTTCGCGGTTCGGGACGAAGTCGCCGCCGGCGAAGTGGACATGGGTGTCGATCAGGCCGGGCATGAGCGTCCGACCGTGGAGGTCCACGACCCTCACGCCGCCGCCGCGGCGGCGGGACTCCAGCTCCGCTGAGCGGCCGACCGCGGCGATGCGTCCGTCGCGAACGAGCAGGCCGCCGTCCTCAGTGAGACGGCCGGTGCCGTCGATCACAGTAGCGCGCAAGAAGAGGAGGTCCATGCCGCGACTCAGAACGAGGGCGGAGTGATGACCCACAGGACGATCGTCCTGGATTTCCGATTGGGATTCCGGAAACCGTGGCGCCGCGTGGATTTGAGGTAGAAGGAATCGCCCTTTCGGATCCGATAGACCTTGTCCTCGACGCTGAGCTCCAGGGTTCCAGAGAGTACGAACCCGAATTCCTCACCAGCATGGTCGTACTGGCCATCCGATCCCTTCCTAGGGGGAATGACGACGTAGAGCGGCTCGAGCAGCTTGCCGCCCTGCCGATGCACCAGCAGCTCCTTGACCACGCCGCTCCGGCCCGAGAGCAGCAGGCGCCGCTCCTGGCGGCGCTGGACAATGCTGTCCCCGCGGTCGTCGTCCTCGGCGAGGAGCTCGACGAGCGACAGTCCGTACGCCGCGGCAATCCGCTTGGCGGACGCGATCGAGGGCGTCGTCCGTCCCGTTTCGACCTGTGAGAGGTACGCGGCCGTCAGGCCGCTCTTCTCCGCCACTTGGCGGAGCGTAATGTCGGCCGCTCGTCGATGTGCCCGAAGCCGCGTTCCGAGGTCGCTCACAGTGTCGGGTGTTGGTCGTTGAGGGACTTGATGTCGAACTGCTTTCCGAACGAGTCGAGAAACGCCTCACGTTGCACCGCCCGAAGGGCGCCACCCCGCAATGCAAAGGTGAGACTGTATCCGCGGAGTTGCTGGAGCAGCGGGTCCGCCTCGGCTCGCGCGAGGGGATTGTCGAAGGTCGCGCTATTCGCATCCGTCGCGGCGAAGATGACGCACACGAGAATGCATGGCAGGCAGAATCGGAGGCTTCGCATCTAAGTCGCTCCTTCACCGACGGCGAGGCTGCTTACGATGCCATCCGCGCCGGGAGCGTGTCAAGTGTCGCTCCCGCGGCCGCGCGCTCCACGATGCACCCTTGTGACCAACGCGCGCGCCTTGACACCGGCGCGACCCGCCCCTAGAATTCGGCCTACTTATCAAAATTAAGTCAATGTAAAAATCGACGCTTGAGCATGATCCCCACCTCCTCGGCATCAGCCACGTGCGCCGGTCGCGGACACGACGACCGGAGTGAGGACCTCGCATGAGCCAGCACCCGCCCGCGACGCCCGCCCGATTCTCGATGACACGCCGAACGTTCGTCCGCGGCGCGGCGATGGCCGGTGTCGCCGGTGGCCTTGTCTCACCGCTTGCGACCCGCGGGACGCGCGCCGCCGAGCCAAAACGCGGCGGCGTGCTCAAGGCGGTGCAGATCGAGCCGGCTGTCGGATTCAATCCCGTGCTCGAAGGGACCAACTGGCCCGAGATCATGCGGATGGTCTACAACGGCCTCACCGACTACGGTGCCGACGGCCAGCTCGTTCCGGGCGTCGCGCGCAGCTGGACCGTATCACCGGACAGCGACACGTTCACGTTCCAGATCCAGCCCGGAGTCATGTTCCACGATGGCAGGGAGCTCACGTCGGAGGACGTGAAGTACACCTTCGAGTCGATTATCGATCCCGCCGTCGGGTCGCCGCTCGTCGCGTACGTGCCGAATCTGAAAACCGTGGAGACGCCAAACAAGTACACCGCCGTGTTCAGGTTCAATGGCCCCAACGTGCTCCTGCTGCCCGGTCTCTCGCAGCTCGGCATCATGCCCAAGCACCTCTGGGCGGGCGGCGATCCTCGCAAAAGCGAGTACCTCGGCAAACCGGTTGGGACCGGACCGTTCGTTCTCAAGGAATGGCAGCGCTCGGACTACCTGTCGTTCGATGCCAACCGGAACTACTTCCACAAGGGGCACCCGTACCTGGACCGCGTGATCTTCAAAGTCGTGGCCGACGCGGCGACCGGCGTCGAGGCGTTCAAGAACGGCGAGTACGACGCGGTCTTCTCGCAGGGCATGCCGGGCGGGTTGCCGTACGCGCAGGTGCGCCACCTCGTGCAGGCCAAGCCGGCGAACATCGTGACCAGCGAGTTCGCGCAAAACTTCAACCAGAACCTCTTCATGAACTGCGCACAGCCACCGTTCAACAACGTAAAGGTACGGCAAGCCGTGGCGTACGCGATCAATAAGGACCTCATCATCCGCGCACTGCTGCACGGATTCGGCCGGACGCAGGACTCGATCGTCGGCGACCTGCCCGCGCTCCGCTGGGCGCACGATCCGACGATCAAGTCCGAGTACAACGTCGCGCGCGCGAACCAGCTCCTCGACGAAGCCGGGCCCCCGCGCAAGGGCGGCAGCCGCTTCGCGGTGACGATCCTCGCGACCGAGGGATTCCGGGTGAAGCTGTCCGAGGCGTTGAAGGCGATGCTCGCGCAGGTCGGCATCGAGTCGTCGATCAAGAGCTACACGTGGAGCACGTACATTGCGCGCATTCGTCAGGACCGCGACACCGCCGGTTGCCTGTGGAGCATCTTCATCTCGCGCCAGGTCGACCCGTCGATCATCCTCGACAGCCTGAGCGCAAAGAACATCAAGGTCGGCGGCGCAAACTACGCGCAGTGGAACAACAGTCGCGCGAGCGAGCTCATCGAGGCGGCGCGGGCGACGGGCAACCAGAGCAAGCGCAAGGCGATGTATCTCGAGGTCCAGCGCATGGTCGCCGACGAGGCGCCGGCGATTCCGCTCTACAACGCGGTCGGCGTCGACCTCTGGAACCGCGCGGTCGAAGGCCTGCGCAGCGCCGAGTCCCTCACGGGCACCATGCAGTCCGTCGAAACCGCGTGGCTGAACCGCTAACGCGGGACTGGTCCGGAGCTAGGAGTGTGGGCGTACGTGGGATGGCGGCTGATCCAAAGCACGGCCCTCGTTCTGGTGGTCGTGACGCTCTGTTTCGTGATCATCCGGCTGGCGCCCGGTGACGCCGTCCTCTATCTCTACGGCGCGCAGTCGGTGAGCGCGGAGACGCTCGCGAACATCCGGCACCAGTGGGGTTTGGATCAGCCGATGTGGCAGCAGTACGTCGCGTACGTCGCGAACGTCGCGCGCGGTGACCTCGGCTATTCGCAGATCAATCGTCAACCGGTGAGTGGGATGCTCCTGCGCATCGCCCCGAACACCCTGCTGCTGATGGTGCCAAGCATTCTCCTTGCCGCCGTCATCGGCGTGGTATCGGGCGTCTCCGCGGCCCGGCGCGCAAACTCGCTGTGGGACTACGCGATCGGGACGTTCTCGATGGTCGGATACTCCACACCGCCGTTCTGGCTCGGCATCGTGCTCATCATCCTCTTCGCCAGCACACTGCGCTGGCTGCCGACGCAAGGGATGATGACCCTTGGCGGCGCCGATCAGGGCGTGGCGTATCTCCTCGACGTCGCGGTGCATATGGTGCTGCCCACGAGTGTGCTCACCTGGTGGTACCTCGCCGCGTTCTCGCGCCTCACGCGGGCGTCGATGCTCGAGGAGTCTCGCAAGCCGTATCTCACCACCGCGCGCATGAAGGGGCTCTCGGAAGGGCGGGTGATGTATGGCCATGCCTTGCGCAACGCTTCGCGTCCCGTGCTCACTATGCTCGGTCTGCACCTCGGAACGATGTTCGCGGGCGCGGTGATGACCGAAGTCGTGTTCGCGTGGCCTGGGATGGGACGGCTGACCTTCAACGCGATCCTCCAGCACGACTACCCCGTCGTCATGGGGGTGTTCATCGTGATCGGCACGAGCGTCGTCGTCGCGAACCTCGTCATCGATCTCCTCTACGGCGTGCTCGACCCGCGGATTCGCTATGCCTGAGCGCGGGCCGGCGCCGCGCGCACGCCTCGCGCTCCTCGCGCGCGTCTGCCGCCGCCTGGAACCCTTCTGGCGCGTCTTCCGCCGCCAGCGTCAGGCCGTGGTCGCGCTCGGAGCGCTGGCCGCCATCACCGTCATCGTCCCGATCGCCGCGGCGCTCGTTGCGCGCGATCCGGGGGCGCTCTCCGCGGACGTGCTGGTGCCGCCGTCGGGGAGTCATCCGATGGGCACCGACTATCTCGGCCGCGACATCCTCGGCCGCCTGCTCCACGGCGTGAACACCTCGCTGCTGGTCGGGGCCGCGGTGGCCGCGACGGCGACGACGATCGGCATCGTGCTCGGGCTCCTCGCCGGCTTCTACGGCGGGTGGATCGATCACGTGATCATGCGCGTCGCCGATGGGCTCCTGATCATCCCGACGTTCTTCCTCGTCCTGCTCGTTGCCTTCATCTTCGGCGGCGGGCTCGGCCGTGTCGTCGTCCTCCTCGGGCTCACGGCATGGCCGCAGATCTGTCGGATCGCGCGCGCCGAGGTGCTGGCGCTGCGCGAGGAGGCGTTCGTGCCGAGCGCCCGGGCGCTCGGCAGCCCGGACCGCCGCATCATTTTTCGCGAGCTACTTCCGAACACGCTGCCGCCGGTCATCGCCATGATCGCCCTGCTTGGCTCCTACGGCATCCTTACTGAGGCGTCCCTGAGCTTCCTGGGCGTCGGAGATCCGAACGTCGTGAGCCTAGGGCAGATGCTGACGAACGGGCTCGAGAGCGCGACGACAGCGTGGTGGGTGCCTGCATTCCCCGGCGCGGCGATCTTCGTCCTCGTGGTCTTGCTCAACGCCGTGGGCGACGGGCTCAATGTCGCCCTGAATCCACGCCTCGCGTTCATGAGCGTCTCGATGTAGGCAGCGCACAACCCCAACTCGAAGGAGGAGTCCTCATGCCTGTGGTCACGATCGCGATGTACGACGGACGGTCCATCGATCAGAAGCGCGAGCTCGTCAAGGGCGTCACCGATGTCGTCGCGCGTGTCACCGGTAACTCGCCGGAGGGCGTGCACGTCATCATCGAGGAAGTGAAGCGGGAGAACTGGGCAATTGGCGGCCTGCTCCAGCCGGATCGCGTGAAGAAGTAGGGAGGCAGCCGTGGCTGGCGTCACCAAGATTCCCGCGAAGGTCATCCCGCCCGTCGAGCTCTCGAAGGGTATGAACACCACGTACAACGTCTGTCAGGAGACCGTCAACTCGGACACGCTCCGGATGGGTGTCTGCCATCACGCCGCCGACATGGCGGACATGAAATGGGAGGGCAAGGCGGAGGAGGCGTTCTACGTCGTGTCCGGAAGCATCCGGGTCGCGTGGAGCGACGGACGCGACAAGCACGGCGAGGTGGTCGCGCGGCAGGGGGAGCAGATCTTCCTGCCGCGCGGCTACCAGTATGTCTTGAAATCGACCGGCGAGCCCGCGGTCAACGTCTTCGCGATCGCCGGCGGCTCGACCGCCGTCGCGTCGATCCGGGCCGAGGCGAGCGAGATGCTAAAGGCTGCGGCGACGCAGCTCGGAGCGAGCTAGGGTGATCTTCGGCGCGCTCCTCAACGCGGAGTACCCGGTCGGCGAGCTGGTCGATCTCGGCCGGCTCGCCGAACACCTCGGCTACCGGCATCTGCTCTACACCGACGTGCGGCTGTTCCGGGAGTGCTATCTCGGGCTCGCCGCGATCGCCGCTGGCACGAAATCGATCCTGCTCGGTCCCGGCGTGACGGATCCGTACTCGCGACATCCTGCGGTGACTGCCTCGACCATCGCGACATTCGACGAGCTGTCAGGCGGCCGCGCGCTGCTCGCGCTGGGCAGGGGCGGTACCGGGTTCCGCGAGCTCGGCATCACGCCGCGGCTGCCGGTCGCGGCCCTCCGGGAGACGGTCGACCTGGTGCGCCGCCTCCTGGCCGGGGAGACGGTCACGACCACCGGCAAGGTGATCTCGCTGGCGGGCGGGCACCTGCCGTTCACCCCCGTGCGCACGCAGATCCCGATCTACTTCGCGACGCACGGGCCGCAGGTCACGCGGCTCGCCGGCGAGATCGCCGACGGCGTGCTCATCGCCAACACCATGGTGCCGGCGGCGGTCGACCACTACCTCGAGCAGGTTCGCGCCGGCGCCGCAAAGGCCGGTCGCGATCCCGCCGCGATCGACGTACACCTCCGCCCCGAGATGTGCATCGACGACGACGAGGCGGCGGCACGCGAGGTCATGCGCCGGCGCGTCGCCGCGCGCTTGATCGCCGGGTACCCCCACTGGGAGTTCCTCGAGCTCATCGGCCTCCGCCTGCCCGACGCGTTTCGCGACATCGCCGCTGCGAAGGACCTGCGGCGCGTCGACGAGGCAGCGAAGGTGCTGCCCGACGAGGCCGTGGAGAAGACCGGGCTCGCGGGCCGCGCGGAAGCGGTCGCCGACCGCCTCGCGTCCGCGCTCAGACCCGGCATCACCGGCATCACCGTGCGCCCGCACGCGGTCCCCGGCCGTGCCGTGGGGGCCGTCCTGAAGGCATTCGCTGAAATCGTGGCGCCAAGACTGGGAGGACACTGACCGATGCTCAAGTGGGAAGGACGGGACATTCCGGAGACGCTGCCGGAAATCGTCGATCCGAAGCACACGGTCGTGCTCATGCACGACATCCAGAACGACAATACCGGGCCCGGCGGGGTGTTCGAGAAGGACGGCCGGCGCATCGACGTGACCCATCTCATCGCGCCTATCGCCCGGTTCCTCGACGGGGCGCGCAGCCACAACGTCCGCGGCATGTACACGGAGTACACGAACCTGCCGAACTTCCAGACGTTCACGGATCCGCGCGTCCGCGACCTGTATCCGATCCTGTCCGATCCGGTACGGCGGGAGGGGCAGCGCTCGTCGATCCAGGGCACGTGGGGATGCCAGACGATCGACGAGCTCAAGCCGCGGCCAGGTGAGATCGTCATCAGCAAATTCCGCGTCGACGCCTTCATCGGCACGACCCTGGAGTACCTGCTGCGCCTGCATCGCATCCGCACGATCGTCCACACCGGGATCGCGACCGAGGTCGGGATCCTGCCCACCGCCTGGCACGCGCTCAATCTCGGCTTCTTCGTCGTCGTGCCGGAAGACCTGGTGGGGCCGATGCAGAAGCAGTATCACGAGGAGGCGATGGCGTTCCTTCGACGGCTCGCGATTCCCTCGCGCGCCGAGGACATCGTGAAGGCGTGGAAGCGGTGACGACGGGCCGAGTGCCGACGAGCGCCGCGTGCGACGCGTTTCCACGTGATCGTGCCCGTGTCGTCGCGACCGCTGGAGCCGGACCTCCGCGTCGCTGGTCACCAGCGGGACAAGGCTCAGTTGGGGCGGGGGCCTCGTGAGGTTCTCGATCGCCGTCAACATGACGCGCCGGCACCCGGACGTGCCGATGGAGAGGGTGGCCGCAGAGGCGCTCGAGATGGTGGTCGCGGCGGAGCGGCTCGGCTTCGACGTCGCGTGGGCCGCCGAGCATCACACGATCGAGTATACGATCGCGCCGAACCCGCTCGTGCTCATCATGCACTGGGCTGCGCACGCGCGCACGATACGCCTCGGCACCGCTGTGATCACTGCGCCCTATTGGAATCCGTTGCGCGCG
>Ga0209156_10001534_pt1 | contig 18743 bp, 17 predicted proteins | sample GraSoiAngelo_124_FD_185881 | JGI IMG/M metagenome (GOLD analysis project Ga0209156, IMG submission 185881) | Grasslands soil microbial communities from the Angelo Coastal Reserve, California, USA - 14_0927_05_20cm (SPAdes) (version 2) | ecosystem: Environmental > Terrestrial > Soil > Grasslands...
GCGGGGCTGCCGGAAGAGCGGGCGTTCAATACCAACACGCACATCACGCTCCGGAACACCTGGTCGTTGCACATGGGAGGGACGCTGGGGCAGCTGGGCGAGACCTACTGCTACTCGTGCGCGCGCGGCGGCTTCGCCGTGCGTCAGGACCCGTACTTCGCGCCGTGGGCCGGCGTGATCGGCGACGACCGCAAGGCGATCGTGCCCTACGTCTGGGTCAATTATTGGCGTGGGGACGGCGGGCGGTCTCGGAGTCTCAATCTGAGTCCCGAGCTCGACTTCAAGATCGCATCGCGCGTCACGGCGTCGATCGCCCCCAGCTATACGCGGACGACGAACGAGGTACAGCCGCTGGGGCCCGACACGACCCGGGCGCCCCATTACCTCTTCGCGCACCTCGAGCAGAAGCAGCTCGGGCTGACCATGCGTTTCACCTACCCGTTCAGCGCGAACCTGTCGCTCCAGGTGTACGCGCAGCCCTTCATCTCCAAGGGCACATACAGCAATGTGCGGGAGCTCCTCACACCGCGAGCGGCGGATTTTGCCAGCCGATATCAGGACTACAAGGCTGACACGGCGGTCTCGAACCACCCGGGCGGATTCAACTCCAAACAGTTTCATTCCAACGTCGTGTTGCGCTGGGAATACCGGCCCGGCTCGACGCTGTTTGTGGTGTGGAGCCAGGGGCGTCAGCACTCGGACGGCGCCGAGGGCACGCGCGGCTTGCGGGGCGACCTGGGCGATCTCTTCGACCTGCGGCCCGACAACACGTTTCTGGTGAAGCTGTCGTACTGGATCAACCGGTAGCGCCGCGCGTGATCCGCGGCTGAAGCCGCGGCTCGGCGTCTGCCGCTCAAGCGGCGGCGTTCGCCCGTTACGGGCAGGTGCCGAGCCGCGAGTTTACTCGCGCACGTCGAGCACCGAGACCGACTCCCCGACCTCCGCCGGCCGAAACTGCTCGGCTGGCACGCCGCGCTCCCGCAGCGCGTTGGTCAGCTCCCGAACCGGCTCGTCCACTCCCTCGGGCGTCAGCTGAAACGTGCCGTAGTGCATCGCGAGGCTCTGGCGCGCGCCGAGATCGAGGTGCGCCTGGACGGCTTCCGCCGGATTCATGTGGATGTCCTGCATGAACCAGCGCGGCTCGTAGGCGCCGATCGGGAGCAGCGCCAGAGCGACCGGCGAGAGCCGCGTCGCGATCTCGCGAAAATGGGGTCCGTAGCCGGAATCGCCGGCGAAGAGAATGCGGCGGCCGCGCGCCTCGATCAAGAATCCACCCCACAAGGCGCGGTTGCGGTCGAACGGGCCGCGCGCGGAGAAATGCTGCGCCGGCGTCAGCGTGACCGGGAGCGGCGCGGCGCTGGCGCTCTGCCACCAGTCGAGCTCCTCCACGTCACGGATGCCCGCCGACCGGAGCAGCCGGCCGTTGCCGAGCGGGGTCACCAGCCGCGGATGAAAGCGCCGCTCGAGCGCTCGCAGGGTCGCGAGATCGCAGTGGTCGTAATGATTGTGACTGAGCAGCACGAGCGAGATGGGCGGCAGGTCGTCGAATCGCACCCCGGGGGCCCGCACCCGGCGGGGGCCCGCGAAAGAAACAGGGCTGGCGCGTTCCGAGTACTGCGGATCGATCAGCAGGTTCGTGGCCCCGACCTGGACGAGAAACGTGGCGTGACCGACGAACGTGACGACCACGTCGTCCGGGCCGGCGCCGGGCGGCCGCCGCGGCACGACCGGGAGCGTCGCCGGCCAGCGGGTGCGCGGCGTGAGCAGCATGCGCGGCACCCTCCAGAAGGTCTGGCCATTGGCGCCGTTGGGATTGTGAAACCGGCGGCCGTCGAAGTGGGGCGTCACGGTACCGTTCGACAACTGGGGGCAGTGAGCATATCATGCCTCCATGAAGAAAGCCATCGGCGACAACATGTTCGCGAAGCAGTGGGGATTCGAGAGAGGCCTGGAGCTCGTCAAGCAGGCCGGCTTCGACGGCATCGAGCTGTGGCTGGGCGACGTCCCCTGGTTTCAGCTGAGCACCACGGATGGTGAAGTGCGGGAGCTCCGCCGCAAGGTCGAGAACGCCGGCCTCGTCGTATCCAACGTCTCGACCGGCCTGCACTGGGCGTCACCCCTCTCCGCGCGCGACCCCACCGTCCGCGCTCGGGCGACGCGCATCGTGGAGCGGGAAATCGAGACCGCGGTGCTGCTTGGAACCGACGCCATCCTGGTGGTCGCCGGCCTGGTGACCGAGGAAGTCCCGTACAACGAGGTGTACCAGCGCTCGGTGGACGCCCTCCGGCCGTTGGGCCAGACGGCCGCACGGGCAGGCGTGAGAATCGGGTGCGAGAACTGCAACGCCGAACACCGGTTTCTCATGAGCCCGCGTGAGTTCGGACAGTTTCTCGACGACGTCCACAGTCCCGCCGTGGGGATCCACCTCGACGTCGGTAACATCCACGACACCGGGTTTGCGGAGCAGTGGATCGAGATCCACGGGCCGAGGATAACCCGGATTCATGTGAAGGACGTGATGAAAAAGCGCGGGCGCTGCGGCGACCAGAGCGTGTACACCAATCTGTTTCTGGGCGACAACAACTGGCCGGCCATCCGTGCCGCGCTGAGCAAGGTCGGGTACGACGGCTGGTTGGTGGCGGAAATGGAGGCGCGCTACCGCCACGCGCCCGACCAGCAGTTCTACGATACCGCCCAGGCCATGGACCGCCTCATCTCCGGCCGGCTGTGAGATGGGGATCACCCGGAGGGGGTTCCTTGGCTGCGTCGCGGGCTCGCTGACCGCGGGCCTGCCGCTCGATCGGCCGCGCCCGGTCGCCACCAGTCCCCGGCGCGTCCTGCTGGACCTGGGGGAGCAGTGCGCCCTGCCCGAGTCGCTCTCGGGCTACGAGTCCGCCCTCGCCGGTCTGGGAGGGGGGGCGTCGGTGACCCATGCCGACGCGCGAGCGGCGTCCGGCTGCGCGCTGTTGATCGTGCCGGCCGCGCTCGCGCTGCGGGCAGCGGCGGTGCGGGCGATCGTGACCTGCTTGGGCGCGGGGGCGACGGTGATCATCGAGTCGGGCGCCGGCTTCGCTACGGATCGGGATTTCGCCGCCCACCGCGTCGCGCTCCGCGACCACCTGCGACTGTATATCGAGGCGCCGCTAGGGCTGTGGTCCGCGGCCCGGCGCTCGGGGGCCATACCGTACGTCGACTACACCTGGCCCTCTCCCGCGCAGGTCCGCGATTTCAGCCGCGTCGTGCCGCTGGGGCGCCGGGAGGACGAGCGGGACATCATCGGGCGGGTGGATGGTCGACCCGTGGCCCTCAAGCGCCGCTGTGGACGTGGAGACTTGATCTTCCTCGGCTCGCCCCTCGGGCCGGCCCTGTGGGCGGGGGACGCCGAGGCGAGACGCTGGTTATTCCTGACGGTGCGAGGGGCCCGGCCTGGTGGGTGACGCCAGGCCGCGCGCGACGCGCACCAACGCGTCGACCAGTGGCGACGCACCATTGCTGCGCCACACGAGGGCAAACCACATGGGGATGGGCGCCTCGACGAACGGCCGGTGCACGATCGATCCCTGCATGTCGGCGTACACGGCGGCCACCGCCGGGTTCGCCAGCGTCCAGGCGTCTCCCGCGGCGATCGCAACGTTCGCCCCGACGTCGCCGCGCCGGCCGCGGTGGCGCGCCGGCACGAGGCCGCGCGCTTCGAGCGCCGCGCGCAGCGCGCGATACAGCTCGGGGCGCGCATGCTGCGAGGGGTGCAGCCAGACCATGTCGGACAGGTCTCGCAAGTGAATGCGTGGCTCGGCCGCGAGCGGATGAGTTGCCGGCAGTAGGACTCCGGTGATGGCACAGTCGGCGAGCTGCAGGGCCTCGAGTCCGGGCACGGGCCAGGTGGCCACGAAGGTGGCGGCCACGTCGATGCGGTCCTCGCGCAGGGCGGCGGGCTGATCCGCGTCGTTCACCCGCACCATGCGCACCAGCGCGTCGGGCGACGTCTGCCGGAACGCCGCCAGCAGCTTGAGCAGGACGGGCGTATAGACGTAGAGATCGCCGTGCGCGAACTTGAGCCCGGTCGCCGAGTCGGTCCGCCGGGCCGTGGTCACGGCGCGCGTCGCGCTCTCGAGCGCGCTGCGGGCGTTGCCGAGAAACTGCTCGCCCGCCCGCGTCACCCGCGTTCCCCGCGGCAGCCGCTCGAACAGCTTCACGCCCACTTCCCGTTCCAGATCGCGGATCTGCTTCGAGAGTGCGGGCTGCGCCACCCGCAGCCGGCTGGCGGCCCGGAGGAAGCTGCCCTCCTCGGCGACCGCGACGAAGTATCTCAGGTGGCGTAATTCCATCAGGTCATATCCTGCAGGGCGGTTTCGACGAACCGCCGGATGAAGCCGCTCGCCATACCCGAACGGGCCAGCAGGAACGACCCAGCGGCCACGCCGAGCAGGTGGTCCGCGCAGGCTGCCACGGCGACGTCGCGAGCCAGGCTGCCGTCGCGCCGTGCGTTCGCGAGCGCTCGCGTCAGGAGCCGTCGCACTCGATCGAAGTGTTGCCGTACGCGCCTCGCCGCGGCGGCATCGACGCCACCACGCTCGAACGCCGCGTTGCACACGAAGCAGCCCCGCCGACCGCCGGGGCGGCGAATCAGCCCCAGCACCCGTTCGAAGAACGCTCGGATCTCACGCCCGGATGCCCGCGCGTTCTCGAGCGGCTCGAGCATCGGATCCATCACCGCCTGCGAGTAACGCTCCAGGCTGGCGAGGTACAGATCGCGCTTGCCGCCGAACGTCGTATAGAGCCCGTACCGGCTGGCGCCGGTGCGGCGGACCAGACGGTCCAGGCCGGTCGCGGCGTACCCGTCCCGCCAGAACAGCTCCATCGCGCGGTCGAGCGCTTCAACTGGGTAGAACGTCTTGGTCCGTGGCACGCGCGCCCCAATTCAAGAACGCGTAGTCTGATATAACAGTGCCCGCCCTACCCGGCCGCGTCAACGGAGCGGGGCGGCCACGGGAGCTATCGCTCGGAGTGCTAACTCCCCCAACAAGAAAGTATTGGACTGGCGCCGCCCGCCGGGGCATGTCTCCAGCAGTGGCGCGCCCAGATCGGAGCCAGTCGGTGCGGGTCCCCCTGCGGGTCCTGATCGCGGAAGACTCGGAAGACGACGCTCGGTTGCTGCTCCGGGAGCTCGAGCGCGCGGGCTTCGACGCCGCCTCCGAGCGTGTGGACAGCCGCGCCGCCATGCAGGCGGCGCTCGATCGCCAGACGTGGGATCTCGTGATCGGCGACTACAGCATGCCGGAGTTCAGCGGCCCGGCCGCCCTCGCCCTGTTACGCGCGCACGACCCCGATACGCCGTTCATCTTCGTCTCCGGCTCGATGGGCGAAGATGTCGCGGTCGAGGCCATGAAGGCGGGCGCGCAGGATTTCATCACCAAGGGCAATCTGCGGCGCCTCATCCCGGCGATCGAGCGCGAGCTGCGCGACGCCGAGGTGCGCCGCGAGCGCCGCCGGGGGCAGACCGCGCTGCTCGAGCGGGCGCGTCTGGCGGAGCTGACCTCGGACGTGGGAGTCGCCCTGACGCAAGGCGGCGGCGTGGGAGCGATGCTGCAGCTGTGCGCCGAGGCGCTGGTGCGCCACCTCGACGTGGCGTTGGCCCGCGTCTGGACGCTCGACGACGCCGGTCAGATCCTCGAGCTGCAGGCGAGCGCCGGCATGTACACCCACATCGACGGCGCCCACAGCCGCGTGCCGCTGGGACGTTACAAGATCGGGGCGATCGCCCGGGAGCGGCGTCCCCAGCTCACCAACCAGGTCGTGGGCGATCCCCAGATCCACGACCAGGAATGGGTGCGGCGCGAGCAGCTGGTGGCCTTCGCGGCCTACCCGCTGATGGTGCACGATCGCGTGCTCGGCGTCATGGCGATGTTCGCCCGGCACGCGCTCTCCGAATTCGTGCCCAAGGCGCTGGGATCCGTGGCGAGCGCCGTGGCGGTCGGGATCGAGCGCAAGCGCGCCGAGGAGGCGCTGCGGCGGTCCGAGGAGCAGCTGCGCCAGGCGCAGAAAATGGAAGCCGTGGGTCGCCTGGCGGGAGGCATCGCGCACGACTTCAACAACCTCCTCACGGTGATCACCAGCTACGGCGAGCTGCTGCTGGAAGATCTCTCCCCCGGCGATTCCCGGCGCGACGACGTCGAGCAGATTCGCAAAGCCGCCGAGGCCGCGGCCGCCCTGACCCGTCAGCTGCTCGCGTTCACCCGCCAGCAGGTGCTCGAGCCCAAAGTGCTGAATCTCAGGGCCATCGTGGCCGGCACCGAAAAGCTGCTGCAACGGCTGATCGGGGCGGACGTTCACCTCACCACGTCGCTGGCCTCCGATCTGGGAGCGGTGAAGGCGGATCCGGGGCAGCTCGAGCAGATCATCATCAATCTCGCGGTCAACGCACGCGACGCCATGCCGGGGGGAGGCCGGCTGAGCATCGAAGCGGCCAACCTGGAGCAGGTTGAAGGGCGCCCTGGTCGCTACGTCCTGCTGGCCGTGTCGGATACGGGCATCGGCATGGACGAGCAGACCAAGGCGCGCATCTTCGAGCCGTTTTTCACGACCAAGGAGAGCGGCAAGGGAACCGGGCTCGGGCTCGCGACCGTGTACGGGATCGTGAAGCAGGCGGGCGGCTTCATCTGGGTGGACTCCGAGCCCGGGCGGGGAACGAGCTTCGAAGTGTACCTGCCGCGCGTGGACGAGCCCGCCGCTCCGGCGATCACCCGGCCCGCGCCGGCGGAGCCGGCGCGCGGCACGGAGACCGTGCTGGTCGTGGAAGACGCGCCGGCGGTGCGCCTGGTGACGCGGCAGGTGCTCGAGCGCTACGGCTACACGGTTCTGGAGGCCCCGACCGGCGACATCGCGCTGCGGATCGCGGCCAAGCACCACGGTCCGATCCATCTGCTGCTGACGGACGTCGTCATGCCCGGGTTGAGCGGACGGCAACTGGCCGGGCAGCTGTCGCAGCTGCGGTCCGAGATGAAGGTGCTGTACGTGTCGGGATATGCGGACACCGTCGAGTCGGCGGGGGCCTACCTCCAGAAGCCTTTCGCGCCGGAGGCGCTCGCGCGCCGGGTGCGAGACGTGCTGGACGCCTAAGCCGCGCGGTGGCGCGCATCCTGGTAATCGACGACGACGCGCTGCTGCGGCGCGCGATCCGTGTCGCGCTCGAGGCGGCCGGCTACGAGGTGATCGAGGCGGGCGACGGCCAGGCGGCGCTGCGCGTGTACCGCGAGCAAGGCGCCGACCTGTTGCTCGTGGACCTCTTCATCCCCGAGCCGGACGGCCTGGAAGTCATCCGCACGGTGCGCGCCGAGGTCCCGGACGCGAAGATCATCGCCATGTCCGGGGGCGGCAGCCTGAAGCTCGATCTGCTCCCGGCCGCGGCGGCATTCGGCGCGTCGCGCACGTTGTGGAAGCCGTTCGTGCCGGATGTGCTGCTGGCGGCGGTGCGGGACCTGCTGGGCGAGGGCGGGGCGTAGGGCGCGAGTCTCGCCTCACTCGTACAGTCGCGCCGTATCCGCCCGGGCCAGCTCCACCAGGAACCCCGCGATCTTCTCGCTCACCGCCTCCACGTACTGCCGTCCCTTCTCCGCCGTCGCCGCCGCAGGGTTGCCGACGCCGGTGTCGTCGGTCACCTGACGCCACTGCCTGGGCGCCCAGGCCCAGCCTTCCCGCAGCCCCGTCACCGTGAAGCGCCGGGCGCGTCCGGGACCGGCTTCGGACAGCGGCCGCACCAGCTCCGGGGCCACGTGCAGCATCACGCTCGTCTCGAGCTCTCCCGCGTGGTCTCCCAGGTCGGAGAAGAACGCCTTCGCGTCCACCACCTGGTACCAGTTCACCGTGCTGAGAAACAGCGCAACGGCGGGCTGCAGCTCGCGGATCATTTGACGGAAATCGTTTCCGCCGTGCCCGTTCAGAATCACGAGTTTGGGAACGCCCTGACCCGCCAGGGCCGTCGCGACGTCGCGCAGCACCAGCGCCTGCGTGCCGGGGTTCATGTTCACGCACAGCGGGATGTCGATCTGGCCGGTATTGACGCCGAACGGCACCAGCGGGAGCACGACCACGCGGGCCCCGCGCTCCCACGCCCGTCCCGCCGCCAGTGCCGCGATCCGCTCGGTCGCGACGTTGTCGGTCGAATAGGGCAGATGGAAGTTGTGCGCTTCGGTGGCACCCCAGGGCAGCAGCGCGACGTCGTAACGCGCGTCGCGCACGGTCTTCCAGGTCAGCTCGTTCAGGATGTAGGGGCGAGGCGGCATCGCGTTTCCTTGAGAACCGGGACCCCCGATTCTAGCACACTCGGCTTGACGCCGCCGACGCGCCGCCCTAATTAGGTGGCCGATGACACTTGAAGACGCGGCCGCGCAGCTCGCGCGCGAGCGGGCGTTGAAGCAGGCCGAGAAGATGGAGACGATCGGCCGGCTCACGGGTGCCATCGCGCAGCAGTTCAACGAGCTGCTCACCGCTATCCTGGCCCGCGCCGCCGCCCTCGCCCAATCGGGGCCCCCCAGCCGGGACCTGGACACCCTGAAGGAGACCGCGCAGCGCGGCGCCGAGCTGGCGCAGCGGCTGTTGGGCTTCAGCCGCCACCGCGTGCTCGATCTCCAGCCCCTGGTCCTCACGGAGTTCGTGCGCGATGCGCTCGACGCCATGCGCCGCGGCCTGGCGGCCGGTATCGACGTGCAGTTCGAGGTGGACGAAGACGCCGGGGTGATCGAAGCCGATCCCGCGACCGTGAAGCAGATCCTGCTGCACCTCGTCACCAACGCCCGCGATGCCATGTCGCGAGGGGGCACACTGCACGTCGAGGTCCGGCGCGCCCGTCTCGGCGCCGCGGACCGCCCGCTGCACGCCTGGGTGGCGCCCGGGTCCTACGTGAGCGTCGCACTGAGCGACACCGGGGTGGGAATGGATGCGCGAACCCTGGCCCAGGTGTTCGAGCCGTTCTTCACGACCAAGCCGGTCGGGGTCGGCACCGGCCTCGGCATGTCGATGGCCTACGGCCTCGTGAAGCAGCACCGCGGATACCTGCACCTCTACAGCGAGGTGGGCCAGGGCACCACGGCCAAGGTGTACTTCCCCGCGATCCGCGCCCGGGGGGAGCCGGAGGGGGCCAGCGAGGCCGAGGAGGCGTTGCCCGGAGGGAGCGAAACGATCCTGCTGGTGGAGGACGATCAGACGATGCGGCTCGCGGCGCAGCAGCTCTTGTCGAAAGTCGGCTACCGCGTGGTCACCGCCGTGGACGGCCAGAACGGGCTCGACGCGTACCGCGCCCACCGCGCCGCGCTGAACCTCGTGATCACGGACGTGGTGATGCCGAAGCTCAGCGGGTTCGACCTGTTTCAGGCGATCCGGGGCGAGTCGCGGGGCGTCCGGGTGCTGTTCATGAGCGGTTTTCCCGCGCCGAACTTCCGCAAGACCGTGGGCGAGGATCCGCGCGTGGCGTTCGTCACCAAACCGTGGACGGCGAGCGAGCTGCTCGCGCAGGTGCGGGCGCTGCTCGAAGTATCTCCCGCCGAGCGGTAGTCAGCGCGGCATCGATCGCTCGGCGGGTTGAGCCAGCTCTGACGGTAGCGCCTAGGTCCGCCGCGCGAGCGCCGCCGTCGCCGTATCGTGCACCGGCGTGGGGAGCCCCGCGCGCTCGGCGAAACGGGACACCGCCGCGCTGAGGATCTCGAGCTCCGTGGGCCCGCCGGCCTCGAGGTCCGTCAGAAAGCTGGGCTTCATGCCGGGCGGCAGGCCGTCGATCACGCCCATCACGCGAGCCGCCTCCTCCTCGGGGAGGCCGATGCCGCGCGCGCGGGCCACGGCGACGATTTCCTCGACGGCACGCTGCAACAGGCGCCGCCCGAGCGGATCCGCGCGCAGCGGTCCCACGGAGGACCGGGCGAGCCCGCACGCGGCTGCCATGGCGGCGAGAAACACGAACTTCTGCCACAGCTCCACCTGGATTCGATCGGATGCGCGGGCATCCACGCCGCCGTCGCGAAACGCCGCGGCGATCCGCGCGACTCGCTCGCTGGTGCGGCCGTCGAGCTCGCCGACCACGACGATCTGAAACGGACTGCGCCGTTCGACGACGCCGGGCCCGATGCGAACGGTGCTGATCGTCGTGAGGCCGCCGATCACGGCGGCCGCCGGCACGCCGAACTCCACAAGACGCTCCACCGTCTCCACCCCGTTCAACAACGGCACCACGGTCGTGCCACGCTCGGCGCAGCTCCGCACGGTTGGCGCGATGTCCGCGAGCGAGTAGCTCTTGACGGCGAGGATCGCGCAGTCGGCGGGACCCAACGCGTCAGGACGATCCGTCGCGGCCACGCGCGCCTGAAACACGCCCTCTGGCGTCCGGATCTCGAGCCCCCGCTCGCGCATCGCCGCGAGGTTCGCGCCTCGCGCGAAACACGTGACCACGTGACCGGCGCGCGCCAGCTGCCCGCCGTAGTAGGCGCCCACGGCCCCGGCCCCCAACACGACCACGTTCATCGAGCGCTGGACACGGCTTCGTTACACTCCGAGAATCGCCACGACCCGCTCAATTTGCCGGGCCTCCGTCACATTCCAGTCGTACGCGTTCGACGGCGCGACGTTGCCGAGCTCCACCGTCGGGACGCGAAACGTCATGCCGCTTCGGTGCACGCCCGCGCCCGTGAGATGCAGCTCGGTCACTCCGGTCGCGCGCACCAGGGCCGCGGCATTATCCGGCGTGACGCCACCTCCGGGCAGCACCCCGATGCGGCCGGCCGCCTGCCGTACCAGCCGGGCGATCGTCTCAGCGCCCTCGGGTGCGGTGGCCGCTTGACCGGAGCTGAGCACGCGCTCCACCCCGAGCGCGACGAGCGCCTCGAGCGCGCGGGACGCGTCGCGGCACACGTCGAAGGCGCGGTGAAAGGTGACGTGCAGCGGCCGTGCGGCGGCGATGAGCTCGCCGGTTCGGTCCACATCGATCTCCCCGTCGGCGCGCAGCACGCCCGTCACGACGCCGTGCGCGCCGGCCTGCTTGGCTCGCCGGATGTCCTCGAGCATGACCGCGAGCTCGGCCGCCGAGTAGAGGAAGTCTCCGCCGCGCGGCCGGATGAGCACGAAGATCGGGATGTCGAGCCGCGCCCGGCAGACCGCGAGCGTGCCCGCGGAGGGCGTCGTGCCGCCCTCGATGAGGTTTGCGCACAGCTCGAGGCGGTGGGCGCCGCCGCGCGCGGCGGCGAGCGCCGACTCGATGGAGTCGACGCAGGCTTCGACGAGGATGGGAGTGGGCATGCAGCGAAGATAATCGGGGAGTTCTTGCTCCTGCGTGCCGCCCTGGCTAGCATCGACCCGATGACCGCCCGTCCCGAGCCCCACTTCGGCATCGTGCAGCTGGGTCCGTTCGCCGGATTCGTGCAACGGTTCGAGGATCTCATCGGGTCCGCGACCACGATGGCCCTCTACTTCATCCATTCACGCCGCTGGCGCGAGAATCACGACGCAGCCATCAAGGCGTTTCTGGGCCGGCCGGGCACCACCCTCGAGGTGTTTCTCCCCGATCTCGAGAGCCACGAGCTCATGTTCTCCCTGGGCCGGCATTTCGAGGACGGCCCCCTGATCCCGGCCCTGGTCGCCGACGCCTACCGCTATTTTGCGCGTCTGGCGCGCGAGTTCGGCAAACCGGGTCACGTCTGGCTGTTCGATCGCTACCCGACCTACTCCTTCTATCGATTCGACGACCGCGCGGTGATCGCGCTGTATTCCAACACGTCCGCCAAGAAAGAGCTGCCCGCGTTCGAGATCACGGCGAGCGGCGTTCTGGGAAAATTCCTCGCGGCCGATATGGACGATCTCGAGACCGAGTGCCGCCAACGGAGTCCCGAGGATCTGGAAGTCGTGATCGCGAACGCCGCTCCGTAGCGACCCCCCCTGTTCCGAGGCGAGTGATATGATCAGGAAGATCGTCGTCAACGGCACCGAGTACGACTCTCCCGACGCGATGCCCCCGGAGGTGCGGGCCGAGTACGAGCGCGCCATGCGCCTCGTCGAGGACATGGGCAAGGGCGGGGGGGCGGCGGGGACGACCGACAAAACGGTGGAAACGAGGCAGGACGGCGTCACCGTCAAGGTGCACACGAAGCAGGTGAAGTACACGGTGGACGGGAAGACCTACGACGATCCGGCCCAGCTGCCCCCCGAGCTGCGCGCCCGCGTCGAGCAGGCGCTGCAGCAGGATGGGCGCCTGCGCGATACCCGCGTGCTGGATGTCCGCACCGAGTTTGAGTCGCGCGGACGCGTGCCGCGGCTCGTCTGGTGGCTCGTGATCGGCGCGCTCGTGGCGGTGGTTCTCCTGCGGCTCGTTATGTGAGCCCGGGTCCCGCCGGACTGATCTAGCGGTCCTCGGCCCGCGCGCTACGTTAGCTCCGTTCCGCCGATTCGGTCGTCCCCCCCCGGGAGGTCTCGCGTGCGTGCCCACACCATGGCCCTGCTCCTCGTGCTCGGCGCCGGTTCGCTGGCCGCGGCCCAGAGCGATGCGGCCCCACCGCGTCTGTTGCTGCGCCGGCCTGCCATCAGCGCGACACAACTGGTCTTTACGTATGGCGGCAGCTTGTGGAGCGTGAGCCGGGATGGCGGCGACGCACAACGACTGACGGCGGGGCCGGGCACCGAGTACGGGGCGGCCTTCTCACCCGACGGCAAGTGGGTGGCGTTCACCGGTGAGTATGACGGCAATCCCGATGTGTTCGTCGTGGCGGCGGCGGGTGGCGTGCCGAAACGTCTGACCTATCACCCGGGTGGGGACGAAGTGGTCGGCTGGACGCCGGACGGGAAGAGCGTGCTGTTCCTGTCGACACGGTCGAGCTACTACGGATTCGCCCCCAAGCTGTTCGCCGTGCCGCTCGAGGGCGGCTTCCCCACCGAATACGCCCTGCCCATCGTCGCGGCCGCTTCGTTGTCCCCCGACGGGGCGCGCATCGCCTACGTCCCCCACCCGCAGTGGCAGCGCGCCTGGAAGCGCTACCGGGGCGGTCAGACCACGCCGATCTGGGTCGCCGACCTGAAGGATTCGCGCATCGAGAAGGTGCCCCGTGAGAATTCCAACGACTTCAATCCCATGTGGGTGGACGGCACGATCTACTTTCTCTCCGACCGCACCGGCGCCGTGAGCCTGTTCGCGTACGACACGCAGACCAAGCAGGTCGGCGAGGTCGTCAAGAACGACGGGCTGGACTTCAAGTCGGCGTCGGCGGGGCCGGGAGCCATCGTCATCGAGCAGGTCGGGGCGCTGAAGCTGTACGACCTGAAAACGCACCAGACCAAGACCCTCAGCGTGCGCGTGGCGGGGGACCTGCCCCAGGTGCGGCCGCATTTCGTGAAGGTCGATCCCAAGCGGATTCGCAACTTCGGGATCTCGCCCACCGGCAAGCGCGCGGTGATGGAAGCGTGGGGCGAGATCTTCACGGTGCCGTCCGACAAAGGCGATATCCGCAACCTGACGCGCACCCCGACGATCGCCGAGCGGGATCCCGCGTGGTCGCCGGACGGGAAAACCGTGGCCTATTTCTCGGAGGCGTCGGGCGAATACAACCTCGAGATCCGCGACCAGAGCGGGCTCGGCGAGGTGAAGAAGATCAACCTCGGCAATCCGCCGTCGTTCTTTTATGCACCCGTGTGGTCCCCGGACGGCCAGAAGATCGCCTACAGCGACAAGCGGCTGAACCTGTGGTACGTGGACGTGGGGAAGGGTGCGCCGGTGAAGGTGGATGCCGACTACTACGAGGGGGCGAGCTTCAACGTCCGCTGGGCGCCGGACAGCCGCTGGCTCGTGTACACCAAGCAGCTGCCGAGCTTTCTACATGCCGTCTGGGTGTACTCGCTCGACCAGGGGAAGAGCTTCCAGGTCACCGACGGGATGAGCGATGCGCTGTACGCGACGTTCGACCGGGGCGGCAAGTATCTCTATTTCGCCGCCAGCACGGATGTGGGGCCGTCGGCCGAAGGCTTCGACATGTCCAGCGACAACCGGCCGCAGACCCGGAGTGTGTACGCGGTCGTGCTGGCGAAGGACCAGGGGTCGCCGCTCGCGCCCGAGAGCGACGAGGAAAAGGGCCCCGAGCCGAAGCTGGACGAGAAGGACAAGGCCAAGAAGGACACGCTTCCTCCGCCCGTGAAGATCGACTTCGACGGGATCTCACAGCGCATCGTGGCGCTCCCGATCCCGGCCCGGAACTACCTGAACATCGCGGCCGGCAAGACAGGGATCCTGTTCCTCTCAGAAGGGCCGCGTGTCATCACGGAAGCCGACTTCCCGAATCTGTCCCAGACGCTCTACAAGTGGGATCTCGAGAAGCGCAAGCTCGACAAGTTCGTCGACGAGATCAACGACTACACGGTGTCGTTCAACGGCGAGAAGCTGCTGTACCGTAAGGGTGAGCAGTGGGTGTTGGCGGGAACGGACGAGCCGCCGGCCGGTGGTGGCAAGCCGAAACCCGGCGAAGGTCCGCTCCGGATGGACTCGATGCTGGTCTACGTCCAGCCGCGGGACATGTGGAAGCAGATGTATCGCGAGACCTGGCGCATCGAGCGGGATTTCTTTTACGACCCGAACCACCACGGGCTCGATCTCGGCAAGGTGGCGGCGCGGTACCAGCCGTACCTCGACGGGCTGGCGTCGCGCGACGAGCTCACGTACCTGCTGGAGGATGCGCTGGGGGAGATGACGGTGGGCCACATGTTCCTCTGGGGGGGCGAGGGGCCGGAGCCGAAGAAGGTGAAGGGTGGCTTGCTGGGCGCCGACTACGCGCAGGAAAACGGGCGTTACCGCATCACCAAAGTGTACGACGGCGAAAACTGGAACCCGGGCCTCCAGGCGCCGTTGACGCAGCCGGGCGTGAACGTCAAGGCGGGCGACTACCTGCTGGCGGTGGGCGGGCGCGAGCTGCGTGCGTCGGACAACGTGTACGCCTTCTTCGAGCAAACCGCGGGTCAACAGGTGGTGCTCAAGGTGGGGCCGTCGCCCGACGGCAAGGGCTCGCGCGACGTCACGGTCGTTCCGGTGGCGAGTGAAGAGAACTTGCGGCGCTTCGCCTGGATCGAGGGCAACCGGCGCAAGGTGGCGGACCTGACGGACGGCCGCGTGGGCTACGTATACCTCCCCAACACGGCGGGCGCGGGCTACAGCAACTTCAATCGCTACTACTTCGCGCAGGTCGGGAAGGAAGCCGTCATCATCGACGAGCGGTTCAACGAAGGCGGCCAGCTCGCCGACTGGGTGGTGGATTTCCTGCATCGGCCGCTCATGAGCAAGATCATGACGCGCGAAGGCGCCGACTGGAGCAGCCCGTCCGCGTCGATTTACGGACCCAAGGTGATGATCGTGAACGAAATGGCCGGGTCGGGCGGCGATGCCTTGCCCTGGTACTTCCGTAAGGCCGGCGTGGGACCGTTGGTGGGCAAGCAGACGTGGGGTGGATTGGTCGGGATCGGCGGCTACCCGGAGCTGATCGACGGCGGCAACGTCATGGCCCCGCGCTTCGCGCTGTACGGCCTGAACGGGGAGTGGGAGGTGGAGAACCACGGGATCGTGCCGGATTACGACGTCGATCTCGACGCGGCCGCGGTGCGACAGGGGCATGATCCACAGCTCGAGAAGGCGGTGGCTGTGGTGCTGGACCTGATGAAGCAACACCCGACGCCGCAGTACAAGCGGCCGCCCTACCCGAATTACCACCGGCAGGATGGGCTGGGGGTGAAGGAGGCGGTCACGTCGCAGTGATTCGCTGGCGCGCTCGGGCGCGAGTCCGGCGAACCCGGTGGACTCGCTCGTGAGCCGGGGTGCTCCCGCCGGACGCACCTTCCGTGTAGCATTGAGATGGCGTGCTGACGTTGGCGCCCCCCGCTGGGAGCGGTCCATCCCCTTCGATGGACCGAGGCGTTGCCCAAACGGCCCCCCCGCGGCGGTTCTTCCACCAATGGGTGTGTGTCATGACGGACCTCACCAGCGAAATCCTGGCGCTCAAGGCCGCCCGAGGGGCCGCGATCCTGGCCCACAACTACCAGCGACCCGAGATCCAGGACGTGGCGGACGTGGTCGCCGACTCGCTGCGGCTGGCGCGGTGCGCCACGGAGCTCGATGCGCCGCTGCTCGTCATCTGCGGCGTGCACTTCATGGCCGAGACGGCCGCGATCGCGAACCCCGGCAAGCGCGTGCTCATTCCCGACCCGGACGCAGGCTGCTCGCTCGCGGCCACGATCCAGCCGGAAGACGTGCGGGCCTGGCGCGCCACGCACGCCGACGGGCTGGTGGTCGCCTACGTGAACTGCAGTGCCGCCGTGAAGGCCGAGGCGGACTACTGTTGCACGTCGGGCAACGCCGTGGCGGTGGTTCGGGCGCTCCCCCCCGCAGTCCCGGTGCTGTTTGTGCCCGACTTCTTTTTGGGGAGCCACGTGCGCCGGGTGACGGGGCGCGCGATCGACGTGTGGATGGGGGAATGCCACGTACACGCGGCGCTCGGTCCAGCGGACGTGGACGCCAAGCGGCGCGAGTTTCCCGATGCCGAGTTCCTGGTGCATCCGGAATGCGGCTGCGTGAGCAGCACCATGTACTACGCGGCGGCGGACGGCGACGTCGCTGCCGGCCGCACCCAGATCGTGTCGACCGAAGAGATGACCCGGCGGGCGCGCACTTCGCCGGCCCGCCGCTTCGTGGTCGCCACCGAGACGGGCGTGCTGTACCGGCTGCGCCGCGAGAACCCCGACAAGGAGTTCTACCCGCTGGCCGAGTCGGCCGAGTGCCGCTTCATGAAGCAGATCACGCTCGAGAAGCTGCGCGACTCGTTGCGCGACCTGAAGCACGACGTGACCGTGCCCGCCGCCGTCGCCGGGCGGGCGCGCCGCGCAATCGACCGGATGCTCGCGATTGGCTGAGTCGCCCCATCGCGACGTGGTTCGTCGTGCCCTGGAGGAAGACCGCGCCGCGGGCGACGTCACCACCGGCCTGCTCGGCGCCGCGGCCCGACGGCCGGCGTGCGCTCAGTTCGTCGCCGAGGGCCGCTTCGTGGTCGCGGGCCTCCCGATCGTCGCGCTGGTGTACGGGGAGCTCGACCGCGGCGCGCGCGTCGAAGCGCTGTGCGCCGACGGGGAACGGGTGTCGCCCGGCACCGTGCTGGCGCGCGCCCGGGCGAGCGCGGCGACGCTGCTCTCGGGCGAGCGCGTCGCCCTCAACTTCCTGCAGCGCCTGTCGGGCGTCGCGAGCGTCACGCGCCGGGTCGTAGAAGCCGTCCAGGGAACGGGCGCGCGGATCACACACACCCGCAAAACCACGCCCGGCCTGCGCGCGCTCGAGGCCTACGCGGTGACGGTGGGCGGCGGCGTGGAGAATCGCCGCTCGCTCGCGGACGCCGTGCTCTGGAAGGACAACCACTGGGCGCTGCTCGGGTCGGGAGATCTCGCCCGGACGCTCGCGGCGGCGCCCACGGGCCTGCCGTTGGTCGTCGAGGTGGAGGACGACGCGCAGCTCGAGCGGGCCCTGGCCGCCGGCGTGCGCCACATCCTGGTCGACAACCAGCCGCCGCAGCGCGTGGCCGCATGGGTGCGGCGCGCGGGACCGGAGGTCACGGTCCAGGCGTCGGGTGGCATCACACCCGAAACCGCGCGCGCCTACGCGGAAGCCGGAGCCCGGCTGATCTCGATCGGCGCCCTCACCCACTCCGCGCCCGCCGCGCCGATCCGAGTGGACATCCTCCCTATGGTCGACTGACCCCGGGCGCAAGCCCGGGGATCACCGACCTTTCTTCCGCTCCCGCGCACCCTCCTCGTGCTGCGGCTGCTGCGTGGCGATGTAGGTGACCGAGTCCCAGGCGTTATGAATGCCGATGAACAGGAGGAACAACGCCGTCGCGCCGATGACCAACAGCGTGCGCGGCGGATCGCGCTGCAGCACGACCGCCGCTACCAGCAGCGTCACGTACGCGACGAGTGGAAAGGCGCAGTGCCACAGCCAGTCTTCCATCACCGGCACGTAGCGCAACGGCCGGAGCGCCCGCCGGATGACGACGGCCATGTACACGATCCCCGCCACCCCGAGGGCGTCGAGGGCCAGTCCCGCGTGCGAGATCGCGCGCCACGGCACGCTCAGGATCGCCGAGATGAGCAGCGCGGCGCAGAAGTGGACGACCGTCGGCGTGCCGAACGCACCCACCTCCGGTCCGATGGAGCGCGCCTCGGCGCCGAGCACCACCACCACGAATTGCAGGCCCGTCAGCGCCGCGGCCGACGAGCCGACGATGACGTAAAAGCTCTCCCAGGCGGCGAACGGCGACACGGCGGTTGGTTCCACGATGGATCTCCCTTTCTCGGGTGAGTTGGCTCGACGCGCGCATTTCCGTGCGCGCCCGCAACAGCGATCCTCGTCCTCAAGCGGTGGCGCGGCGCTGCTGCGTCGGGGGAGCGCGCAACGCATCTGTGCCCCACGCGCGGCGACGCGATGTCGCAACGCCACGCGTTTCTCTCACGCCCTCACGTGATTCATTCCGATACGTCGCTGGCACTGCCCTTGCCCCCTTCCTCGGTCGCGCAGCGTGTGACACGAACCGTACACCGGCGGGAATCGTCAACAGAGAGGGCAGAACGGCCATGATGCGAGAACACGGAACCCTGATCGTCTGGCCGAGCCTCCTTGCGGCCGGACTGCTGGCCGCGGCGTGTACCGACCAGCCGAACGTCAACATGGCGCCGAAGCGCCCGAGCTTCTGGTTCAC
>Ga0209156_10001537_pt1 | contig 18717 bp, 14 predicted proteins | sample GraSoiAngelo_124_FD_185881 | JGI IMG/M metagenome (GOLD analysis project Ga0209156, IMG submission 185881) | Grasslands soil microbial communities from the Angelo Coastal Reserve, California, USA - 14_0927_05_20cm (SPAdes) (version 2) | ecosystem: Environmental > Terrestrial > Soil > Grasslands...
TTTGTAGATCGGCATCGCTCTCTCCTGCGTTTATCGTACGGAGAATAAAATCCCCGTTATTCCTATTTGCGTCCCGCGGCTGGAGCCGCCTTGGCCCCCACGGCCGCCTGTCCGCGATTGATCATCTCCTGCAGCTCGTCTGGCATTGACGAACGCAGTAATGCTGTTTCAAGCGAAATCTGCTTGCTGAAATACAAACTCGCCAAAGACTGATTGAACGTCTGCATTCCGTACTTGTCCTGCCCAGACTGCATTGCTGAGTAAATCTGGTGAATCTTGTCTTCGCGGATCAAGTTGCGTACGGCCGCGTTCGGTACGAGAATCTCCATCGCACAGCTGCGCCCCTGGCCGCCGATCTTTGGCAACAGCGATTGGCAGAGCACCCCTTCGAGAACCAGCGATAGCTGGGCGCGAATCTGGGATTGCTGGTGCGAGGGAAAAACGTCAATTACACGGTTAATCGTGGAAGCGGCTGAGTTCGTGTGCAAGGTGCCGAAAGTGAGGTGGCCCGTTTCAGCGATACGCAACGCTGACTCGATCGTCTCAAGATCGCGCATCTCGCCGATCAGCACGACGTCAGGATCTTCACGCAGCGCTGCGCGCAAGGCATCGCTGAATGATTTCGTATCAGAGTGGACCTCGCGCTGATTGACGAGGCAGTTCTTGTTCTGGTGCACGAACTCGATCGGGTCTTCGATGGTGATGATGTGATCGTGACGCTCGGTGTTGATCTTGTCGATCATGGCCGCGAGCGTAGTCGATTTTCCCGACCCGGTAGGACCCGTAATCAGAATGAGTCCTCTCGGCTTTTCACACAGCTTTGCCACAATGGGAGGAAGGTTTAGTTGTTGGAACGATCTGATCTCATACGGGATCACGCGAAAGACAGCGCCCGTCGCTCCGCGTTGATTAAAGAGATTGCCGCGGAAGCGCGCCAGTCCCTTCAGTCCAAACGAGAAGTCGAGTTCGAGATTCTCTTCAAAGCGGTGCTTCTGCGCGTCCGTCAACACGCTGTAGGCCAGCTGCTTTGTTTCTGACGGAGTGAGCATCGGCATATCCAGAGGCTGGAGATGGCCATGCACTCGCACCTGTGGTGGGGAATTGGTGGAGATGTGAAGATCACTTCCGTTCATCTCCAACATCTTCTTTAACAGATCACTTAGCGTCGCAGTCATTGCTTCCTCTGTTCGAGTCCAGGCTCAATCAGTTTTTCTTCCAACTTGCCGCTACTAGTGCACAGTTTCACGAGCAACCTCTTCCAATGTGGTCATGCCGTCCGCCACCTTCCGCAAACCACTTCCGCGAAGCGTGATCATGCCGTGCTCCATCGCCTTCTTCTTAAGCTCCACAGCAGACGCGCCAACCAGGATCAGTTCGCGAATGTCGTCATCGATCACCATTACTTCGTAAAGGCCAGCGCGTCCCTTGTATCCGCTGCTATTGCATGCCGAGCAGCCTTTCCCTTTCGAGACCTTCGCGGTCTTTAACTGTTCCGGCGTAAAGCCGGCGTCGAGCAGCGCCTGCGGATTTATCTCCATCGGCTCGATGCAATTCGTGCAGATGCGACGCACCAATCGCTGAGCAACGATCAAGTGCACAGCAGTCGCAACCAGGAAGGGCTCAATGCCCATGTTCATAAGTCGGCTGATGGTTTCGGGAGCACCGTTGGTGTGCAGCGTCGAGAGCACAAGGTGGCCCGTAAGAGCAGCCTTGATCGCGATTTCAGCAGTTTCAAAGTCGCGAATCTCTCCGACCAGGATCGTGTTCGGATCCTGACGCAGGAAGGCTCGCAAGGCTGCAGCGAAGTTCAGCCCAATCGCTTCCTTCATCTGCACTTGGTTGACACCGGCAAGCTGAAACTCCACCGGATCTTCGGCAGTCATGATGTTGGTGTCTGGTTTGTTAAGAAGTGAAATGGCCGAGTAGAGTGTGTTGGTCTTGCCTGAACCAGTAGGGCCAGTTACTAGCACCATGCCGTAGGGTTTCAGTACAGCATGCTGGAACTTCGCGAGAGACTCGGCCTCGAAGCCAAGCTTTGTCATGTCGAGCCGCAGATTCTCTTTGTCGAGCAGACGAAGAACGATCTTCTCGCCCCACAGCGTAGGCAGACAGTTCACACGGAAGTCAAGCTGTTTCCTGCGGCCGTGAAGGTTCATCTTCATCATGATGCGGCCGTCTTGCGGCAAACGCTTTTCGCTGATATCGAGCTTCGACATGATTTTGATACGAGAAGTGATTGCATCCTTCAACTTCAACGGGGGCTGCATGATGTTCTGCAATACACCATCAATGCGGAAGCGAACTCGATACTCCTTTTCATATGGCTCGATGTGAATGTCACTGGCGCCGCGCTTGACTGCGTCCGTAAGAATTAAGTTCACCAGCTTTACAATGGGCGCTTCTTCCGCGCTCTTTTCTAAGTCAGAGGCATTAAGCTCTTCGGCGTCCGCCTGCAGCTCCAGCTCGGCCTCTTCGCCCATGGAGGAAATGATGTCCTCGAGGTTCTCCTGCTCCGCCTCCGGCCCGGCGTACGCCTGCTCGATCCGCTCCATGATCGCGGTTTCGGAAGCGACCACCGGCTCAATGTTAAAGCCGGTCATGAACTTGATATCGTCCATGGCGAAGACGTTGGTCGGATCCACCATGGCAATCGTCAGCGACGCGCCGACTCGGCTAAGCGGAAGGATTTGGTGTTTGCGCGCGGTTTCCTGCGGGATAAGCTTTATGACATTAGGATCGATTTCAAAAAATTGCAGATTGATAGCCGGAACGCCGTACTGGCGGCTGAGAAAGTTCGTGACCTCCTCGTCCGTGAGCAGGCCCATCTTTACCAGCACGGATCCAAGGCGACCGCCGGTTTCTCGTTGCTTCCTAAGCGCCTGAGTCAGCTGGTCATGATTAATGACCTTTTCCCGAACCAGGAGATCGCCCAGTCGTTGAGACATACTCTCGCTTCCCCGGACCGGATCGCACCGGCCTCAACAATTCCCTAAATGGATTGGACAACGCGACAGCAACCGCACGGTTTCTGCTGATCGTTACGCGCTCCACGAACCTGTCTTAACAGATAGGCAATGAATCGCAGAATGTGCGAGGTGACATTTATTGTCAACGCAGAAAGGTTACAAACGGAAGAAGGAAAACTACTTAGTTACTAAGGACAGACACCATCGTTATGTACAGAAGCACTCAGCAATCAGCATTGTCATTCAGGCGGTTGTACGGCACTACACGTTGAGGGAAACGATCTGGCGTCAACCACCAGGAATATTTTATGACTGAATGCTGAGTGCCGACTGCTGAGTGCTGATCGAAAAAACAAAACCGGCCTCGAAAAAGACCGGTTCTCGTTTGCTCTGATGTGGCGAGCTTATCGCAGCAATCCTGATAATCCTGGGAGGCTCTTTGTAATGTCGTTGAAGATCACCATCGCCGCGAACAGCACCAGGAAGACGAATGCTGCTTGGTAAATTCGTTCCTTGATGTGCAGGCTGATATCGCGGCGCATCAACCCCTCGATCAGCAGCAGCAGAATCACACCGCCATCCAAAATAGGAATTGGGAACAGGTTGAAGATTCCGAGATTCAAACTGATGCCTGCCATTAAGAGAAGCAGAGGCGTCCAGCCTGGCTCGCGAGCAGCCTCACCCGAAACCTTCGCGATGTCGATGGGACCGCTCATCATCTTGACTGAAACCTTGCGCTGTACCATCTTCTCGACGAGTTCCACTAACAGGAAAGCGTATTTCTTGTTTGTCTCTACCGATCGGCTTAAAGCTTCCGAGAAAGTCAGCCGGTCAATGTGCTGCCGTACGCCGGGCGAGAAACCAATCCGGTATCGCTCCGCGCCCTCGCCATTCGGGGCCAGCACTGGGGTCATTTGATAGTTGCTGGTTTTGCCGGCGCGCATTACCGTCACCTCGACGGGCTTGCCTTTGTCCTGCTGCAAGAAGTGAGTTAACTCACCGATGGAATGAAGTGCCGTTCCATTAATGGCAAGGATCTCGTCTCCCTTGCGGATCCCCGCCTTGTAAGCAGGCATATTCTCTTCCATGCCCTCGACGGTAATCCCACCGGCAGGTTCGAGGCCGGCTTCTCCGGCATGGCTCGGACCATAAGTATCAGGTATTAGCGTCGAAGAAATGCTCTTATCGCCACGTTTCAGTGTGATTGGTAGTGGCTGTTGCGGGCTAATCGTGATCTTTGCCTTGGTGTCTTCCCAAAGTGGATTCGAGACTCCGTCGATCTGCGTAATCAAATCTCCCGGCATCAGACCCGCTTTTGCGGCAGGAGAGTTCTCCTCTACCCATCCGACTCGCGTGGGTTGATCGAGATACCAGTCGTGCGAGTAGTGCACCATGAATACGCCGGTGACAATTCCAACCGCGAGCAGGATGTTCATCGTTGGACCGGCAACGGCGATGAGGAGCCTTTGCCAGCGCGGATGAGAGACAAATTCACCTGGATCCCCAGTACGAGCATCCATAGGATTTTCGCCTGCCATCTTGACGTAGCCGCCGAGAGGCAGCGCGCTAATCCGATAATCAGTGTCGCCGCGCCGGAACCCGAAAAGGCGCTTTCCAAATCCGAGAGAAAAGACGTCCACGCGAACGCCGCACAACTTTGCCACCGCGTAGTGGCCGAATTCGTGCACTAGAATCATCACTCCGAGCACAAACGCTACCGCCACAACTGCATACGCGGTACCTACAAGAAAACTAGTCAATGTTTGCATCTTAAGATTTCAATGTTTCCAAGGCCGGAGCTTAAAGAGTGTACACCCCCAATGCTGGGAATGAGGGCTTTTCGAACCCTGTCACCTCGGCAGCAAAGGCCCTTGCTTCGACATCAATCTGCAGTACTTGTTTAATAGATTCAGGATGCGATGGAGTAGTTTCGTCCAGCACCCGTTTTATTGTCCTGGGGATCTCCTCAAAACCGATCACACCGTCCAAAAACGCTGCAACTGCAACCTCATCGGCTGCATTGAGGGCAATGGTTTTAGCTCCCCCGGCCTCGGCTGCTTCGTACGCTAGTTTGAGGCAAGGGAATTTCTCCATATCAGGAGCACAGAAATCGAGCTTTCTTAAGCTGGTTAAGTCGAACTTCAACCCTGATTCCAGCCGCTCCGGATAGGTCAATGCATACAGGATGGGAAGCCGCATGTCTGTCACCGACAGTTGAGCAAGAATGCTGCCGTCGCGGAATTCCACCAAAGAGTGAATCGTTGATTGCGGATGGACAATCACCTTGACCTGCGCGGGAGGCAGATTGAAAAGCCGGCAAGCTTCGATGACTTCGAATCCCTTGTTCATCAAAGTTGCAGAATCAATGGTGATCCGCTTCCCCATTTTCCAGGTCGGATGATTGAGCGCCTGCTGCACAGTGATGTTGCTGAATTCAGACTTTGGGGTGTTCAGGAATGGGCCACCGGAAGCTGTCAGCCACACCGCTGTGACTTCAGCGAGACTGCCTCCACGCATGCACTGGTGGACCGCGTTGTGTTCGCTGTCGATTGGGAGTAGCGGCTTTTGCTGGCGTCGAGCCTCGGTGGTAATCAATTCACCAGCCGCTACCAGACACTCTTTGTTTGCCAGTCCAACCCACTTCCCCGCCCGGACTGCCTCATACGTCGCTTCCAGACCAGCAACACCAACGATGGCGCTCACCACAAAATCAGCGTCATGATGAGTGGCAACCTGAACTGTGCCGGCCGCGGCGGAAAGAACGGGAATCCGCAGACCTACCGCATTGAGCAGATTTTTCAGCTCAGACGCTCGCTCCTCGGTAGCCATTGAAATCAGCTTGGGCTGCCATCTGCGACATTGCTCGAATGCAATTTCAACATTGTTCCCGGCCGCAAGTGATGTCACGCTAAAGCGTTCCGGGTAAGCTTCAACGATCTTTAGCGTGCTGACGCCGATGGATCCCGTGGAACCAAGGATGGCTATCCGGCGCTTGGAATCGGGAGAAACTTCCAGCAGAGAAGCTGGATTGAGAGGATTACTCACGTCTAGAAGTTTATTTTGCGGAAAGAACAATAGTACCACAGTACTGGTGACGCCAGCAGCAAGGCATCAACTCGATCGAGTATGCCGCCATGTCCCGGAAGTAGTCTTCCCGAGTCCTTGATGTCGGCGCCGCGCTTCATCATTGACTCCACAAGGTCCCCAAGCTGAGCAGCGATGTTGATTGATACCGAAACTAAGATAGCCATCCAGATGGCATTGGGCGCGGGACTCGGCTTCGCCGAAAGGACGCTCTCACCTGCCAATAGCTTCCAGTCGTAAAGCCTTTCGGCGATAGGACGGTTATAAACCAACATCAAGGTTCCAGCGATCATACTGCCAACTATCGACGCAGCCGCGCCCTCCCATGATTTGCCAGGACTGATACGCGGCGCCAATCGATGCCGACCGATTGCGCCTCCCACATAGTAGGCGCAGATATCGCCTGCCCACACCACGAGCAATAAATAAAGAATCGCGAATGCTCCATCCGGGATTAGACCGCGAGTAAAGAGGAGGAATCCCAAAGTGATACCGATATATGGCAGCGCGATGTATGACACCGCCGCGGAAGGAAGCGCCTGACGCAAGTCTTCTGTTTGCATAGCGGCCACCAGCAACACAAAAGGCATGAGACTCACCATGACGAGCAGAATCTGGTATTGCGTCCAGGGATCGCGCAGCGTCTGCAAACCTGGTAAACCCAGGGGACGCACCTGACGGATCACAACCGAAACATAATAGTAGCCGAGCACTGCGAGCACAGCGACGTACGTGAGTGTCCGCAACGGCTTCAGATTGTGCGCAGCCGCAATGTTCAAGTACTCATCTGCGCATGGCAAAGCGATGATGGCGAGAATGAGGGCAAACAGCCAGAACGGCGCTTTGAAAACCGCCAGCACTACGAGAGGAATGAGGACAATTGCGGTGAGAACGCGCTGCATTGCAGAAATTAAATCATCCCGAGGAGTCGCGCGAAAGTGATTGAAAGGTGTCTATTTGTGCAGGGCCAGCTCGCTGGCGAGCGAATCATCCGGCCGAGTACCGTTTCCAGAGACGCGCTGAGCACGTCCGTTGGAGGAAGCGCTGAGCCCACCGTAGCGCCGATCGCGACGTTGATAGTCGGCGATAGCCTCAAGCAGATCAACGCCTTCAAAATCAGGCCACAACTTGCCAGTCACATAAATTTCGGCATACGCGATCTGCCAGAGTAGAAAATTGCTGACGCGTAGCTCGCCACTCGTGCGAATTACCAAATCGGGATCTGGCATCGTGCCATACAAATGACGGCTCATCGATGCGGAGATGATCGATCCCGCCATTGTTCCTGGCCGCAGTGATGATTGCGCGGAAGGCGTCCACGATCTCTGCGCGTGCTCCGTAGTTGAGCGCCAGTGTCAAAACCATGCCTGTATTGCCGGCAGTCGCCTCTTCAGCCCACTTCAGTCGTTCCTGCACCGTCTTCGGCAACTCATGGATGCGGCCAATGCACGTAAGGCGCACATTGTTCCGATTCAGACGCGGAACTTCCTGCTTGAGGTACTGACGCAGCAACTGCATCAGAAAATCTACTTCCGTGCGCGGGCGTCGCTTCCAGTTCTCTGCGGAGAACGCGTATAGCGTCAAGTAAGACAAACCGATTCGCGCCGCAGTCTCTACTACGCCTCGTACTGTCTGAACTCCGCTACGATGTCCCACAAACCGGGGCAAGTGTCGCCGGTTCGCCCAGCGTCCATTCCCATCCATGATGATCGCTATGTGCTGCGGCACGTGGCCAGGGTTGAGGCGCGAATAAACCGCTCGCTCCTTTGCCGACAGCTCATCGACGTTGCTACTGTTTTCTTGCAAGTGCTTCATGACGCAAAGTAGTAAGTTATCACAGAGGGTTGCGGAATGTCATGGGCTTTCATTAGCGCCGGATTGTGCAACGGAGCACTCGGTGGAATCTTCGACTTTCACTGGGTTGAAGCCGATTGCCAGGCCGGTGTTCGCGCTCGAACACTGGGTGCTGTTTTCGGAACATTGCGGTTCCACATCTATCCAATCACTACCCACAAACAACTACTTGCATCGCAACTGCCTGGCCCTGAAAATGCACACCAGCCGAGAGAAAGCTGTCTGGAGAAGTATTGATGATGATCATCCGGGATCTCAGTTATTCCCTTCGCCGTCTGCGCAATTCACCGGGCTTCGCACTTACAGCGGTTCTCACGCTTGCTCTTGGCATGGGAGTTACGACTGCCGTATATAGCGTGATCCAGGCGGTACTGCTCAACAGCCTGCCCTTTCCGCATCCCGAACAACTGTACGTTTTCCGCGAGTCCGCGAAGGCGCAAGCTATGAGCGTTGCCTGGCCGAACTTCGAAGAGTGGCGGGCGCAGCAACATTCTTTTGAAGGACTCGCGGCCTACGACTTAAAGCACTTCGATTACTTCGACGGAACCCACACCAGTTTGCCGCGCGCAGCAAGAGTGACCGCCGAGTTCTTTCCTCTCCTCGGCGCTCGTCCATTTCTTGGCCGACTATTCAGTGCCAATGAGGACAAGCCGGGCGCTCCGGCAGTCGTGATGCTGAGCCATTCGTTTTGGCAAAATCAGCTTCACGGCGATTCCAAAATAGTTGGATCGTCGGTAAACCTGAGCGGCAAACCATACAGCATCGTCGGAGTGATGCCGCCAGAGTTTCACTTCTTCCTCAGCCGTCCCGAAGACATGTATGTGCCGCTTGGTCCCGAGGCTGCCGATCCTTCATTCAATAATCGGACGGCGCATGGAAGTATCAGTGTGCTGGCTCGTCCGCGTCCTGGAGTTACCGAGAATGCAGCGCGCGCTGAACTGGAGGGAATTGCAGCGCGGATCGCAGCTGAGTATCCGGCCACCAATGGCGATCATTCGGTGCTGATGTATCGTCTGCAGGAAAACTACTTCAAGTCCATTCGTCCGGTGCTTTCGTTGTTGATGGCGGCGGTAGCGATCGTCCTCCTCGTCGGCTGTGCCAATGTCAGCAACTTGCTGCTAACGCGTAGTGCCGACCGGGAACGGGAATATGCCGTTCGCGCTGCTCTCGGTGCGAGCGGATATCGCATCTTTCAGCAATCCCTGGGCGAGAGCCTTTGGCTGGCTGTATTCGCCGGAGCCTCCGGCGTTCTAATCGCATATGCATCTTTGCCGTTCTTGCTGAGGTTGGGGCCGCAAGACATTCCGCGCCTTGGAGACACGGCGATCCGATGGCCGGTATTGACGTTTAGCTTTGCCGTGACCGCGGCCATCGCCATTGTTTGCAGCGTGCTCCCCGGCTGGGCTACCTTGCGCATCGCCCCGGAGCAGGCATTACGCAGTCATTCAGTTTCTGCCTATGCCGGACATCGCCGGCAAGTGATTCGCTCTTCCCTGCTCGTCGCCGGGGTGGCGGTCACGATTGTGCTGGTTGCCGGAACTGGACTGTTGCTTCAGAGCCTGCGAAAGACGCTCGCAGTGAATCCAGGCTTTGTACCCGAGCACCTGCTGAGCCTGGATATCGTACTCACCGGCGAGAAATACAAGGCGCAACAAGCAAGTCAGAGCTTCTTTTCTACGGCAGTCGATCGGCTGCGAGCCGTCGCCGGCGTGATTGATGTCGGAAACGTATGCACCCCACCATTGGTTGGCGAATGCGGAGACTACTTCTATACCATTCCGGGCCGAATACAGCCTGATGATCCGAATCTGCCGATTGCGTTGCACAACGTTGCAGACGAAAACTATTTTCGCGCTGCGGGAATTCGCACTATTTCGGGAAGGACGTTTCTCTCGACAGATAACGCATCCTCAGCTCACGTTACGGTCGTCAATCAGACGTTCGCGCGCAAATGGTGGCCGACTGGGGACGCCGTAGGACATATGCTTCGCTTTGGCGGTCGAGGCGAGGCCGGTGACCTGCTGCAGATCGTCGGGGTCGTGGACGATGTAAAGCAGTTCGGGTTCGATGCTGAAACGGAACCTGAAATGTTTGTCCCTGAAGCCCAAGGACAACACAGCACCATGGTGCTGCTGGTGCGCACCAGCGGAAATCCGGAAAGCATCGCAGCCGCCGCCGAAACCGCAATTCACACTATCGACAAAGAAGTTCCAGTCCGCATTCACCCGATGAGCTACTACTTGTCGCAGAGCCTGCGCCAGCGGCAGTTCCTCACTCTGCTGCTATCGATCTTTGCTGGCTTGGCCTTGTTTCTTGCAGCTCTGGGAGTTTTCGGCGTGGCTGCTTATGCCGTCGCATCTAGAAAAGCGGAGATCGCAGTGCGCATCGCCCTCGGCGCTCAACCACAGAGCGTAAAGCGGTGGATCACGGCTCAAATCGTACGGAAGGTCGCACTTGGATGCCTAGTTGGTCTGCTCGGAGCGTTGCTTTCTACTCGTTTGGTTCGCGATCTACTCTATGGCGTCTCGCCCACAGATCCGTTTGTATTGGGTGCTACTTGCGTGTTGTTGATTACAGGCGCTTTGCCGGTCGCTTGGATTCCAGCTCGGCGGGCCGCCTCGATCGATCCTATGCAGACGCTGCGAGCGGAATGATGCGCACTCGCAAAGCAAGAAGCAACAGCGGCTTAAGAAGCAGTCGGGAAACGCTTCCGTGGAGCACCGGAGACTCAGGGGCACAAGCTGCGGGTCGCAAGGAAAGTGATGAAGAGACTTGCTAAGAGCTAAGGATCTACTTGCATTTTTCGAGGGCTTCAGCTCAGCTTGAGGTCCACGAACGACGTCAAAATACCTGATGTCACCCCTCAGGCCGTAGCATGGCAGCCGCATTTGCCCATTGAATCTGAGGCGGGCTGGGGTCTGCCGTTTGATCAGCAGCGAAAACAGCAGATCCCCCGCGCCACAACAACAGCCGACACATCAGCTGCTATGGGCGCAGGGCGCTGGATGAAAGGCGCTAACCAAATTGAGGGTAAATAACTTACGATACGAAACAAAGAGGCCGGAGGACTCTTCCGGCCTCTTCCTATTATAGGAATCCAGCTCAGTTAATCTTCACGCAAACCGCTTTGGTCTCGGTGTAGAGCTCCAGAGCTTCTTTACCCATTTCACGGCCCCATCCGGATTGCTTGTAACCGCCGAAAGGCATGGCCGCGTCGAAGACGTTGTAGCAGTTGATCCACACCGTACCGGCCTTCAGTTTATTCGCTAGAGCGTGGGCTTTGCCGATGTCTTTCGTCCAAATGCCCGCCGCAAGTCCATAGCTAGTGTTGTTGGCTTCGGCGGCGATCTCGCCGACACTCTTGAAAGGCATCGCTGTAACCACCGGCCCAAAAATCTCCTCTTGCACCACTTTCATTTTGGGATTGGTGTTGACCAGAACCGTCGGCTCAACGAAATAACCACGATTGCCGACTTTCTTCCCACCAACCACCGCCTTCGCACCTTCATTCAGGCCTGCCTCCATGTAGCCGCACACGCGCCGGAACTGCTCTTCGGAAACCAGCGGTCCCATCTGCGTGTCGGTGTTCATACCTGGACCCACACGGATCTTTTTCGCCGATTCCGACACACCCTCGACTACCTTGTCGAAGATTTTGTCTTCCACGAAGAGACGAGAGCCGGCGCAGCAGCATTGTCCGTGATTGAAGAAGATCGCGTTGGCAGCGCCTGCAGTCGCTTTGTTCACATCGGCATCGTCAAAAACGATGTTCGGCGACTTGCCGCCCAACTCGAGAGTCACCTTCTTCAGATTTCCGGCGGCAGCGTGAACAATCAACTTTCCGACTTCGGTAGAGCCGGTGAAGGCGATCTTGTCCACATCTGGATGGGCTGCCAGCGCAGCGCCGGCAGTTTCGCCGAAGCCGGTGACAATGTTCAACACACCGGGAGGAAGTCCAGCTTCCATCGCCAGTTCCCCCAGACGCACTGCAGACAGAGGAGTCTGCTCGGCCGGTTTGAGAACGACGGTGCATCCAGTCGCGAGCGCAGGTCCAAGTTTCCATGCCGCCATCAGCAGCGGGAAGTTCCACGGGATGATCTGTCCGACGACTCCGATAGGCTCACGTCGAGTGTAGGCGAAGAATGGTCCCGCAATGGGAATCGTGTTGCCCTCGATCTTAGTTGACCATCCTGCCATGTAGCGAAATAGATCGACGGCGAGCGGAACGTCGGCAACGCGCGAGACCGAAATCGGCTTACCGTTGTCCAGAGTTTCAAGTTCGGCGAATTCTTCAGTGTGCTCTTCGAGCAGATCGGCGATTTTCCAGATGATACGACCACGCTCGCTCGCCGACATCTTGGTCCAGGGACCATTCTCAAATGCGCGGCGCGCCGCCTTTACCGCGGCATCGATATCTGCCTTGTCGCCTTCAGCCACTCGGGCGAGGACTTCACCTGTTGCGGGATCGATGGAATCAAATGTCTTACCCGACGAAGCAGCGACCCATCTGCCGTCGATTAGAAGTTTCCTTGGGGTTGCTAAGAATTGACTGACTGCATCTTGCATCTGCAGCGGAGTTGCTGTTGCCATACTGCCTCCTCAGAAGTGAGGTTGGAAGGAACTGGGGCATCTTACCACTGGACGGTAGTACCCGGGGAGCACAGCCGGGGGAAGAGCGAACACGAAGGATACGAAGTGCTCACCAAGGACACGAAGGAGCTTCGTGACGTCTCGCTGTGCGCCTTCGTGACCTTCGTGTTGTCTTTGGGGATTAAGCCGCCGCAGCTTTCCTACGCTGCTCGCGGACGCGCTCCACATTTTTGGTGATGCTCTCAACCTTCTGCTGTGCCTCAGGTGAGCTGGTAAGGAAATCTTCAATTCTTTTCCAGAACATTGGGTTGACCGTCTCGCGTAATCCGGAGAGAAACGGTTTCAGCTTCACGTAGTTGAAGATCATTTCGTTGCAGTTGTCGAGGAACAGGTGCTGATCGAGCGCACCACGTGCCACGAATGACATCGCCATGTCCCAATAGGAAGTTACCTGGCGGAAGTAAGCGAACTCCTTTCCTCCGGCGCCGAAGAGTTTGCCAAGCTCCTCAAAACTGCTCGGCCAGAAGTCGAAAGTCATGAACTTGCGGGCTTCGCGCATCACCGGTTCGCATCGCATTTGATACAAGCGCAAAATGATGTCGACATCGCCGTGCGTTGCTTTGTTGGTCATACCTGGAGAGAGAGTCTGATCAGCCATTGCGGAACTCCTTTTGAATATGGATGGGCGATCGCTATCGTAACCGATTTCCGCATCTCCAGGCACCGTCATGCGCTGATAAGTTGTACAAAACTGCCCCAAACTGGCTTTGAATGTGCCTCAAAAGTGCATCTGGAGTGCCTCAAAAATGCTCGAATTGACGCCGAATGAGGCACTGAGGATCAGAAGCTGAAACTGCACAGACATCTTCTATTAGAACGTATCAGGACGCGCTTTCACGGCGCACTTTATCGGATTTGCAAATTTCGCTGAGATGGCGGCTAGCGTTCGAGGCAATTTGGCCTATGGGGGTACTCTGAATCCGAATGGACGAGGCTAAATCGGTTTATCTTCGCCCTCAAGACCTGAACCGATCCGGAGTTACTGGACCTCCGCTCCCAGGCCAGCGGCAAAGGAGTAAGAAAGTAAAGTACCTGCGAAATGAAAACCGCGAAGCATTGGCGACCTTAGTCGCTTAGAAAAACAGAAGTGCGCGTTACGCCACTGCCACAGGTTCCTTGGTGGCGACTTGCTTCGAGTAGTCGCACTTGACGATTGGGGCTTCGGTAGTCTCAGCCGCAGCCTCGCGTTTGGCCTTTGCCGGCTTCTTCTTGCGTTTCGGCTGAGGCTCTTCCTCCTCCGAGGCCGTGCGCTTGTTGTTCGGGCACACCAGGAAGGTACCTGCTTTCAAATTCTTCTCAAGCAGATATGGGCTGCCGCACTCCGGACATTCCTCGGCAACAGGTTTGTATGCGGAAGTGAACTCGCACTTTGGGTAATTCGAGCAGCCGTAGAAGATGTTGCCGCGACGCCGGGCCTTCTTTTCCACCAACTCGCCGTCCTTGCGTCCTTCCGTCGCGCATAGCGGGCAGCTCACTCCGATGAAGTTCTGTTTCACGTACTTGCATTCAGGATATCCGCTGCAAGATACAAATTCGCCATAGCGGCCGTGACGCAGCACCATGTTGCGGCCGCATTTCGGACAAATCTCCTCCAGCGGAACGTCGGGAACCTTCTTGCCCTGATCGAGACGGCGCGTCGTCTTGCACTCTGGATATCCGGTGCAAGCCATGAACTGACCGAAACGGCCTCGCTTCAGGACCATCGTGCGTCCACAATTCTCGCAGTATTCCTCCTGCGTAGTTTCCTGCAGGTCGGCATTTTCGAGATCGGGTAGATCGATGACGTTCTCTTTGGTGAACGTGCAGCTATTGGGATCTTCCTTGTCGTACGCGCTGCAGGCGAAGAATGAACCGAACTTGCCCCACTTCAGGACGAGTGGCGAGCCACAGCGCTCGCACTTCTCATCAGTGGGCTTCTCCATGCGCTTCACATTCTCCATGTGCTTCTGCGCATACTTCAGGTCCTTTTGGAAGCGTTTGTAGAACTCCGACATCGCGTCGGTCCACTTCTCTTTGCCCTCCTCAATTTCGTCGAGTTCCTCTTCGAGGCGAGCTGTGTAAGCCGGATCGAAGATCTCCGCAAAGTTCTTCACCAGCAAGTCGGTTACGACGAGACCGATTTCCGTTGGAATGAACTTGCCGCCGATCTTCTGCACGTACTGGCGCTCCTGTATGGTTCCCAGAATGGCGGCATATGTCGATGGACGACCGATGCCACGCTCTTCCAATTCCTTTACGAGCGAGGCTTCGTTGTAACGCGGCGGAGGTTCGGTGAAGTGCTGCTCCGGTTTCAAATCCTTCAGTGTGAGCTTCTGATCTGCTTCCAGCGGCGGCAGCTTGTGTTTCAGCGCCTCATCCTCTTCGTCCTTGACTTCCTTCGATTCTTCATAAACCTTGAGGAAGCCTTCAAACTTGAGCACAGAACCTGTCACGCGGAAGTTGTAAGTGCGATCCGCGACGGCGTCGATATCAACTGAGGTCTGGTCGAATACAGCGGGCATCATTTGTGAAGCGACAAAGCGCTGCCAAATGAGCTTGTAAACCTTGAATTCATCTTCCTGCAAATACTGTTTTACCAAGTCAGGGTGACGCAGTGCAGATGTCGGACGAATCGCTTCGTGCGCCTCTTGCGCGTCCTTCTTCGACTTGTAAATATTGGGCGACTCTGGAAGAAACTCTTTGCCAAAATTCGAGGCAACAAGTTCGCGCACTTCGTCGAGCGCATCTTGCGCAACACGCATCGAATCGGTACGCATGTAGGTAATCAGACCTACCGATCCTTCATCCCCCAGTTCCACACCTTCATACAGACGCTGAGCAAGCATCATCGCTCGTTTCACGCTGAAACGCAGCTTGCGCGAGGCGTCCTGCTGGAACTTGCTCGTCGTGAATGGTGCAGCCGCGCTGCGGCGGCGTTCCTTCTTCTCGACAGAACGCACGCTCCATTGCGCTTGGCGCACCGCATTTGTGATCTTCTCGGATACTTCCCCATTCGGAACTTCGGTCTTCTCGCCGCCAATTCCTGTAAAACGCGCATCAAAAGCCGGCGGCTTCACTGCCGAGAGATGCGCGTCGATTGTCCAGTATTCCTTCTTCTCAAACGCCTTGATCTCTCGTTCGCGTTCGACAATCAAACGCAGAGCGACAGTTTGCACACGACCGGCTGAGAGTCCACGGCGAACCTTGTCCCACAACAGCGGAGAAATCTGATAGCCAACAATGCGATCAAGAACGCGACGCGTCTGCTGCGCGTCAACCAGATTCCAGTCGATCTCTCGAGGATGATCAAACGCGGCCTTCACTGCCTTTGAAGTGATTTCGTTGAAGGTCACGCGATGAATGGGAATACCACCGCCGCGCTTCTTCTTGGGCTTTGCTTCTCCAAGTTCCTCGTATAAGTGCGCAGCAATAGCTTCGCCTTCCCGGTCCGGGTCAGCCGCGAGGTAAATGGCGGACGCACCCTTAGCCTTCTTTTTCAGATTCGTTAAGACCTTTTCTTTACCGGGAATGACGATGTACTCGGTTTCGAAGTCGTTATCGAAATCGACACCGATCTGACTCTTCGGCAGATCTTTAACATGGCCGAGCGAGGCTTCGACTTCGTAATCCTTGCCGAGATACTTATTGATCGTTTTCGCCTTGCCCGGCGACTCAACGATGACTAAAGCTTTGGACAATGTTCTTTCCTTAATGCAAAGTCTGTTGCGAAACTATCACAAGCCGAAAGATATCGGCCAACTGGTCAAAACGTCTTAACGTAATTCTTGCCTGGAAGCTGTTTGACTTTGCCTGCCAGTTCCAGCTCAAAGAGTGCTGAAAAGATTTCCGATGAGGAGATTTCTCCCTCCAGCTTTTCAATAATCACGTCGAGCTGGGTAACCTCGTCGGGCTTCAGCAGCGCGAAAATGCGCTTTTCGTGCGGCGACAGCTGCGAATCCGCGAATAGAGATGCTTCAGCCGGCTTCGGGGATTCAACCCGCCAATTTGCCTCGAGTTGCAGCTTGATGTCGACGGGGAGCTCTTCCCACACATCCTCCCACGTTGCCGTGAGCTTAGCCCCTTGTTTTATCAGCGTATTAGGTCCCCACGAGTTTCGATTTGTAACATTGCCCGGGACGGCGAAAATCTCCCTTCCCTGCTCCAGCGCACAACGAGCCGTGATGCGCGTTCCGCTGTACTCGCCAGCTTCGACTACCAGCACTCCCAGCGATAGGCCGCTGATAATTCGGTTCCGAATCGGGAAGTTCTGCGGGGCTGCAAACGTCCCCACCGAAAACTCAGTGACCAGTGCTCCTCCGGCAGCAATGATCGCCTCGGCAATTCGCCGGTTGTCGCGCGGATACGGCACGTCGATTCCAGTGCCCCAGACCGCAAGCGTTTTGCCTTTGCCGTTGAGCGCTCCGCGATGAGCGTGAGTGTCGACACCTCGCGCCATGCCGCTCACGATCACGAGCCCACGGGACGCAAGATCGTTCGATAACCGTTCGGCCATGCCCATGCCATACGGCGTAGGATGACGAGTTCCGACCACTCCCATGCTCGGCTCAGCCAGCAGCTCACCATTTCCACGCACATAGAGTGCCAAAGGCGGGTCGTAGATCTGCTTCAGCCGGGCGGGATAATGCTCGTCTTCAAACGAAATAATCTCCGCACCAACATCGCGCGCCTTCATAAATTCTTCTTCGGCTTGCGAGAAGGACTTCCCCAGCGCGATCGATTGCGCCGAGGCTGCGGGCAATCCCGCCGCCTCGAGTTCCGTGAGCGAGGCGCTAAATACGCGTTCTACACCACCAAATTGTTGAACAAGCCGATGTCCCCGAATGGGACCCATCGCAGGCGTAAGCGTCAGCGCAAGCCACTGCAGAGTGGCGACATCTGGCTGAATGGAACGAGAAACCGCTGCGGAATCAGTCATCGGAGCAAACTGGACGCGGACGATACAGGTAGGACTGTCAGAGTGTCAAGGAACTAAAGTGAATCGGGTGATCGGGCCATCGGGTGATTGGGTGAAGTTAAAGTCCGGTTATTTCGCAGTCGAATGATTCCTGCGATTTTTGGACTCACTAAATCGCGCAATGACGAAATCACAACTTCGCCTTTCACTTCACCCGATCAGCCGATCCTCTTTGCCTGTTACTATTTCCATGAATGTCTCGACTCCGAGTCTCTGCCATCAGTTATCTGAACACCGCTCCGCTGATGTGGGACTTCGAACAGGGCTCGCGATCTGCCGAGCTGCGCAAACAATTCCAGGTTGATTACACGATTCCCTCACGCTGCGCACAGCTGCTTGAGGAAGGCTCTGCTGATATCGGAATTATTCCCGTTGCTGCGTACACGACCATTCGCTCTTTGCGTGTTCTTCCGGATGCTGCTATTGCGAGCAAGAGTGCAGTCCGTTCGATTCTTCTCATAAGCCGGCAACGGTTCAGCGAAATCCGGAGCGTGGCTCTGGACTCATCATCGCGCACATCTGCAGCGCTGGTTCAGGTGCTTCTGCGAATGCAGAATCGGGATGTCACGTTCGCTTCCGCGGAGCCAGGACTGGATGCCATGTTGCAGAAGTACGACGCTGCATTGCTGATCGGAGACCCTGCTCTGCAGGTAGATCGGGCGCAATATCAAACTTGGGACCTGGCAGAAGAATGGTGGAACATGACTGGAAAACCTTTCGTCTTTGCGTTCTGGGCGGTGCGTGAAGATGCTGCGCCGGAGGAGGAACTCAGTCGAGTGGGAGAAGTCTTTCGCGAATCCCGTGACAAAGGGCTGAAGCATATCCCCGAAATCGCAGATCAGTGGTCACCCAAGCTCTCGATTTCCCAAAATGCTGTAAGCAGCTATCTAAGAGATAACATCTATTATTACCTCGATACCGAAAGCATATCGGGTATGAAACTGTTCTTCGAACTTGCAGCTTCTTACGGAGTACTTCCCTCCGCACCTGAGCTGCAGCTGGTTCCGGAACTCACATTCCGCAACTCGACTTCTGAAAACCGCGTCTAACCAGCTAGGTTACGCGCGTGTTCTCCGGGCTGATTATCGCGGGTGGAGTGTGGGCAAAACTGCGCGCGCTAGGACCAATCGGCGAAGTCCTGCTCGGTTTGGCGGATGCATCGGTTGTGCCCACTCCTGGAAGCCTTGATCTCCTGCTCATTCTCCTCGT
>Ga0209156_10001539_pt1 | contig 18711 bp, 15 predicted proteins | sample GraSoiAngelo_124_FD_185881 | JGI IMG/M metagenome (GOLD analysis project Ga0209156, IMG submission 185881) | Grasslands soil microbial communities from the Angelo Coastal Reserve, California, USA - 14_0927_05_20cm (SPAdes) (version 2) | ecosystem: Environmental > Terrestrial > Soil > Grasslands...
TCCATGCAATATCTTCCCCGGCAGGGCATCGGTCATCCTGCCTCCCTCAATTACCGGCACGCCGTTGACCAACACATACTCCATCCCCTCAGACAGCTGATTGGGGCTTGCAAAGGTAGCGGCGTCACGGACCGTTGCGGGATCGAAGATCACGATATCGGCCCACATCCCCTCCTTCAGTACGCCACGATCGGTCAAGCGCAGGCGCTGGGCGGGCAATGCAGTAAACTTTCGAATGGCATCCGGCAACGTGAGTTTCCTCTCTTCTCTCACGTATTTGCGCATGATCCGCGGGAACGTCCCGTAGGCGCGCGGATGCGGGTGCTCCTGCCCCAGAATTCCTTGTTGTGAAGTACCAGGAGAATCGTTGTCCACCGACACCCACGGCTGCTCCAGCGCCAATGCGACGTCGGCTTCTGACATCCCGAACACCGCCACCTGAGTGAGCGCACCGTCCGCAATCAGCAGATCGAATAATGACTCCATCGGATCTTTCTTCCAGATCCTCGCGACCTCGGCCAGGGTCTTACCCTGCAACGGCAGCAGCTCGGCTTTGTGTACCACGCCGATGAGGACCGCGTCCGGACCCGGAATCTCATCCCATTCGTTGTCCCATTCGCTCGAAGCGCTCAACATCTCTTTTCGAATGCGAGCCCGAAGCACTGGATCCCTGAGTCGCGCAATCAGTTTGGCGTTGCCGCCATCATGGGCCCACGGTGGAATGAAGGCGGAGAGATCGTTGTACCAGGCGGTGTAGGCATAGGTATCGGCACTGATGTCGGTGCCCGACGCGCGCGCTGCATCGATCTTCGCCACCACCTCTGGCATTCGACCCCAGTTGTTCTTTCCCGCTGTCTTCAAGTGCCAGATCTCGACCGGAATACCGGCCTCGCGGCCAATCCTCACAGCCTCCTCGAGTGCTGACATGATGCCGTCGCCCTCGCTGCGCATATGGGTAGCATAGATCCCGCCGAACTTCGCGGCCTCCCGCGCTAACGCTATGAGCTCGTCCGTGGTCGCATACGGCGCCGGCGCATACTCCAACGCGCTGGAAAGGCCCATGGCGCCCGCGCGCATGCTCTCTGCCACCAGTCCCCTCATCTTGTCCAGCTGTTCCGGCGTCGGTCGCCGGTCCTCGTCCCCCAGAACCATTCTGCGGATGCGGGTCGCGCCAACGTAAGTAGCGAAATTGATCCCCATGCCCTGCTTCTCGAGTCGCGCAAAGTATTGCGGCAACGTGCGCCAATCCGGCGTTACGCCGTAATGCTCGTAAACCTTCCGGTCGGCCCGAATGATGGAGTCATTGAGCGGTGCCACCGAATCCCCCTCGCCCGTTATTTCGGTGGTCACGCCCTGAAATATCTTCGACGGCAGCCGCGGCTCGACCAGAATGCTCAGTTCGGACTGGCCCAGCATGTCGATGAAGCCAGGCGCTACCACATGGTCGTGAGCGTCAACGGTGTTCGCGCGCACCTCCCGTTCGAGGTTGCCGATGGCGGCAATCCTGCCGTTGCGAATTCCAACATCACCCGAATACCAGGGCGAACCCGTTCCGTCAATGATCCGCCCGTGGATAATCACCAGGTCGAACCGCGGATTCGCATGGTGAGCGACGGTCGTAATTGCCGGCAAGAAGAGTGAGAGGCAAAAGGCCGCATGGCTCGCCAAGGCTACCAGCTGCTTTCTCGCAGTCCGCTGGCCGCATCGCATTGACTCCCAAACTCTGAGCATGTAGCACCTCGTTGAACCTGAAGGAGCGATTCTCAAGCGAACCAGGCGAGCAGCGGATTTTCAGGCGGCAGTCCAATCGAGGCCAACCCAAGGAGATATAAGCCATTGTTATTCCGGGAATCTGTTCCCGCTAACTCGGCTACGGTCGCCCTCGGTTGGGCCAGGTTGGTTGTCTTTCGGTTGCAAAGACGCGATCCTTTCCGCGGGCCTGCAACTTGATACGCCAATGACCACATCCGCTCCCCAGCGAATCACCGCCAGCGATATCCGAGAAGAGCTCTCGTTCGATTCAATATTGCTCGGCTGTGCGCAAAGTGTACTGCCACGGCTCCCGCCCGCTTGCGTGGACTGCATCGTGACCAGCCCGCCGTACTTTGGGCAACGAGACTACGGGGTGGCCGGTCAGATCGGAACGGAAGAGACGCCGGAGGAATACATCGAGCGACTGACTTTGATTTTCCGAGAAGCGAAGCGGCTGCTCAAGCCTGCTGGATCTTTGTGGCTCAACCTTGGCGATAAGTACGACAGTTTGCACATGCTGGGTCTGCCATGGCGCGTTGCGCTATCTCTGAAAGCAGATGGCTGGATTCTTCGGTCTGACATCATTTGGCACAAGCCAAATGCTATGCCAGCATCCACCAAGAACAGACCTACGACGGATCACGAGTACGTATTCTTCTTCACCAAAAGCGGTGACTACTACTATGACAGCGATTCAATTCGCGAGCCGCACGTCACGTTCACGGACCGCAGCCGAATGAGAGGTGGCCGCAACCATTTTGGTAGACCGGGCGGCACGCCTGAAGCGGGAAAGAACCGCGGCAACAACAATCTCCACAGGGGACGCTGGGATCAGGCTTTTCACGAACTCGGTCGCAACAAACGCACTGTTTGGAGCGTGCCTCTCTCGAAGTCTCGTGACGCGCACTTTGCAGTATTCCCCGAGAAGCTCATCGAACCTTGTATTCTGGCTGGCTGCCCAGAAGGCGGAGTCGTGCTCGACCCGTTCTTGGGCAGCGGGACAACTGCAGTCGTCGCCCTCGCGAACCGTCGGCGGTTCCTGGGAGTCGAACTAAATCCTGCGTATCGTGAAATCGCACAAAAGCGTCTGACAGGTATTTCGCGAGCCCTGCTCTAGTGCTTACAAGGTCTTGAACAGCGGCAGCCGCCGGATAACACGCTGTCGCGTCTATGGCTACCGGTCCCAACCGCTATTCAAAACTGATTTTTACAATCCTGCCCTGTGTCCCTACGAACCAACCCGCGTGCGGGCTTGCGAACGCGACAGCCCAGTAATTCGCGAGCCCTGTCAGGCTGACCCACGTGTCCCCTTCGTCGGGTGACCAGGCCGCGCCGCCCGGCCCGGTGACCACGACGGCCCGCGTCGCGCTTGCCTCCTCATCAGCGTCGCCCTCTGCAGAGCGTTCGCGCACGTAGCTCAGACCGTAAATTGCGCCCGGGACTGGCGGGCGGCTCGTGAGCTGCCACGTCTTCCCGCCGTCGCTCGAGCGGGCGACGGTGTCGGCGAATGCGGTGGGCGCCGCTAGCTCGCCAGCGCCCAGGATGCCGTGCAATGGATCGCGGAAATCGACGCTGAACACACCCGAGCTCGCAGTGCCCTGGACGATGGGCGTGTCGTATGCGGCCCACGTGTGGCCGCCGTCGGTGGTCGCGAGGATTCTGGCCTTCGCCGCACCGCCGGTGCCGATCCAGGCCCGGCTTCTCCCTTGAGCTGCAACGCACGTGCCGCTCGCCGCGAACGCCGCTTCTCCGACCCGCGCCGCCGGCAACCTGTCGCCGATATCCGTCCAGGTCGTGCCGTCGGTCGTCTGGATCACGGGAAACCGGCCGTTGACGGCGTCGCTCATGGCGATGCCGCGGCGCGCGGTCCAGAACGCGAAGCAGTCATAAAATGCGTCGGGGTCCAAGCTCTGGAATTGCAGCGACCAGGATGCCCCGCCGTCCTCGGTCTTATAGATGCGGGAAGCCGGGCCGACGCCGGCAGACAAGAGATAGGCGACTGTTGCGCTCATCCCCTGCACATCGCGGAACTGGAGTTGTTCGGCCCCCGCAACCACGCCCGCCCGCCAGGTTGCGCCGCCATCGGTGGTGACGACATAGGTGCCAGCCACGCCGCTGGCCCACACCACGCGTGAGTTGACCGGGCTCACCGCCTGCAGCCGGTTGAGAGTGCCGCTCTGCTGGGGTGTCAGCGTCGGTGAGCGCAGAGCGGCGACGTCGCCCTTGGCGACCTGCGAGTCGGCGAGCGCTGAGGTACTGACCGAGACCGCCAGCACGACGGGTAGCACGCGAAGCATCTTGAGACGCATGGCTGGGTCCTCCACAAAGTGCGATGAGGGGTTCAACGCCGGCGGGAAGGTGACCGGCAAGCTTGGTCTGAAGCGCGCCCGCCGACCCGATCCGCAGTCAAGCGAATATTTTACTCACGCTTCAGGACCCCGGGCACACTCACCGCCTCGCTGTTGATCTGCCAACTCCGGCGATCAGCACCGTGCGATCCCGGATCGGCATGGCCTGACAAAGCACCGCCGTTGGCGCATCTACAAGCCCCAGGGAACTTCCCTGTCACGCCCTTACTCGCCGAACGCGCTTACTCGCCGAACGCGCGACGCCACGCCCCATAGTCAGCGAGGCGGATACGGTATCGTGCGATGTTGCCTTCGTCGAGCCGTCGGAATTCTTCGGCTACCAATGCAACGAATCCCGGCACGTCACGCGTTTCAACAAGCCGTTCGGCCAGTGCGCGAATTTCATCCTCTGTAGGTCGCTTCCGTTGACGCACGATTTCGCCGATTACTTCGGTCAGCGCGTCTCGATACTTCATTCGAAATAGATCGGGCTCGGCGATCGAGTCTCGGACGACGACGTACGTCTCACAAGAGCGCTCATACGCCCACACGAACACATCTCGCAGAAGCTCCACGCGAGTCATCTCGTACACACCCAACATCCCGGAAATGTACGCGCGTTCCGGTACATGCACGAACGACAACGGACAAAGATCGGCTTGAATCAGTGGAATATTTGCGGCCAAGCGCGAGACGCGCTTGTTGACGTCCTCGAAAGGCTGCAGGTACGGCAGGTGCACCATGACGAAGAACGCTCGTTCAAATGGGTCCGTGATCGCCGTGGCCTTGGTAACGATCAGCGAGAAGCATTCCTGGACGAGCTGCGGAATGGCAGGCGGGGTATACACGCTGCCGCCGATTTCAACCGGCCTGCGACGGAGCCGACCCGATGCCTCCGGGTCGGCCATCAGGTTTTCCGAAAGCAATGAATGCAGGTTGAACAGCGTGTAGGGGTTCATTCCGATAACGTCGGGGTTTTCTTCCACAAGCAGCTCAATGGCTCTCTTGTGATTCAGGATCATTTGAGTCTCTTTCGCGTCCTTGCCTTGCGCGGCCTGGCCGAACTGAATGAGGCGCGCGGTATCGAGCCGGCTGTACGTATTGCCTTCGAGACGACTCGATGCCCATGAGAGATCGATCAGGAAGCGGTTGAGTATGTCGCGCGCGAACGTGCCGGCCGCGCGCTCGGCGACAATGGGCTTGCCGATCTTGTGCAGATGGACTTTGAGTTTGTCCGGAATGTAGGCGGTTTGATTTGGGACATATTCATCGAGCACGCGGCGTTGGTAGCCTCGCGGTGTGCGTGCGGCGGCGGGCCTTGAGACGTACTCGAGAATGTCGCGCGCGACAGACGAGAGATCGATCGGCACAACGCCATCGGGCGTTTCGAACCGTCCGGCTTCTTCGGGTCGCGTAGCTTCGGGCGCTCCTGCCGTTGCATCGCGAAGAGAGCCGTGGGCTCGGGCTTCACGCTGAACTCTCTGCCGCTGCGCTCTCGCGGGCGCCACGCCATGTAGATACCGGGTTGCTCTCCCCTCGCCGCGGCGGTGAACGCGGCCCGCGGCGATCAGCTCGGAAATTCTGCGGCTGAGCGTGCGGCGGCTGATCGAGCCGCGAAGCTCCTTCTGTAGCTCGCCGAGCGGCAAACCGGGGGGAAATCGAAGGAGGACATCCTCAATCCGCCGGAGCTCGCTTTCAGTGACTTGCTTGGGCATAGGAGATTTTGGATTTGGCACGATAGGAATCTATTTGGCAAGATATTACATATACCCATGTTTATAAATGGTCTTATATGGCAAGAAAAGACTGAATTGGCATGAAAACTGGGCTGATCGCGAATCCAGCCAAGACGAGCAGCAGCACGCACTTAGAAACATCATGGCCTGACTTGGTGTCGACTCCGCGGACAATTGCCTATTTGCACCAATCGCGCAGATGGCTGTCGGTACCATGACGTGGTAACTGAACCTGCGGCCAAGGACGAATGATGACCGCTTTCTTGACGAGCTTCGTCAACGATCATTCCTGGGGAGACTTCAAGGGGATGCAGACGTATGGATGGACAACCTTCGACGTCTTCCTCTTTCCTGCCAACTGGGGCACACGCATCTTAAAGCTCCGCCGGCCTGAAAAGCTGCCGAACGCTAAGACTGCGCGGCTCTAGGCGGTTGGCAAGTACGCCGCTGCCCGAGTAACGAACGGTAGCGTGATCATCAGCGTCCATTCCGAGAACGAGGACGTCGAAGACTCCGTCGAGAGCGAAGGCCCGCCGGCATCGCTCTTTTCAGTTCGGTCCGAGCTCGCTCGTGGCGACCTTCGAGCACAAAGCTGCGGCGAATGTGACGCAGAACAAAGAGCCGCTCAGCCGTGGCGCTGCTCGCCCCGCCACGGCGCTCCGGTAAGGCCCGAGCCATAGCATCTACGAGATCTGAACTGCCGCCGAGTTGGGTCAGGTTCGCATCGCCGGGTCGACGGCGAACTCCAGCTTCTACTCAGCTTGTAGTTACCGCCAGCACGTCGAGACGGTAGTCCGAACGGCGTATGGTCGTTTTCTAAAGGCTACATGTGCGTTGCACATACTACGGCCATCCTGCACGCACCACCACTCACTAGGCTTCTAACGAAGGCTTGTAAATTCCTCGGTGGCCCAGCGCGGACGTTCGCGAGCGGCTGGTCCTGGCCGCACGGGGCTCGTGTCAACGGAGAAGCCGATGGAACGCATCCGGGAATGTCTCAACGGAGAAGCCGATGGAACGCATCTGGGAATGTCTCAACGGCTTTACGGAATTCTCCACCGTACTGATATCGTCAATTGCCCTGCTGTTCCACATCAGGTGGTCACGCCGCGCCACGGCACTCGGCCCCACGATCCTGACGACACTCGGCATATTCTTCTGCTTCGCGGGCATTGCCTGGGGGCTACTCGATTTCGACCCGAACGACGTTCGAAGCAGTGTCCCGCACCTGCTCGGGGGAGTCCGCACGGCGTTCTGGTCATCCGTGGTTGGGATATTCTGGGCACTCACGCTCAAGATCCGGGTCGCGCTCTTTGGCGACGCAACCGTACCGGCGTCCGGTGCGCAGGAAGGGTCCACCGTGGACGACCTGGCCCGTTTGCTGGTGCAGCTCAACCGGTCGATTGCGGGCGGCGATGATTCCGGTCTGTTGAGCCAGGTCAAGCTCTTGCGTGCGCACAGCAACGATCGCATCGACAGGCTGACCGAGGCATTCGACAGATACGCGCAGAATATTGCAGAGACGAACTCGAAGGCGCTCGTAAGTGCCCTATTGGATGTGGTCCGGGACTTCAACGCGAAGATCAATGAGCAATTCGGCGACAACTTCAGGCAGTTGAACTCCGCCGTCGAGAGGCTGGTTTCCTGGCAGGTTCAATACGAGAAGCAACTGGAGGCCTTGATAGAGCAGGAGACCGCAACCCGGGAGAGCATGACGGAAGCGGCTTTACGCTTCACTGATATCGTGAACATGGCATCGGAATTTGCTGCAGTGGCCCGATCGCTGCAGAACATTGTGGGAGCGCTGAATAACCAGAGTGAGCAGCTCGCCCGGGCGCTCCTGCAACTTTCTGGGCTGATAGCCGAGGTGGCGGAGGGGTTGCCGATCATAGAGCAGAGAATCGATCAGATGATTGCTCGGAGCGAGCAGGGCGTTCGCCCGAATCAGGGGACGCTCGGCGCAGTGTCGCGACATTCAGCTGAATCCATTGAGGCCACGAGGGCGTAGCGGTGAACGACCCTTTGTCCGCGGATCGGGCGGCCGCATCGGAAGCTCATTGGATTCCCTTGAGCGATTTGATGACCGGGCTCATGGTCATGTTTCTACTGATCGCAGTGTGCTACATGATACGGGTCGAGGCGGACGCGGGCAGGATAAAGACGGTGGCCGTTGCCTACAGTGATACCCGTGACGCCCTCTTTGAGGACCTGCGCAAGGAGTTCTCCGCGGATCTGCCCAGATGGCACGCCCAGCTCATCAAGGCGGATCTGACGCTCCGCTTCTCGGAGCCGGACATTCTGTTTGCCCCGGGCAGCAGTGAGTTGAAGCCGGCTTTCAAGGACATCCTGGACGACTTCTTTCCCCGATACGTGAGAATTCTGACGTCGCCGAAGTATCGGCATGCGGTCAGCGAGATCCGCATTGAGGGACATACATCATCGGATTGGACCGGTGCTGCATCGCACGAGGACGCCTATCTGCACAACATGGAGCTCTCGCAGGCACGGACGAGATCAACCCTGCTCTATGTGCTGATGCTCCCGCAGGTTCGCGGCGACGTCGGCTGGCTCCGTCGCCTGGTGACCGCGAACGGATTGTCCTCGTCGAGGCTGATTCTTGATGCATCCGGAAAGGAGGACGCGGCGCGCTCGCGGCGTGTGGAGTTCAAGATCCGGACGGACGCGGAAACGAGAATTGCAAAGATTCTCGAGGTGACGCGTTAGGGCCTGTACGGCAGCAGATACAGACTGGACATGTTTGGCCGCGCTGACCCGGAGCTCGTGCGGGCCGCGCCACGCCCTTACGAGGCTCCGATCTCTCGACGCGGTCACTGCGTCAGCTGATACCTTGACCGTGGTAACAGGGTGTTGGTACGCGCCGGATTCACTTCTGGCTGAAAGTCGCGATTGAGGTGGCCGGGGCGGCTTGGACCGGGCGTGATACGGTTTACAGGCGGCGACGCAACTGGGTTTAGCAAAGTCCCTACATCAACATCGTCCCACACACCTTCATCCCCGCCCGTTTGTCCCACTAGAAGCGCTTTTTCCCTCACGGCTTCTGTTTCCGAGGCGGCTGAGGTCTCTGCGTCGGCTGTGGGTTGGTGGGACCCGCGCCCCGCCTCCGGCGAGGGTTCTCGCAAGACTTCGATAGCTTGAATTTTGCCGGATCCCGCGACGTCCACAATCACGTAGCTCGCGTGCGATCCCTTGAGCAAGGCGGCTATCACCTGTGCCGGGGGCCGCGGTCCGAGATGGGCGGTCACGAGTTCGTTCAGCGCAGGCGCAGGCGCATGCACCGCTGCTCCAGTGGCTTCGCGCACCTGGTCCAGGATATCGCACAACTTGACATCCTGGGCGACGATCGTCAGCAATCCGTCCTTAAATGGGACCACGGCGGTCGATGGCATCGCTCTCGGCTGGGGCCGCGCGTTGTCTCGTGATGCGAGACTGTTTTTGCCCTTGGCCGGTGTCCCCTGTGTACTCGAGAGCTGTGTGGCGCGCTGGGGGGCGGGGCGATCACTGCCGCTGTCGCTCCATAAGATGGCGCAAATCGCCCCCGCAATCGCGACTGTTTGTTTCATCCTTATTCCGGTTCTTTCCCCTGGTGCTGGTGACTGGACTCGGGAGCCGGAGCCGCGGCCAACACCACTATGGCACCCGTAGGGACAGTACGCGCAATGACCCGGGCGATGCCTGCGTCATCGAACTCAATCGTGATTTTGAAACTACCAGTGACACCGTGGCCCCAGTATTCCCAAAGCTCCTGATACTCGACAGCATTACAGTCGCCGTAATGGACGGTACGCCAGGGGCGGCCTAACAACTTCGCGACCCCGGCCCTCGTTGCACTGCCAGTGACGATTTTCGTGACCAAGTCCATACGAAGTTCACGAGACGCTGCGGGCGCCGAACCGGGAGCGTCAGAAGCCAGCACAAGGGGCCAGGCGATTGCAACCATGAGGAACACTTTCGGCCAGCTGCAGGTCATGGTTCGCATACCCCTTGGCAAAACGCCATTCTGTGAGCGACCGACGGGATTCCTGCACCGGATTGCGCCGGTCGAGAGGTTCGAGATTCGGATCAGTCTTCCGACACCACGAGCAGGAGGTTGCGGGGCTTGCCATCCTCCTCGCCGAAGATGGGGAAGGACGTGTGCCCACCTTGCAATGTCAGGCCCGGCAAGGTGAACCACCCCCGTTGCGGAGCCAGCATCTCCTGTTGCATTGGGCTGGTGGCGCAGTGCGCTGAAGCGTCGGCAGCAGTGCACCCGGTCAGCAGCTCTTCACGATCCACGATTTCGACCACGCCGTTCGACCCCACTCCATAGGCCAGGTAGACCCGGTTTTTCTCCTTACCGGCAGAAATGGGGCCATGGATGCCCGTCGGCGGGGTGACCAGTCCTTCCACCGCGTCTCCAACGTTGGGTTGCTGTCCGACAAGGCCGAAATCCCGGATGTACTCCGGGTTCGCGGGATCATGCAGGTTGTAGATCTTCAGGTGCTGGTTGGAACCGCTCTGGTGCCAGCCGGGTGCGAGATCAGGTCGGGGGCTCGCCAGAGAGCTATCATTTGCGACCAGAAACGCTATGCCGGTATCGCACTCCCACCAGTTCTTGTGAGTGTTGGTGAGTTGTGGCGCGACGGTGGTCAACAATACCGGGTGAGCTGGATCCGTGACGTCGAAGATTTGGTGCGACTCAGCTCCGGGGTTAGCGGATCCGGACGAGTTTCCGTTGCTCCGCAGCAGGTAGTAGTGGCCATGCTTCCGCGCCGCCTCTGCCGGGTTGTTGGACGGCAATATGTCCCCACTGCACACATGGGCCATTTGGTTACCGGCGGCATCGAGCGAGCCACCCGGCCCGGGGATATGCGCCAGATAAACCGGGTGAGCGGGGTGGGTCACATCCAGAATGGAAGTTCCGTTAGTCTCGCTGGCGAGAGTCAACCTGTTAATGGCCGTGCCAGCATGGTGAGCCATGTACGCGATGTAGCGATGGCCTTGGCGAACGACGAGCGGCTGATAGGTCGAGCGTCCGTCCAAGGTGTCATGGCCCACCAGTTCCATGTTCCAGGCCGACTGCGCCGGTCTGACATCCGTGCAGCTTGCGCTCAGGACAGGACACATCATTTTAGGTGGTGGAGGAGTCAGCTGTGGCCGGACTGTGTGGTCGAAATGCGCCGTCGGCACATGTGATCCATAGGGCGGGTAATCGGGTAGAGGATGATCATCACTGGCTTCCTGTTCGCCGCGATCCGCATCCCCTGAGACGGCCCACCGGGCCTCGCCGGTCAGCCTCAGAATGTGCATCCCGGTTCCGGCCCGATCCGCGATGTAGATATAGCCGCGATCGTCGAGTTCAACATTGTTGGTATGAATGGTGCTCACCATGTGATTGTCCCGGCCGGTGTTTGCGAAAGTACAGCCAGGCCCGGGAGAGGGTCCGCCGCGCGGCCCACAGCCGGTATCATTGGGCGCCGGAATGAAATAGGCGATCGGGCGCGCTGCGTCTGGGTTGCGAATGTCGAAAACCCGTACTCCGCCTACAAACCAGGAGACTATCGCCAGCTTGCCGTAATACGGCGGATAGAACAGCTCCGTGGAAGAGTGGGCGCCAAAACGCCCTCCCTGGTTACAGAAGCTGTTCTTGCCAACATTGGGCAGCGGAGGCTGGACATTGGGGTCTGGCGACGGATCCTGCGGGGTTAGGCTCGGAGGGTATACCCCGGCATCCCTGCAGTGGGCGGGATTGGCGATCCCGCAGTGCGTATCCTGACTCGGACTGTGCCCCGAAATGGTGTCCCAGGTGTTGTTGAACCCGTCCGGGACGTTCAGTCGGGTACGAGCAGGATCGGCTGGATCCTCCGAGATCACTCTTGGGTGCGCCTCGTCGGTAACATCATAGAGCCAGGCGCCATGGGGCGCGTTTCCGGCCGGGCATTCCTGCGCCAGTGCAGATACAGGTACGATGGAAGTGAGCAGAAGAAGTACAACTGGAGAGCGCAGAAGACCCGAGAGCGACGGTCGAAGTATGCGCATGCTTCCTCCCCTCTTGTGCGCTAAATTTGTGCGGGGATTGTTTGCCGGCGTTTGGTAGATGCAGAGCTGGGTCGAGCCACTGAGCCAAGTTGGCGAAGCTCAGGGCGGCGCGAATTTAGGAAAGAGGAGGATGGTTGTCAAGCGAACCGCACGAGCGGTTCGCCCACATCGATGAGTAGACGGCCATGATCAGGCTGAGGCTGCTGTGGTCCGCAGAAATCCGGTCTGTGGGTCCGAGCGGTTCGGTTTCGCGAGCGTCGCATCATCGGCGCGCGCAGAGTGCTGATTCATTGCAATGTGACGGCCCATCCGACCATCCGACCGCGGCTTGGACCCGCCAGCAGTTACGCGAGACGCTTGGGGTTGACAGACTGGACGCAATATTCGCGGACTACGGGACCACCGTCGCGCACCTACCGCACCGGTTTGCCGAGAATCCAGTCCCGAAATTGAACCGCTGGAGAACTCCCCTCCAGTCCACGAGCGAGCGTCATGTACACATTGTCGCTGGCACTGATGCGCACGTTGAAGAGCGGCTTCACTCGCCCGGCGCGCAACAGGTCCTCGGCGTAGCTGCTGCGTGCAAGCGCCACGCCGTGACCGAGCGCTGCCATCTCCAAGGCCAGCCGCATCGAGTCGAATTCGAGACGCGTGGCCGAGGGCTCAGGGTCGATGCCTGCCGCGGCGAACCAATGGCGCCAGCCCTCGGCAAAACCGATTGTCGTGAGGAGGGAGCGGTGCCGGAGGTCCGAGGGGCGTCGTAGACGCGGAGGGGCCTTTGCAAGTCCGGGACTGCAGACGGGGAACACGGCATCGTGCGTCAGTTGATGCGATTGCATTCCAGGGATCGGGCCCGCGGTGAGCCGGATATCCACATCCACGCTCGAGTCCAGCGGCTCCCCGGCCCACACAGTAGTCACCAGGCGAATCGGAATTTCGGGATGCTTCCGGGCAAAGCCCGCCAGCCTCTCCAGCAACCATTGTCGTGCAAACCCGAGCGACACTCGGATCACGAGCTGCTGCTTCCCACGATCTCCGAAAAGCTCGGCCAATGCAGTGTCGAGCCGCTCGAACGACTCGCGGCAAACGGGGACGAGCGCTTCGCCGGCAAGCGTGAGTCGCAGGCCCCGCGCATGCCGCACGAACAGCTTCTCGCCCAGCCGAAGCTCCAGCAGCCGCACCTGCTGGCTGACTGCCGCTGGCGTGACATTCAGCTCTGACGCAGCGGCCGAGAGGCTCAGGTGTCGCGCCGCGACCTCGAAGCTGCGCAGCCAGTTGACCGGGGTCTTTCCATTCTTCATTCAACGTAGGTTATAGAAAAACTAAAAGCCTGTCCCCAAAACGTGTTGCTTGTCGTGCACGCGGCCGGTCAACTAGCCTTGGTCCAGACTCGTTGCGCGGACTTACCGTGCTTGCCGTCGACAAAAAGCATCACGCGCCTCGCGAATCGTGCATGGCGGACCTCGCGCCCATGCAGACCGCTCGCACGATCATCGCACTGGAACACGATGCGCAGGGCGTAGCACTGCGGTGGGACGATGGGCTCCGCAGCCGTTTTCACGTGCTCTGGCTGCGGGACAACTGTCCGTGCCCTCAGTGTCGTCATCCGCAGGCACTGGAGCGCACCTTCATGTTCATCGATCACACCGCTCCATCCATCCGCTCGGCCACTCTGCGTGCGGACGAGGTTCTCGAGATCGAATTCCGAGCCGGCGACGAGTCGCACCTGTCCAGGTACACCAAGGGGTGGCTGCGCGCCCATGGTTATTCCGAGAATCAAACGCGTGACCGGCCGTGCACACCACAGCTTTGGGATGCCGGTATCGCTTACAGGCTTCCCTGCATCGACTACACGGACTACATGCAGACGAACGCTGGTTTGCGTGCATGGATCGAGGGGGCAAGGACCCAAGGCATCGTGCTGCTCCGGGGTGTGCCGCAGCAGCCCGGCCAGCTGCTGGAGGTCGCCCGCCGGATCGGACCGGTGCGTGCGAGCAACTTTGGCGAATACTATGACGTCGTCTCGAGGCCCAATCCGAATGCATCGGCATATACGTCGATGGGGTTGGAACTGCATACCGACCTTGCGAATTGGCATGCACCGCCGGACGTTCAGCTACTCTTTTGCCTGAAGAGTAGCGTGCTGGGCGGCGAATCTGTTTTCGCGGACGGGTTCAGGGTTGCCGAGGATCTCCGTGCCGCGGACCAGGAAGCCTTCAACCTGCTCAGCACCCACGACATCGAGTACCGCTTTCACGACCATACCTGCGATATCCGCACGAACGCGCCGGTGATCGAAGTGAACCGCGAAGGGCGGCTGGCACGGATCCGGTTCAACAACTGGTTGCGGGGTGTCATGGTTGGGCCAGAGAAGCTGATCGAGCCGATGTACAAGGCCCTCGCCACGTTCTGGCGCATGCTGCGCAATCCGAAGTATCGGCTCGAGCTGAGACTTGAGCCCGGACACCTCATCGCCTACAACAACAACCGAGTGTTGCACGGGCGCGCACCGTTCGATGCGAGCTCGGGCGAACGACACCTGCAGGGTTGCTACCTGAATCAGGAAGACGTGGACAGCGCGTTGCGACTCCTCGAGCGACAGCAGGCCTGATCCGGCCGGCATGGCCAGCCTGGACCTGCTGATCATCGCCGCCTATATGGTCGGCATGGTCGCCGTCGGCTTCTGGACACAACGTAAAGCGACCAACCAGGAACAGTTTCTCGTCGCAGGACGGTCGGTCGGGCCGTTGCTGTATGCGGGCACCCTTGCAGCCATCATCATCGGGGGCGGCGCGACGATTGGCGGCGTCAAGCTCGGCTACACTTACGGCATCTCGGGCATGTGGCTCGTGTCCATGTACGGCCTCGGGATGATCGTGATGGGCGTCGTGCTCGTGCCGCGAATCCTCAAGTTGAGGCTCTACACGATCCCGGAGCTCCTTCAGCGGCGTTACGGTGCATCCGCGCGCATCGCCGGCGGCATCGTCATGGGCTGCTACGATTTCATGATCGTCGTGGTCGCGACCATCGCCATTGGCGCGATCGCGGAAGTCATGGTCGGCGTATCGCGGACACAGGCGATACTGCTCTGTAGCGCCGTCATGATTGGCTACTCGGTGCTCGGAGGCATGTGGGCACTCACGGCGACCGACATCGTCCAGTTCGCGATCAAGACTGTCGGCATACTGTTTATCCTGCTGCCGTTCGCGATCATTCGGGCTGGCGGACTCGCCGGCATGCAGCAGGAGCTGCCGACGGGCTTCTTCTCGATGTCGCACATCGGCTGGGACAAGATTGCATCGTTCGTTACGCTATATTTCCTGGGCATTCTCATCGGGCAGGATGGCTGGCAGCGCGTCTTCACAGCGCGCAGCGTCTCGGTTGCGCGCACGGGAGGCGTCCTGGTCGGTCTCTACTGCATCGCATATGCGGCCGCCGGCGCGCTGATCGGTGCCGCGGGGCGGGCGTTTCTGCCTCCTCTGGCGGATGCCGACCTCGCATTCGCCGAGATCGCCAAGGTCGTGTTGCCCATCGGTCTGCGTGGCCTCGTGCTCGCCGCGTCACTCGCAGCGATCATGTCCACAGCGACGGCGTGCCTGCTCGCGACCTCAACGGTCTTTCTCGAGGACGTATACCTGACGCTGAAGAAGTCCGGTGGCACTGGTTCCGTCGCTCAGAGCCGCGCACTGACGCTGATACTCGGCGTGCTCGCCGCCGTTGTGGCGTGTGTCATGCACGACGTCGTGGCCGCGCTCACGGTTGGCTACGACCTGCTGGTCGGCGCGATCTTCGTTCCGATCATTGCCGCCATGGTCTTCGAGCGCGGCGCGCCAGCCGCTGCCTTCGTTTCGATCATCGCCAGCGCCATTCTGGTCATCGTGCTGATGTTCGTGAAGGGAATAAATTCAGTAGTCCCCATTTACGGGGGACTTACCGTCGGTCTGGTCCTGTTCCTAGGACTGAGCTCGCGGCCGATCGCCGCAGCGCTCAGCCGGCCCGATCTGACGAAAAGCACGGCCGGACAACACGGCTCAATCGGCGATGGCACGCGAACCGCATGCGGACATTCCGAACGTTGGTGTCGTCCGGCGCCACCCGGCCAAAGCCAGAACGTCGAGCGGAAATCGTAGGCTTTTGGACCTCCGCATCACCGTATTGTCCGTACATTGTACGGGTACAATAATCAACCAAGTTGCACAGAGACAGTATTCATGAGGCGCAGCTCCACGAAACGACGGGAGGACCGCCTCGAGGTGCGTCTGACTCCCAGGGCGAAGTCGATGTTGCGGCGCGCCGCATCGGTCGAGCGCAAGACCGTCAGCGCCTTCATTCTTGACAAGGGCCTTGCGGCAGCCGCCGAAACGCTCGCGGACCGCCGGGAATTCCCGCTGAGCGCCAAGCAATATGACGCCTTTGTCGCCGCGCTCGACGCTCCCTCCTCTGGCCGCAGGGGCGGTAACCCATGAGGAGGCGACGGAGCGTGTCAGGAAAGGCCTGGCGCGGCATCCTATCCCGGTAATTCTCCTCGCGCGGCTGGCCGTGGACGCGTCAGTCCATGGCCAAGGCCTGGGGTCGGCGCTGTTGAAAGACGCGCTGCTACGGACAGCACAGGCAGCCGATAGCATCGCCGCCCGTGCGTTGCTCGTTCACGCCAAGGACGATAGCGCCGAGGCGTTCTACGAGCACTTCACGTTCGAGGCGAGTCCAAGCGATCCGTACCACTTACTGCGCATCTGAAGGACCCATTGCAGATCATCTCGGCATGACTTGGCCGTTCTTCAATGCGCCGCGAGTGCCTGGACTGGCTCATACCGCTATCCGAAGCTCATCTGCGGCGTGCGCTCCACTCCTGGGTCGAACATTACAACCGCGGGCGCCCACACATGGCCCTCAGTCCTGGCGTGCCTGATCCTCCAGCAGTTGGAGTGGTATCGATTCCGAAGTCTCGTCATCGCCTCGATGACTTCGGAATTGTTCGTAGCACAGCAGTGCTCGGCGGACTGCATCACGAGTACTCACTGTGTCCCGCCTGAGCTGGACGATGGCGCTCCGCAGTCAGTTACACCATCACGGTGATCGTGGCGCGTAGCGCGTCCACTCGCCCGTTCGATCGTTGAATACTCGAAAGGAACCATTTTTTTTCGCGGTCAGCTTTATCCAGTGGGATGTGGTTTCATCAAGATTCGCGACATACTGCGGCGCGAAGTTGCTGTCACCCGCATCAGCGGACCGATGCAGTTGCCAGACGTCCTTGAGCCCGGGGACGTGGTGTAGAGCTTGATAGGTCGCCAATGCGCCACCCTTCTTCAGGCCGTTGTTCATGATCGCGATCCGAGGCTTGAATGCCGCGAACGTAGCAGGGACATCAACGTCCGGTCCCCCATGATGGGCGACCAAGTACGCATCCACCGGCCCGATGAGACTCTTCGGACAAGCGAGATTGAAGAGCGGTTGCCCACTCAGATCGCCGACATCGAGAAAGCGGAACTTGCCGTAGCGGATGACAATTCCCGTGGAGCGCGGGTTTTCATACGGATCGCGGGGCGCCATCGCGTGCGCCTGGCAAGCGGTAGTGATGGCGCCGGCAGCCGGGAGGGGTCCGATGAGCGTCGTGCCTGCAGAGCTTACGACCGTAACTTCGAGGTCATTCAACGGCAGACGATCCCCGGGGGCGGGTTGGAGGTGCTGGCCTCCGCGTCGCAACACCGAATATGCGCTGAACGCGACGTTTGTCTCCGGGACCGTAGTTTCAGCCTCGGGACTTGGGTCACCATGATCGATGAATACGCGAATGGGCATCAGCTCCGAAAGCTCCGTGACCCCACCATCGTGATCCGGGTGGAAATGTGTGATGAGCAGGTAGTCGATCTGCTGAATTCCCGCATCGTGCGCGGCGGCCATGATCCGGTTCGCGTCACGCGCCTGATGAGGATCACCTGGTCGGAAGCCTGAGCCATCGCCAGCGAACCCCGTGTCAATCAGCAAAGAGTGGTGGTCTGGCGTGACGACTAAGGTCGCCTGGCCTCCCTCCACGTCGATGAAGTAGATCTGGAGGCTCTTCGGCGTCGCTGCCTGCGCCGACCCCACTGAAAAGATCCAATAGGCGGTGCCGATGAGGAGGGGCAGCACAATGCGAAGAACTGGACTCTGGCCGGGAGCGCCACTCCGCGCAGAACATGACTGCTGCAACCAGTTTGTCAATTTGACCTCCACATCGCGATGTTCGGTAAGCGAGAGACTCTTAGCTGCTCAAAGACGAGCCGCTCCGGCCGTACGGGATCGTAGGTAAGGTGGTAGGAGTAATCGAATTCCATAGTCGTTCGCTGGCTGGTGGTATATGGCTCCCCGGGGGGCAGACCCAGGTGACTGGAATGGTGCCCCAAGCCGCTCTTTCCAGGTCAGACCCGTCCTCGCGAGCTCATTGACGTAAACCCGGATCGATCTGCGGGAAGAGTTTCCACCCGCGGGCCGCGTAGAGCGGCTCGCACTCGATGTCCACGCGCCGATATAGCAACTCGTTTGCTGGCGCGTTGGCGGTCTCGTACTGCTCACGGATGGTTCGGTCATCATCGGCCTCCGGGAAAAAACCGGGAAGTGCGCAATACCACTACCGGCAGGCTTCGCTGCTTGTGCACCGACCTCGCACAGGCTCTCGGCCATGAGTTTGCTCACTCCATAGACGTTCTTCGGCTTTGGAATGAGATTCTCGGTGATCCAAGCGGCAGGCTCAGAACCGACGGGCGTCAGCGTCAAGCCGAACGTGCTCGTGGTGCTGACGTAGACAAAACAATCGATGCCTGCGTCCAGAGCTGCCTCGAGCAGAACCAGCGTTCCCGTGA
>Ga0209156_10001540_pt1 | contig 18697 bp, 20 predicted proteins | sample GraSoiAngelo_124_FD_185881 | JGI IMG/M metagenome (GOLD analysis project Ga0209156, IMG submission 185881) | Grasslands soil microbial communities from the Angelo Coastal Reserve, California, USA - 14_0927_05_20cm (SPAdes) (version 2) | ecosystem: Environmental > Terrestrial > Soil > Grasslands...
CCAAAGCTGAAAATGCAGAATAACGCCGGTCAACCGCCCGTGCGGCTCGCACCTCGGACCTACTTCTTCTGTTCTTTTTCTTTCGGAGCCGGAGCGCCACCCTTGCCGGCTGGTGCGGGCGCACCTTTGGCTGCAGGTGTCGCCGCGCCCTTCCCTCCGGGAGCAGGAGCACCAGCTTCGCCCTCTTCCTTCTTCGCCGTGATCACTTCGGGGCCAGCAGCAGCTTCGGCTTCAGCTACGACCGGCTCTTCTTCAATCACCGGCGCCATCACTGAAAACGCTGTCAGTTCGGCTTGAACCTTTGCGATCACACCCGACGGAAGTTTGATGTCACGAACGTGAATCGAATCCCCGATGTTCAACGCCGATACATCGACCGTAATTTTGTCCGGCAAATCGCGCGGCAAACATTCGATCGCCAGCGCGCGCAAATTCTGTTCGAGCAGACCGCCGAAATTCTTCACCCCCGTCGCTACGCCAAGCCCTTCGAGCGGAACGTCCGCTTGAATTTTCTCGTCCATCGAAATGGCGTGAAAATCGACATGGAGAACAGCGCCGCCGACCGGCGAGTGCTGAACTTCCTGCAACAGCGCCGTCCGGGAAGACTTTTCGCCAGCGATCTCCAGTTCCACTAAAATGTTTTCGCCGGAAGCGTGACTGAGCATGGCATTAATGTCTCGCGCGGAAACCTGGAGCGACTGCGATTTTTGTTTCCCGCCATAAACAACGGCCGGAACAATGCCGCGCGCTTTCAATCGGCGCGCAGCGGAACGCCCCGTGGCCGACCGCGGTTCTACTTTTAGTTTAACTTGCTTTGCCATGTTTGTTAGGTGTCGATCTTGAACAGCGACGACACGGACTCGTCATTGTGGATTCGTTTCATCCCCTCCCCGAGAAGCTCGGAGACGCAGAGCACGGTGGTTTTAAATCCTTCCACCGGGCGCACCGGCGTGCTGTTGGTCGTTATTAATTCCTCAATTTTGGACTTTTGCAACCGGGGGATGGCGACATCGACCAGGACGGCGTGGGAGACGCCGGCGTAGATTTTCCCAGCCCCGCGTTTTTTCAAAAGCTCTGCCGCCGAGGTGAGCGTTCCAGCGGTCTCGGTCAGGTCGTCCACCAGGAGCACATCGTGATCTTTGACTTCGCCGATCAGGTAGAGCGCTTCGGTTTCGGTAGCGCTCTTTCGTTCTTTGGCCACAATTGCGAGATTCGCGCCAAGAGCTTCCGCATAGGCCGAGGCCATCTTTAAACCGCCGATGTCCGGTGAAACGACGACCGTCTTGCCGGTAAGCATTTGCCGCAGGTACTTAATTAGTACCGGCAGCGAATAGAGATGGTCGACCGGAATGTCAAAAAAGCCCTGCACCTGCTGCGCGTGCAGGTCCATCGTCAGCACGCGATTGACCCCGGCCGCGCAACGAAGGTTCGCAATTAATTTCGCTGTAATCGGGACGCGCGGTTTGTCTTTGCGGTCCTGGCGAGCGTAACCAAAAAATGGAATGACCGCCGTTATCCGATCGGCGCTGGCGCGTCGCGCCGCATCCACCATGATGAGCAATTCCATCAGATGCTCGTTGCTCGGCGGCGATGTCGGTTGAATCAGAAAAACGTCCCGGCCTCGAACGTTCTCCTCGATCATCACGTAAGTCTCGCCATCGGGGAACGAGCTGATTGTGGCCCGGCCGAGCGGGACGCCAATGTATTTGCAAATGCGCTCGGCCAGTTCGCGGTTGGCCGTGCCGCTGAAGACTTTCATTTCTGGCTGAAGCGCGAACATGAGGGGCTAAATTAGGCGCGCGACCTCAACGTTGGCAATGAACAACTTGCCAGAAAGGGACTCTTTCGCGAATGGTACCAGTCTCCATGAATGCTGACGTAATCCGCACCGAGCGACCCGCGACCAATTCGCGATTGTTCGCGCACACCCGCTGGGACGCAGTTCCGACCACGGCCGGCCTTTTTCACCTCGCCTATTTTCTGGGGCTCTTCTTTTTGTACCCGCACGCGCCGCTCTGGGTGATGTTGATTCTCGGTTTCACCTACTCACTGATGGTGAACGCCAACATCAACGGCATTGGTCACAACTTCATCCACAACCCATTTTTTCGCTCCAAAATTCTGAACCGCCTCTTTGGAGTCACGCAGTCCATCGCGTGTTGTTTTTCGCAGACCTATTACAACGCAGTGCACATGCGGCACCACAAAGGCAATTCGGACCGGCAAGACGAAAATGGCGACACCATTGATTGGTTGTCGATCTATCGCCACGGCCACGAAGGGGAAGCGGAAAATCCTTGGAGCTATGTTTTCCTCGGTTTCTTTCGGGACGACGTCGGCGCAATTCGAGGAGATTTACGCAAACGCGACAATGGCGATTTATTTTGGGGAAATATCGAATTGGCCGCATTCGCCATCACCCTGCTGGTGATGTTTTTCTTCAATTGGCGATACGTGATCTTCTTTATGGTTCCGTTCTGGTATCTCGGCCATTGTTTCAGTTATTTGAACGGTTACTATCGCCACTACGGCGCGAACCCGGACAAACCAATCGCCTGGGGCGTGAGCAGCTACGGAAAAATCTACAACTGGCTCTTTTTCTACAACGGCTACCACGCCGAACACCATTTCCGGCCGAAAGTGCATTGGACAAAAATGGAAGCCTTCCGCCAAAGCATTGCTGAGCTGCAAAAAGAGGAAGGCGTTCGCACTATTAAACGCGCGCATATGCTCGGATTTTTAGATCCGGATTTGCCGAGGCGCGGTCAGCGTGCCCCAGACGGTGTAGCGGCGTTTGTGTCAAACGCCGAAATCAAATAATCAGGCGCTAGCCTCGGCAAGCGCCTCTACAATCACTTCCCAAAACTCGCGCGCAGCTTTTCTTTCTTAGTTTCGCAATCTTCCTGCAACCGCTTGATCTCGCTCGCGAGTTGCTTCTCAAGCGATTCCGCTTCTTCGAACTTTCCGGTGCTTCGGGCCTTTTGAATTTCGCCTTTGAGAAAAAGTTCTTTCTCGGCAATCCGCGCTTTGAAGGTGGAATCGACCTCCGCGAGCTGTTTTTTCTGCTCGTCGGTCAAGGTGACGACCGGCTGGCCCTTCGCCAGTCGCTCCATTGCCAGCTCATAAGCCGATTTCATTGTCGATCGTAAGGTAGGGACAGCGCGCTGCGCTGTCCAGAACGCCGCGGCGCGGCGTCCCTACCAAAAATTATCGGCGGATTGCGTTTCCGAAATCAATTTTTAAGTTAAGCGCTTCCATGAGCTCCGAGATTCGGCTTCTCAGTATCGATTTCGACGGCACGCTCGTCTCCCGCGTGAGCGAACCGGTCCTGGACGAGCGCTGCATGCAATTGATCCGCGATTTGCAAGAGGGCGGCGTTCTTTTCTCGATTAACACCGGCCGTTCGGTCGATCTGCTCGAATCCGGTCTGACCGATTTCGAATTTCCGGTGCGTCCTGATTTCATTTTAACGACCGAGCGCGAAGTTTTCCGTCCGGCTAACAACGGCGAAAAATGGGAGCCGTTCGGCGATTGGAACGAGCGCTGTGCGCGCGACCATGCCGAATTGTTTTCGTCCGCCCAATCAATTCTGGCTGAAGTTGTCGATTTCGTGACGCGGAAGACCAAAGCCCAGCTAATTTATCACTCCCAGAAACTGGAAGGCTTGCGGGCAGAGAGCGACCAGGAAATGGATCGCATCGTTGAATTTATCGAAGGGGCGCGCATGAAAGAGCCGAAGTTCAATTATCAGCGCAACACGATTTATCTTCGTTTTTGTCACGCCGATTATCACAAAGGCGCAGCGTTGGCCGAGCTGGCGCGTTTGATCGATATCCCGCGCGAGAACATTTTCGCCGCCGGCGATCATCATAACGACATCTCAATGCTCAACGGTCAGGTCGCAGCTATGCCGGCCTGCCCGGCCAATGCGATCGAGGAAGTGAAGGCGGCGGTGCGCGAAGCAGGTGGCTATGTGGCCAAGCGCGAACATGGCGCGGGCGTTCACGAAGCGCTCAAACATTTTCTTAATGGTAGTGGCGATTGACCTCAATCGGTCCGAACCGGACTGGCGTTAGCGGGCGGTTCGGTGAACCGCCCCTACCTTTCCACTCTTGCCAGCGCAATCGGCGCGTCAGCTTCCACTTTTCCGGCGAAACGATTCGTCATGTAAGTCAGGAGCAAGACCCAAAACGAAAGCGCGAATCCGAACAATGGAAATTGCAACGCGAGCGGTAGCGAATAGATGATTGCCATTAACGGAATCCAAACGGCCCAGGTCGCGACCAGTGTTGGAAGTATTTTGTCCCGATAATGCCGCCAGGTGAAAAGATCGCGCAGCGGCTGCATTGAAAAGCCGCTGTTCTTCCATTCGTAAGTCAGCACACCGAAGGGCGCAGCGAACAGAACGTTATAGCCGAATTGGTCGATACAGATTTTTCCAAGCACGACAGGCAGAGTCGCGACATCGCCCAACCAATTGGCTTCGGTGTGGTACAAAAGATCGACAAGTGATCCGTCGAATCCCCAAACCGGAACCGTAAAAGCCAGATTGCGAAGATTTCCTATTTGGGGACGGCCACGTTGAAAAAACAGAATCAAGAAAAGTTCCGGAAGGAGAGCTCCTGCGATGACGGAGGCGCCGAAGACGAATACGATTCCGTGGGCGCGTTTGAATTCGGCGAGGTTACGTAAGGCGTCAGCCATTGTTGAGTTCGCGTAAAACGAGATTGCGAGCGCGAGCATGAGCGCCTGAATGATGAGCGCCGGTTTCGCATTTGCCCGCGCCGCCTCCCAACCGATCATGAGCGGCGTGCGGGATTTGGGCATGGCGGCAGATACTTCCAAGCAAAGCCCGGATTCAAGTTTTTTCGGGCCTACTCTTTGGGCGTAAAATCTCCCTTTGACAACAATTCATTTCTTCCCACACTCCGCGGATGTTTTTCTCCAAATCCGTTCGTTGCGTCTTAACTCTCCCGCTTCTTGCGTTGGTCAGCTGCGCGACCCAGCAGCCTTTGAGCTCGGTCGATCGCAATAAGTACAACACGATTTCACTCAATCCCGACATAAAGGCTCCCGAACATTACGTTTACCGCGATGTCGCCGGAAAGCGCGCACGCGCGATTGGCAACAATCCGATGCTGGGATTAGTCGGAGTCCTTGCAGGAGCCGCAATCGGTGCCAGTTCGGAAGCGCCGGGGTTCAAACGGTTCGATGCGGCCGCGTCAAAGAAGCCGGTGGACATTTGCACTCTGGTGCGACGCGATATGGACTCGGCGTTGCGAACCACCCAGTTCTTTAAGCTGACCAATTCGAACGCCGACGTGACCCTAAACATTGAGATTCTCGCTTACGGCGTTGCCCCGGTTCACGGACACGAACTTGGCGGCGTGATTAGCACGAGAGCCACTCTCGTAGGCCGTGATGGAAAGACAATTTGGAAGAAAGACGACTGGGGCACGAGCAATACCACCGCGATGTTGGAAGAGTTGGAAAACAATCCAAGTCTTTGGCCAAAAATGGCGACCGAGGCTGCCGAGGCAGTCGCGCGGAAAGTGATTCTCGTCACCAGTAAGACCGAGCGATCCGTTTCGCCGACCACTCTGTGAGACGAAGCATTTCCCTCACAGTTTACAGCACAGTCGCCGCCATCCTTATCTTGGCACACTGCGCTGCGGCCGAGCCGCGGCCAGCCGGCGTCTCGCGGTTCATTCATTTCTCGGTTACCGCCGTTTATCCAAAAAGCTTCGATATCATTGCCAGCGCCCAGTGGTCGATTTACGGGCATTTCGGATTAGCAGAATTGAAGGAGGCCTGGCATAAAAAGGCCCTCCAGCTTGCCAACGGACGAAAGTTCAAGACCTCAGCATTGGTGGTTCATGACGGCGAAGACAGCACTGGCGGCTGGGCAATAGGATTTCGGAGCGTATCAGGGACAATTACCCTGATCGATTAGCAAACAGCGGCAATCGCCCAAATCACCACTTCACGCTGGCGTTCGGACCTGCGCCAGCCCCCGGCTGGAGACGGCTTTCCTCGCCAGTTTTTTCGCCTGGAACTGGATCGCCACCGGCAGTGGTCGAGCTAGTCGACGCGCAACCGCTGAATCCGCAAATGGCGGCCGTGAGAATGGCTAACATCAAAAGATATTTCATTCGGCTCGGAACCTAACCAGCACCGCGTTTTTCTCCACCAAAATTGTGTGCCCTCCGCAAGATTGCTGGCAACGACGAACGCCGTAACCTTCCTCGTGGCCACGAACGCAAAAATCGACATCAGGTCGCTCCAGTTTCAGAAACTCGAGGATAAGGTCCGCGAATTCCATGAGCCACTTTACCGGGCGCGGCAAATCGCAGACTGGCTCTACCAAAAGCGCGTTCAGTCGTTCGATGAAATGACCGATTTAGCGCAGGAATTTCGAAGCCGCCTCGCGGAGCAATTCGACTTTAGCCAGAGCGAGATTGTCCGGGTACTCGGTTCGCACGATACAACCCGCAAATTTCTCCTTCGCTTAAATGATGAAAGCTTAATCGAAACCGTTTTAATTCCGGCGTCGCCGGCGCTCTACGGATCGCGCTCAGACCGGCGGACGATTTGCATTTCGACCCAGGTCGGGTGCGCTTACGGATGTAAATTTTGCGCAAGCGGCCTCGAGGGATTCAGCCGCAATCTCAAGCCGAACGAAATTGTCGATCAAATCATCGCGGTCGAGCGCCAGACCGGAGAAAAGATCGACAACATCGTGTTCATGGGAATGGGCGAGCCGCTGGCAAATCTCGAGAACGTGATGCGCGCGATTCGGATCATCAATGCGCCGTGGGGACTCGGGATCGGCGCGCGACACATCACGGTCTCGACTAGTGGACTTGCGCCCCAGATTCGAAAGCTTGCCGATGAACCATTACAAATCCGGCTCGCCGTTTCCTTGCATGGCGCGACCGACGCGGTGCGCAACCAGATCATGCCGATCAACCGCCGTTACAATGTCGAGACGTTGCTGGCGGCCTGCGACTATTACGCCTCGCGAAAAAAGCAACGCCTGACCTTTGAATACATTTTGATCGCGGGCGTGAATGATTTCGATGAGCAAGCGCGCGCGCTGGCTCGCCACGCCAAACGGCTTTCCGCAAAAGTGAATCTGATCCCCTACAATATCGTGCATGGTTTGGTCTGGTCGCGCCCGGCGCAAGATCGACAGGAAAAGTTTTTGTCGATCTTACGCGAACGTGGAGTCGCGGCGACATTGCGACGCGAGAAAGGCCACGACATCGACGCCGCCTGTGGTCAATTGCGATTGCAAACGAAACGCGAGCTGGAAACCGCAAGTTCGTAAATCGCGGAAAATTTTTGCGCATAAGACCAAGCTGGCGTTTAGTCCGATTATGTCCGGCGAGGGCGAACGAGAAGGAATCTGGGACGAATACGATTGGGAGCGTTTCCTCAAGCAGCAGGATCAGCGAACAGAAAAGTACATGGAGCTGCTCGAGAGGTACATTGACGATCCGCAACGCGACGAAATCATCGCCCGGGAAATGGGTTGGACGCAGATTCTGGGCGACGGCGATTGGAGCGCGGAGGTCGATGCACTGTTGGACGAAGATTGGCGTTTACAAAATGACGAGACTTCAAGCGGCGCCGAACAAAAGCCGAGTGAGAGCTTTGAAGACAACATTCTCTATCGGGCAGCCTTCGCCCTGACGGTTTGGATCGACAAGCTGTTCGACCAAAACGCCTCGCTCCAAAACGAACCGGCGGCGATCAAGCTGGCTACCCATGCGGCACTGGCGAGCGCGAAACTGGCGGCAGCCCTGAGCGATGATGATGTGGACGAACTTGGGATGACCATCGCCTATCTAAAACGCGCCCTGAAAGCGATCACGGTTTCGTTGGATTCGGCGGCCAAATTGGTCTCCGAGAAGCTAATCGCGGCCCGGCAGTATTCCGTTCTCCAGCAACGACTTTTCCAGGTGCGGGACGGGATTATTACGTTGATGGGGGAATATCGCGGCGAATGGCGTCGCCGCTACGGCTCCGAAGGTTTTCGGGGTTGAATGAAATAGCCGCTAGTTCCGTCAAATTATGCGAACGGAAGCGACTCCGGCTCAAGCCGATGTGTCGGAACTCGACCTGGTGAGACAATGTCAAGCCGGCGACACCGAGGCATTTGACCAGCTGGTAACCCGCTACCGGACAAGGGTATTCGCTATGATTTATAACATGGTCCATAACGAACAGGACGCCTGGGACCTGGCGCAGGAGAGCTTTGTCAAAGCCTGGAAATCGATCGGGCGTTTTCGCGGAAAGTCGTCGTTTTACACCTGGATTTACCGGATCGTGATGAACGTGACTATCGACTGGCTGCGTAAGCGACAAGTCAAAGCCGGCGGGGCTGAGTTCGATGATGCTATTCAGTTGAAAGAGATCGATCCCGCGTCTAAGACCGTGCCAAAGGCCGATCCGCTCCCGCACCAGCACCTGGAGCGGCAGGAAATCCGGGCCCGGATCGACCATGCCATCTCCCAACTCTCTCCCGAACACCGGGCAGTAATTTTAATGAAAGAAATCGAAGAAATGCAGTATCACGAAATCGCCGAAAGCCTGGGTTGCTCCATCGGTACGGTGATGTCGCGCCTGTTTTATGCCCGGAAGAAATTGCAGAATTCCCTGAGGGACGTTTATGAAAACGTTTGAAGAAAAATGGACTGCCTGGCTCGATGGACAATTGAGCGACAAAGAATTAGCTGAATTCGAGGCTTCGCTGCCGGATTTGGAAGCGGCCGAAGCCGAAAAACGCGATGCGCTCAGGCTGGGCGCGTTCTTGAAGGAACAACTAGCAGCTCAGGCAATGAGCAACGAGGAATTCTTTAGTCATCAACTGCACCAACGCATCGCGCACGAAAGGGAAGATCGTTCCCGTGACCGCGGAACGTCGACGTGGTGGACGATTCCCCGATTGGTTTGGTCGGGGGCGGCCGCGCTGGCGCTCTTTGTCATCACCACCGTAGTGCTCATGAGCCAGCATCAGCCCGGCGAGCAATCGGAATATCTCACCCAAATTTTGAATTCGCGCGTTGATCCGGCGGCCAATCCAAACGCGACCATCTACATTTTCGAGAGCAAGAACGACAACAAAGTAACGGTGCTGTGGACCGAAGGATTGCAATCGCTCCCGGCCGACTACGCAGCAAAATAATTCGACAATGCAGCTGAGGCCTTTGCTTCTCGCCATGTTTTTCACCTTGGCGATAAGCGTGGCTTCGGCCGATGCGGAACACTTGGTTTGGAGCGGCCTCGTCATCGCCGAAAACGTTCCGCAGCCAGCGCCGATTCCGCCGGAACTGACCACCCTTGAGCAAACGCTCAAAGATCTTTTTGGTTACAATCAGTTCGAAGTGATTGGCCAATCAAACAAAACGCTCAAGACAGGCGAGGAAGATTGGCTCGCCAACAGCAAGTATTTTGGACTGCACGTCGATGCTCGGGGCGAGAACGACGCCGGTTACACGTTAAACCTCAAGCTCTACAAAGAAAATGATGTCCTGCTCGAGACCGATGCGAACCTGAGCAAGAGCAGCCCACTCGTCATTAAAGGCCCACAGGTTGGCAGTGGACAGTTGCTGCTAGTATTGGTGGTCAAGGATGACGAGCAAGCCCATCGGCGCCGTCATGCCGAGCCGGCGAACCCAATCACCGCCGGGTGGTATCGTTTACGCCGAATCATTCACAACGCTCTGCCGTAGTCGCTCGTTCAACGCGTTGATATGTCTCGCGATTGAACGTTTGCGTTAATTCGGCTAAGGGCAGAAATGCGGATTCGCGTCGGTCTCGTTATTTTGTTTGCGCTCCCCTTAACCATGAACGGAGAAAAACCTTACACCTTCGCAAACACTCCCGGTAAATTGCCGAAGCAAGTCGTCCCGCTCGAATACTCCATCCGAATCGTTCCTGACGTTAGCAAGTTTACTTTTTCCGGGAGCGAAACCGTGAAACTGAAGGCGAGCGCGCCGGTGCATGAGCTGGTGCTCAATTCGCTCGAACTCGAAATCGCAAAGGCTTCGATCGATGGAACTCAATTGTCACCAGCCGCGATCAAGCTCGATCCAAACAACGAGCTGCTGACCATCGCCCTGCCTAACGAGCTGGCGATTGGCGAGCACTCCCTCGCGCTCGAGTTCAGCGGAACGATCACTCCAAAAGGCCGCGGCTTTTATTACATGCCCTATCAGGAACAAGGCACAGGTGCGAAAAAAATAGCGCTCGGCACGCAATTCGAACCGAGCGATGCGCGGCGATTTTTTCCGTGTTGGGACGAGCCGAGTTTTCGGGCGCGCTTCCAACTGACGGCGGTTGTGCCGGAGAATTGGCTGGCCGTTTCAAACATGCCGGTCGAATCAGAACGCAAGATCGATCCGCCTTCGCCAAATGCCGGTCCGGCTCGGTCCTCCGGCGCGACAGGCATCGACAAAGAAGTGCGTTTTCAACCAACGCCGTCGATGTCGAGTTACTTGAATGTGTTCGTCGCGGGTGAGCTCGATGCAATCGAAACGAAAGCGGCCGGCACACAGATTCGCGTGATTGCCACCAAAGGAAAAGCCGAATGGGGCCGATACGCGCTCGAAAGCACGGCGCAGATCCTTGAGTACTACAACGATTACTTTGGCGTTCGTTATCCGCTTCCAAAGTTGGATCAGATCGCCATTCCGGGCGGTTTCGGCGGCGCGATGGAAAATTGGGGCGGCATCACTTACTACGAATCGGCGCTTCTTTTCGATCCGAAGAAATCGTCCGCGTCGACGCGCCAGCGCATTTATGAGGTCGTCGCGCATGAAACTGCGCACCAATGGTTCGGCGATCTCGTCACTATGGCTTGGTGGGACAATCTTTGGTTGAACGAAGGTTTCGCCTCCTGGATGGGGAGCAAATGCACCGCGCATTTCAATCCGGACTGGGAAGTTTGGCTCGCCAGGAATATTCAGCGCGATCCAGCTCGCCGCACCGGAATCGCCAAGGAAGTCGCGATGGAAGGCGACGCAAGATCGACAACCCATGCCATCCAGCAGCCGGTTGCGAATGAATCCGACGCCAACAGCGCCTTTGACGACATCACTTATCGAAAAGGCCAAAGTTTTCTGCGAATGCTGGAAAGTTTTCTGAGCGAAGACGTTTTCCGTGACGGCGTCCGCCGCTACATAGCTGCGCATCAGTATTCGAACTCGACCACGGCAGATTTGTGGAACGCGCTTTGCGACGCTTCGGGAAAGCCGGTCGGCGAAATTGCCGCAGCGTGGACGGAACAATCGGGATTTCCGGTTGTAATGATGAAACGCGACGGCGAAAAAGCTTCGCTGAGCCAGGAACGGTTCACCATTAATTTCCCGAACGCGCCGGCGCTGGAATGGAAGATTCCCCTCACCTACTTCGTCGTCGGTGAAAACAAAATCGAGAGCCGCTTGATGACCGGCAAAATCGACAATTTGCCAAGCGTCCCGACCGATCGGGTGATCAAATTGAACGCGAGCGGCGCCGGGAATTATCGCGTCCAGTATGACGATTCGTCTTGGAAAGCGCTGCTCGGTGCACTGGCCAAGTTGAATCTGGAAGATCGCGTGAATTTGCTGAGCGAATCGTGGGCGCTGGTCCAGGCCAATCGCGCTGACGTTTCTCTTTATTTAGAGCTGATCGGGAAACTGCCCCACGGGCATGAACTGGCCGAGCGCGATCAGATTGTTAACGCGTTCGATTACATCAATCGCCTCCTGATCGGTGATCCGGGCCGTAAAAAATTTCAGGCTTACGCGCGCTCGATCTTGCGACCAACGTTTGACGAGCTCGGCTGGGAACCGAAGAAGAACGAATCACCACGAGACTCACTCCTTCGTGCAAGCTTGATCGTCGCGCTTGGCGATTTGAACGACCAGGAAGTCATCGACGGCTGCAAACAACGTTTTGAAAAGTTCGTTGCCGATCCTGCTTCGCTCGCACCTGACCTTCGCGCGTCCATTTTTCTGGTGGTTGGACAAAATGCTGATGATCCGACTTGGAACAAGCTGCACGAACTCGGATTGAAGACCACCAGCATCGAAGAAAAGCAGAATTATTTCGACGCGTTGGCCGCGGCGCGCGATCCGAAGTTGGCCGGGAAAGCATTGCAAATCTCGCTGACCGACGAACTGCCAACCAGCCGCGCCCTTCACAACGTCGGCAAAGTTGCGCGCTATAGCGGGCATCCCGATCTCGCCTGGGAATTCGCCAAGGCGAACATCAAAGCGCTGCTCGCCAAAACCGACGCTCTCGCCGCTAATACGTTCGCGCCAGGCTTGTTCGTTTTCTTTTCCGAAAAATCGCGCGCGGACGAATTGAAAACTTACGCCAAATCGAATTTGCCGGCCACCAGCGCGAAAGAAGTGGCCAAAGCGGTCGATGAAGTTGAGTTTCGCGCCGAATTCAAAAAACAGATCGTGCCGCAATTGACAGCCTGGATATCCAAACAGCAACGGAAGTGACGATCGGACTTACAGGTTCGATTGGGACTGATCTTGCTCAGGCGTGATCAAGAGCCGCATCGGAATCATCGATGATTCGTGAAATCCATGACGCCGGAAAAATTCCTGGGCCACATTCTCCGGCCGGTCTGTCAGTAAAGTGATGCGGAGAAAATTTTTCTGACGCGCGAACTCGATCGCGTGATTGAGCAGTTTCGAACCGTAGCCGTGCCCCTGGAATTGCTGATGGACCACGAGGTCCTCGAGCAAAATGACGAAACCGCCTTCTGCGGTGCTAATGGTAAAGAGGAGATTGATCATGCCGACAATCGCGCCGTCGCGGCGAAGCACGAATACGCGACCGCGACTCGGCTGTTCGAAAATCAAACGCAACCCGCGCAGTTGCCTTTCTTTATCTGGCCGAAAATCGCTCTCCTGTGCGAAGAGTCCTCCGAGCATTTCGGACAACTCATCCAAATCAGCCTCGGTAGCCGGCTCAATGACGACTTTCTCGCTCACCGTTTGCATTGCTTATTCCAGAAATTAAGCGGGCTGGCAACCCGCGAATGGAAGCTCGACCGGCTCCGTCCGACCAAATTGACAATCCCCTGCCCCATCCTAGTGTAGCCGCTCTCAATTCGCGCCTAATTTATTTTTCGGCCTTATGAAACGCACTTATCAGCCATCGAAACGAACCCGCAAGCAGCAGCACGGTTTTCGGGCGCGGATGCGAACCAAGGGTGGACGCGCCACCCTCGCTCGGCGGCGTCAGCGCGGTCGCAAACGTCTCTTGCCGAAACGTGTCGAGCGCCATTTCGCGCGCCATACCCAGGCCTGATTTCCGACAATCTCGGTTCCGGTTCGCAAGGTCGACATCGGCCAAGATCGACATTCTATTGTTGAGTGGCGCAACAGAGCACCAGGATCGAGGACTACGCCTTTATCAGCGATACTCAGACCAGTGCGTTGGTTAGCCGTGATGGATGCGTGGATTGGCTTTGTTTCCCGCGGTTCGATTCCGGCGCCTGCTTCGCGTCGTTGTTAGGCACGCGTGACAATGGCCATTGGCGTTTCTGGCCGAAGGAAAAGATCGACCGGACCAGTCGTCGATATCGCGGGGATGCCTTGATTCTTGAAACGGAGATCGAAACCAAAGAAGGCGCCGTCCGGTTAATCGATTTCATGCCGCCGCGCGGCGAAAATCCCGACCTCATCCGCATCGTGGAAGGAATTCGCGGTCAAGTAGTGATGCAAATGGAGCTCATCATTCGGTTCGATTACGGCCGCACGATCCCGTGGGTGCGAACCGGGAACGGCGGATTGGAAGTGATCGCAGGTCCGAACGGACTTATTCTGCGCACACCGGTCAAAACGCGGGGTGAGGATCTGACGACAGTTGCCGAATTCACAGTCAAGAAAGGTGACCGTGTGCCATTTGTCCTGACCTGGTTCGCATCGCATTCCCGGCCTCCTAAAAAAGTTACCCCTGACCATGCCCTGCGCGACACGGAAAGATATTGGAAAAAATGGGCGAAACGCTGCCACCGCAAAACCCCATGGGATGACGCGGTGGTTCGCTCGCTTGTCGTCCTGAAAGGCCTGACGTATGGACCCACCGGTGGGATTGTAGCCGCGGCCACGACTTCTTTACCCGAGGAGATCGGCGGAGTGCGCAATTGGGATTATCGCTACTGCTGGTTGCGCGATGCGACTCTCACCCTGATCGCTTTGGTCAACGCCGGTTATCAAAGCGAAGCCAAGAGCTGGCGCGAATGGCTCTTGCGCGCAATCGCAGGCAGCGCCGATCAAATGCAAATCATGTACGGTGTCCGCGGCGAACGCCGTCTGGAAGAGCTCGAAATCCCCTGGTTGTCCGGTTACGAAAATTCAAAACCAGTGCGCATCGGCAATGCCGCTTCCAGTCAGTTTCAGCTCGATGTTTATGGCGAAGTCCTGGGGACGATGTATCGAGCGCACCAGGCCGGAATCGAAAATCGCGAGACCGATTGGCGTCTGCAAGCCGCCTTGATGAATTTTCTCGAATCAAATTGGAACAAGCCAGACGAAGGCATCTGGGAAGTGCGCGGCGGTCCGAAACATTTCACCCACTCCAAAATGATGGCGTGGGTGGCTTTCGATCGCGCGGTTAAATTGGTTGAGGAATGTGGATGCCGGGGCGCGGAACGTGTCGATCGATGGCGGAAAATTCGCGATCAAATCCATAAAGAAGTTTGCACGCGCGGATTCAGTCCGAACAAGAAAGCTTTTACGCAGTACTACGGATCGGATGCACTCGACGCGAGTTTGCTCATGATGCCGCTCGCCGGGTTCCTTCCATTTACCGACAAGCGAATACGCGGGACAATCGAGGCGATCGAACGCGAGCTCATGCGCGATGGATTTGTGCTTCGGTATCGACCCGAAGAAGAAGGCGTGGACGGTTTGCCAGGGAGGGAAGGTGTATTTCTGCCTTGCTCATTTTGGCTGGCCTCATGTTTGCATCGCGTCGGCCGCAAAAAACCGGCCCGTCAGCTCTTTGAGCGTTTGCTTTCTGTCCGAAACGATCTCGGATTACTTTCGGAAGAATACGACCCGAGATCAAAGCGGCAGCTCGGGAATTTTCCTCAGGCATTTTCGCATGTATCGCTTATAACCGCGGCTCTCGTCTTGAGCGATCAGCATCCGTCAATAGGCCGGTGACCTCGGCTGCGTCCAAAAAACCTGCCACCGCGGACGCCCACTGTCATTAGCTAAGTCCAACTACCAAAGTCGTTTTCGCTTCGCCGAGTTAAGTCGACTTACGGTCTAAAATCACCCGCTCGATGTGTGAATAAATGTTGAAGGAGGGGGGGCGAAGAAAACTCACCAATGTTTGATTGTTCTCGCGCGCGAACCTTACCGCCAATGTGGACGGCGCCGATACCGAAGCGATAATCGCAATTCCGGCGGCCAGCGCTTTCTGCACGATTTCGAAGGAAGCCCGGCCGCTGACGAGCATCAGATCTCGATCCAGAGGCAGCGAGCCGTCAAGAAAAGCGCGACCAATCGTCTTATCGACCGCGTTGTGGCGACCAATGTCCTCGCGAACGATTTTAGGTCGTCCGTTTAAACCAAAAATGCCGGCGGCGTGAATTCCGCCGGTGCGCGCGAAATCGCTTTGACCTTGTCGTAACCGTTCTGGCAAGGAGAGGAGCGTCTCGATCTCAATCCTGACCTTACTCGACTTGATCTTCCGAAAATTTTGCCGGATCGCTTCGATACTATTTTTGCCGCAAATCCCGCAACTGGAGGAAATCGTCCCGAATCGTTGCGCCGAATTCAGTTTTAACTTCACACCGGCGGCAAGATCGATATCCACTTGGTTCTCGCGGCCGGTCGAAATCTTCTCGATCTCTTCGCGTTTGCGAATGATCGCTTCGGAAACTAGAAACCCCACGGCCAACTCCTCGTCATGACCTGGGGTTCGCATGGTCGTGGCCAAAACTTTTCCGCGAACACGGATCTCGAGCGGCTCCTCGGCTGTCAACTCGTCAGGCAAATACTCGAGCCCGCCATCGCGATTTCGCCGGATGATTTTCTCGGAAACGATCGCACGTTCTTTCATGTGGGACGACTGAATGTTATCATGATGCCGGTGGAAATCTGTCATCTTTACATTTCGCTCGACCACAATTTTTTCGGCCACCACGGCCGTGAACCGGATCAATATCCGGCGATTGAGGTCGCGATGATCGAATGTGCGGCCGGCCACGGCATCCGAGGCGATCGCTTCTTTGATTATCGCGACGATTACAAGGGTCAGATCACATTCTTTTCGCTCGAAGTTTTCGATGAGCTCCGTGGGGCGTTCGAGCTGAAGGATTGTTCCCCTTCGTTGGTTCGCCGCAATGTCATGACCCGTGCGGTCGATCTTAACGAATTGATTGATCGCGATTTTGAAGTGCAGGGCGTCAAATTTCACGGAACGGAAGAGTGCCGGCCTTGTTATTGGATGAACCAGGCGATCGCCGCTGGCGCGGAAGAATTTCTGAAAGGTCGCGGTGGCTTAAGAGCGCGAATCCTAAGCGACGGCCAGCTGCGCTCAACGGCACGGCTTCAATGAGCATCTGCGCGGCGCTGTTAGCAGGCGGAGAGTCGCGTCGAATGGGTAAAGACAAAGCGACCATGCTTTTTCGCGGCCAACCGCTTTGGAAAATTCAACTCAACTTGCTGCGCAAATTAAAGCCGGAGGAAATTTTTATTTCGGCCCGGAACGACCCTCGGTGGCGACCTGACGATGTTAAATTCGTGGCGGATGAAGCACCGTCGCGCGGACCGCTTAGTGGCATCGCGGCCACGTTAGATGAAATGCGCTCGACCCATCTTCTTGCCTTGGCGATCGACATGCCGTTCATGAACGAAACCTACTTGCGTTCGCTCTGCGGTTTCGCAGCTCGCGGTTGCGGCGTGGTTCCTAGAATCGATCGTCGCGCTGAGCCGTTGGCAGCGATTTATCCGCGCCAAGCACTGAGCGATCTTCAAGGCGCGCTTGCGAGCAGCGATTTTTCGCTGCAAACGTGGATCGAGCAACTCGTTGAATCTGGAAAATTACGAGTCATACCTGTCACTGAAGAAGCGCGACAATTATTTCGGAATTTGAACGAACTTCGCGACATGGAAGACGATGTTCTCCCAGCGACCCTCAATCAAACGTCCCAATCAAGTTAACCAGCCGGTGAATCATGGAGATAAAAGTTGCGCGTTGTGCATCGCACGCGCCTGAGTAATTTTCGATTCTTTTGCGAACGTGCTAATTCGCACCGTTAGCTCAATTGGCAGAGCAAGTGACTCTTAATCACTGGGTTGCAGGTTCAAGTCCTGCACGGTGCATTGAATGTAAATGGCTGAAATACGGTAAATTATACTGACTAAGGCCCGGTTCGCTAAGGCGCAGGTATTTGCCAGCTTGGCCACTTATTAAGGGCATCCCTACGTTTTTGGCTCCGCTTTTCAAAGTTGTTTTCGCGCGATGAATAGGGTTAAGGCCGCTGTCAGTGCAGCGAGGTTTCAAGGTAACATGGTCGCCAAGCATTATTACTATACATCGCTACGCGGCAGAAATGGTCTCGTCCTCTATGTCACAATTCACGCAGCGCCAGAGAACGGTAACGCACATTCCCAAGTCGCTCCCGACGCCCAAAAGTCATTGAGGCTGACGGGCGGGAGCTGCAATCACCGGAGACTCTGCCCAAAATCGACTGACGCGTTTCGACCAATACGCTGCCAGTTCCGAAGGAAAATTGAGATTGGCGAGATGGGACGCCAGCATCGACTCTTGCGTAAATGGCCATTCGGAGACTCTGAAAGAGACTCCGACGCAAACTGACTTAGCGAGCGCCGCGCGCCTACGGGAAAAATTCGTGTCCCTACTAACAATGCCCTCCCGTCGGTGGTAAGAGGCCCGCACCGAAGGGCCGTCTCGATCTATATCGACGTGAGAAAATTTTTGGTGAAAAAATTCACGGGCCGGGCAGGCTGACATCATGTTCTTGGCAGACCGATCCCGGATTTCCCATGTCAACTTCCAGGACGATTTCGCCGGCCGGCAATTCAAGATTCTGGATACGCAAGTTGCGGATCACTGAGCAGCCGGGCCGCCAACTGCGAGAGATTGCCCGCCGCCGTCAGTGTGCCGATGGGGATCGAAATACGGAGATCGGACTCGACGCGCGTGGTCAGCTCGACGGCCATGAGCGAATCAATGCCGAGCTCGTTGAGCGGTTTTTCCATGGACACTCTCGAAGCCGGAATGCCGAGGACCGCGCCGAGATGCTCGCGCATCCGCGTATCAAGCAGGCGGCGGCGCTCCACCGGCGTGGACTTGACCAGCACGTCATGGATGGAGCCGCTGCTGCCGAGTGTGGCCGACTCGCCGAGCCCTTCTTCCAGGATGCCCGCATAGCGGGGATGCGTGCTCACTGCTGATGAAAAACCGGCGAGCTGGCGCCAGTCCACCGGTGCGACAACGAGCTGCGGCGCGTGCTTCTGCAGAAGTTTTTCCAGCGCTTCGCAACCCTGGCTCATGGTGAGCGCGCCAAAACCCTGACGCGTGAGCCTTTCCGCCGTCTCAGCATGGCGCGCCAGTATGCCGCCGCCGGTGAGCGCTCCCCAGTTTATGGTGAGCGCGGGCAGGCCGAGGGCGTGCCGGTGATGAGCGAGCGAATCGAGAAACGCATTGG
>Ga0209156_10001541_pt1 | contig 18690 bp, 15 predicted proteins | sample GraSoiAngelo_124_FD_185881 | JGI IMG/M metagenome (GOLD analysis project Ga0209156, IMG submission 185881) | Grasslands soil microbial communities from the Angelo Coastal Reserve, California, USA - 14_0927_05_20cm (SPAdes) (version 2) | ecosystem: Environmental > Terrestrial > Soil > Grasslands...
GAGCGACGACGAGGTCGCGGTCTTTTATGCCGAGCACGCCGAGCTCTTCCGGGGGCCCGGCCGCGTGCGGGTCGAGCAGATCTTCTTCGGAGCGGCGCGCGCCGACGAGGCCGTGCGCGCGCGCCATCGCCTCGACGCAGGGGAGAGCTTCGCGGCGGTGCGTGCGGGCGGCGACCCCGAGCCCGTGCCGGTTCCCGAGGCCGCGCTGCCGCCCGCCCGGCTCGTGGACTACCTCGGGCCGACGGCGGCCCGCACGGCGCTCGAGCTGAGCCCGGGCCAGGTGGGCGGTCCGGTGCGATCGGGCTGGGGTCATCACCTCATGCACGTCGTGGCGCGCGAAGAGGCGGCCACGCCGCCACTCGCCGCGGTGCGCGAGGAGGTGCGCGCCGAGCTCCGCCGCCGCGACGGCGACCGGCGCCTGCGGCGGTACCTGGACGAGCTGCGCGCGGCGGCCGAAGTGGTGGTTGCGGAGGAGGCCCGGTGAGGCGTCTGGTCGCGCTCGCGTTGCTCGCCCTGGCGGCCGGACGCTCGCTCGCGCACGAGCGGAGCGTCTCGTACTCGTTCTGGACGCTCACGGCCGACGGTGCGGCGGTCGAGGTGCGGCTCGCTCCGGGCGATGCGAGCCGTCTCGGCGAGGACCTCGACGCGGAGCTGCCGCGCCTGCTCTCGCTGGCGCCGTGCCTGCCGGAGCCGGCGTCGTTCCACGCCCCGCCGGCGGCGCCGGGCTGGATCGCGCGCGCGTGGCGCGTGCGCTGCCCTCGAGACAGCGGCGCGCTCCGTATCCACAGCGACCTCCTGCTCGACGTCGTGCCCTCGCACCTCCACTTCGCACGCGTGGGCACGTCCGGCGCCGTCGCCGAGCGGGTGCTGAGCGACGGCGAGCGCGACTGGCCGCTGCCGGCGAGCCCGGCGGCCGACGGCGCAGGACTCGGGGACTACGTCCGGCTCGGGATGGCGCACATCCTGACCGGCTACGACCATCTGGTCTTCCTCTTCGCCTTGCTCCTCGTCTGCGGCTCGCTCGGCGAGGCCGCGCGGGTGGTGACGGGCTTCACGGTGGGCCACAGCGCGACGCTCGCGCTCGCAGCGCTCGGCTGGGTGACGCCGGCCCGCGGCGCGGTCGAGGCGGTGATCGGCCTCTCGATCGCGCTCGTGGCCCTCGAGAACGTGTGGCTCGCGGGTGGCGACCACCGGCTGCCCGTGGTGGCGGTCGCGGGGTTGCTCGCGGCGGCGGCGCTCGCGGGCGTTGCCGGGCGCGTGCCGCCGCAGACGCTCGTCGGCCTGGCCCTCTTCGCCGCCTGTTACTTCGCGCTCCTTGCCCGGAGCGCGCGCCCCGCCGGGCTCCGCTGGCCGGTCGCCGCGCTCTTCGGGCTCGTGCACGGGCTCGGCTTCGCCGGCGTGCTCGCCGAGATGACGCTGCCGCGCGCGCGGCTGGTGCCGGCCCTGCTCGGGTTCAACGTGGGGGTGGAGCTCGGTCAGCTCGCCGCCGTCGCAGCGGCGTGGCCGGTGCTCGATCTGCTTGCCCGCCGCGGAGAGCCGTGGCGCGCGGCGGTCGTCGGCTACGGATCGGCGGGCGTGCTGGCGATGGGAGTGCTCTGGTTCGCCGGCCGCGCGTTCGGATGATGCGCTCGCCGCTTCGCGCTAGTCGCTCCGCCCGCGGAGCTGGATCAGCTCGATCTTGTAGCCGTCGGGGTCCTCGATGAAGGCGATCTCCGAGCCGCCGTGCTTCATGGGGCCGGGCTCGCGCACGACCTTCGCCCCTTTGGCGCGCAGCTCGTCGCAGGCGCGGTAGACGTCCTCGACGCCGAGCGCGATGTGCCCGAAGGCGGTCCCCAGCTCGTAGCGCTCCGTGTCCCAGTTGTGCGTCAGCTCGAGCACCGTGTGGTCGCGCTCGTCGCCGTAGCCGACGAAGGCGAGCGTGAAGCGGCCGCCCGGGTAGTCCGTGCGGCGGAGCAGCCGCATGCCGAGCACGTCGCAGTAGAAGCGGAGCGAGCGCTCGAGGTTCCCGACCCTGAGCATGGTGTGGAGCATGCGCATGGCCGGAGAGTAGCGCTTGCCGCTCCGGCGCGAAAGACGCAATGATCGCCGGCCCCATGCGCGCGGCCGGCGAGCGGACCCTCTCCGAGCACGCCTCGAAGGCGCTGCTCGCGGGCTACGGCGTGCCCGTCGCGCGCGAGGCGCTGGCGGCGGATGCCGCTGCCGCGGCGCTCGCCGCCGCCGAGATCGGCTTCCCCGTCGCGCTGAAGCTCTGCGGCGACGCGATCGCGCACAAGACGGAGCGGAACCTCGTGCGCCTGGGTCTCGCCGACGCCGGTGCGGTGCGCGCCGCAGCGGCCGAGCTGCTCGCGCTCGGACGGCCCGACGACGGCGACGTCGCGCTCCTCGTCGCCGAGATGGTGCGCGGCCGCCGCGAGCTGATCGCCGGCGTGGTGCGCGATCCACAGTTCGGCCCGTGCGTGATGCTGGGGGTCGGCGGCATCCTGGCCGAGGCGGTGGGCGACGTCGTGTTCGCCGCGGCGCCGCTCTCCGCGGCCGAGGCGCGGCGCATGGTCGGCGGGCTCGGTGCCGGCCGGCGCTTCCTCGAGGCCTTTCGCGGCGAGCCGGCGGTGGAGGCGGACGCGCTGGCGGCGATCCTGGTCGGGCTCGGCCGCCTCGCGGTCGAGCGCCCCGAGGTGCAGAGCGTCGACGTGAACCCGCTCATCGTGCGCGACGGCCGGCCGATCGCCGTCGATGCGCTGGTCGTCCTCGGCCCGCCCGTGCCCGAGCGAGCCGTGTGCTCCGCAGGCGACGTGCTCGTGCGCCTCCGCCCGCTCTTCCACCCGCGCGGCGTCATCGTCGCGGGTGCCTCGAGCCACCCGGGGAAGTTCGGTTTCGCCGCCTTCCACAACCTCGTGCGCTTCGGCTTCCGCGGTGACGTCTACCCCGTGAACCGCGAGGGCGGCGAGATCCTCGGGCGCCCCTGCCTCCAGAGCGTCGCCGAAGTACCGGAGAGGGCCGCGGAACTCGCCTTCGTGTGCACGCCGCCGCCGGCGAACGTCGCAATGCTGCAGGCCTGCGCGGGGCGCGGCGTGCGCGCGGCGTTCGTCGCGAGCGGCGGGTACGGCGAGGCGGGCGAGGAGGGGAGGGCGCTCGAGCGCGAGCTGGTCCGCACCGCGGACGAGCTCGGCATCGTGTTGGCCGGGCCGAACGGGCAGGGCGTCATCTCGACGCCCGAGTCGATGTGCGCGCAGATGGTGGCGCCGTACCCGCCGCCCGGGTGCATCTCGGTCGCGAGCCAGAGCGGCAACATCCTCTCCGCGCTCCTCAACTACGCGGTCTCGACCGGCGTCGGCGTGAGCAAGGCCGTGTCGACCGGCAACTCGGCGCAGACCGGGATCGCCGACTACCTCGCGTATTTCGCTGCCGATCCGGAGACGGCGGTCGCGCTCGCATACCTGGAGGGCGTGGCCAACGGGCGCGCCTTCATCGACGCCGTGCGCCGCCTGACGGCTGCGAAGCCGCTCGTGCTGCTCAAGGGCGGCGCCGCCGCGGAGGGCCAGCGCGCGGCCGCCAGCCACACCGGCTCGCTCGCGACCGACGACCGCGTCTTCGCCGGCCTCTGCCGGCAGCTCGGGGTGCTGCGCGCGCCGACGGTGGAGCACGCCTTCGAGTGGGCCGCGAGCTTCGCGACCCAGCCGCTCCCACGCGGCCGGCGCGTGATCGTGTTCACCACCGCGGGCGGCTGGGGCGTGCTCGCCGCCGACGCCTGCGTCGCCGCGGGCCTCGAGCTCGTCCGCCTGCCCGAGGACATCCGCGCCCGCGTCGACACGATGGTTCCGTCGCGCTGGAGCCGCCAGAACCCGATCGACCTGGCCGGCGGCGAGACGCGCGACACGATCCCCGACGCGCTCGACCTGGTGTGCGCGCACCCGGAAGTCGACGCCGTCCTCTTCCTCGGCCTCGGCATCCAGTCGAACCAGGCGCACCTCTTCCGCACCGGCCCGTTCTTCCCCGGCCACGGCCTCGACCGGATCGCCGACTTCCACGAGCGCCAGGACCGCCGCTACGCCGAGGCCGCGCGCGAGGCCTCCGAGCGGCACCGGAAGCCCGTGCTGGTCGCGACCGAGCTCGTCTACGCCGACCGCGCCTACGGTAACGCCGGCCCGCTCGCCGTACGCGAGGGTGGCCGCGTCTGCTACCCGAGCGCGCACCGCGCCGTGGCGGCGCTGCGGGCGATGGTGGAGTACGCGGAGTTCCGGGCGGGGGCGCCGTGAAGCGGCCGGACGTGGGCCTCTGCGCCGAGTGCCGCCACGCGCGCGTGCAGCGCAACGCGCGCGGGAGCGAGTTCTGGCGCTGCCTCAAGGCGGAGACGGATCCGGGCTTCGAGCGGTATCCGCGGCTGCCGGTGAGCGAGTGCGCTGGATATGAGCGGGCAGCGTCCCCGTCGCCTTCGCGAAGGGATACAGCAGGCGAATAGGTCCGGTGCCGCTATTGCCGGCGGTTGCGAATCTGGCCATCGTCTGGCTATTAGTGCGGTACGACATTGTCCTCGCGCCGGAAGCCGTGTCGGACCTACACCACTTGAAGGCTCATCTGCGTGCTGCGGTACGGGATGCGAAATGAAGAAGGTCGCTCTTTCGGAAGTCAAGGACGACCTCTCCCGGTATCTCCGCCTGGCCGAGAAGGAGGAGATCGTCATCACGCGACACGGCAAGGCGGCCGGCGTGCTGATCGGGTTCGTCTCGGAGGACGACTGGTTCGAGTACCGCCTCGAACGAGATCCACGTTTTGCGAAGCGCATCGCATCGGCGAGGGCGAGTCTCAGGGCGGGGCGCGGAGTCCGGATCGAGGAAGTGGAAGCCGCATCGCCGCCGCGCCGGAGGCCGCGCCGCGCTTCGGGACGGCGGGTGGTCGAGTGAGCCCGGCGCCGCCAGGGCTCGCCTTCGTTTGCGCAGGGCAGCCGTTTGGCAGTAGAATGACGGCCATATGGCAGCCAAGCCCGCCCCGACCACTGCCCGGCTGGTCTCGACGCTGGGGGGCCGACGGGCCCTGAGATCGCACGTCGGCTCGACCGACGAGCTCCGCGAGCGGTTGCGGCGAGGGCTCCCGTTTGCCGCGGTGACCGCGCTCGGCGCGGCCTACCGGATCGATGTGAAGCGCTTGGCGGCGATCCTCTCCATTCCCGAACGCACCTTCGCGCGTCGGCGGCACGAGCGGCGCCTGCGGGCCGACGAGTCGGACCGGCTCGTCCGCGTAGCGCGCATCGCCGCCCTCGCGGAAGGGACTCTGGGTGGCAAGGAGCGGGCCATCCACTGGCTGCACCGTCCCAACCGCGCGCTCGGCCTTGCCGCCCCGCTCTCGCTGCTCGACACCGAGATCGGTGCCCGTCAGGTCGAGGACGTGCTCGGCCGCATCGCCCACGGCGTCTATAGTTGATGCGCGTCTGGCGCCTCTGCCGTCGGGCGCACGGCGCCTTCGACGGGGAGGGTGCGCGGCGCTTCGGCGGCCGGTGGAGCCTGCGCGGCACGCCGGTGGTCTACACCTCGGCGAGCGCCGCGCTCGCCACGCTCGAGTACTTCGTGCACCTCGACGTCGAGGACGCCCCGCCCGACCTCGTCCTGATCGCCGCCGACGTTCCCGGCTCGCTCGCCATCGAGGAGATCCGCGTCGGCCGTCTTCCCAGAGAGTGGCGCCGAACCCCCGCGCCCGAGGCGCTCGCCCGACTGGGGACGCAATGGGTGCGGCGCGGGCGCACGGCCGTGCTCGCGGTGCCGTCGGCCGTGGTTCCCGTCGAGCGCAACTATCTCCTCAATCCGATGCACCCGGACTTCCGCGCCATCGTGGTACGGCGCGCCGAACGGTGCATGCTCGACCCGCGGATGTGGAAGTGACCGGGGGTCCCGTCACCCGAGCGCCGTCGGGCTCACCTTCGTCGCCACCGCCGGCACCGGCTCGGCCATCGCCTCTTCTGCCGCCACCCGCCGCGCCGCCCGCCCGAGGAGCACGAACCCCGGCGCGACCAGCAGGAAGACCGCCGCCGACACGCCCATCGCCGCCTGCAGCCCGAACCGCCGCGCCACGAGCCCGATCGTCACCAGCCCGAGCGCGCCGCCGAGCATGATGCATGCCGAGCGCACCGAGATGACCGTCGCGCGCTCCGCGGACGCGACGTGTTCGTTGGTCCAGGCCGCGTAGACCGGGTCCATCATGCCGAAGGCCGCCTCCTGCGCGAGGAGCCCAGCGAGCGCGGGCGCCAGACGCCCCGCGCCCGCCAGCAGGGCCACCGCCGCCGCGCGCGCGAGGATCGCGCCGAAGAGCACGGACTCGCGCGCGGCGCGGCGGAGCACGCGCGGCACGAGCGCGCTCCCCGTGAGTGAGGCGAGGGCGAGCAGCGCCACCACCCACCCCATCAGGCGGAGCTGCCCGCCCGCCAGCGCCTGGAGGCGCGGCTGCCAGTACATGTGGATCGGGAAGGCGCCGAAGGCGGCCCCGAGTGAGAGGAGACAGAGGAGGAGCAGCACCGGCGAGCGGTGCACGATCGCGAGGCCGTCCTGCACCGTGCCCGCGACGGAGCGACGCGAGCGTCCGGCCCGCGCCGCGCGGCGGGTCTCGTGCATGAGCGCGGCGCCGGCGGCGCCGGTCACCGCGAACATGGCGGCCGCGGCGATCCACGGGTAGCGGAGGTCGCGCTCGGCCAGGTAGCCGCAGCCGACCGCGCCCACCATGAGGAACGTCCGGCCGATGACGGCGGCGCGCGAGAACAGACCCTCCATGCGGTGCCCGTCGCCCTCGGCCTGCACGCCATCGACGGCCCACGCCTCGAGAGCGCCGCTCACCAGCGTCGTCCCGACCGCATCGATGAACTCCGCGACCGCGCAGTCGGCGAAGCTCCGCGTGCGCGAGTAGAGGAGGAAGGCCGCGGTCCGCGTGGCGCAGCCGAGCACGAAGCAGAACCGGCGCCCGGCCGTGTCGGCCAGCGCGCCGGTCGGCACCTCGAACACGAAGACCGTGATCAGATAGATGGCCAGGATCAGGTTGATCTGGAGCAGGTCCAGCCCGCGGCTCAGCAGGAACAGCGGGTAGACGGGCGCCAGGAAGAACTGCGCCAGGCTGTAGCCGCCGAAGAGCAGGTAGAAGATGCGCTCGGTGCGGGTCATCGGGGAATCGCCCTTCATACCCGCCCGGCGCGCGTGATCTCAAACGCCGGGCCTCCACGGTCGTTGACAGAGCGCGCGCGGGCGACCTACACACGACGCGATGGACCTCCAGCTCTCCGCCGCGCACCTCCGCTTCCGCAACGCGCTCCGCGCCTGGCTCGCGGCCAATCTGCCTCGCCCCTGGCGGGAGGAGCTGCGCGAACCGGGCGCCACCGAGACCAGCCTGATCGAGCTGCGCCGCGCCTGGCAGCGGAAGCTCTACCAGGCCGGCTACCTGGGCATGGACTGGCCCCACGAGTGGGGCGGCCGTGGCGGCACGGAGTTCGAGAAGTCGATCATGGAGGCCGAGCTGGCGCGCGCCGACGCGCCACCCATCCTCAACATCCTCGGCATCGGGCTCCTCGGTCCCGCACTCATCCACCACGGCAGCGAGGCGCAGCGCCGCCGCTTCATCCCGCCCATGCTCGCGGGCGACGAGATCTGGTGCCAGGGCTTCAGCGAGCCGGGCGCGGGCAGCGACCTCGCCGCGCTCAAGACCGCGGCGCGCCTCGACGGCGACCACTTCGTGCTGAACGGGCAGAAGGTGTGGACCACCTTCGGCCCGTGGGCCGACTGGATCTTCGTCCTCGCGCGCACCGACGCGAAGGACCGCTACGGCGGCATCTGCTTCATCCTCGCGAAGCTCGACACGCCGGGCGTGACCGTGCGCCCGCTCCGCCAGATCACCGGCGAGAGCGAGTTCGGCGAGGTCTTCTTCGAGGACGCGCGCGTGCCGCGCGAGCACCTGGTGGGGCAGGTCGGCGAGGGCTGGCGCATCGCCATGACCGTCCTCGGCTACGAGCGCGGCGTCGGGTCGCTCGCCAACTCGGCGCGCTATGGACGCGATCTCGCGCAGCTCGCGGCGGCCTGCCGGGAGCTCGGCCGCACCGGCACCGCCGTGCGCGAGAAGCTCGGGCGGCTCGTGGTCGAGAACGAGGTCATGCGCGCCAACGGCATCCGCGCGCTCGCCAACCTGGCCGACGGGCGCGCGCCGGGCCCCGAATCGTCGCTCGAGAAGCTCTACTGGAGCGAGTTCGACAAGCGCTTCCGCGAGACCGCGCTCGACCTCCTCGGCCCCGGCGGCCAGCTCCTGCGCACGAGCCCCGCGGCGCGCGCCGACGTCGACTGGGCGCGCGAGTTCCTCTGGTCGCGCGCGGGCACGATCTACTCGGGCTCGTCCGAGGTGCAGCGGAACATCATCGCCAAGCGCGTCTTGAACCTCCCGCAGGACGCCCGGTGAAGTTCGAGCTCTCCGACGACCAGGCCCTGCTCCGCAGCTCCACGCGCGACTTCCTCGCCCGCGCGTGCCCGTTCGAGGCGAGCCGCAAGACGATGGAGCACGACCCGCGCGGCTACGACCCGGCGCTCTGGCGGGGCCTCGCCGAGATGGGCTACCTCGGGCTCACCGTGCCGGCTCGGGCGGGAGGCCAGGGGCTCGGCACCATCGAGCTCGCAATCGTGCTCGAGGAGATGGGCCGCGCCTGCCTGCCCGGCCCGTACCTCGACGTCGTGCTCGCCGCCACGCTGCTCGCCGCGGCGGGCGGGCAGGACGCGCTCCTGGCCGACCTGAGCGCCGGCAGGACCATCGTCACGCTGGCGCGCGAGGAGGCGCTGTTCGCCGGCGGCCCGGGCACGCCGGCCCGCTTCGAGGCCGGGCGCGTGCGCGGTACCAAGTACTTCGTCCCCTTCGCCGCCGAGGCCGATGCGCTTCTGATCGCGACGCGGGACGGCGTCTGCCTGGTGCAGAAGCCGTTCGCGGTGAAGGCGCTCGCGACGCTCGACCCGGCCCAGCGTTTCGGCGAGGTGCGGCTCGATCACGCGGCGACGCTCGTCGGGCCCCCCGGCCTGCTCGCACGCATCGACCTGGTCGCGGCGGTCGGGGCGGGCGCGATGCTCCTCGGCATCATGGGGCGGCTCCTCGAGATGACCATCGCGTACGTGCAGACCCGGCAGGCCTTCCGCCGCCCGATCGGCGCCTTCCAGGCGCTCCAGCACCGCCTGGCCGACATGCTGCTCAGGACCGAGTCGACGCGCTCGGCGGTCTATCGCGCGGCGTGGTGCCTCGACACGAACGATGCGGACGCGGGGCTCGCCTGCGCCGCGGCGAAGGCGTACGCCGGCGACGCGTCGCGGCTCGTGTGCGGCGAGGCGATCCAGATGCACGGCGGGATCGGCTTCACCTGGGAGCTCGACCTGCACTTCTACTTCAAGCGCGCGAAGACGCTCGAGCAGCACTACGGCTCGACGGAGAGCCAGCTCGAGCGGGCGCTCGTGGCGACGGGGTACTGAGATGTGTCCTCATCCGTCGTGTACAACCCACCGCGACATTGAAGGGGTTATAGGAACGCGCTCGTGATGCTGGTCGTGGTGGTGGGCGCCTCCGTGGTGATGGTCGAGGTGGTCGTGGTCGGCGCCTGAGTCGTCGTGGTGCTCGTCGTGGTGGTGGGCGCCTCCGTGGTGGTGGTCGAGGTGGTCGTGATCGGCGCCTGAGTCGTCGTCGTGCTCGTCGAGGTCGTGGCGGGGCTGGTCGTGGTCGTGGGCGCGGCGGGGGTCCCCGGCGACCCGGCCGCCGGCCCGCCGGGAACCGTCGGCCCTTGGGGGAGATCGACCTTCTTCAAGCTGCGGAAGGTGGCCAGCACCATGTACCAGTTGGTGGCCGAGCCCAAGGCCAGGCTCCCCTCCTGCGGGCCGCCGGCACTGCACAGGATGTCCTCCAGGTCGGAGGAGGCGCTGCCGTTCTGGACGTCGATGAGGTACGGCACCATCTGGCTGCTTCCGGCCATCGCGGAGCCCGGCTGGCCGCCGGTGATGACGGCCGCCACGACCAGCTCGCCGGCGGGGACCGGGGCGGTCGGACCCACGGTGGCGTAGGTTCCCACGCCTTGCGATACCACCACTTGGTCGAGCGCGCCCACCGGGGCCACGTGTCTGTAGTCCGCAACCGCCCCCTGCAGATATGCGGGAGCGGACGCCGACACCGTGATCGTGAGGCCAAATGGCGCGGCGGCGGAATGCTCCCGGTAGAACAGTGCGATGTCGCCCGTTCCGCTGAACGTCGTCGAGTCCGAGCGCGCCCACGGGCCATTGATCGGGAGCGAGACCGACTGCGTCCAGGGGCCATTGATGTTGTCCGAGACCTGCACCTGGCCCGGCGCGTTGTACTGGCCGAACCACCCGACCAGCAGGTCGCCGACCAGAACCGGTTCACTCAGGGTGTACGTGTACGACGCGAGGCGGTCGGCGGGCGAGGCGGCCGTTCCCTGGACGAATTCGGGCGAAGCGGGCGGTGTGCTCACCGTGAGGGATGCCGAGCGTGCTGAACGATCGTTCGCGAGGTCGAAGCCGTCGACCGAATATCCATAGGTGGTCGCTCGCGTGACATTCTGGTCGAGGAAGGTCGTGGTGTTGGGCCCGGTCGTCCCGATGGCGGAACCGTCTCGGTAGACGGTGTAGCCGGCGACGCTGCCGGTGGACGGCGACCACGCGAGGGCGACCCGTGTGGATGCCACGCTGGTGGCGTTGAGACCGGTGGGGGTGGAGGGAGGCACGGGCGGCGTGGCGGGATAGGCATGGAAGACGGCGCACCCCGCGAACCAGTCGGTGGCGGCGCCAAGCGTGGCCGTCCCTTGCTGGGCGCCCGCGGCGCTCGACGTGATGTCCTCTTCGAACGCGGAGCCGTTCGGCGTCTGCGCCCTGGCCGTGTACGGCACGCTGAGGCTGCTTCCGGGCGTCACCGAGCCGGGAGAGCCGCCGGTCACCAAGGCCGCGAACACGAGCTCCCCCGCATCCACCGCCGCGGACGCACCGGTGTCAACGACCGTCCCCTGACCGCGCGCAGTGACGATCTGGTCCAGCGAGCCGGCGAGGGCGACGCCCGAATAGTCGGCGACGGTTCCCTGCAGGTACGCGGCGGAGGAGGCGGATACGGTGATCGTCATCCCGCTGGGCGCCCCCTGGCTGTTCTCCCGATAGTAGAGAGCGATGTCCCCCGTGTCGTCCAGGAAGTGCAGCGACCCGGGCGCCCGCGTCCAGGCGCCGTTCACGTTGTCCGATACCTCAACCTGCCCGGGGACGTTGTACTGCGAGAACCACCCGACCAGCAGATCCCCGCCGGCGACCGGGCTGGTGAGCGTGACGGTGGTCGTCAGGACGCGAGACCCGCTCGAGAATGCCGTCCCCTGGACGAAGGTCGGAGTGGTCGCTTGACCGACGGCCGGGCGCGCAAGGAGAGCTGCGAGGGCAATCACGGCAAGGCGAGCACCGGACGGGGCCGAAGGCAAATGTTTCACGGCAATTCACCTCTTTACAAAAGCGAGAATGGCGAGAGCGGAAACTCGCCTCGGATTCGACTCGACGCCATGTGGAGCGCGAGGTTGCATTCCGGGTAGCTAGCAATCGCCGCGCCGGCACCCCCTCCCCTCTCTCCCGAGCCGCGCCTCACGCCTTCCGGAATGGTGGACGCCCGTCGAAACACGGCGTGGCGGCCGACCCCGCCTGGTAATTCGGTGCGACCGCGGGGGCGGCGGCGCGTGAGCCTACGCCCGCCCCCACGCGAGCTGGGCCTGCGCGGGGATGCGGTAGACGTCGCCGGCGCGGAACTTCGCGATCCCCTCCGTCACCTCGAGCTTCACCTGCGCGCGCTCCGCCGCCGAGAGCTCGGCGAGCAGCGACGCGAGCGGCCCCGCCGTGTCGCCCGTCACCGCCCAGAACTCGTCCGGGTCGTGCGCAAACCACGAGAGCACCACCCGCTCCTGGCCGACGGCCTGGTAGCCTGCGCCGACGAGCGCCTTGGCGAGCGCGCCGTCCTGGGAGAGGTGGAACGCCCCGGGCACCGCGGGGTCGGTCGGCGGCAGCGTGCGCACCTTCGCGAGCGCCGCCATCGGGATCGTGATCCAGGGGTTCGCCTCCGGTGGCGCCCAGGCCGAGAGTGCGATGCGGCCGCCCGGCACGAGCGCGCCGCGGAGCCGCGCGAGCGCCGCCGGCGGATCGGCGACGTAGATCAGGCTCCAGCGGCCGAGCACGGCGTCGAAGCTCTCTGCCGGCAGGTCCATCGTCATCACGTCCGCGGTGCGGAACTCGACGTGCGCCAGGCCGAGGGCTGCCGCGCGCTCGCGCGCGGTCGCGATCATACCCTCGGCGACGTCGATGCCGAGCACGCGGCCGTGCGGCCCCACCAGCACGGCGACCTGCAGCGTCGGATCGCCCATACCGCAGCCGACGTCGAGCACGCGCTGGCCGGGGCCCACCTCGGCCGCCGCCACCATGCGGAGCGACATCGGCCAGGTGAACGACTGGAGCATCGGCTCCCAGCGCCGCCAGCCCCTGGCCACCGCCTGCCACTCGTCGCGCACCATGTCCTTCGCCATCGTGTCAGCTCCCGGGCATGAGATCGGGGATCCCGGTGCCCGCCGTCAAGCCGCCGTCCACCACCAGCGTCGTCCCCGTGATGTAGGACGCGTCGTCGGAGGCGAGGAAGAGGATCGCGCGCGCCACCTCCTCGCGCCGCCCGAAGCGGCCGACGGGGACGGCCGCGCGCGCCCGCTCCTCGCGCTCGGGCGCCCCGCCGAGCGCGCGCGCGAGCGCGGGCGTGGCGATCAGCCCGGGGCAGACCGCGTTCACGCGGATGCCCGCCGGCGCCAGCTCGAGCGCCGCGCTGCGCGTCAAGTTGATCATGCCCGCCTTGGCGGCGTTGTAGGCGGCGAGGCCGCGGTCGCCGCCGAGCCCCGAGATCGAGGCGACGTTGACGACCGCGCCCCCGCCCTGCGCGCGCATGACCGGCGCCACGGCCTGGAGGCCCGTGAACGCGGCGGTGAGCGTCACCTCGAGCGTGCGCGTCCAGGCGTCGAGGGCGAAGCGCTCGATCGGGCCGACGCTGGTCGCGAAGGCGTTGGAGACGAGGACGTCGACGCGCCGGAAGGCGGCGACCGTCCGCTCGACCAACCCGCGCACCGCTCGGCCGTCGCCGACATCCACCGCCTCGAAGACCCCGGCCGTCGCGCCCGCCACCTCCCGGCCCCGCTCGCGGTCGACGTCGGCGACGACGATGCGGGCCCCCTCGGCTGCGAACGCTCGCGCCGTCGCGGCGCCGATCCCGGACGCGCCGCCGGTCACGATCACCACCCGGTCCGCGAAGCGACCCTCCATCGCTCCCGTCGCTTAGCACCGCCCGGGGCGCGCGGAAACCCTAGACGTCCAACTCGTCCACCTTCGGCGCGCGCTCCATGATGAGCTCGAAGCGCGGCGCGACCTCGCGGCCCATGAGCGTCTGGATGGTCTGCTCGGTCCGGGCGGCGTCGCGGATCGCGACCCGCAGCAGCGCGCGGCGCTCGGGGTCGAGCGTCGTCTCCTTGAGCGTCGAGGGGTTCATCTCGCCGAGGCCCTTGAAGCGCTGCACCTGCAGCGTGCCGCGGCTGCCGTTCCGTGCGGCCAGCAGGCGCTCCTTCTCCGCATCGTCGCGCGCCCAGAGGACCTCCTTGCCGGCGTCGATGCGGTAGAGCGGCGGCTGCGCGATGTAGACGTAGCCCTGGCGGATGAGCTCCGGGAGGTGGCGGTAGAAGAAGGTGAGCAGCAGCGTGCAGATGTGGTTCCCGTCCGAGTCGGCGTCCATGAGGAGACAGATCTTGTGGTAGCGGAGCTTGGCCGGGTCGAAGTCCTTCCCGGTGCCGCAGCCGAGCGCGGAGACGATGTCGGAGAGCTCCTTGTTGGTGAGCACCTTGGCGGTCGAGGCCTGCTCGGTGTTGAGCACCTTGCCGCGCAGCGGGAGGATCGCCTGGAAGGCGCGGTCGCGCCCCTGCTTGGCCGAGCCGCCGGCCGAGTCGCCCTCGACGATGAAGAGCTCGCACTCCGAGGGATCGGTCGAGCTGCAGTCGGCGAGCTTGCCGGGAAGGTTCAGGCGATGCGAGACGGCGCCCTTGCGCTGCACCTCGGCGGCCGCGGCGCGTGACGCGCTCCGCGCCCGCGCCGCCAGCACGACCCGGCTCGCGATCACGTCGCCGGTCGTGCGGTTCGCGTTGAGCGCGTTCTCGAGCGCAGAGCGCACGATCCCGTCGATCAGCGGCGTCACCTCGGTGTTGTTGAGGCGCTCCTTCGTCTGCCCCTGGAACTGGGGCTGCGGGATCTTGATGGCGAGCACGGCCACCAGCCCCTCGCGCACGTCCTCGGCGGCGATGGTGATGCCGCGCGGCACGAGGTTGTGGACGGTGAGATAATTGCGGACGGCCTTCGCGAGCCCGGCGCGCAGCCCGTTCTCGTGCGCGCCGCCCGAGGTGGTGGGGATGCTGTTCACGTAGGAGAGGACGCGCTCCTCGGTCGCCTCGGTCCAGGCGAGCGCGCAGTCGAGGTGGAGGCCGTCCTGCTCCTTCTGGATGGTGAACACCTCCCCTGCCAGCGGGCTTCGCCCGGCCTCGCCGACCAGCTTGTTCAGGTACGCGCGCAGGCCGTCCTCGTAGTGGTAGACCGCCTTCGTGCCCGCGTGCTCGTCGTGGAACTCGACCGTGAGCCCGCCGTGCAGGTAGGCCTTCGCCTCGAGCAGCTCGGCGATGCGCTTGGGGTCGAAGCGCACGTCGGGGAAGATCTTCGGGTCGGGGCGGAAGAAGACGGAGGTGCCGCTGCCGCGCGCGGGGCCGACCTTCTTGAGCGCGCTCGCCGGCTTGCCGCGCGAGAACGTCTGCTCCCACTCCGCCCCGTCGCGGCGCACGCGCGCCACCAGCTTCTCCGCGAGCGCGGTGACCACCGAGGCGCCCACGCCGTGGAGCCCGCCCGAGTGATAGTAGTTCTTCGCCTCGAACTTCCCGCCCGCGTGGAGCGTGGTCAGGATGAGCTCGAGGGCCGGCTTCTTGTACTGCGCGTGGCGGTCGACCGGGATGCCGCGGCCGTTGTCGGCGACGGTGGCCGAGGCGCCGTCCTTGTGGAGCGTGACCGTGATCCGGTCGGCGTGGCCGTTCATCGCCTCGTCGACGGAGTTGTCGACCAGCTCCCATATCAAATGATGCAGGCCGGCCGCGTCCACGCCGCCGATGTACATGCCCGGCCGGCGGCGGACCGGCTCCAGGCCCTCGAGCACCAGGATGTCCTTCGCGGTGTAGCTCGATGCCATCCCCTCACCCCACCTCGTCCAGGCGCTTCAGGGCCGCGACCCCGCCGCGCTTCACCACCTTCTGCCCCTTGCCGGCGCGCTTGCCCGCCGGCACGTCGCTCACGTCGAAGCGGCGCTCGGTGCCCTCGGGCGTGACCGCGAGGAAACCCGCCTGCTTGGGGAGCGCGAGCGCGCCCACGATTCGGTCATCGTCTTCTTTGCCCGGGCGCATGAGGATGACGCCGCGGCCCGGGCCGGAGAGCTCGGCCACCTCGTCGAGCGCGAAGCGGAGCATCTTGCCGCGCCGGGTGGCGACCACCACCGTCGTGCCGGTGACCGGCTCGATCGACACGATCTCGTCGCCCTCGCCGACGCGCGCCACGCGCCGCCCTGCACGCGTCGTCTCGGAGAGATCGGGCGTGGTGCGGAAGCCGTAGCCCTTCGCGGTGGCGACCAGGATCGCCGTCTTCGCGAGTCCCGGGAGCGCCGGCTGCGCCGCGCCCCCGCCGTCCTCGCGCAGGAGCTCGGCCGCCACCACCCGCTCGCCGTCGCCGAACTTGAGGAGCGACTGCACGGGCTCGCCGTAGCCGGTGGTGGCGGGCACGTCGGCCACGGGCAGCACGTAGAGCGTGCCACGCGTCGAGAACAGCACGAGCCGGTCGCGCGTCGTCCCGGGGAGCACGGCTGCGAGCGCGTCGCCCTCGCGGAGGCGCGTCGAGCTGGGATCCTTCACCTCGCGCACGCGCTTCAGCCACCCGTCGCGCGAGAGGATGACGGTCGCGTCCTCGTGCACGATGTAGGCCTCGGGGTCGTAGGCGAGCTCCTCGCCGGCCGAGAGCTGCGTGCGCCGCTTGTCGCCGTACTTCTCGCCCAGGGCGGCGAGCTCGGCGCGGATCATCTTCCAGCGCTCGCGCGGGCGGGCGAGGAGGGCCTCGATCTCCTTGAGACGCTTCTTCTTCTCGGCCCGCTCGGCGAGGATCTTCTCGATCTCGAGGCGGGCGAGCTGGTAGAGGCGAATGTCGAGGATGGCGTCGGCCTGCACCTGGTCGAGCTTGAAGGCGGCCATCAGCTGCCGGGCGGCGTCGGCGCGCGACTCGGCCTTCCGGATGATGCGGATGACGCGGTCGAGGTCGTCGTAGATGCGGGCGAGCGCGTCCAGGATGTGGAGGCGCGCCTCGAGCTGACGCTGCTCGTGCTCGAGCCGGCGCGTCACCACCAGCAGGCGGAAGTCGAGGAACTGGCGGCAGAGGTCGCGCAGGGTGACGCGCGCCGGCTGGCCCACGGCCGGGTTCGCGGTGGGGAGGAGGCAGGTCAGGTTGACGTTGAAGTTCGTCTGCAGGGCGGTGTGCTTGTAGAGGTAGGCCATCGCCGTCTCGGGCGACGCGTCGGCCTTGAGCTCGAGGACGATGCGTACGTCGGCGGTCGACTCGTCGCGCACGTCGAGCACCTGGGGGAGCTTCCGCGCCAGGACCTCCTGCCCGATGTACAGGACCAGCTCGCTCTTGTTGACGGTGTAGGGGATCGAGGTGACGACGATCTGCCGCTTGCCGCGCGGCAGCGACTCGACCCGGTACTGGGCGCGCAGCCGGATGGCGCCCTGCCCGCTCTCGTAGATGTCGCGCAGCTCTTTCTTCGTGTTGAGGATCTCGCCCCCGGTCGGGAAGTCGGGGCCCTTCACGTGCTTGAGCAGCCCCTTCACGTCGAGGTCCGGCTCGTCGATCATGGCGGTCAGCGCCGCCACCACCTCGCTCAGGTTGTGGGGCGGGATGTTGGTCGCCATGCCGACCGCGATCCCGGTCGAGCCGTTCATGAGAAGCTGCGGAATGGCGCTCGGGAGGACGGTCGGCTCCTCGAGCATGGCGTCGAAGGTGGCGCGCAGCGGCACCGTCTCCGCCCCGAGGTCGGCGAGCATCTCCTCGGCGAGCGGCGTGAGACGGGCCTCGGTATAGCGGTACGCGGCCGCGTTGTCCCCGTCGAGCGAGCCGAAGTTGCCCTCGCCGTGCACCAGCGGGTAGCGGAGCGAGAAGGGCTGCGCCATGCGCACCATCGCCTCGTAGGCCGCCTGGTCGCCGTGCGGGTGATACTTGCCGAGCACCTCGCCGACGATGGCCGCCGACTTCCGCGGCCGCGCCCCCGCCGTCAGGCGGAGGTTCTGGTACATGGCGTAGAGGATGCGCCGCTGGACGGGCTTCAACCCGTCGCGCACGTCGGGAAGGGCACGAGAAGTGATGACGCTGAGGGCGTAGCTGAGATAGCGCTCCTCGGCGGCTTCTCGGAGATCGGTCTCGAGTGGCAGTGCTGCGGCTCGACCCATCGTCCCCCTCCCCACCCCCGTGTTGCGGCCGGCATCTTACCAGTCCGAACGGCGAAGGCGAGCGGCGCGCGTTCGCGCACGGCCGGGCCGGTTTGCAAGGGTTTCGCCGGCCAACCGCCGGCGTTCCTGGAGCGGGCACCTGGCACCCGCCTTGCTCTGACGGCCCCCGTGCAGAGAGGGGACGGTTCATGGTGATCCAGGTGCTGCTCGTCGCGGACGGTCCGGACGGCGCGGCGACCAGCGTCTCGACCACCATCGAGATCACCACCACCGACCCTCGCTGGCCGGTCTGGCTCGTGGATGCGATCACGTTCCAGGCCCAGGAAGGCGCCCGGCGGCTGCGCGATCAGCTGATCGAGCAGCAGGCGATCGCGGGCGACGGCTTCGTGCCGCTCGCGGCAGTCGTCCCCGCCGCCCAGGCCGGACGCTAGCCTGCCCGGCCGCGCCGGGACTGCCGCTGCCGCGGGACGGCAGCGGGCCCGGCGCGGCTCACGAGGCAGCAGCCAGGACTTTCAGCCCATCGAAGGTCGACGGTGCAGGCACGGAGGCGAGAGGGCGGAGCCTCAGCCCCGCCCTCTCGGACATCGGCGTTGTCGGCGGTGTCAGCGAGGGCTACTGGGCGCTGCCGATGCCCACGGTACCGTTGATGTTCGCCGAGCTCACGCCCAGTGTCACGCAGTTCTGGTCCTGGGTGGTCGGGCTGAACGTGAGCGCGGCGAGCGACTGCTGGCCGACAGCGAACGTGGGTTCGTCGCTGGCGATGGCGAAGCTGGCGGGCGCGGTACAGCTAGCCGGCACGCTGCTCGCGACGAGCGCGAGGGTCATGCTGGCGACGACCGTGCCCTGCAACTGCACCGCCGCCAACGCCCCGGTCGTGTTGTAGGAGACGACTGTGTGCTTGCCGTCTGCCCAGGTGGCGAGAGAGATCCCCGCCGTCGTGCTGTTGCCGCAGCTCCCGCTGCCCTGCGGGATGGGCTCCTGGTATTGCACCGTCCCCGTGGTCGTGCCGCCCGTGCAGGTGAGGGTGACCGTCTCCGGCAGCTGGATGCCCGCCGAGACGGTGCCGCTCGTCGGGGCCCCGGCGACGTTCGACTGGCAGCTGCTCAGGGTGCCGGTGAAGCTGTAGG
>Ga0209156_10001545_pt1 | contig 18676 bp, 15 predicted proteins | sample GraSoiAngelo_124_FD_185881 | JGI IMG/M metagenome (GOLD analysis project Ga0209156, IMG submission 185881) | Grasslands soil microbial communities from the Angelo Coastal Reserve, California, USA - 14_0927_05_20cm (SPAdes) (version 2) | ecosystem: Environmental > Terrestrial > Soil > Grasslands...
GGTCAACCAGCCGAGCAGCGCCAGGCCCACGAAGGACAGCGCGATCGACAGCAGCAGCCGCTGGCGCACGTGCTTGAGGCGGAAATGGCCGAGCTCGTGCGCCAGCACCGCCTCGACTTCCGGGTGAGCGAGACGCTCGAGCAGCGTATCGAAGAACACGATGCGCTTGTGGCGGCCGATGCCGGTGAAATAGGCGTTGCCGTGGCTCGAGCGGCGCGAGTTGTCCACGACGAATACCCCCCGGGAAGCGAAGCCGCAGCGCGTGAGCAGCGCTTCGATGCGCTGCCGCAGCGCCTGGTCCTCGAGCGGCGAGAAGCGGTTGAAGAGCGGTGCGATGAATACCGGCCAGGCCCAGGCCATGAGGAACATGACGGCGAGCCACAGGCCCCACGCCCATACCCACCAGCGGCTGCCCGCCCGCTGCATGAGCACCAGCGTCGCAACCAGCAGCGGACCGCCGAGCAGCACGGCGAGCGCCAGGCCCCTGCCCAGATCGGCGAGGAACAGGCCGGGCGTGGTGCGGTTGAAGCCGAAGCGCGTCTCGAGCCGGAAGGTGCGCCACACCGAGAAGGGCAGGTTGGCGAGCTGCATGAGCAGCGCGACGCTGGCAATCACCAGCACGCCGAGCCACGGTTGCGTCAAGCGGGTGTGGCGCCACAGCGCATCCACCGCTGCGATGCCGCCACCGACCGTGAGCAGCAGTGTGAGCGCCGCGTCGATGATGCTGACGATGCGACCGAGGCGCAGCTTGGCAAGCGTGTAGTCGGCCGCCTTGCTGTGTTCGCTCGCCGAGACGCTGCCGGCGAACGGCCCGGGTACAGAATCGCGGTGGGAGGCGACGGCCCTGGCCTGACGGCGTGACAGCCACAGCTCGATGGCGAGGCTCGCGAGGACCGCAAGCACAAACAGAGGCGTCAACCAGCGCATCAGCAGGAGCTTATCTGCTCTTGATGCGCGGCGCGCGCGCCGCGCTCGCGCGCGCCGGCCGTACCCGCTCATGCAAGCGCCGCGGGCGCGTGCCGGCACCGCCGGGGACGCGCCCCCGTTCCCGGCTGACCTGCAGTTGCGCCAGCAGCAGTTTCGCCGCGGACGCGAACCGGGCCGGATCGCTGTAGGCACGCGCAAGGAGCATTTCGCCCTCCCTCGGCATTCGCACGGACGACGGCACGGAGTTCGTAGCGGGTCCGGGCGATATCACGTCCCTCCCCAGCGGTCACGATGCCTGGGTCGTCGGCAACGAAGCGGTGGTCGTCGTGGACTGGTACGGTGCCAGCAATTACGCCAAGCGCTCATGAACCGGGTGGCTGAAACCTGAGGGTTGCACGCGGGCCGCCCTGCCTGCGGCAGGGTGGCCCGCCCTTGTCGCCTGCGCGCCGATGGTTCAGGCTTGCGCACTCGCAGGAAGGAGGCCCTCGATGACGAAGTCCAGCTCGCGCCCCCGGGTGGTCGTCTCGCGCAACGGCCCCTACCTGGTGAGCGGCGGCGTACCGCTCGCCAAACAGACCATCGTCACCGATAGCGAGGGCGAGTCGCAGCAATGGCGGCAGGGCGAGACGTTGCCCGCTCGGGAGTCGTACCAGCTCTGCCGCTGCGGCAAGTCGCAGGCCAAGCCGTTCTGCGACGGCACCCATGGGAAGATCGGCTTCGACGGCACCGAAACGGCCCTTCGCACCACGTATCGCGAACAGGCGCAGGTCCTGGAAGGACCCGCCCTCGCGCTCACGGACGCGCAGTCGCTGTGTGCGGGCGCGCGCTTCTGCGATCCGAACGGACAGGTGTGGAACCAGGTCGAGCGTACCGAGGAGGCCGGGCTGCGCACGACTTTCCTCCGGCAGGTCAACAACTGTCCGTCGGGGCGCCTCGTGGCCTGGGATCGAGCGACCGGCAAGCCGATCGAGCATGCGCTGCCGGTTTCCATAGGACTCATCGAGGATCCGTCACAAGGCGTCAGCGGCCCGGTGTGGTTGCGGGGCGGGATTGCGCTGCATTCCGCCGACGGCTTCGCGTACGAGATTCGCAACCGCATGACCTTGTGCCGCTGCGGGGCGTCGAAGAATAAGCCCTTCTGCGACGGCTCTCATGTCTCGATCGGATTCCGTGACTGGACCTGAGGCGCACCCCGCCGGGCCCTGGCGCCCACGGCTTCAGTGAGTCCGGCCGCCGGCCGCGCGCCACCCGAGGCACAGCATCAGCGCGCCGAAGAGCAGCAGCGCCAGCCCCCACCACAGGTTGATGTCGATACCGAGCGAGCGCTGGTAGATCACCGGATCGCTGAAGAATCCGAACCCCGTGAGCAGCAGCCCGAGGATGGTGAACATCACTCCGAGGGGTATGCGGATGTCGAGGCCCATGCGCGGCTCCTTACCAGAAGATGAGATTGAGCAGCAGTGTCGCGGCGAGTACTCCCGCGCCGAGCACCGCCGGGCGCGCATACCAGGCCTGGTCCGTCTCGCGCAGTCGGGGAGTGAGGGAGTAGACGAGTCCGACCAGGTCATTCTCCGCACGCGGCCGCGTGATCAGGCTCACCGCGATGGTCACGACCAAGCACACCGTGAAGGCCCAGATGGCGGTCCAGAAGTTCTGCGCCATCTCGCTCGGATAGGCATGCAGCAGCGCGAGCCAGCCGCCCTTGATGCCCGCAACGCTGCCCCTGGGCAGGGTCAAGCCGTGGTGCAATGCGGCCGCCGCCGTGCCGCACAGGAGACCCGCAAACGCGCCGTGCCCGGTAGCCCGTTTCCAGAACATTCCCAGCAGAAACGTGGCAAACAGCGGCGCGTTCACGAAAGCGAACAGCAGCTGCAGCATATCCATGATGTTGTTGAAGTGGTTGGCGACGTAGGCCGCGGCCACGGACAGTCCGATTCCGAACACCGTCGCCACGCGTCCCATGTTGAGGTAGTGGTGATCGCTGGCGCCGCGGTTGATGTAGGCCTGGTAGATGTCGTAGGTCCAGACGGTATTGAAGGCCGTGACGTTGCCGGCCATCCCCGACATGAAACTCGCCAGCAGCGCCGTGAGTCCCAGGCCCAGCATGCCGTGCGGGAAGTAGTGGCTGAGCATCATGGGGATGGACAGATCGTAGTTGAGGGTGCCGTCGGGTTTGTGAGGCAGGACGAAGCCGCTGGCGCCGGTGTGCTGCGTGGAGGCGATGGCGATCATGCCCGGTACGATGACCAGGAACGGGAACAACATCTTCGGCACGGCGGCGATCAGCGGCGTGCGGCGCGCGGCCGACATCGAATGGGCGGCCATGGCGCGCTGCACGACCAGGAAGTCCGTGCACCAGTACCCGAAGGACAGCACGAAGCCGAGTCCCATGGCGACCCCGAACCACTCGACGCCCATGGGGTTGGAGGTCGGATCCCCCATCTGGCTCCAGGTGCTCGACCATGCCTGCGGCGCAAAGCCCTGCGCGGTCGCGACATGGGTGAGGCGCGCGCTGAGTCCCTGCCAGCCGCCCAGGTCCTTGAGCCCGAGAAACACCAGCGGCGCGAAACCAAAGACGATGAGAAAGAACTGCAGCACCTCGTTGTAGATGGCCGAGGTCAGTCCCCCGAGCAGGATGTAGATCAGAACCACAGCCGCCGACAGCCACACGCTGGTGTCGAAGTCCCACCCCAGCAGCAGGTTGAGCAGCAGGCCCATGGCGTACATCGAGATGCCGGAGGAAAACACGGTCATGGTCGCAAAGGAGATCGCGTTCAGGCCGCGGGTCTTCTCGTCGAAGCGCAGCTTCAGATACTCCGGCACCGAGCGCGCCTGTGAGCCGTAGTAGAACGGCATCATGAAGACGCCGAGAAACACCATGGCGGGGACCGCCCCCACCCAGTAGAAGTGACTGGTCGCCATGCCATACTTGGCGCCCGAGGCCGCCATGCCGATGACTTCCTGGGCACCCAGGTTGGCGGACAGGAACGCGAGCCCGGCAACCCATGCCGGGATCGAGCGGCCGGAAAGAAAGTAGTCCGTGCTGGTCTTCACCTGGCGCCGCAGCGCGTAGCCCACGCCCAGCACGAACACGAAGTACACTCCCATGATGACCCAGTCGATCTCTCTTGGATGCAAGAGCCCCCCTCGTTCTGTGCGCCGCCTGAGCCACCCGGCATGCACCGGGCGCGACGCCCTAGTCTGATCCAAGGGGCATGCCAAGGCGAGTGTGCGGGTGTACGCTTCGCAAGCGAGCCGCCATGCGAGCGTGCGGAAAGAACACTGCCATGAGCATTTACGACCAGGACCTGGACAAGAACCCCGCCAACTACGTGGCGCTCTCGCCGGTGAGCTTCGTGGAGCGCAGTGCCGAGGTGTTCGGTGATCTGCCCGCGGTGATTCACGGCCGGCGCCGCTACAGCTGGCGCGACACGCGCGAACGTGCGGCGCGACTGGCGGCCGCGCTGCGGGCTCTCGGGGTGGCGCGTGGCACCACGGTCAGCCTCATGCTGCCCAATACTCCGGAGATGATCGAGGCGCACTACGCGGTACCGGCGCTGGATGCCGTGCTGCACCCGCTCAACACGCGCCTGGACGCACCGCTCCTCGCCTGGCAGATGCAGCACTGCGAGGCCGCGGTCCTGATCACCGACCGCGAGTTCGCGCCGGTCATCGCGCCGGCGCTGCGAATTCTGCGCGATGAGCATGGCCGCACACCCATCGTCATCGACGTGTGCGACAGCGAGTACACGGGGGCAGGGGAGCCTCTCGGCGCGTACGAGTACGAGGCGCTGCTCGCACGGCACGAGCCGCTGCGGCGGCTCGAGGGTCCGCGGGACGAATGGGATGCCATCGCCGTGTCCTACACCTCCGGCACCACCGGCAATCCCAAGGGCGTGGTCACGCACCACCGCGGGGCCTATCTCAACGCGGTGAGCAACGCCGCCACCTGGAGCATGCCGCAATTTCCGAAGTACCTGTGGACGTTGCCGATGTTCCACTGCAACGGCTGGTGCTTCCCGTGGACGCTCGCGATGCTCGCCGGCACGCAGGTGTGTCTGCGCAAGGTGGAGAGCCGTGCAATCTTCGATGCCATGCGCGCGCATGGTGTGGATCACTACTGTGCCGCCCCCATCGTGCACAACCTGCTGATCAACGCGGAACCCGCGCTGCGCGATGGTCTCACACAGCGGGTGCGCGGCATGGTGGCAGGCGCCGCGCCCCCGGCGGCGATGATCGAGGGCATGGCGAGGATCGGTTTCGAGCTCACCCATGCGTACGGGCTGACCGAGACCTACGGTCCGGCGGCGGTCGCTGCCAAGCGCGGCCAATGGGCCGCGGCGAGCCTGTCGGAGCAGACCCGGCTCAACGGCCGCCAGGGCGTGCGCTACGTCCTGCAGGAGGGGATGACGGTGCTCGATCCGGAGACCATGACCGAGGTAGCCCCCGACGCACAGACGCTCGGTGAGATCATGTTCCGCGGCAACATCGTGATGAAGGGCTACCTGAAGAATCCGACCGCAACCGCCGAGGCTTTCGCCGGCGGCTGGTTTCACACCGGGGATCTCGCGGTGCTGGAGCCGGACCGCTACGTGAAGATCAAGGACCGCAGCAAGGATGTGATCATCTCCGGCGGGGAGAACATCAGCTCCCTGGAGGTGGAAGATGCGCTCTACCGCCATCCCGCGGTGATGACCTGCGCCGTGGTGGCGCGGCCCGATCCGAAATGGGGCGAGACGCCGCTCGCCTTCGTCGAGCTCAAGAGCGGCTGCACGGTGAGCGCCGCCGAGCTCATCGGGCATTGCCGCACCTTGCTGGCGGCCTACAAGGTGCCGCGCGAGGTGCGCTTCGAGGAGATCCCGAAGACTTCCACCGGCAAGATCCAGAAGTTCGTGCTGCGCCAGCGGGCGAGATCCGCCAGTGCGATCGAATGAGGAGACGACCATGACGAGCGCCGCGGAGCCACTGCTGAGGGGCGATTCGGACCCGCTGGTGAGGCGCGAGCGGGACGCGCGCGGCGTCCTCACCCTGACACTCAATCGCCCGCAGGCCTTCAACGCCCTGTCCGAGGCGATGCTGGCCGGGCTGCAGCGCGAGCTCGACGCGATCGCGAGCGATGCAGCGGTGCGCGTCGTGGTGCTCGCGGCGCAAGGCAAGGCGTTCTGCGCCGGCCATGACCTGAAGGAGATGCGCGCGCAGCCCTCGCTCGAGTACTACCGGGGACTGTTCGCGCAGTGCACGCGCATGATGCTCACGCTGCGGCGCCTGCCGGTGCCGGTGATCGCGCGCGTACAGGGTATCGCCACCGCCGCGGGCTGCCAGCTGGTCGCGCAGTGCGACCTGGCGGTGGCCTCCAGCGCCGCGAGGTTCGCGGTCAGTGGCGTCAATCTCGGCCTCTTCTGCTCGACGCCGAGCGTGCCGCTGTCGCGCAACGTCGCGCGCAAGCCGGCGTTCGAAATGCTGGTGACGGGCGACTTCATCGACGCGGCTCAAGCGCAGGCGCTCGGACTGGTGAACCGGGTCGTCGAGCCCGAGCGCCTGGATGCGGAAATCGAGGCGCTGGCGGCGAGCATCGTCGCCAAGCCGCGCGCGGTGGTGGCGATGGGCAAGGAGCTGTTCTACCGGCAGGGGGAGCTCGGCATCGAGGCCGCGTACGCTGCGGCCGGTGAGACCATGGCCTGCAACATGATGGAGGCAGCGGCGCTCGAGGGCGTGCAGGCCTTCATCGAGAAGCGCAAGCCGCGCTGGTGATCCGCAAAGCTGCGCACGCCCGCATGCAACGCAGCGCCAGTTCAGCTCACTTTGGCCGGCGGCTGCTGGCGCCGGGTGTTGTGCTGGCGGCACTGCTGGCGCCTGAGCCGCCCTCCGTAGCGACCGAAACGCCCGCCGACGTCGCGCTCGCGGTCGATGTCATGATCCCGATGCGCGATGGCGCCCGGCTCGCCGCCGACGTTTATCGGCCGGCGCGCGACGGCGTGCCCATCGAAGGCAGGTTCCCGGCGCTGCTGATGCGCACGCCGTACAACAAGGAGGTGCGCGCCGCGCCCTTCGCGCACTACTTCGCTGCCCGTGGCTACGTCGTGGTCGTGCAGGACGTGCGCGGGCGCTACCGCTCGCAGGGTCGTTGGCGGCCGCTGTCCGACGACGGCCGTGACGGCTACGACACCACGCAGTGGATCGGACAGCAGTCGTGGTCCGACGGCGGCATCGGCACGGTCGGCACCTCGTACGAAGGCGGGACGCAACATGCGCTCGCGATCGCCGCTGCGCCATTCGTCAAGGCGATGATCCCGCTGTTTTCGATGTCGGACGTGGGTCGCTACGGGGTGCGGCACAACGGCGCATTCGAGCTGCGCTGGGTCAACTGGGTATTCTCCATGGGAGATCCGGGGGGGCCACCGAATCTCGTCGCGGCCGCGCGCGCCGCCAGCGATCCGGTTGCGGCGCCGGCGCTGGCGGATCTCGTCAACCATGTCCCCGAATACCTGCGTGCCTTGCCGTTACGCGCCGGCGACACGCCGCTGAAGTTCGCGCCCGACTACGAAAAATGGCTCACGGATGCGATGAGTCATGGGGGCGACGACCCGGTGTTCAAGGCGATGGGCGTGGAGGTCGTCGATCACCTCGGCGACTACAAGGACATCCCCGTCTACCACGTCACCGGCTGGTACGATTCCTGGGCGCTGCAGGTGGCGAACCTCAACTACGTGGGGCTACACGAGCGCAAGAAGAGCCCGCAGCGGCTGATTGTCGGACCCTGGACCCATAGCCGCCCGAACGCGAGCTACGCGGGCGATGCGCAGTTCACGCCCGACGCGGCCATCGATCTCAACGCCTTCCAGCAGCGCTGGTTCGATCATTGGCTGAAGGGTATCGACAACGGCGTCGACCGCGAGGCACCGGTGCGCATCTATGTCATGGGCGGCGGTGACGGACACAAGACCCCGGAGGGTAGGGTGTTCGTCGGCGGGCGCTGGCGCGATGAACAGGAATGGCCGCTCGCCCGGGCGACGCCGACGGCGTACTACCTGCACGCCGACGGGGCGCTTTCGCCGGACCAGCCGGTACCCCATGCCCCCCTGACCTATCGCTTCGATCCACACAATCCGGTGCCAACCCTCGGTGGCAATATCTCGTCCCAGGGGGCGCTCGCGAGCGCCGGCGCGACCGATCAGCGCTGCCGCCCCACGCTGTGGACGTGCACGGACTCCAATCCGCTGTCGGCGCGCAATGATGTGCTCGTGTTTCAGACCCCGCCCCTGGCGCGGGACCTCGAGGTGACCGGACGCCTGATCGTGCGGCTGTGGGCGGCTTCGGACTCGCCCGATACCGATTTCACCGCCAAGCTCATCGATGTGTACCCGCCGAATGCCGACTTTCCGGGCGGCATCGAGCTCAACATCGGCGACAGCATCGTGCGCGCGCGCTACCGCAACGGGCCGGGCAGGGCCGAGATGCTTCAGCGCGGTAAGCCCTACGAGTTCACGATCGAGATGTATCCGACGTCGCTCGTCTTCAGGCACGGCCACCGGATCCGGCTGGACATCTCCAGCAGCAACTTTCCGCGCTTCGACGTCAATCCCAATACCGGCGAGCCCCTGAACGACAACCGGCGCTGGCGCATCGCGGAGAACTCGGTCTACTTCGATCCCGCACACCCCTCACGCATCGAGCTGCCGCTCGTCCCCACAGGTTCCCCCTAGCAGGGGTTACCTGATGCCGTCTGGGAACGGCCGGTGCACGTCCATGTGTTGGGTCACCGCCGGCATCGGATACTTGAGGCCGCTGGCGCAATTGAACAGCACCACCCGCTCGCCCGCCCGCACCTTGCCGCTCGCGGCCGCCTGCAGGTACGCGGCGTAGGTCGCCGCGCCCTCGGGGCTCAGGAGCAGGCCATCGCGTGATCCCACGTGCTGCCTCGCGGACTCGATGTCCGAATCCGGCACCGCCAGCGCGCAGCCGCCGCTGTCGCGCAGCGCGCGCAGGATCAGGAAATCACCCAGCGCCGCGGGCACGCGGATACCCGCGGCGATGGTGCCGGCATTCTCCCAGGGCGTGGCGGCGTCTGCGCCCGCATCGAATGCGCGCACGATCGGCGCGCAGCCGCTGGATTGAACGGCGATGAGACGGGGCAGGGGGCCTGAGATCCAACCTAGCGTCAGCAGTTCCTGCCACGCCTTCCACATGCCGATCAGGCCGGTGCCCCCGCCGGTCGGATAGAACACGACATCCGGCAGGCGCCAATCCATCTGCACTGCCAGCTCCAGTCCCATGGTCTTCTTGCCTTCGATCCGATACGGCTCCTTCAGTGTCGACATGTCGAACCAGCCGAACTGCGCTCTGCCCGCCTCGACCAGGCGGGCGCAATCGTTGATCAGGCCGTTGACGCGCCACACCGTCGCGCCCTGCAGGGCGATCTCGCCGAGGTTGATCTCGGGGGTGTCGTCCGGGCAGAAGCAGTAAGCCTCGATACCGGCCCGCGCGGCGTAGGCGGCGAGCGCCGCGCCGGCGTTGCCGTTGGTCGGAATCGCAATGCGCCGCACGCCGTGGGCCTTCGCCATCGATACCGCCACGCACAGGCCGCGCGCCTTGAACGAACCGGTCGGCAGGCGAGCCTCGTCCTTGACCATGGGAGGCATGAACCCGGCGGGTCGCCGGCTGTTCGAGAGCGACACCAGCGGTGTTTCCACTTCACCGAGACTGACAATGTGGGCCGGCTCCGCCACCGGCAGCAGCTCGCGCCACCGCCACAGGCCCGGCGGCCGTGCCGCGATCTCTTCCCGCGACACGGTGCGCCTGAGGGCATCCAGGTCATAGCGCGCCAGCAGGGGCTTGTTCGCCGCCGACAGGCCGTGCAGCTTTGCGATGTCGTACGTTTGCGCGCTGACACTGCACTCCAGGTGCGTCGCATACGAATAGCGCACGGGGGCTCCTCGAGTCAGGGACGGCGGTCCTGATTGCTTGCCTTTGTGATACAAGGGCGCGATGACGCACGAGCCGCCGCGCACCTCGCAGCCGCAACTGGTCCGCGCAATCGGCCGTTGGAGCATGGTAGCACTGGCGGTCAACAGCATCCTCGGCAGCGGCATCTTCGGCTTGCCCTCGGTCGTTGCGGGACTGGTCGGGCAGGCGAGTCCCGCGGCCGTGCTGATCGCCGGCGCGGGCATGGCGGTGATCGTCGCCTGCTACGCCGAGGCGGCCTCCCAGTTCACCGAGACCGGCGGCACCTATCTCTATGTGCGCCATACATTCGGAAGGCTCGCGGGCCTGCAGGTGGGTTGGCTGATGCTGCTCAGCCGGCTGACGGCGTGCGCCGCCGGGGTGAATCTGCTCGTCATCTACCTGGGGGAATTCTGGCCCGCGGCGACCCAGCCGCTGCCGAGACTGAGCGTCATCAGCGTGTTTCTCGCAAGCCTCGCGGCGGTGAACTATCGCGGCGTGGCAGCAGGCACGCTGGTCAGCAATGCCACCGTGGTGGCGAAGCTGCTGGCGCTCGGAATGGTGTGCGTGGCCGGGGGGCTTTACCTGGCGGTCCATCCGCGAGTCGCGGCGGCGCCGGTGGCCGCAAATGCGGATGGCTGGCTGCAGGCGATGCTGCTGCTGCTGTTTGCCTACGGCGGCTATGAAGCCGCGCTCAACCCCATGGGCGAGGCGCGCGATCCGCGGCGGGACGCGGCTTTCGCCTTGTTCGTGGCACTCCTTATTCTTACTGCGCTGTATGCGCTCCTGCAGCTCATCGTGGTCGGCGTGCTGGCGGACGCGGCGCACAGCGCCCGTCCGCTGGCGGATGCGGCCCGGGTGGTGATCGGGCCGGCGGGCGCAGCGCTCATCTCCGCCGGAGCATTGATTTCGGTCTACGGCTACATCAGCGCCAACATGCTGACCGCGCCGCGCGGCACCTTCGCTCTGGCCGAACGCGGCGACTTCCCGGCCTGGTTCGCCCGCGTGCACCCGCGCTTTCGCACGCCGTACTGCTCGATCCTCCTATTCGCGCTGCTGCTGTGGGGTTTTTCCCAGTTCGCGAGCTTCTCCTGGAACGTCACGCTGTCGGCCGTGGCGCGGCTGTTCTTTTACGCGGCCGTGTGTGTGGCGGTACCGGTTCTGCGCCGCAGGCAAGCCGCGGCCGCGCTCTGGCGTCTGCCTGGCGGACTGACCCTTCCGCTCCTCGGCGTGATCATCTGCGCCGTGCTCCTCACACGGGTGGATTTCAGCAAATCGCTCATCCTCCTCGCCACGATCGGCGCCGCGTGTGCGAACTGGTTCGTGGTCAGGGATCCTAAGCGGGCGCCGACAATTCTCTAGACTACAGCCAGGCTGGTCGCGTGCCGACGCGCCGCTCGCCCGAGGCATCGCAGGCCGCGGTGGGCATGGCTGCGAGCGGCTTTCTGAATTTCAGGATCACCTGATCGGTTTTGCCGCGAATCGCCGCGTCGAACACGCGCAGCTGGTGCGTGTCGTGGGGATTGCGCAGCGCATCGCTGTAGGCTTCGAGCCGGAAGCCCGCCAATTGCGCGCGCCGGATGATGACCTCGGGGTCGATGCGATGCAGCGTTGCGGTGTCACGGACCTCCGAACCGGCTTGCGCGACGTGGTCGATCACCAGCAACTCGCCCCCGGGCTTGAGCGCGTCGAACAGCGCCTGGGTGACCTGGCCGACGTCGGCGGGCCCCATGAAGGAATCGTACAGGTCGTGGAAATTGAGCGACGTCCAGACCAGATCGAGCGGCTCGGGCGGACGGAACCGGGCGACCGGACCGGTCAGCACGCTCACGTTGGCATAGCTGCCGTCGTGCTCGATGGCACGGGTCCCGGTGGTCTCCTCCGGCGCGCAGTTCTTCAGCTGCTCGTCCGGCAGGAAGGCGTACACGTGTCCGGTCTTGCCGACGATGCGGCTGAAGAGCCGCGTGAAGTAGGCTCCCCCTGACATGAAATCCGCGACCCGATCGCCGGGCTTTACGCCTGCAAATGCCAGCAGCGCGCCCGGCTGGCGATCCGCATCGCGCGCAACGTGCTGCGGCGGCCGGGCGGGATCTGCGATTGCGCTCGCAATATAGTCCGGAACCACAGCGGCGGCTTGCCCCGGGATCGATCCCAGCCAGGACAACACCGCCAGCAGCAGACTGGCGCTCCTGATCTCAGCCATGTTGCGTCTCCTTAAGGGCGGCGCGCCCCTTCTGTTGGGACACTCTACGAGTTAAAGTGCACTTGAAGTCAAGCGGGCGGAACATGAAATGAAAGAGCTCTCGATCGGGGAAGTGGCGCGCCAGGCGGGCCTGACGGCCTCGGCACTGCGGTACTACGAAAGAGCCGGCCTGCTGCCGGCGCCACCGCGCAGATCCAGGCGGCGCCGCTACACCGAGGCGGTCTTCGGGCGGATCTCTCTCATCCGACTCGCGCTCGAGGCGGGCTTCACCATCGGCGAGACCCGGCTCTTCCTGACCGGCTTTTCCGAGCAGACGCCGCCGGCGGCGCGCTGGCGCGCGCTGGCCGCGCGCAAACTCGAGGAGGTCGACGCCCTGATGGACCGGGCACGGCGGATGAAGTCACTCCTGGAGACGAGCTTTCAGTGCCGTTGCCCGCGCCTGGAGGACTGCGAGAAGTTCCTGCGCGCGGCGAAGCGCAAGCCAACTGAGGTGTTGCGGTGCGGTTAACAGGAGCGGCAGCATCGAGCCGCCGGTGCGGTGAGTGCACGGCCTGCTGCGATGGGTGGCTTAAGATCAATGTCTACGGCGTCGAGGTTTACCCCGGCCACCCGTGCCCCCACAGTTCCGGCCACAACTGTTTGATCTATGAACGCCGGCCACTCGACCCGTGCCAGCGGTTCTTCTGTGGTTGGCTCATGCCAACAAGTCCATTACCAGAGTGGCTCCGCCCCGATAAGGCCAAAGTCATCTTCCTCCCTGCACAGTGCAAGTGGAACGGTCAGGATGTTGATGTTGCCGTACCAGTCGGCGATGGACCAGATGACAGGACTATCGAATGGTTCAGGAATTTCGCGTCGCAACACAAGCGCCTGTTGCTCTATCGCATGGATGAGGACTGGTTCGCCTTCGGCCCGCCGGCATTCCAGGTGGAGATGCAGGAGCGTATCGCCAGCGGCGAGAAGCTCTGGTGAACGTGCAACATTCGCAATGCGCCATTGGCACGCGATCACGCCATCAAATACTCGTCGTCACGGCCTCGTCGTCACGGCGAGGGACAAAAAGGCGCCCGCGGGCGCCTTTTCGCATGTGTCTCAACCGGGTCAAAAATCGTAAGTCAGACCAAAAGAGACTGCTTCGGCGTTATTTCCAGCAAACGGTGGACCGCAATTACCTCCTGTCTGGCAGCCTCCGACAAATTTGTCACCGACATAGTTTCTAGTGGGCAGACCGTGACCACCCGCACCCAGGGAGAAATGCGCCCAGTAGCCGTTGACCAAGCTTGAATACGTCAGATATGCGGTGGTCCGCTTGTCTACGAAGCGGTGTTTGATGCCGATGGTATACAGGTTGGCCTCGTTGTTCGAGGAACCGGCCGGCGCAGGATTACCGAATTTGTCGTTTACTCCTTCCACCGGCTGCCCCGGTGTCCTGCCAGCGTGTGCCCAGCCAAGGTTCAGGTCATCGAAGGGCGTCAGAGCTTGAGTAAGCGCCAGCCAGGTACTGGTGCGGGTGCGTTCATCCAGGCTGTCGGTGATGGCATTCCGCTGCAATCTTTCGACGATGAAGTCGAGAGTCGTTTTGGTCGGAAACGTATATTGCACGCCCAGCTTATAGGCGCTTTCATCACGGATTCCGATGGTGCCTGGAACTATCTCGTCGCCTATGCGATTTACATCTTTATGGAGCTCGTACGCAACGGTGGCATAAAGCGGGCCCGAGTCATAGGTGACATCAACACTGTAAAGAGTATAGAAAGACCCATCTTCACAGGAAGTGGGTTGACCGGCATTGCCGTTCAAGCCTCCAGTCGAATTACCGCCGCTGCAATCCGGTTCGCCCTGGGCATACAGTCCGGTATCTGTACTGCGATTCTGGCCGGGTGAAACCAGGAAATTGGCATGCACGCCCTGCATATTTGGCGACTCGTACCAGACAGAATGAGGCGCGCGAAAGTCGAATTCGGTTCGATTATCACCGCCGCTATTTCCCATGATGGCATTGTAATCACCCGGTGTACTGGCAAAGGGGTCCAGGCGGGCGGTAGCGGTTTTGTATGGCGTATCGGTTTTGCCAAGCTTGATGGCACCATATTCCTCACTCTGAAGTCCGACAAAGCTATTGCGCGATCCGAGTTCGAACTTCTGTGCCGTTGTGTCTGTGGCCTGATCCGATGCACCCGGCGTGGCGGCATAGGAAATTTCCGTTTCAAACTGGAAAACCCCTTTCAAATCGTCGCTGACGGCACGGTTACCACGAACCCCGAAGAACGACAGGTTGCTGGAGACATCAGGAACCCAGCCATTGTGACCCGTGACTGGCAAACCATTGTGGATGAAGCCGGTCATGCCATTGGTCTGATCATCCAAAGACACATCAGCGTGGCCGTAAAGCTGGACCTCGCCGCCGCCGACTTTGAAGACCAGTTCCTTGCCGGCTTTCACCTCATTGGCGGGAGCCTTGGCGGCAGCCGCGGCAGCCGCAGGCGCAGCTTGCTCCTGCTTTTTCCGGAGCGCGCCGATTTGCGCCTGCAATTCCTGAATTTCCTTTTGCAAGGCGTCCAACTTTGCCTGCATGTCCGACGCCTGATCTGCGTGCGCATTACCCACACAGCCGAGCGCAAGAGAAACTGCAATCGCTACCGATGTCTTCTGGAACGTCATACCTGTTCTCCTTCTAGATTTACTATCGTCGTTTCTTCATTCTGCTGGTCAAAGAGTCAGTCGCTGAGATCGAGCACAGAGGACTCGATCCTCGCAAAGCCGGATAGACTCGCTTCACAATCAGCGGGATAGGACTGTGGGCGCCTTGGTGGTGGGCATTGCGAGATCCTCCTCGAGCGTGGTGTTGTTGGTATGACTCAACCATGCGACTCGCGCCGGTGATCGCGGCGCGAGCTCCCCTGCTGTTCTCCGGCACGCGGCTGTCGCGGTCTTCCCTTACCCCTTAAGTCTCCCCTTACCCTTAAGTACGGCGCGGCTCTAGCGGCGGGATGAGCCCGGCGCCGCGCGCCCAGCGATACTTCGCTCCCAGCACGGCGACCGGAATCTCCGTCGAGTAGGCGTAGGCGGGGATGCCGTGCTGATACAGAAACTCCGCCGCTTCCTCCACCTCGACATCGCCCGCGAGCGAGGCGACCACGGGCTTCACGAAGCCCTTGGCGCGCATTTCCTCCACCACCTGCGCCATGAGCCGCGCAAACACCATGGGTGGGGTGATGATGGTGTGCCAGTAGCCGAGGACGAGCGCGTGGATACGCGAATCCTCCAACCCCAAGCGCACGGTGTTCTGGTAGGTGGTCGGCGGCTCACCGCCGGTGATGTCCACCGGATTACCGGCCGCGCCGAAGGGGGGGATGAATTTGCGGAAAGCCGCATCCAGGTCGGGAGGCATCGCCATCAGCGAGAGCCCGTTGTCCACACAGGCGTCCGAGAGCAGCACACCGGAGCCCCCGGCGCCGGTAATGATCACCACGTTGTTGCCCTTGGGTGTCGGCAACACCGGTATGGCGCGCGCGAAATCGAGCAGCTCACGGAGCGAACCCGCACGGATGACGCCGGCCTGGCGGAAGACGTCGTCGTAGATCTTGTCGTTGCCGGCCAGCGCGGCGGTGTGCGAGCTGGCGGCGCGCGCGCCGGCGCTGGTGCGGCCGGCCTTGAGAACCACCACCGGCTTCTTTTTCGCGACCCGCCTGGCGACTTCGGCGAACGCGCGACCGTCCTTCAGATCCTCCAGGTGCTGGGCGATGATCTGCGTGTTGTCGTCCTGCTCGAAAAACGTCAGCAGATCGTCCTCGTCGATGTCGGACTTGTTGCCGAGGCCCACGATCGCCGACACCCCCATCTTCGCCGAGCGCGAGAAGCCGATGATCGCCATGCCGATGCCGCCCGACTGCGAGGAAAGCGCCGTCACGCCCTTGAAGTCATAGGCCGTGCAGAAGGTGGCGCAGAGATTCTTCGGCGTGTAGTAGAAGCCGTAGATGTTGGGGCCCATGAGGCGGATGTCGTACTTGCGCGCCACCGACACGACCTCTTCCTGGCCGGCGACGTTGCCGGTCTCGGCGAATCCTGAAGGGATCAGCACCGCGCCCGGAATCTTCTTCTCGCCCACTTCGATGAGCGCTTGCGCGACGAACTTGGCCGGTATGGCGAACACCGCCACATCGATGACTCCGGGCACGTCTTTGACACTCTTGTAGGCTTTCTTGCCGAGGATCTCGGTGGCGTTCGGGTGGATCGGGTAGATCGCGCCCTGATAGCCGCCGTTGATGAGATTCTTCATGATCGAATTGCCGATCTTGCCGTTCTCGGCCGAGGCGCCGATCACCGCCACCGCGTCCGGCTTCATGATCCGGTTCATCTGCCGGACGATCACCTCCTGGCTCGGCCGGTAACGCGCCACCGGCGGCTTGAAGTCCAGCACCACGCGCACGTCGGCCGCGGTGGCGCCCTGGGGGGTCGCGAACACGGGATTGAGGTCGAGCTCCGAGACTTCCGGGAAGTCCGCCACCAGCTGCGAGACGTTGCCGATCATGGTGGCGAGTGACTCGCGGTCCACGGGCGGTGCGCCGCGAATCCCGCGCAGTATCTCCGCCGCCGCAATGCCGTCGAGCATCGACAGGGCGTCAGCGCGCGTCGCCGGCGCCAGACGGAACGTGATGTCCTTGAGGACTTCCACCAGGATGCCGCCGAGGCCAAAGGCCACGAGCTTGCCGAAGGCCGGATCGGTCACTGCGCCGATGATCACCTCCTGGCCGCCCGACAGCATCTGTTGGATCTGCACGCCGTCGATGGTGGCCCCGGCATCGTAGCGACGCGCGTTGTCGACGATCGTGGCGAAGGCCTGCTGCGCAGCTTCCGCGCTCTTGACGCCGACCACCACGCCGCCGGCTTCCGTCTTGTGCAGGATCTGCGGTGAGACGACCTTCATGACCACCGGGTAGCCGATCCGGGTGGCGAGTTTTGCCGCTTCAGCCGCGGTGCTCGCCACGCCTTCTTTCGGCACCGCGATGCTGTAGGCCTCAACCATGCCCTTCGCTTCCGGCGCGGTCAGCGCGCTGCGGCCTGCGGCCTTGGCCTGGTCGAGGATCTTGCGGACCGCGCTCTTGTCGTGTGCCATTCTCTCTCCCGCTTACATCGGCAGCGCCGCGGCGACCCGCGGCGCCGTGCCGGCTCAAATAACCTTTTCGGCTCGCAGCGCCCTGATCTCGGAGTCGCTCAGGCCGAGCTCGGTGAGCACCTCGTGCGTGTGCTCACCGAGGAGCGGGGAGCGCCTGACCTCGGTGACGCTGTCGGACATCTTGATCGGATTGCCCACCGTCAGGTACTTGCCGCGCTTGGGATGATCGACCTCGACGATGGTGCCGGTGGCGCGCAGTGAGGGCTCCGCGGCCAGTTCCTCCATCGACAGAATCGGGCCGCACGGAATGTCGTGCTGGTTGAGTTCCGCCATGGCCTCGAACTTGGTTTTGGTCATCGTCCAGGCCTCGACCGTGGCAAACACCTGCATCAGGCGCGGCAGGCGCGCATTGGGCGTGGCGTAGTCCGGATCGGTGATCCACTCTTCCTTGCCGATCACCTTGCAGATCTCCTTCCACACCGGCGCCTGGGCGATGAAGTACAGGTAAGCGTTGGGATCCTTCTCCCAGCCCTTGCATTTGAGAATCCAGCCCGGCTGTCCGCCGCCGGAGGCGTTGCCCGCGCGCGGTACCGCCGAGCCGAACCGGCCGTGCGGGTACTGGGGGTATTCCTCCATGACGCCGGTGCGGGCCAGACGCTGTTGGTCGCGCAACTTGACGCGACAGAGGTTCAACACCCCGTCCTGCATCGCGGCGAGCACCTTCTGTCCGCGCCCCGTGCTCATGCGCTGATACAACGCGGCCACGACGCCTAAGGCGAGATGCAATCCGGTGCCGCTGTCGCCGATCTGCGCGCCGGTGACGAGCGGCGGGCCGTCGTCGAAGCCGGTGGTCGAAGCCGAGCCGCCGGCACACTGCGCGACGTTCTCATAGACCTTGCAGTCCTCGTACGGGCCCGGACCGAAGCCCTTGACGGATGCGACAATCATGCGCGGGTTCAGTTCCTGGATCCGCTCCCAGGTGAACCCCATGCGATCGAGCGCGCCCGGAGCGAAGTTCTCCACCAGTACGTCACAGCGCTTCACCAGGCGCTCCAGAACCTGCTTGCCCTTGGGGTTCTTGGCGTCGAGGGTGATGGAGCGCTTGTTGTGGTTCAACATGGTGAAGTACAGACTGTCCACGTCGGGGATGTCGCGCAGCTGCTCGCGGGTGATGTCCCCGGCGCCGGCCCTCTCCACCTTGATGACGTCTGCGCCCAGCCAGGCGAGCAGCTGGGTGCAGGTGGGTCCCGATTGAACGTGCGTGAAGTCGAGAATACGCACGCCGTCCAGTGCCTTTGACATTCGCGTATTCCCTGCCGCGCGTTACTTGTACATGGTCTGGTTCTTGGTCCCGGGGGCGTACTCGCGCGGGTCCACCCAGATATTGATGACCGCCGAGCGACGCGACTTCTGCACCGACTCACGCGCCCGCTTGAGCGCCGGCGCGATTTGCGCCGGGTCGCGCACCTCCTCGCCGTAACCGCCCAGCA
>Ga0209156_10001552_pt1 | contig 18635 bp, 15 predicted proteins | sample GraSoiAngelo_124_FD_185881 | JGI IMG/M metagenome (GOLD analysis project Ga0209156, IMG submission 185881) | Grasslands soil microbial communities from the Angelo Coastal Reserve, California, USA - 14_0927_05_20cm (SPAdes) (version 2) | ecosystem: Environmental > Terrestrial > Soil > Grasslands...
CTCAGGGCGCGTTTACGTTGAGGGAAATCCCGGCGGACAAGGCTATTGGAATTTGAAAACGGCTTCGGGCGGCGTGCAAATCAGCGTCCCTGCCTCAGCGAACTTCCATCTTTCCGCGGAGGCAGTTTCCGGGGAGATCCGAACGGACATTCCCATCGTCGTCGAGGAGCAGGGAAAACATTCTCTTCGGGCGCGCGTGGGCAATGGCGGGGGGCGCATCGAAGTGCGTACGGCCTCGGGTGAAATTCGCGTCACCGGATCAAAGTGAGCCTCTAGTCCAAATTAGACGTCTAATTTAGACGTCGTTCGAACAACCATCGGGCATAGCTTCGTCTTGATAGCGACAATTTCTCCCTGAGTGTTTAGAATCGCGGCATGCTCTCCCAGTCCTCCTCTCCCGCCTTGGCGGCGCTCCTCGTCTGCGCCATGGTTTCGCAGCTCTGCGCGGCCCAGCGACCGGCGTCGCAATCCTCGAACCCTGGCAGCACCCGAGACAAATCATCGGCCAAGCCGCCAAACCCGGACGAGGAACTGCAACGCGCCCTCAGCGACTCCGGAAGCGATCGTGCCGCCCTTGTTCGCAATCTCGACGGCTTCCTGAAGAAGTATCCGGACTATCCCAACCGCACCAGCGTCTATCGCGCCCTTGTCGAGGCCAGTCTCCAATTGAAAGACAATGCCCGCGCTGCCGACTACTCCGAGCGCATGGTGTCGTTGAATCCCAGCGACATTTCCATCCTGTTGCTTGCCATTGAGCTCCTGGAACGACAGGAGGACCAGGCCGGGTTCCGCCGCGCGGTCAGCTACTCGACGCGCATTCTAGACCTCGTGGAACGCGCCTCTCCCGCCGAACGTTCGTCGCGTGTTTCTCTCGAACAATGGGAGCAGCAAAAAAAGAGCGATCTCGCCAACACTCACTTCCTGCGCGGCGATCTCTACTTCAAACTGAGGGATTACGATGCCGCTCGAAAGGATCTGCTGGCTAGCTATGAGACCTTTCCCAGTGCCGCCGCGGCCGAAAGGCTGGGAGAGACCGCGGAACTTCAGAAAGATTTGAATACCGCCATCCAGGAATACGAGCGCGCTTTCGCTTTGGCGGAGGGAAAGAGCGGAAACGTCAGCCGGGAAGACATTCGCAACAAAATCGGAAACGCTTGGAGGCTGGCGCACGGGTCGGAGCAAGGGCTGGGAGAATATTTGCTGAATACTTATGACACGGTTACGAAGCCTGCGTTGAAAAAAACGGCGCACAATGACAGCGTCAAAGAATTCTCTGAATTCACGCTTCGCAAGGCATCGAACGGCGCCCCCTATGCTTTGAGAGACACGAAGGGAAAAGTAGTGGTGCTGAATTTCTGGACTACCTGGTGTGGTCCTTGTCACGCGCTAGAGCCGCTATTTGCGCACGTGGCCGCCGACTTCCACGATCTGCCGGAAGCGCGCTTTTTGTCCACAAACTGCGATGAAGATGAGACGCTTGTTGCGCCTTACTTACTGAAGGCCAAGGTCACTACCGAAGTTGTCTTTACCGATGGCCTGGACCGGCTATTTTCTGTCAATTCCTTTCCTACCGTCATCGTCATCGATCGTCAAGGAACAATCGCCTTTCGTTCCGATGGGTTTCAGCCGGACACTTTCGAACGGGACCTTTCCTCGGCCGTGCGTCGCGCGTTAGAGAAGATTGACCCGGCGCCCTGATTGCGGAATCAAGGCGCTAAATCCGGGCTGTACCCGTCCACCACATCCACGAAGTCGGACACTTCCGCCATGTCTCTTCCCACAAACCGAATGGTATGTGAATCCACTCGTTGCACGGATCTCAGGTAACCCAACATCTGAGCGGGCATGTAGTTTTTGAAACTAATCTCGAGAGTGACGGGAGTTTTGATCGCGTACGGCTTGAAATCATGAAGGCGTGCGAGCGCCCCTTTCACTCCTGCCCCAATCCTTTCGCAGGATGCTTCAGGAGTTAGCGTCTCCGCAGAATGAAAGCTCAAGTTCTTCTTGGTCTCCGCTGTTTCGATGTTTCCAAGCCGCGATTTCAGTTCTTCCATTGCAGCATCGTCACCGGAAGCAAAAATCACCGGCACACCCAGGGCTCCCGCAAAGGCGGCGTTGAATTCGCCCTCCGTAACCGCGTTGCCGTTGAGTGACACACGCGTGAGGTTGGCACTCGAGAATGTATGTGCCCGCACGCCGCGTGTGTTCGTGGTTGATGCGTGATAGCCGATGAAGACGGCGGCATCGAAACTCGAATCGAGCCCTGCCATCATCCCTCCGTGGCGCGGCCAGGAACGCACGATTCGCACGTCTTTGGGAAATTCATCGATCAACAGGCTTTCTCCGTTTCCGTGGGAATCGCTTACAACAATTTCCGTCGTGCCGGATTCTTTGGCGGCCTTTACCGCGGCTAGCGTTTCGTTGGTCATGAAGTGACGGAAGCGCTCGTACTCGAATCCGCCGGGACCCAGTTGGTCTGTGGTAACCACTCCCGCTACGCCTTCCATATCCACGGAAATATAAACCTTGAGTTTTCTGGCCGCCGGCGGGGAAGCTTGTGGGTTCGCCGTGAGACACAAGAAGTACGCGAGAGCGCCAGCGAAAAAAAACACACGGCAACTGCGACGCAAAATACTCATGAACACACCTCTGAAAATTCTGGATCGGTGAATCTGCGAACGGGAGTGTATCAGCTTCGCGCCGCCGAAGCCGGAGGAAAAGCGAGTGCGACCTCGCTTGCGGCGAGAATCGTATTTACGTGAATGCGAACGGTATCTTCCACGCGGCGCGCGTAGCCACCGGCCAGTGTTGTTGCGACGGGGATGCCTCGACGCCGGGCTTCCTCAAACACGCCGCGATCGCGCTTTTCTAATCCCTCTTTCGTAAGTGAGAGCCCGCCAAGCTGATCTTCGCAGTAGGGATCGGCGCCACCAACGTAAAAAAGAATCTCCGGCCGAAAACTGTCCAGCGCTTGTTGCACGGCGGGAATCAGCGCGCCGAGATACTCTTCATCCTCCACGCGGTCATCCATGTTCAGGTCGACGTTGGAGGGCGGCTTGTGCCCCGGATAATTATTGAGCTGATGGATCGAAAGGGTGAAAACGCTTGGATCGTTGCGAAAAATGGCTGCGGTGCCGTTGCCGTGGTGGACGTCCGTGTCTACCACAATGGCTTTCTTGATGTCGCCGTCCGCCTGCAGCTTGCGAATCGCCACGGCCACATCGTGAATCGCGCAAAAGCCTTCTCCATGCTCAGGGTACGCGTGATGAAAACCACCGCTCAGATTCGAGCCGAATCCGTCGCGCAGCGCCATTTGGCCCGCGAGTATCGATCCACCGGCCGCCAGCCAAACCGCCTCGACCAGTTCTGGCGAGTACGGCACTTCCAGACGCATCACATCACTGGCCGTGAGCGTGCCGGTTTTCAACTTTCGCACCCACTCCTCCGTGTGCACGCGCAAAATATCTTCGTCGCTGGCCGGCTCGGGCCGCAAAATATCCTCTTTCTTTGCCAGACCTTGACTTAAGAGCATCTCGTAAATCAGCCGGAATTTTTGCGAGGGGAAAACATGTGTTCCGAGGTGTAAATCATAGCGGTCATGATAAACAAGCTTGAATGGAAGGGAACCCTTCATGGGACGAAGCCAGGGGTGCCTTTTCTCGGATCTCTAATCTCAGATCTCCGACCTCTGTTTTAGTTCTCGCGCTCCAGAATGAAATCGGGGAGCGTGGCCAGCGCCTGCGCATATTCCGAGTCGCGATGGCCATTGAGGCAAGCCTTGGCCCGCCGCGCATAGTCTTGGGCCAGGCAGCGCGCGCGCTCGAGCGCGCCGGAGTCGTGCACCAGGGAAACGATCGTCTCCGGCCGCACGGAGTCAAATTCCTTTTCCGCAAGGACTCGCGCGACGAGTTCGCGCGCCTCGCGATGACCGTTTTCCATCGCATAAATGAGCGGCAGCGTGACTTTGCCTTCTTTCAAATCGCTCAACACAGGCTTACCCAATTGCTGAGCCGACGCTGTGAAATCCAGCAAATCATCCACCAACTGGAACGCCAGTCCCGCGTTCCTTCCGTACTCCGCCAGCGCCTGTTCTTCCTCGTCTTCGAGCCGTCCTAATACCGCGCCCAAGCGCGCGCAGCCGCTGAACAAGCACGCGGTCTTGTAAGTGGCCAGGCGCAACGCATCTTCCTCCGTCACGTCGATGCGGCCGATCTTTTCCAATTGGATCAACTCGCCTTCCACCATTTTTTGTGTCAGGTCAATAAGGATATCGAGAATGTGGAAGTTCCGCTCTTCCAGCGCCATTTGGAACGATTGCATGTACAGCCAGTCACCTGTCAGCACGCTGCGATGATTCCCCCACCGGGCGTTCGCCGAAGGACGCCCGCGCCGCGTGCCGGCGCTGTCAATCACATCGTCGTGAATCAGCGTGGCGCTGTGAAGCAACTCGACAACGGCCGCCAGGCGAATGGCGCTGCGGTCTTTTCGCCCCGCATAATTCGCTGAGAGCAGCAGGAGCGCAGGACGCAAGCGCTTTCCCCCGCCCCCCAGCAGATACGCGGCAATTTCGGACACCGCGGGAAACGCCGTATCGCTTCGACGGGCGAGCTCGTCTTCCACCAGGGCGAGGTCGTCGCGGACAAGATCGAACACCTCTTTGACCGTGAGCAGTGCGATGGCCTTCCTCCTGGTCTTTTCTACGTTCGGGATTCGGCGGCCGTAGACTTCTGCCGCCGCGGAAGACGGAAAAGACGCCTGAAATTCTCCGAAGTCGCGGCGGCAATTTCGTCAGCCGACAAGTCTCTCACACTCGCAAGCATGCGCGCTACTTCGGCAACATAAGCGGGTTCGTTGCGCTTGCCGCGGTAAGCCTGCGGCGCCAAATACGGAGAGTCCGTCTCAATCAGGATTTTTTCCAGCGGCAAAGCCTTCGCAACGTCGCGAAGGTTCTGCCCCTTCGGATAGGTCGAATTGCCTGCAAAAGAAATCAGGAAACCCATTTCGATTCCGCGCCGTGCGTCCTCAAGACTGCTGCTGAAACAGTGCAAAATCCCGCCGATACCCGTGAGCTTCCAATGCTCTTCCAGCATGTTCATGCAATCTGACCACGCATCGCGGCAATGAATGATGATGGGAAGTCTTTCTTGCGCCGCCAGCGCCATTTGCTCACGAAAAACTCTATGCTGCGTTTCTCGTGGCGAGTGGTCGTAGAAATAGTCGAGCCCGATTTCGCCCCAGGCGATGACCTTGGCATGTTTCGACAGTCGTGCTAGTTCATCCAGGTGCTGGCGCGTGACTTCTTTTGCCTCGTGAGGATGAATGCCCACGGTGGCGTAAATCCAATCGTGTTTCTCGGCGAACGGTAGTGCGGAGTCGAGTTTTTCAGGTCCGGGACCTGTGCCAATCGCCAGAAGTGTGGTTATGCCCGCAGCGCGCGCCCGTTCAAGCATGGCCTCGCGGTCTTCCGCAAACTGCGGAAAATCAATGTGCGCGTGCGAATCAATCAGTTCCATTGTCTGTGATGCCAGGCTGCGGCAGGCATAAGCGCATGATATATAGCATGCGCTTACTTAAGACGGGCGCCGATTTCCACGTCTTCGTCCGGGAAGCCCGCCAGCACCGGCCGCCCTTCCGGTCCGACCGACGCCGCAATGATCATGCCGTTCGACTCGACGCCACGCAGCTTGCGCGGCGCAAGATTCACGACCACGGCCACCTTGCGCCCAACCAGTTTTTCCGGCTCGTAGTACTGCGCAATGCCCGCGCAAATCTGCCGAATCTCCGTACCAATGTCCACGGTTAGCTTCAGCAGCTTGTCTGCACCGACAATGCGCTCCGCCGTTTTGATTTGTCCCACGCGCATCTCGACTTTGGCAAAATCCTCGATGCCGATTTTCTCCGGCGCCGCTTGCGGTGCCGCCGCGGCTCCTCCCGGAGTTGTGCTCGCCGCAGGCTTCGCGGGCGGCGCAGCCAGTCCAGGATTCAATTCTTCGTTTGCCATTGCTTCAATCCTTTCTATCGCCTCGTTTTTATCCACACGCGGGAACAGCGGTTGTGCATGCCCTAGTTGCTTCCCTGGCGTCAATTGGCCCCAGCGAAGCCCGTCAAGCTCCAGCGCCGCTACGGAACCCGGTAGTCCAAGCAATGCCCACACTTTTTCCGTGCTCGCCGGCAAAACAGGATGCGCCAGCACAGTAACGATCCGCAGCAATTCCGCCGTGGTCCACAGAACCGTAGCCTTCCGCGCTTGCTCTTCCTCGGAATTTCCCAGTGCCCAGGGCTGCTCCGTCGTGAGGTACTTGTCCGCCGAGGCAATTACGCCCCAAATCGCTTCCAGGGCGCGCGCGAAACTCAGATTTTCGTAGTTTTCGAGCACTTCGCCAATCGCATTCTGAACTTCCTTCGCCAATGCCTCGTCCTGCGGCTTGCGTTCCGTAGCTTTCGGAATCTTTCCGCCGAAATTTCTCTCAATGAGCGCGGCGGTACGGCTGGCGAGATTGCCGAGGCCGTTCGCGAGGTCGCTGTTATAGCGCGTGACCAGCGCGTCGTAACTGAAATTGCCGTCCTGGCCGAAAACTACTTCGCGGAGCAGAAAATAACGCAGCGCGTCCATGCCCAGCATGTTGGCGATCGGGCGCGGCAAGACGACGTTGCCCTTGGACTTGCTCATTTTGGCCGCGTCCATCAGGAACCAGCCGTGCGCCCACACCTGCTTGGGCACCGGTTGCATCGCCGCCATCAGAAACGCGGGCCAATAAACGGTGTGGAAGCGAATAATGTCTTTGCCGACGAGATGCACGTCTGCCGGCCACATCCCGCGCCGTTCGAACTCCGGGCCGCCCACCGCGCTGAGATAAGCTGTAAGCGCGTCAAACCAAACATAAAAAACATGCGGTTCTTCTCCCGGAACGGGAATGCCCCACCGAATGGTCGTGCGCGTGATGCTGAGATCTTTGAGCCCGCCTTCCACGAAACTCACAATCTCGTTGCGGCGCGATTCCGGCCGGATGAAATCCGGATTCTTTTTGTAGAAATCGAGTAGCGGCTTCTGGAACGCGGAGAGCTTAAAAAAATAGTTTTCTTCGGTGATCGTTTCCGTGGGGCGGCCGCAATCGGGACAGTTGTCGCCCGGCTTCGCGTCATTCACAAAAGCATTGTCGTAGATACAGTATTGGCCGGTGTATTGGCCTTTATAGACGTAACCATTCTCGCGGCACAGCCGAAACAGCCATTGCACCGTTCGAACGTGATGCAGGTCCGTGGTGCGGACAAACTCGTCCGCAGTGAGTCCAAGCTCATCCCACAGCGCGCGCCACTCCGCCGCCATTTTGGCGACAAACGCGGATTCCGGGATCCCGGCTTTCTTTGCCGCGCGCTCGACATTCACGCCATGCTCGTCTGTACCGGTGGTCATCACCACTTCGTAGCCGCGCATGCGCTTGTAGCGCCGGATAGTATCCGCAACCACAGTAGTGTAGGTGTGTCCAATGTGCGGCAAGCCGTTCGTGTAATAGATCGGCGTGGTGAGATAGAATTTGGGTTTTCCAGGTGACATGTTCAGACTGTTTTGCCTGCCGTTTCATAGGCTCTCAACGCTTCGCTGATAACCCGTTGCAGCGGCACATTTTTCTCCACTGCAAGCTTGCGGCAATCGTCGTATTCCGGCGCGACGTGCAGGATGCGGCCGTTTACGCGCGAAATCTTGATGCGCACGTCGCCAAAGCCTGTCGAGACGCTGACGAATTCGCGCGGCAGAGTTCGACGTTGTGCCCGGTACGTGCGCGCGCCAAACGTCGTGGTTTCTGCAAAAATCAGCGACATGAGCGATTGCGTGTCTTGTGGCTTGCACAAAACGGTCAGCAAAGTTCCAGGGCGATTCTTTTTCATCTGCACTGGCGTCGTGTACACGTCCAACGCGCCCGCGGTCAGCGCCTTTTCCAAGAAGTAGCCATAGATTTGCGGATTCATGTCGTCGAGATTGGCTTCGATGACAGCAATTTCTTCATCGAAACCTGGAACGGATTTCTCCGCTGCTTCTCCGACCATCAGCCGCAAAACATTAGGTTGCCCTTCCAAGTCAGCCGTTCCTGCGCCGTAGCCAATCGCGTTAACGCTCATCGCTGGCTGTGGCCCGTACGAGTCGCAAAGCGTCGCGACAGTCGCAGCGCCCGTGGGCGTCACCAGTTCTTTCTGCACGCCATTCGAATACGTCGGCTTGCCTTGCAGTAAATTTGCCGTGGCCGGCGCTGGAATCGGCAAAACGCCATGAGCCATCTTCGCCGTGCCTCCTCCCACATTCAGCGCTGAGCAGGCAAATCTTTCGATTCCCAGAAAGTGGAAGCCGATGCAAGCCCCAACGATATCCACGATCGCGTCGACTGCCCCTACTTCGTGAAAATGAATTTTTTCAAGCGGCACGTCGTGCACTCGTGCCTCGGCTTGGCCAAGCTTCGTGAAAATAGCGCTAGCGCGATCGCGAACCGGCGCTGCCAGCTTCGAATCTTTCAGAATTTCCAGAATCCCGCTGAGCGACCGATGCTTCTGCTGATCCTCGGTTCGCACCTTGACGTAAGTCGCAGCCATGCCGTTCTTCCAGACTTTTTCCGCGGAAAGCTCCCAGCCCGGAACTTGCAGTCCATGAAGCTCCGAACGCAGATGCTCGACCGGGCAGCCGGCATCGACCAGGGCCCCGAGGGTCATGTCGCCGCTAATACCGGAAAAACAGTCAAAATACGCCAGTTTCATGGAAAAACCGCCGAACGGTGGGACTTCAAGCCGGAATTGTCACTCCGTCGGATTCAAATTGATACTATCGGCGCAGGCATGTACTGTCAAACGAGCTCTCTTTGACCCCCGTCGCGGGCATCTCCTATACTGGCGTGATTCAAATCAGCTGCTGGCTCACTTAGAGGATATGTGTATCAAACACTGACCAATCGCTTGCGCGAGGCGCTGGCCGCGCACATAAAAGAAAAGTATGGAGTGGAACTCGAGATCGTGCTGAACCGCCCTCCCAAGCTCGACATGGGCGAAGCGGCGTCGCCGGTGTGCTTTGAACTGGCAAAACGGCTGAAAAAGGCTCCGCGGCAGATCGCTCAGGAAATTGCAGCCAGCCTCGGTAAGGTCGAAGGTGTCGCGCGCGTGGAGGTCGCCGGCGGCGGATACTTGAACGCCTACTTCGACCGCGGTGCGTTTTGGGAAAGCGCGCAGAAGGAAGCAAGCCAGCCGCTCCCAACCGTAGGAGCCAAAGAGCAAAAAATCATCGTCGAGCACACCAGCATCAATCCTAACAAGGCAGCCCACATCGGCCACGTGCGCAACGCCGTGCTTGGCGACACGATGGTTCGCATCTTGCGGCACGCCGGCAAGCGCGTGCAGATTCAGAACTACATTGACAACACTGGCGTGCAAGTGGCTGACGTGGTCATCGGGCTTTTGCGCATGGAGCAGCGCACCGCTACGAATGTGATGATGCTGGCGCGCGAGCCGAAATTTGACTATTACTGCTGGGATCTCTACGCGAAGGCCACACACTTTTTCGCTGAAGACCCTGCCCACGCGGCCGCACTGCGGACCGAAACCCTAAAAGCCATCGAAGAAAATCGCGGAGAAGACGCTGAAGTTGCGCAGGTGGTAGCGGACGCCATCGTTACCTGCCATCTGAACACCATGGCGCGCCTGGACATTCATTACGATTTGCTGGCCCGCGAGAGTGAAATCCTGCATTTGAAGTTCTGGGACAAGGCATTCGAAATGCTGAAAACATCCAGCGCCATTCATCTATCCACAAGCGGGAAGATGAAGGGGTGTTGGGTTCTGCCTTGGGAAGAGAAAGAAGAAACTAACGCAGGGGCCGTAGAGAACGCAAAGGGCACGGAGAAGAAAAACGATTTAGAAGGTGAAGACGAGAACGAGCAGGACAAAATCATTGTGCGCTCGAATGGCACGGTGACGTATGTCGGGAAAGATATCGCCTACCAACTTTGGAAATTTGGCCTGCTTGGAAAAGACTTTTTCTATCGAAAGTGGCCAAACGCACCAGCCGGGAGAACGGTTTGGGCTACCACAGACAGAAAAAGCGAGCCAGACTCGCCCCACTTTGGCGAACCCGCTGCAACGGTGTACAACGTGATTGATGCGCGCCAGGCCTATCCGCAGGATGTTGTCGCCGAAGGGTTACGACGTCTTGGCCACTCAGAGGCCGCTCAGAATTCCATCCACTTATCCTATTCCTTCGTCGTGCTAACTCCTCGCTGCGCGGCGGAGTTGGGTTACGAACTCTCTTCTGAAGATGCCAAGCGCCCCTTCGTGGATATGAGCGGCCGCAAAGGATTCGGTGTCAAAGCCGACGACCTGATCGATAAATTGGAAGCAGCTACACTCAACGAGGTTCAACAACGGCATCCGGACATGAGCGAAAAAGAGCAGAAGCGCACCGCACACGCCATTGCTGTAGGCGCACTGCGCTTCTTTCTGCTGAAGTTCACGCGAAACTCCATCATCGCTTTCGACTTCAAGGATGCGCTCAGTTTCGAAGGCGAAACCGGACCGTATTGCCAATACGCCGTAGTGCGCATCCGCGGCATCCGGCGCAAAGGCCCGGAAGCCCCAAAGCACACGGCGAAACTGAGTGCCGATTCTGCCAGCCGACTCCTTTCCGGGGCAGATGCCGCTGACTTGTGGGACCTATTGCTTGGCGCAGGCTCGCTCGACTACTCCGTGGACGCCGCTATCGCCACGCAGGAGCCCGCATTTGTGACGAAATACGTGTTTCAACTGGCGCAAGCGTTCAACAACTTTTATCACAAACACCACATTCTCTCGGAAGCGGACGAGCAGAAGCGCGCGTTTCTACTTCAATTGACGGAATTGGTCGAAACCCAACTCGCCCGCGCCCTGAGTCTGTTGGGAATCGAAGCGCCAGAGAAGATGTAACGGTTCGCAAACTTGGGGTCCAGCGTTCCTTCGTTCACACTCAGGACAAAGCCGCGCCCAAACAAAACTCCCTAATACGACATCACGAGATGCACGAGTGTACGGAGCGCCACACCCGTTGGACCTTTGGCCAGCCAAGGCTTGGCATCGTCGTTCCACGCGGTGCCGGCGATGTCCAGGTGAATCCACGGCGAATCGCCGGTAAATTCCTTGATGAACATCGCTCCGGTAATCGCGCCGCCGCCCTTGCCGCTGCCGATGTTCTGAATGTCCGCGACAGTTCCTTTGATGAATTCGCGATAGTCGTCGTCAACGGGCATCTGCCACATTTTTTCGCCGGCCGCTTTTGAGCTGGCGAGCAGCTTATCGGTGAACGCCTGGTCAGATCCAAAAACGCCCACGTTGATGCTCGCAAGCGCCACCACGATCGCACCCGTCAGCGTCGCCGCGTCAATCAGATATGTGGCGCCAAGCTGCTTCGCATAATGTACGCCGTCTGCAAGAATCAGGCGCCCTTCCGCGTCGGTGTTCAGCACTTCAATGGTTTTACCGGACATGGCGGTCTGAATGTCACCGGGCTTTTGCGCCCGTCCGCCCGGCATGTTTTCCGTCGAGGGCACCACGCAAATCACTTTAACGCTAGGCTTGAGCGCCGCGAGCGCGCGCATCACGCCAATCATCGTGGCGCCGCCAGCCATGTCGTACTTCATCTTCTCCATGCCATCGGCCGGCTTGATGGAAATTCCGCCGGTATCAAACGTCACAGCTTTGCCGATCAACCCGATAACCGGCGCGCCCGGCTTGGCCGCCGGGGGATTGTAGGTGATGATCATCATCCGCGGAGGCTCGACGCTGCCTTGAGCCACGCTGAGTAGTCCACCCATCTTCAACTCCGCGATTCTCTTTTCATCGAGAATCTCTACCGATAGACCGGCCGCCTTGGCCATGGCCTCGGCTTTTTGCGCCAGAATGGTTGGCGTCATTTTGTTCGAAGGTTCGTTCACCAAGTCCCGCGCAAAATTTTGCGAATCCGCAATGATGCGGCCCTTCGCCAGGCCTTTTTCGCCTGCTCCCCGTTCTGAGTCGGAATAACCGGCAACTGCTACGCTCTCGATTTTCTTGTCGTTCTTCTTGTCGGTCTTGTACTTGTCCGGTTCGAAATCAGCAGTCAGCACACCTTCTGTGATCACCTGCGCGGATTCCCCCGTGGCATCTCCTTCCCGCACCAGCAGCGCCAGGTTTTTAACAGACCGCGACTTCAAATAGCGCAGCGACGCACCGCTAATCTTCCGCAGCGTCGCCGAATTGAATTGCTCCCTCTTCCCCGCCCCAACCAAGAGCAACCGCACCGCTTTCAGTCCCGCAGGCGCGTGAATCAGCGTGAATTCCAGCGCTTTGCCCGTAAGCTCGCCGCTCTTCGCCAGCTTGCGCAACAGCCCTCCGGTCAACTGATCGATCTCCGAAACGCGCCCCTGGACCGGATCGGTCTCTTCAAACACATACGAAACCAGTGCCTCCGTTTCGATTCCTGCGAACGGCTTACTCTCCAGCGTAATTTGCATGGTGCTCTATCGCCTCCGATTGCGATACATGGATTCTTCCACTTCCCTGCGGGCTTCCTTGGTGCGCTCGTCAGCGCGGCGGTCCCAAACTTTCTTGCCTTGCACCAGCGCGATCTCCACCTTGGCGATGCTATTGCGGAAGTAGATCCGCAGGGGGATAACCGTCAATCCTTTAGACTCTGAGCGGCCCGAAAGTTTGTGGATTTCGTTCTTGTGCAGCAGAAGTTTCCGCGACCCCAGCGGCTCATGATTCCAGGGACCGCCCGGTAAGTACTGTGCAATGTGTGCGTTAACCAACCAGGCGCCGTTCGGCTTGAAATCCACGTAAGCGTCCCGGATGTTGGCTTTCCCTTCCCGAAGCGCCTTCACCTCCGTGCCATGAAGGACCAAGCCCGCCTCATGTTTCTCAAGAATATGGTAGTTATACGACGCAGCGCGGTTCTGCGCCACGATTAGCTCGCCCGGCTTGGCGTCCTTTGCAGATTTTTTTGCAGGCTTGGCCACGACCGTCCATCATAGCCGCAGTGGAAAAAGTTGTCACCTTCGGGTGAAAACTGATTCAAAATTGCTATTGTTTCCTGTAGGCCAGTCAACCTCTGTCGCCTTGCCGCACGTCTAATGCGAGTGTTAGACTTCAAAGGCAAGATCTTCCAGGCCTCGGAGAGAGCATGCAGCAAAAGTGGGGAACCCTAATTCTTTGTGTGAGTTTCGGACTCTGCGCCGCCGGATGCCCAAAGGGAGGCGGCGAGTACAACCAGGGATTGAAGGCAGAAAACCTCCAGGACTACGACGCGGCTGTCGCGTACTACCAAAAGGCGCTTAAATCTGATCCCCGCAACGCCACCTACAAAATCCGGCTACACCAGGCGCGATTTGACGCCGGCGAATTTCATATCAAGCGCGGCCTGGAAATGCGAAAAAGAGGCGAACTGGACGGCGCCGGGATCGAATTCCAGAAGGCGCTCGTCGCCGATCCCTCCAGCTCCATTGCCGAACAAGAATTGAAGCGCACTGCGGAAATGATCGGGGAGAGGAATCACACGAACGAACCTGAAGCCCCGGCCGACCACAACCAGCAGCCGCTGGCTTCCATGCCACCGGAGATCAAGCCGCTTTCCCGGGCGCCCATCAGCATGAAGATGTCCAACGACGCCAAGATCGTCTTTGACACCATCGGGAAGTACGCGGGACTGACGATGATCTATGACCCCGACTTCCCTGCCCGGCGCATCACCGTGGACTTCAACAACGTCACGCTGGAACAGGCGCTTGAGATCGTTTCGCTGGAAAGCAAGGCGGTGATCAAGCCGGTGACGGAGAACACGCTTTTCGTGTTTCCGGACCAGCCGCAAAAGCGCCGGGACTACGAAGAAGAGGTCGTCAGGACTTTCTATCTTTCCAATGTTACGCAGCCTCAGGACATCACCGAAATCATGACCGGGCTGAGGCAATTGTTCGACTTGAAGCGCGTCCAGCAGGTCAACGCGCAAAACGCCATCATCATCCGCGACACACCCGACAAATTGATGCTGGTCCAAAAACTGATTGACGACATTGATAAAGCCAAGCCGGAAGTCGTCGTCCAGGTCGAAGTCCTGCAGGCTAGCAAGGACCGGCTCCGCGAACTTGGCATTCAACCCGGTTCGCAAGCCTCTGTTGCGCTCACGAACGGCACCACATCCAGTAGCTCGGGTGGTACATCCACAACTACAAGCAATCCGATTACGTTCGATACTTTTCGGCACCTCAACCCCAACAGCTTCAGCGTCACGCTGCCGAGCTTTACCGCCAACCTTGTTGAGAATGACTCGGACACGAAAATCATTCAGAACCCGGAGATTCGTTCCGTGGATGGTCAAACGGCCAAACTCAAGATCGGCCAGCGAATTCCAGTGGCTACGGGGAGCTTTCAAGCAGGTGTAGGCGTTGGCGGCGCCGCCGGCGCAGGTTTCGTGAATCCATTGGTCAATACGCAGTTCACTTATCTGGACGTCGGAGTCAACGTGGACATGACTCCCCGCGTGCACCCCAACCATGAAGTCAGCTTGAAACTACGTATCGAGATCTCTTCCCAGTTAAACACGGTGAACATCGGGGGGATTTCACAGCCAGTGATCGGGTCGAAGACCATCGAGCACGACATCCGGCTAAAAGAGGGTGAGGTCAATATCCTCGGAGGGTTGATCGAGAGTACGGACACGAAAACCATCAGTGGATGGCCCGGGCTGGCAAGGATTCCGATCTTGGGCCGGCTTTTCGCCGATAACAAGGTGGATCACCTGGAAGACGAGACGCTGATCGTTTTGACTCCGCATATCGTTCGAATGCCTGATTGGACGAAAGCGAATCTGCGCGCCATACTCTCCGGCACAGAAACCAACGTGCAAACCAGGCGCGAGAGCGAACTTCGCACTCCACAACCGGAGCCACCTCAGGCCCCGCCGACGACGCAACAGTCTCAACAGCCGCCCGCAGCCGCAGCAGCCACGACTCCTAATACGCCTGCAACGCAGGCTCAGTCGGGCAATGCTGTCGCGAGGATTCGTTTCGAGCCGCAAACTCTCACGCTCAAGGCAGGCCAAACCGCAACCTTGGGTGTGGTCGTCGAAAACGTGAACGACCTTTACTCGATCCCTTTGTTGCTTCAGTACGATCCCAAAGTGATTAGCGTCGAAGAAGTGCAGCACGGCGGATTCCTCTCTGGCGGGGGCTCCCAGGTGATCGCCATTCCCTGGCAAGTGCTGAAGGACAAAGGCCAGGCCATTATTTCTGCCACTCGTCCGCCCAGCACTCCTGGGGTCAGCGGAAGCGGTACATTGATCGGCGTCGTCGTGAAAGCTTTGGCGCCCGGCTCCACGAACTTGTCCATTGTGCAGGTGAACGCCAAGGACTCGCAGCAAAAGGCCATCCCGCTGGTCACCAGCGAAGCAACTTTGCAAGTTCAGCAGTAGTCCAATTTAGAGGAGCCCTAATTCAGAATCCTTTGATTTACGCTGAAAAGAGATGTTGTCTGTTTCCCCAATTCGAAAGCGTACCTGCCGGCAGCGAGACAACTCGCAAGCGGGCCTGACTCTTCTTGAATTGATCCTGACCTGTTCCATCCTGCTGATTCTGTCTTCCGCCGCTCTGCCGATCGCCAGGTACGCCGTGGTTCGCGAGAAGGAAGCGGTTCTTCGCCACAATCTCGACGAAATCCGTGACGCCATCGATCGTTACAAAGACGCCGCGGACCACCAGGCAATCCGCGTCGAAATAGGAACCGAAGGCTACCCTCCGGATCTCCAAACCCTCGTCACGGGGGTCAAGCTGGGAAGCAGCGGCGACAAAAAGATTGTTTTTTTGCGAAAGATTCCCATCGATCCCATGACCGGAAGCGCCGACTGGGGCTTGCGGGCTGTCCAAGATGATCCCGACTCGCGGCATTGGAGCGGCAAGGACGTTTTTGATGTGTATTCCCAATCCACGGGAACGGCGATGGATGGAACGAAGTATTCGGATTGGTGATAGGAGAATGAACTTAACGTGAAGATGCAACGGCACAATCGATTTGCTGCGAAACTGCGGAAGGGTGGCTGCAGAGGAAGCAATCTCGGGTTCACGCTCATTGAGTTGATGATCGTCATGAGCATCATCTTGATTCTCATAGGCATGGCTGCGATTCGCTATGACAAAGTCGTGCAGCATTCCAAGGAAGCTGTATTGAAAACCGACCTTCGCACGATTCGTGACGCCATCGATAATTACACACTGGACAAGCAAGCCGCGCCGCAATCCGTGGATGATTTACAGCAGGCCGGCTACCTCCGCTCCGTGCCAACCGACCCCATGACCAACGCCAAGGATTGGGTGCCGGAGTTCGATAGCGTAGTCCTGAGCCCCGACCAGACCACCACAGGAATGACTAACGTGCATTCGAATTCCAGTAGGACGGCTCTCGACGGCACTCCCTACAACGAGTGGTAGTCGCCTCCGCATTTCATTCAGAAGATGACTTCGCATGGCGCTAACTTCGCATGAAAATAATCCGTTTTGAACTTCCCCGCGATTTGACGAGAACGGGCTCGTCCGTTATAGTAACTAGGCGGGGTGGAGCAGCCTGGTAGCTCGTCGGGCTCATAACCCGAAGGTCGTCAGTTCAAATCTGACCCCCGCAACCAATTTGGAGATTCACAGGCCGGGCATCAGGCACCCGGCCTTTTGTTTCCGGATTGGCCAAAGAAAGCGGTTGACTGGCCCCTCTGCCTATTCAAATTGCTTTCGGAACTGAGCGAATTGCTGTTTCAAATCCGCAATCTCATTTTTGAGCGCTGCGATTTCCTCTTCCAACTTGCTCACTCGGTCTCCGTCGAGTGCGTGTTCAGCACCCGCTGCAGGCGCCGCGTGCGCCTTTGGCTCCGGCTCTGCCTGCACGACGTCGCCAGACAAAAGGTGGGCATAGCGCGTTTCTTTCGTGCCCGGCTGCCTGGGAAGCGGCTTGACGAGCGGTGGCTCGCGCGTCATCAAATGCTGCAAGCTCGATTGCACTGCCCCCAGGTCGTCGAAGGAATGCATACGCTCGGAGCGGCTTCGCAGCTCCCCCGGCGTTTGCGGCCCCCGCAGCAGCAACAAGCACAGGATGGCGGTCTCGTGGCGGTAGAAATTGAAGGCTTCCTGCAACCGGTGCTCATACTTGGTCACCCTACTGTCTGCCGGACTCACCGACCGGACCAGCGACTGCCCCTCCAAAGAGTGCAAGGCCTTACGGACGGCTGCTTCGTCCAAGTTCATCATGGGATCGCGGTTTGATTTCTGATTGCATGCGTTGACCAGCGCGTTCAGCGAAAGGGGATAGTACTCCGGCGTGGTGACTTCCTTCTCCACCAGCGCCCCTAATACCCGGCATTCCACTTCATTTAGAACGATGTTCACTGCCGGAAATCATACAACAGGTTCGCGAAACGCTCTGTGCCCTGCGAAATCGCTCTCCCAAGCCTCTGTCGAGCTGACATTACCGTTTAAAGAAGAGCGCGGGAGAAATTGGACCGCAAGAATTGATTCTGGCTTCGTGGGATTTGCATTGCAAGAATCGCCACGACCTACTGGGCGGCCTGCGCTTGAATCGCGCCTTTTAACTCCACCTCGATGTTGACGGAGTGTTCGACCTTGAGAAGCCAGTTGCCCGGATTCTTCAATCCCCACTCGATGAAAGGCACGCTGAACTTCGCTCTGCCCGTCCAATGATCGCCGGAGAGATTGGCCTGTACCGGCACCGTCAATTCGTGCTCACTGCCGTGCAGCACAAAAATCCCGTGGATTTGCACCGTCGTTTCTCCCTGCGTCTCAAGTTTTCCGCTAACGCTGTCCGGCCGGAAAATGATCTCGCCGAATCGTCCGCTTTCAAGAACTTCCTTGTGCATCTTCTTGTCACGCCCGTCGTTGCCGCTTTTTCCACTTGTGGCGTCAACAACGATCTCTCCGCTCGCCTTCCCCGTCGCTGGATCGACCTGCAGACTCCCGCGCTTCAAGGCGAAAGTCCCGTGCACCGTATGCAGCGAACTTCCAAGCGTCCAATCCACGCTGGTTTGCGCCGGATCGACCGTGAAAACCATCCAGCTGGCTGGCGGCTGGGGCGCAGCGTGCTGGGGCAAAGCAATCAGCACCGGCAACGCTACCAAGAGCGCTCCACACAAATAGAGAACCGGTTTCAGCCGGCTTCCGAGCAATCTCACAATTCACCTTTCCTTTGAGAACCCTGAGGACCTTATGCGGTAACGAGTTGCCATGCTAATCGCGCACCCACCTCCGCCAATAACCGGAGAGAAGTATCCTGCAAGTGTGCTGTCAACAGTCCCGTGAACAAATCAGGGTCCTTAGCCAGACTTTGCAGAACCCGCCTTCGCAACGGCGCACAGCCATCAAGCAGCAAGAGCAGCCGCGACATGAGAAGTGGCCGCCTTGCCAGCCGCCGGTGAGCCGATTGATACTTCTCGAGATCTCCAGCCTCCAGCGCATCGGCAAGCGCCAGCGCCTGTCGAAAGCTCAGCCCTAATCCTTCCCCGGTAATCGCGTCTACGCTTCCCGAAGCATCCCCCACAAGTGCGATATTCTCGCGGCACACGCGGTCGAGCCTGCAAGTTGCCGTCACGGCGCCCCGTTGCA
>Ga0209156_10001555_pt1 | contig 18608 bp, 18 predicted proteins | sample GraSoiAngelo_124_FD_185881 | JGI IMG/M metagenome (GOLD analysis project Ga0209156, IMG submission 185881) | Grasslands soil microbial communities from the Angelo Coastal Reserve, California, USA - 14_0927_05_20cm (SPAdes) (version 2) | ecosystem: Environmental > Terrestrial > Soil > Grasslands...
CCTGCTCGCTGTGCGCGATCACGAACTTCGCCTCAGCCGAGGGTTTCGCCAGCTCGACGATCTTCGCAAAGGGGATCCCTTCCCAATGCTGATCGAGACGGGACCACGTGGTGACGCAGTGCATGTCGGCGGTGACCGCGGTCTTGTCGAGCTCCTGGAATTGCTTCCAGTCGAGCTTGATCTCGTTCTGGACCTTGCCGAACACGCGGAAGTCCCAGCGCTGCGGGTCGAACCGTGGGATCGACCCGTAGTGCAACACCGGCCACTTCTCGGTGAGGTACTGGCCCGGCGGCACCCGCGCCGCGATCTCCGTCGGCAGCTCGCTCTTCTTGGTGAAGAACTTCATCACGAGAGTCCCGCGGCGCGCCGCAGCATCTTGAACGTGTAGATGCCGGTGTCGTGCCCGTCCGCCCATTCAGGCGTGAGGCCGTAGCGGCCCACCGCGTATACCTCCTTTAGGGTCGTCTGCTGCTCGCTGAATTTCGTCTCGGGGTTCACGTTACCCGCAAATGTCCCTTCGCCCGAGCAGTACGCGCAGGGGCACGCGCGCCGAAGGTCGTCCCACTCGTACTCAGTCAGCTGCCCGTCGTCCCACGTGACGCGGAACAGCTTTTTGTCGGCGGCTATTTCCCAGCCGGTCGGTCGGTGGAAGACATCGGCCACTCCATCGATGATACGAACGTGACGGCGACGTTGGACGACTTCCGCAAGATCGAGATGCGCGTCGGGCGGATCGTCGCGGTCGACGATTTCCCCGAGGCGCGCAACCCGTCGTACAAGCTCGCGATCGATTTCGGTCCGCACGGCACCCGTAAGTCTTCAGCCGCGGTGCGACAGTGGTATGACAAGCGCGCGCTTCTGGGCCGCCTGGTCGTGTGCGTCACGAACCTCCCGCCTCGCCGCATCGCGACGTTTGACTCCGAAGTCCTCACGCTCGGAGCGATGCAACCCGACGGCCGGTCGTGCTCTTAGAGCCAGATCGCGATGCCGAGCTCGGCAGTCCAATCGGGTAGCGACGCTAACGCGGGTACGCTTAGTCCCCGATGAGTCGCCTAACGGACCGAGACCTTGACCAGATCCACGCGCGGTGTGTCGCGGCGACGCCTGGGCCGTGGCGATACATGCGCGAGGGTCGGGACCACACAAGCGGAGACAGTTTCATCATGACGGGCACGGCGGATGATCGACACGCTGATCTATATATCAATGCGGACGGTGGGCCAGCGACTGATGCGGACTGGGAGTTTGTCGCAAATGCCCGGCAGGATCTCCCCAGACTGCTCGACGAAGTCGAGCGCCTTCGTAAGAGCGCCGGCGGTTAGAAAAACGATCCTGAGCCCGCTTAGGGTGGGAAATTGCAATCGCGACGGTCTGCCTGGCCGTCACCACTCGAAGAAGACGAGCCGGTCGAAGGGCCAGAAGCGAAGGATCACTTTGCCGATGATGTTCCCGGTCGGCACAGGACCGAATGTGCGCGAGTCGGACGAGAAGGTCCGGTTGTCGCCCATCACGAAGATCTGGCCATCAGGGACCGTGAAGGGATAGACGATCTGCGGCGCCTGGGCCTGCGTAGCGCCGTGGGCCTGCGGAAAGTCCACCTGCTTCCCGTTCACAAAGACGTTCCCGTTCCGTAGGTCGACGGTCTCCCCGCCGACGGCGATGACGCGCTTCACGTACGGGATCGTGGCGTCTTGGATCGGCGGGTTGAACACGATGATGTCGCCGCGCTGCGGCGCGCCAAAACGGTAGTCGAGCTTGCTGACGAGGACGCGGTCGTTCTGGAGCAGCGTCGGGACCATGGAGTTCTGCCGCACTTCGGTGACCTGAACGACGAAGAGATTGAGGACGACGGAGATGACGACGGCGAGGGCGAGCGCCTGGAGGATCTCGAGGATGGCGCGCCACGAGAACGGCGGTTCGCCGGCAGGTGCGTACTCGGGAGGAGTCACCGTCTGGGGGGCTGCCACTCCAAACCAGTGTAGGGATGGACGGCGCGGGCGTTAGGCGAACGCTGGGATCAGTTGCTCGTGCGAACGCTCGACCATCTCCGCCGCGCGCTCCTTCGGAAACGCGCAGAGGTATTGCTCGAGCCCGACGCCGGCATACGCGCGGATCTTGTCGACGAGGGGCTTCCCGTCAGCCTCGAGGGTGCTCGCGCACCAGTGCGACCGCCGGAGCCGTCCCTCCCGCTTTACCGTTCGCTCGATCGTCTCGAGCTCGCGGAATGAAGCGGCCATCTCCTCGGGAGTCAGGTCGGCGCCGCCGGCGCCGTGCTTGCCGAGGTCGAACCCGTCGGCGTAGCGCGCGGCCAGGCGCATGACGCGTGGCCCCGATCCGCCGATCCAGATCGGTGGACGCGGCCGCTGGGTCGGCTTCGGCGCACACACCGCGTCGTCGATCCGGTAATGCTTTCCGTGATACGTCGCGCGGTCGTCTTGCCAGAGCCGTCGCGTGATCTCGAGGCCCTCCCGGAGCTGATCCACGCGATCGCCGGGCGATGGGAAGTCATACCCGTACGCCCGGTATTCGTCTTCTTTCCAGCCGGCGCCGACTCCGAACTCGAGCCGTCCACCCGAAATGTGATCGACGCTCGCGGCCATCTTCGCCTGCAGCGCCGGGTTGCGGTACTGCACCGCGGCGACGAGGACGCCGAGTCGGATCTTCGTCGTATCTCGTGCGAGAGCGGCGAGGAGCGTCCACGCCTCGAGGCAGTTTCGGTCGGGCGTTCCGCCAGGGCCGCCGAAGAAATGGTCGCTCACCCAGAAGGAGCCGAATCCGGACTTCTCCGCACCCCGTGCCAGGTCGCAGATCTGCGCGTATGACCATCCCGCCCCGGGCGACACGATGACTCCGAGCTTCATTCCCCGATGCTACGGGGAGGCCGACCTTACTGGCTCGGGATCTCCCAGTCGTTAGGGACGACGTGCACCCATGTCTGGCCCTGGTCGAAGAGGATTCGCTCGCCCGCTGAGTTCTTGAAGATGAAGGCGTCCGTGTCGGTCGCGCGGCTCCACGTCGCCTCCTGGCGGAGGCCATCGCGGAAGATCGTCGCTGCGCCGGTCCCCGTCAGGCGCATGTCGTGCGCGTGCGAACCGGCCGCGTCGACGATCTGCGGCACTTCCCATATCTCGGTATGGATGATCGCGACGTTGGATGCTGCGATCGGCTGGTTATTGACCGCGTCGACGTCGCGCATCGCCTTGCCGGCGTTGTTCTGGAAGCGGGCGTACGTCCGGGTCTGCGGGTCGTACTGGTATTTCACGAGCGAGATGTCGTCGCGATACGGGATCGTGAGCTCCGTCGCGGCGACTCCACCTGCCATCCCGGCGATGGTCGGCGCGTGATCCGTTGCCGCGAGGAATCCCCACGACGGGATCTGCTGCGGTGTGTCGGCGCCGTGTGCCGCGATCGCCTGCCGCATGGCGGCGGCGCTCGTGAACATGTTGTACGGGCCCGGCCGGAAGGTCACGCGGTAGTAGCCGCTCGTGTAATCCGCCGAGAGGTCGACGTAGTTGCCGTTCGCGGCATCGCCCTGGATGAGCGGCATCTCATAGGCGGAGGTGCCCGAGTACACGAGCGCACCGCGGACCATCGGCGTGAGCGATCGGTCGGCGAGCCGCGCACTGCGGATATTGCCGATCGTCTGCGGATCCTGCGAGTGGAAGACCGCCGCAAGCCGGGTGGCGAGGCCCTCGACAAGTATTTCGAACACCATGTCGGCCTGGGTGATCCCGTAATGCGGACGGGCAAGAGGAACGTTGTCGATCTTGACGAGGAGCGCTCGCTTATCGACCGCACCGAGCTTGAGGGGCTTGCCATTGAGCGGCCAGCAGTCCCTGCATGGGGCATCCGGCGCGAGGGTGGCCTCGACGGTGGGGACGGCAGCGGCGGTCTGCGGCTGCGTCGAAGCACCCGGAGTTGCCGCGGGAGAGGTGCACGCGGCGAGGAGGAACAGGACGACGGCGATGAGGGCGAACAAGCGTGCGTGCGGTGCGCCCTTCCTCATCTGTTTCGACTGTAGCGTCCGGCGCTTCCCGGTTCTAGATGCGACCGCATGCTCGCTTCCGCGCTAGCGAGCCACGCGCTCCCTGGCGGGAGCGAGATACGCCGAGGCCTGCATCGTGAAGAGCTCCGCGTAGCGGCCACCGAGGTGGATGAGCTCGTCGTGCGTCCCGCTCTCGACGACGCGGCCCTCGTGGAGGACATAGATGCGATCCGCCGAACGGACGCTCGAGAAGCGGTGCGAGATGAGTAGCACCGACCGACCGCTGAAGAGGTCGCGCATGCGTGTGAAGAGATCGTGCTCCGCGCGCGCATCGAGCGCCGCGGTCGGCTCGTCCAGGATGACGAGCGGCGCGTCGCGAAAGAACGCGCGCGCGAGCGCGATGCGCTGCCATTGCCCGATCGACACGTCCTTTCCGCCCATGAAGTAAGGGCCGAGGATCGTGTCGTAGCGGTCCGGCCAGGCATTCACGAACGAATCCGCGCCGGCGCGCTCCGCCGATCGGATGATCGCTTGGAGATCCTCGAGGCGCTCCACGCGGCCGAGGCCGATGTTTTCCCGCACCGTGAGCATGAAGCGCGCGAAATCCTGGAAGAGCACGGCCACGCGCTCGTAGATCCAGCTCTGGTCGTGCGCGGCGACGTCGGCGCCGTCCCACAACATGCGGCCTGAGTCGGGGCGATAAAGACCGGACAGGACCTTAGCGAGCGTGGTCTTGCCGGATCCGTTCTCGCCAACGAGCGCGATGACCTCGCCCGCACGGATCTCAAGGGACACGTCGTCCAGCGCAAGGCGTGACGGGAGCGGCGGTCCGCCGTCCTTGGACGCGGACGGCGGATAGCGGAAGGACACGTGGTCGAGCTCGATCCGATCGAAGGGTGCGGCCGGCTCCGCGAGCGCGGGGGTACGCGCGGGCGCAAGCGAGCTGAACTCCTCCCAGTCTTCGAGGAAGAGGCTGGCTTCGTAGAGCTGCGTCATGTTGTTGACGACGCTCGAGAGCTGTCCGGAGAGCTGCTGGCTCGCGGCGACCGCGGCGCCCGCCTCGGCCACGCCGATGCGATGCTCGATGACGAGGTACGCGAGCGCGCCGTACGTCAATGCCGTCACCAGCGAGGATGCGCCCGTGCTCAGGATCTGGTAGCGGGCGCGCTTGCGCAGGTTGCGGGCGAGCTCTTTGAGCCGCTCGTTTGAGAGCCGTTCATAGAGCGCGCGCATGTATGGGGCCAACGCGAACGCCCGCAGCTCCTTCGCGTATTCGCGACTCGTGAAGAGTCCGAAGATGTAGTTCCGCATCCGCTCGTTCGGTGTCATCGATCGCCAGAAGTGGTAGGTCTGACGGCTCGTGGCCGCGCTCGCCAGCCACATCGGAACGAACCCGACGACAGCGAGCACGAGCAGGATCGGCTGCAGGACGTAGAGTGCCGCGGCCACTCCGATGATTAGGAAGAGGCTGCGCGCGAGTCCGATCGCCGACCCGGTGACACCCATCATCCGGCCCATCGCGTTCATCGCCCGGCGGAGCAGGTCCTGAAATTCCGGCGTCTCGAAGCGCTTCAGGTCGATCGCGATGATCCGATCGAGCAGGACGGAGTTGGTGTGCCGCTCGACGATCGCGGACAGCATCGATTGCTGCTGGTTCTGGATCAGACCGGCCGCGCTCGATATCAAGCTGAGCCCGATCATCTCGGCGAGCAGGGTCCCGACGCGGCTGAGATCGCCTCCGCTACCCGTGGCCAGGACCGCAGCGATCAGGTCTCGCGTGATGACGAGCTGCGCGCCTGTCGTGACGGCCGTCACGATCTGCGGCGCGAGGCTCGCGAGGAATCGGCCGGGCGCGGCCTCCCAAACGAGACGGAACGACGAACCGAGTACGCGCGGCACTCGCCGAAGCTGGCGCCGCTCCGGCGGTGCCTCGACACGATCGCCGCGTCCCCAGAAGATCAAGAAATCAGGTTATCGCGAGCTCCGTGGGGCAGAGGCAGCCGGCTAGCTCTTTGGCGGGGCCGGAATTCGTTTGCCGCGCACGTCGACAAAGGTGCCTTTCGGCGTTTGAACGATGCGGATCATGACCGTCGCACAGGCGGTGCACCGCAGCACGATGCCCGGTGCGTGGACGAACGCGAGAAGACCTCCCACGTGGTCGACCTTGCCGCAGCTCGCGCACTCGGCCAGGACGGTCGTCATGTCGTCTCCATAGATCTCGGCGAGTGTCCCCGCGACGGCGTTGCCGTCGAGGACGAGATCGTCGTCCATCGCTTCGGTCATGCGCCGCTCGGACCGAAGCGCTCGGTGCGGATGCGATCGGCGGGCAGGCCGACGCGCTCGAGCCCGTCCGCGGCGACCTCCACGAGTGCCGTCGGGCCACAGATGAAGGCGAGGGCGTTCCGACCGAGAGGTGCGCTCACCTCCTCGAGCATGGCATCGTCGATCCGCCGCGCGTAACCCTTCCAGCCTGAGGGCTGGGTTCGCGTCAGCGTGTACGAGACGACGAGGCCGTTCTTTCGCGCAAGCACGTCGAGCTCCTGGCCGTAGATGATCTGCTCGTACGTTCGCGCGCTGTAAAGGAGCCGGGCGGGATCCTTCCCGCCGGCTGCCGCACGGTGCCGAAGCATCGCCATGAGCGGCACGACTCCCGATCCGCCCGCGACGAGCAGCAGCGGCCCTCTGATCGAGCTGTCCCAGACGAAATACCCGCCGATCGGACCGCGAACCTCGAAGCGATCGCCGACCGCGACGGTGTCATCAAGGAACGGCGACACCTCACCGTCGGCGATCCGTTCGACCGCGAGGTCGATCTCTCCGGTGCGCTCGGGCTCCGACGCGACCGAGTAGCTCCGCTGGGCCGAGTAGCCATCCTCCGCCGTGAGGCGGACGTCGTAGTGCTGCCCCGGGCGATGCGCCATCCAGTCCGGTAGAGAGAGCGTGAGCGTCTTCACCTCTGGTGTCTCGGTCCGAAGCGCCTTGACCGTCGCGATCTGCCACTCGAGCGGACGTTTCATCGCTAGTCGCCGGTATACCGCTGTTCTTTCCAGGGGTCACCGTGGTTGTTGTACCCGAGCGACTCCCAGAATCCAGGCTCGTCCCGCTCCATGACGCGCAGGCCGCGAACCCATTTCGCGCTCTTCCAGAAATAGAGGTGGGGGACGACCAGACGCGCCGGACCGCCATGCTCCGGTGCCAGCGGTTTGCCGTCGTACTCGTACGCCACGAAAGCCTGGCCGTTGATGAGCTCCGGGAGCGGGACGTTGGTCGTGTATCCGCCGTCGGAGAAGGCGGTCACGAAGCCGGCGCGCCGGTCGAGCTCGACCTGCTCGAGAAGGACGTCGACGCTCACGCCGCGCCACCGAGTGTCGAGCTTCGTCCACTTTGTCACGCAGGAGATGTCCCTGACGAAGTCCTGCGCCGGCAGCGTCTGGAAGTCCGCCCAACTCCAGGAGGCCGGTTCCTTCACGAGGCCCTCGATCTTGAAGGACCAGGACCCAAGGGGCGTCCGTGGTGTCGGGCCGGCCGAGAGGACCGGGAAGTCCTTCACCAGGTGCTGACCCGGCGGTATGCGCCCGGTCTGGGCGGATCCGGCGGGCTCCCGGCGCCCGACGAACCCGCGAGTGACGAATCGGTCGGGCACGGAAATGGAAGCCTAATGCGAGTGTGAGCATGATGTCTTCGATGCCGGTCCGCCTGATCGCGAAGCACCCATCCGCGAGCCGTCTCGTGGCGATGACGCGCCGGCTCTTGGACCAATCGAAGCTCTGCGCGATCGCGACGGTGTCGCCGGGCACGCGCGCGCACGTGAACACGGCCTACTTCGCGTGGGGGCCGTTGTTCGAGATCGTGTGGCTGTCCGCGCCGGAGGCGCGCCACTCGCGGAACATCCGCGCCAATCCCTCTGCTGCGATTGCGGTTTATCGGTCGACGCAGACCTGGGGCGGCAGCGACCGCGGCATCCAGCTCTTTGGGAGAGCGCGCGAGCTCCACGGCGGCGACGCCCGAGCGGCCGAGCGGCTCTACGCGGCACGCTTCAACGCGTACGACGCCGACCTCGACGCCTACCGTTTCTATCGTCTGCGGCCGCGGCGGATAAAGCTATTCGACGAGCACGTGCTCGGCGGCGCCACCTGGGTGACGGTCGCCGTCGGGGCCGGCGGACGGCTGCGCTGGGTGCGGACGGAGAGTTACGTTTAGATCGATCGTTCCGGAGCGCGCGAGGAGAGGGATGTGACGACAGCGATCGCGACGAAGGGGCTGACGAAGGACTACGGATCGAGTCACGGCATCTTCGATCTGGACCTCACGGTCGCCGAAGGCGAGGTCTTCGGTTATCTCGGCCCGAACGGGGCGGGGAAGACGACGACCATCAAGCTCCTAATGGGCCTGATCCATGCGACGAGGGGGTCGGCGACGATCCTCGGGCTCGATGCGGATCGCGACGCGGTCGCGCTCAAGCACAAGATCGGGTACGTCCCAGGGGAGCTGCCGCTATTCGGCGGCTGGCGAGGCTCCGAGATCGTGGCTTATATCGCGGGTCTTCGCGGTGACCTCACCGACAGCAAGGTCGAGACCGTCGCGAAACGTCTCGACCTCGATCTCGGTCGCAAGTACCGCGAGTACTCGCACGGCAACAAGCAGAAGCTGGCGCTCCTTCTCGCGTTTGCGCCGCAGCCCGCCCTGCTCATCCTCGACGAGCCGACGAGCGGGCTCGATCCGTTGCACCAGCAGGAGTTCTACGGGTTGGTTCGTGACGCCCGCGGCCACGGCGCGACGATCTTCATCTCGTCGCATGTCCTCTCCGAGGTCGAGCATGTCTGCGATCGCGTAGCGATCGTGCGGGACGGCCACCTCGCGACCGTCGGGCAGCTGGATCAGCTCGCCGGCATGCGGGCGCACCGCGTCGAGATCGTATTCGCGGGGCCTCCACCGATCGACCGCATCCGCGCGATCCCAGGATTCGACCAGCTTGTGGTCGAAGACCACCGGGTGAGCGGGATGTTCCGCGGTGATTTCGAGCCTCTTCTCGCGGCGCTCGCAAGCTCACGGGTCACGAAATTCGAGAGCCGCGAACCGTCGCTCGAGGAGATCTTCCTCGGGTTTTACCGGTGAGCGCAGGCGGGTCTAGGTAGTTGACTCTACTGCGGCTCGCTCTGCGCTCGCACCGTACCGGCCTTTTCATGATCGCGCTGGTCGTTGCGGCCGGCGGGCTTATCAACGCGGTCGGGTTCGCGCAGATCGCGGGCGACAGTCCCGCGGCGAGGGCCGTCTTCGCGCAGCAGATGGAGCTCCTCGCGCGGCAACTCACATTCCTGCTTCCGGCTCCAGCCCAGCTCGACACGATGGCGGGATACCTGACCTGGCGGTGGTTCGGCACGGTCTGGATCATTTACGCGTTCTGGGCGCTCATCGCGGGGACCGGCGCAGGCCGAGGCGACGAGGAGCGCGGCCTCGTCGAGCTTTGGCTTTCGACCGGCGCTTCCCGGCTGAGGCTCATCGCGGCGCGCGTCGCCGGCTTCGCCATCGTGGCCGCGGTTTCGATCGCCGTCATGCTGGTGGTGACCGACGTCGGCGCGGCCATCGGCCAGGAGCCGTTGCCGCTCGGGCCGCTTGCCCTCGAAGGTCTCGCCATGTGGCTCCTCACGCTGTTCGTATTCGCATTCGCGCTGGTCGTCGCGCAGCTCGTGACGACGAGGCGAAGCGCGGCCGGCATCGCCGGGGTCGTCGTGCTCGCGCTTTTCATGCTGAACGCCGCCGCCCGATCCGGCGTCGGCGTCGGAGCGATCCGCTGGCTATCGCCGTTCTATCTCGTCGAGCGGAGCACCCCGCTCCTTCGCGGGGGATCACTCGACGGAGCGGCCACGGCCGCGCTGGCTCTCGGCTCGCTCGTGCTTGTCGGACTCGCGGTGGTCGCGTTCATTCGAAGGGACATCGGTGGTCCGCTCTTTCGCGTTGCGCCCGGGATCGCGCGGGTGGAGTGGCGCCCGGCCGGCGACCCGCTTCTTCGGACGCCGGCGCTGGCGATCGTGGACCAACAGCGTGTGTGGATCGTCGCGTGGGCTCTCGGTTTGGCGGTGCTGGCGGGATTCCTGACCTCGACCACCAAGGTCACGGTCGACGCCCTCGGCAATTCGGATATTCCGCTCCTCCGGGCGTATTTCGAGCGCGCCGGCATCAACGCGTACGCCGACTTCGTCGGCGTGATCTGGTTCTCGACGCTCCTGTTGCTCGTCTCGCTCTTCGTCGTCGTCCAGGTGAATGGCTGGGCTGCCGATGACGCCGAGGGCCGGCTCGAGATGATCCTGAGCGCGCCGGTGTCGCGCGGGCGCGTGGTGGTCGAACGGATCGCGGCGGTCGTCGTCGCCTGCGCCGTCGTCGTTGCGGTCAGCTCGGTCGCGGTGTACCTGACCGCAGCCTCGAGCGGTATCAGCCTGCCCCGTGGCCGGTTCGTCTTCGCCTCCGCCGCGGTCCTACCGGTCGTCTATGCCTTCGCCGGCATCGGCCACGCCTTCGTGGGCTGGCGCCCGCGGGTCGCGGTCGTCGTGCTCGGCGCGCTCGCGGTGGTGGGTTACTTCGCCCAGCAGTTCACGCCACTCTTCGCGTGGCCGGACTGGGTGAACGACATCTCGCTCTACGCGCTCTACGGAACACCGATGTCAAAGGACGATTGGGGCGGGATCGCGACCCTCATCGCCATCGGGACAGGCGGCACGGCGATCGCCCTGTTCGTGATGCGTCGCCGCGATGTGGGACGCTAGTACCGATGCGTCGGATCGGACATAGAGGGGCCAAGGGTCACGCGCCCGACAACACGATCGAGTCGTTCGAGAAAGCGCTCACGCTCGGATGTGACGAGGTCGAGACCGACGTGTGGCTCGCCGATGACGGTCGTCTACTGATCTCGCACGACCGGCCGAAGCCGGACCACAAGCTCACACTCGCGGAAGTGCTCGACTTCTGCCGCGGAAAGATGGGCGTGAACGTGGAGCTCAAATGCGAGATGAGCGAGAAGGGGGCACACCAGACGGGCGCCGCGGTCGGGAAAGCTCTGACCGAACGCAAGGACCCGGACGTCTACGTCTCGAGCTTTTGGTGGGCCGCCCTCGAGGGATCGCGCGTCGCCGGTCCGTCGGTCCGCCGGGCGTTCCTGTTCGCGGACTCACCTGATAAGTCCTCGCTCGCTGAAAGCGCGCGAGGAATGCGTCTCTGGGCGCTGCATCCCAACCGCGCGTACGTGACACCTGAGATGGTGAAGGCGGTGCACTCCGCCGGCGTGAAGCTGAACGTGTGGACAGTGAACGAGCCGCGCGAGATCGCGCTCTTCGGCGAGTGGGGCGTCGACGGGATCATGTCCGATTTTCCGGAGCGGATCCCCAAGGGTTAGGGCGTCGTGAGGGCCCACCCTCGCGATCTCTCGACCGCGCGCCGCCACCCCGCATAAAGGCTCTCGCGTTCGTCCTTCGACATGCGCGGCTCGTAGCGCGCCGAGACAGTTCGGCGCTCGCGCAGCGCGCTGGGAGTCTTCCAGACGCCGGTCGCGAGTCCGGCGAGGAACGCCGCACCGAGCGCCGTCGTCTCCTGGATCCTCGCGACTTCGACAGGGATCCCCGCGACATCTGCCTGGAACTGCATCAAGAATCGGTTTGCCGTACCGCCTCCGTCGGCGCGAAGCACCTCGATGTCCTGGCCGGTCCCCCGCATCGCTTCGATCAGGTCGCGAGTCTGGTACGCGATGCTCTCGAGGGTTGCGCGCGCAAGATGCGCGCGCGTTGTCCCGCGCTCGATCCCGATCAAGAGGCCTCGCGCGTACATATCCCAGTGCGGCGCGCCGAGGCCAGTGAACGCGGGAACGAGATAGACGTTGTCGTTGCCGGAGAGACCCGCCGCAAGAGCCTCGGTCTCGGCGGCCGTGGCAATGATGCCGAGGCCATCGCGCAGCCACTGCACAGCCGCGCCGGTGATGAAGGCGCTTCCCTCGAGCGCGTAGCGGACGCCGTCCCCGGTGTCCCAGGCGATGGTCGTGAGAAGGCCGCCACTCGCGGAGGCGGCGCGCTCGCCGGTGTTCGCAAGGAGGAAGCAGCCGGTGCCGTATGTGTTCTTGGCTTCGCCTGCGGCGAAGCAGGTCTGTCCGAAGAGCGCGGCCTGCTGGTCTCCGGCGATCCCGGCGATCGGTACCCGAGCGCCGAAGTGCACTGCATCGGCTTCCGCGACCACACCGCTGGACGGCACCGTCATCGCCATCATCGAGGGCGGGATGCCGAGCAGCCCGAGCAGATCGGCATCCCACGTTCCGCGATGGATATCGAACACAAGCGTTCGCGATGCGTTCGATACGTCGGTCGCGAAGATTCGGCCGCCGGTGAGCTTCCAGATGAGCCAGGTGTCGATCGTCCCGCACACGAGCTCGCCGGCTTCGGCCCGTTTCTGCGCACCGGGGACCTGATCCAGGATCCACCGGATTTTCGTGCCGGAAAAGTACGCGTCGATCACGAGCCCGGTGCGTTCGCGGATGAGCTTCTCATGCCCGCCCGCGCGGAGTCGTTCGCAGATCGCCGCGCTCGCCCGGCTTTGCCAAACGACCGCCGGGTGGATCGGGCGACCCGTCGCGCGCTCCCACACGACGGTCGTCTCGCGCTGATTGGTGATCCCGATGGCGGCGAGCTCATGCGCGGTGAGTCCCGCGCGCGCGAGGGCTTCGCGCCCGACCGCGACGGTTGTCGCGAAGATCTCCTCGGGATCGTGCTCGACCTGAGCCGACGCCGGATAGGACTGGCGTATCTCGTGATCCGCGTTCCCACGGATGGCGCCCGCTTCATCGAAGACGATGGCGGTCGAGCCGGTCGTCCCCTGATCGAGCGCGAGGACCGCGGTCACTCCGTGCTGAAACGGCGCATCGGCTCGACCTCGCGCCGGTAGGCCTCTACCTCCGTGTGCCTCCGATCCTGATCCCAGCCCAGCACCGCGCCCATACGGTCGGCAACACGGTCGATGCAGTCGAGGGCCTGGCACGCCGCCAGACCGAGGGCAGTGCGGCGCAATAGGACGTCGCCAAGACTTCGAGCCCATTCGCTCCGCACGGCGTGGACGACCTCGGCCTCCATCCCGCGGTGATGCGGACAGAGTGGCGAAGCGAGCGAGGGATCCGCCCGCGCCAAGTCCAGGATCTCCCGGGCACGCGCCCCGTAGATCGAGGTGAGATGGGCACGCGTCGCGGCGTCCAGCGTGAGGTCACCGGGCCGCGCCGCGAGATCCGCCGGCCGCGCGCCGGGCAGGGCCTCCTCGTCGCTCCGTGACGGCGCATATCGCGAGAGCCTGCGGCTGGCCGTGTCGACGACTTCCTCCGCGATCGCCCGATACGCGGTGATCTTCCCGCCGACGACGGACAGGATGCCTTCGAGACCCTCGCGCGCGGCATGGTCGAAGAGCGCGTGCTTGCGGGAGACCTCGCCCTCGCTCACCCCCTCCTCGCGCACCAGAGCACGGACGCCCGCCCAGGTGAAGTGGATCTCGTCGAACGGCGCGCTTGGGAAGGCACGGCGCGCCTCGTCCTGGAGGTACCGCACGTCCTCCTCGGTTGCGGCGACCTCGCCGGGATCTCCGGTGTAGTCGGTGTCGGTCGTGCCGACGATCGTCGCATCGAGCCACGGCACGACGAAGAACAATCGCCCGTCGCTCTTCGCGAAAAGGACATGCGCGTGCTCCACCGCATGTCGGGTGACGATGTGGACGCCCTTGGTCAGGCGGAGGAGCGGGTCGGACCGCTTGCGGACGGGCGCGATCGTCCGGTCGAGCCAGGGTCCGGTAGCGACGACCGTGAAACGACCGCGGATCTCGACGTCGCCGCCCCCGATCGTGTCGCGCACCCGAGCACCGACGACGCGGTCGTCCTCGCGAAGAAAGTCGGCGACCCGCGCATGGTTCAGGACGACGGCTCCGTGCGCCGACGCATCGACCAGGTTCTCGACCACGAGCCGCTCGACGAGCGGGACCTGGGCGTCATAGAACCGCCATGCCCCTACCAGTCCGTCGGGCTCGAGCGACGGCTCCGCGGCAAGCGCCGCGGCGCGGTCAAGGTGCTGCCGCTTCGGCAGGCTCTTGTCGAGCGAGAGCAGGTCGTAGAGCTGCATGCCCAGTCGGAGCTTCAGCTGATAGAGGAAGGTCGGCCGGTAGAGCGGCAGGAGGAACGGGAGGGGAAACACGAGGTGCGACGCGATACGCAGGAGGATCTCGCGCTCGCGCATGTCGCTGCGCACCAGCGCGAAGTCGAAGAGCTCGAGGTAGCGGAGCCCGCCGTGGATCAGCCGCGTAGGCCGGGATGTGGTGCCGGAGCCGAAGTCTGCCTGTTCGACCAGGGCAACCTCGAGCCCGCGAAGGGCGGCGTCGCGCGCGATTCCCGCCCCGATGATCCCGCCGCCGACGACCAGGAGATCGACGGTGCGGCCGCCGAGCGACCGCACCGTCTCATCTCGTGTGGCTATTTGTTCGCCTTGTTGTACTTGTCGATCGCGTCGTTCACTTCGGCGGCGGCCGCGTCCAGGGCCTGCTGCGAAGTCGCCTGACCGAGCAGGACGGACTCGATCATCTTTTGCGTGCGCGCCCGCGCCTGCGCGAAGACGCCGAGTACCGCGCCGTTGGTCATCCGGTTTTGCGGCGAGTTACGGATCTGGTCAACCGGTGTTTGGAATTGTGGGTACTTCGTCGCCCATTCCTTGGCCGGAGCCTCGTTGTACGCGGTCTTGACGACGGCGTAGTAGCCCGTGTCCGACTGCCACTGTGCCTGCACGGCCGGAGTCATCGCGTACTTCACGAATTCCCACGCGGCCTGTTGCTCTTCGGCCGGCCGGCTCTTCATGATGTAGAGGGACGCGCCGCCGATGATGTTGCCGCCGTTTGCCGGCTTGTTGTCCGGCCGCGCGAAGAGCCCGGTGCCCACCTGGAACTTGGCGGTGTTGATGTTGCCGCGCAGGGCCGCGCTCGACTCGAGGTACATCGCGGTCTTGCCGGACTGGAACGCCGTGGTCGCGCCGGCGTTGTCCTGGCCGGGGTTGTAGAAGTAGCCGCCGTCGATGCCGGCCTTCCACCAGTCGAGGATCGCCTTCCCGGCGGCGTTGTTGTAGACGACCTTTGTCGCGCGATCGTCGCGCCCGTTGCCGTTGTCGGCGTAAAGCGCGCCGGACGTCGCGAGAAGCTGCTCGAAGAACCAGCCGTAGATCGAGGGCCCGAAGCCATAGCGCACGGTGTTACCGCTCGCGTCCTTCTTGGTGAGCTTCTTGGCGGCGTCGGTGATCTCGGTGAACGTCACCGGCGGCTTCGCCGGATCGAGGCCCACTTCGGTAAAGGCGTCCTTGTTGTAATAGAAGATCGACGACGACGCGTTGAACGGCATGCTCTGGAGCTTGTCCTGGTACTTGTAGTAGTTGATCACGGCGGCCTCGAAATCCGCTGTGCTGAACTTATCGCGGTCGATGAAGGCTTGCATCGGCACGACCTGACCGCTGTCGTACATGTAGCGCTGGCCGATGTCGTAGACCTGCACGAGGGCGGGCGCGGCGTTCGACGCGAGCGCCGTATTCAGCTTGGAGAGCAGGTCGTCATAGGTCCCTTGGAAGACCGTCGTGACCTTGATCGCGCTCTGGCTCGCGTTGAAGTTGTTGACGATCTTGTTGAGCGCCTCACCGTTGATGCCGGACATCGCGTGCCACCAGGTGATGTTCGCGGCCGGCTTGACGTCCTTGCCCGGCGCGAGGGCGCTCTGGTCTCCTGTCGGACTCGCGGCACCACCACCGCCCGGCGTCCCGCCGCCGCACGCCGCGGCGACCATTGAAACCGCGATCGCGAATGCTGCGAGCTTGCGCATCTTTCCCTCCATGCCTTACCCCTTGACCGCACCGGCGGTCAGACCTCGGATCAGCTGACGCTGCCCCAGCACCAGCAGGGCGAGCGTTGGTACAGCGACCATGATGACACCCGCCATGACCAGGCCCCAACGGAGCGACTCCTCGAACCGCAGTTGCGCGATGCCGACTTGCGTCGTGCGCATGAGAGTCTCGTTGGTGATGAGGAGCGGCCAGAAGTACTGGTTGTAGGTCGACAGGAACCCGTAGATCGCGACCGTGCCCAGGGCCGGCCGCGCGAGGGGAATGACGACCTCGCGGAGAAACCGGAAGGTCGTCGATCCGTCGATGCGCGCGGCGTCCCACAGCTCCCGCGGGATCTGCATGAAGGCCTGCCGCAGAAGGAACGTACCGAACGCCGTGGCCATGAACGGAACGGCGAGACCCTGATACGTGTCGAGCCAGCCGAGCGTCCGGATCGTCATGTAGTTCGGGATGATCGTCGCTTCCCACGGGATCATGAGAGTGCTGAGGAAAAGGAAAAAGAGCACCTGGCGCCCGCGGAAGACAAGGAACGAGAAGGCGTACGCCGCGAGGCTCGCCGTGATGAGCTGCCCGATCACCACCGCCGTCGAGACGATGAAGCTGTTCAGCAGGTAACGGCCGATCGGGATCGCCCCGAGCACCTTCTGATAGTTGTCGAGCGATGGGTGCATCGGAAGCACCGGCGGCGGAAAGGTCGCGATCTCGGATTCGCTCATGAACGAGTACGAAAGCGCCAGAAGCAGCGGGAACGCGACCAGGATCGCCACGACCGCGAGCAGCACATAGGAGCCGGCCTTTCGGATCGGCAGCGGCCGCCGCTCGCGCTGGATCGCGATGGCGCCTGCGCGTGAAACCGCTGTCGTCGTCATTGGTAATGGACCCTTCGCTCGACGAAGCGGAACTGGATGAGAGTGAGGATGAGCACCAGAACAAAGAGCACGACCGATTCCGCGCTCGCGAAGCCAAACTGAAAGTTCTGGAAGGCGTCGAGATAGATGCTGTAGACGAGCGTCCGCGTCGCGTCGACCGGTCCCCCGCGCGTCAAGAGATGGATCTGTGTGAAGGCCTGCAGCACCGCGACCGTGTCGACAACCAGAAGGAAGAAGAGCGACGGCGAGACCATCGGGATCGTGATGCGGGTGAACATTCGGACCCCGCGGGCGCCATCGAGCCGAGCGGCTTCGTAGATCTCTTCAGGTATTCCCTGCAGCCCGGAGAGCAGCACGATGATGTTCGTGCCGAGCGTCAGCCAGATGGTCGTGATCGACACGGCGATGATCGCGATGGCCGGTTGGATGAGCCAGTCCGGCCCGCGGACGCCGACCAGCGAGAGCACGTAGTTCAGCAGGCCGAGGCTCGGATTGAAGAGGAGCAGCCAGATCAGCGAACCGACCGCCGCCGAGACGGCGATCGTGCTCGCCATCATCGTCCTGAAGATGTTTATCCCGCGCAGGCGCTGATTGAGCAGGACGGCGAGGATGAGCCCGAGCGCGATCCCGATGGGAACGGTGTAGATCGCAAAGAGGCCGGTCGCCACGAGACCCGAGCGGAAGGTGCCCGATGTGATCAGATCGATGTAGTGGTCGATGCCGTTGAAGGTCGTGACGAGCCCGGTGGATCGGGTGTTGTAGAAGCTCAGGTAGAACGTCCGGCCCAGGGGGATGAACACGAAAACGACGAAGATGAAAAGCGCCGGCGCGAGGTAGGCAAGGCCGACCGCGAGCGACCGGAGGTCACGCGCGGTCCATCGCATCACGTCGCGGCATCGTAAAGCTATCTTCCTGTTGAAGCGTGGCTCACGCCATCGAGACGCATGGACTCACGCGGCGGTTCGACGGCCGGCTTGCGGTCGACGGACTTTCGCTTGCGATCGACGCGGGGACCGTGTTCGGCTTCCTCGGACCGAACGGGGCGGGGAAGACCACGACTGTCCGAATGCTGGCCGCCCTCATCGCGCCGACGGACGGCGACGCGGTCGTCGCGGGCCACGCTCTTGGAGTCGACGACACGGCGCTACGGCGCTCCGTCGGCATCCTCACCGAGCAGCCCGGTCTCTACGATCGTCTGTCCGCTCGGCAGAACCTGCGCTATTTCGCGCGTCTCTATGACCTCGAGGCCGCGCGCGCGGATGCTCAGGTGGAACGCTATCTCCATCTTCTTGAGCTCTGGGACCGCCGCGACGAGCCGGTGGGTACGTTCTCGAAAGGCATGCGGCAGAAGCTCGCGATCGCGCGCGCGCTCCTCCATGAGCCGACCGTCGTGTTCCTGGACGAGCCGACCGCGGCGCTCGACCCAGAGGCGGCGCGCACCGTACGGGAGTTCGTGAAAGGCCTCCGCGCAGAGGGCCGGACCATCTTCCTCACGACGCACAACCTTCCGGAGGCCGACGAGCTTTGCGACAACATCGGGATCTTCCAGCGCCGGCTTCTTCGCATGGGCTCGCCGCGCGAGCTGCGCGCGAGCTTGTTTGCGGCGGGCACGATCGTCCGAGTCGTCGGCGACGCCGCGCGCTACCTCCCGGTCGCGCGATCGCTGCCGTTCGTGCGTGACGCCCGCCCAGACGGTGAGACGCTCACGCTGGAGCTGGACGATCCGGATAGTCGCAATCCGGATCTGGTCGATGCGCTTCGTGCGGCCGGCGCGCGCATCCGCTACGTCGAGCGGCTTCAGCACTCGCTCGAGGACGTCTACCTGCGACTCGTCGGCGGTCACAAGTGAAAAAGGCGCTCATCGTGCTCGAG
>Ga0209156_10001558_pt1 | contig 18594 bp, 17 predicted proteins | sample GraSoiAngelo_124_FD_185881 | JGI IMG/M metagenome (GOLD analysis project Ga0209156, IMG submission 185881) | Grasslands soil microbial communities from the Angelo Coastal Reserve, California, USA - 14_0927_05_20cm (SPAdes) (version 2) | ecosystem: Environmental > Terrestrial > Soil > Grasslands...
GCTGGCTACTTCCCGTGACGTCGAGATCGCGGCGATGGCCGATGACGAAATCCCTGATTTGGAAAAACGAGTTCTCGATATCGAGCGCGAAATTCAAATCGCCCTGCTTCCGCCGGACGAGAATGAAAATCGAGATGCCATTGTCGAAATTCGCGCCGGGACAGGCGGCAGCGAGGCCGCGATTTTCGCCGCCGATCTTTACCGCATGTACAATCGCTACGCAGAATCTGCTAGCTTAAAAACCGAAGACCTCGAATCAAGTCCGTCGGAACTTGGCGGATTAAAGGAATCGATCTTTCGCGTTTCCGGCGAATCCGTTTTCCGCAAACTGCGTTACGAAAGCGGCGTTCATCGTGTGCAACGCGTTCCGGCGACGGAAGCGCAAGGTCGCATTCATACATCGACAGCCACGGTCGCAGTTTTGCCGGAAGCGGAAGATGTCGATGTTGAGTTGAAGCCGGACGATTTGCGGATTGAAGTTTCGCGTGCTGGCGGTCCCGGCGGTCAAGGTGTGAATACGACCGACTCGGCCGTGCAGGTTTTGCATATTCCGACCGGCACAATCGTTCGTTGCCAGGATGGCCGCAGCCAGATCAAGAACAAAGAAAGAGCATTGTCGATCTTGCGCGCGCGTTTGCTCGAGCGAAAGCAGCGTGAAGAAGCGGCGAAATATAGTGCGCAGCGGCGGGGCCAGATTGGCACCGGCGGCCGTGAAGAAAAAATTCGCACGTACAATTTTCCACAGAACCGCGTAACCGATCATCGCATCGGTTTGACGCTTTATGATTTGGACCGCGTGATGGAGGGCGATCTCGGCGAATTGATTTGGGCGTTGCAAGCTGCAGACGTAGCCGAACAATTGAAAGAATCGTCGCTCGTGTGACTCGCCATCGAGAAAAGGTATGAACGCACGTCTGGGCCGTCCGTGGAATTCGGAAAAAAGTCGGATGCCTTCAGAGAGCCGTCCTACCAGAAAATTTTGAAATGAACGTGCTCGACGTGCTGCAGTCGACGGCCGCGTATTTCAAGAAACGAGGGATAGAGAATCCGCGGCTGAATGCAGAACAGCTCCTCTCGCACGCGCTCGGCCGCACGCGGATGGAACTTTATCTCGAGTTCGAGCGAACTCTTGGCGAAGCAGAGCTCGCGCCGTTGCGCGAACTTGTTCGACGCCGAGGCGAAGGCGAGCCACTCCAGCATTTGCTCGGCACAGTGGAATTTTGCGGGCACACTTTTCTCTGCGACAAACGCGCGCTCGTGCCGCGACCCGAAACGGAGCAACTGGTCGAGCTGTTGATTGCGGATTTGGGACCGCGGATTGCGCATTCGCGGATTGTCGATATTGGGACCGGCAGCGGAGTGATCGCGCTCAGTCTGGCAAAAGAATTTCCCGAGGCGGAGATTTTCGCAACCGATGCTTCGGAAGATGCGCTGGCAATCGCGCGAGAGAACTCGGCGCGCCTCGGTTTAAGCGGGCACGTTCAATTTAGAAAGAGCGATCTTCTTGAAAATTTGGACGAAAGATTCGACCTGATCGTTGCGAATCTTCCCTATATCGCCACGCAAGATCGACATACTCTTTCACGTGAGGTTTTGCACGATCCGGAGGTCGCGCTCTTCGCCGGCGCGCACGGGGACGAATTCATGCGCGAATTGATTGAACAAGCCCCTCCGCGACTTCACCCGGGCGGCATGCTGGCCTTGGAAATTGGATTCGACCACAGCGAAGCGCTTCTTTCGGCCTTGGCGGAAAAAAATTACCGCGACATTTGTTCGAAAAACGATTATTCAGGTGTCACGCGATTCCTTTTTGCCAGGTATGGACAAGATTCTCATCCACGGCGGCCACCCGCTCTCCGGGTCGATTAAGGTCAGCGGTTCGAAGAATTCCTCGCTGCCGATCCTGGCCGCGACATTGCTCACTCGGGAACCATGCGTCGTTCATGGTGTGCCCGACCTGAGCGACACGCATTACATGTTGCAAATTCTAATCCATCTGGGTGCGCAAGTGGAGCGCGCCAGCGGCACGGTGAGCGTATCGGCTGACAACATCGGATCGGTAGCGCCTTACGACGTCGTTCGCAAAATGCGCGCTTCTATTTGTGTGCTCGGGCCGCTGTTGGGCCGTTGCAAAGAAGCGACCGTGTCGTTGCCCGGAGGCTGCGTGATCGGTGATCGACCGATTGATCTGCATTTGAAAGGCTTTGAGGGGCTCGGGGCCGCGGTGCGTGTAGAAGGCGGCAACGTCAAAGTTTTCGCGCCGAAGTTGACCGGTGCGGTAATCAACCTGCGCGGCAAATTCGGTCCGACGGTCCTTGGCACGGATAACGTGATGATGGCCGCTGTGCTCGCTGATGGTGTGACGGTGATCGAAGGTGCGGCGCAAGAACCGGAAGTTGTCGATCTCGCCAATTTCCTGAACAAGATGGGCGCGAAGATCGAAGGCGCCGGAACGCGCCGCATCATCATTGAAGGCGTGGCGGCGCTACACGGAACGGAACATGACGTTATTCCGGACCGAATTGAAGCGGGGACATTTCTCGTGGCTGGTGCAATTTGCGGCCAGGGAGTCACCGTTAAGCGAGCGGAGCCGGAGCATGTTCGCTCGATCACGGACGCACTGGCCAGTTGCGGTTTTCCAGTCAACATCGCCGACCACGCGATTTCGATTTCACCCAATGGGGAGGCGAAGGCGCTCGAACTAACTACCGATCCATATCCTGGTTTTCCAAGTGATATGCAGGCGCAGATGTGCGCATTACTCTCTACAACCGACGGCATCAGTGTCGTGACGGAAAATATTTTTCCGCAACGCTACATGCATGTCGCGGAGCTAAAACGCATGGGAGCGCAGATGCAGTTGGAGGGCGCAACTGCGGTGATCCAGGGAGTGGATCGTCTTTTTGGCGCGCCGGTGATGGCGAGCGATCTGCGCGCGTCCGCCGCACTGGTGCTTGCGGGATTGAAGGCGGACGGGATTACCGAAGTGAGTCGCGTGTATCACATCGATCGCGGCTACGAGCGGCTCGATGAAAAACTGGGCGAGCTCGGCGCGCACATCGAGCGTGTGAAAGCAGCATAGCGGAACTCTTTTTTCTTGCTCTTCTGCCAGCAAGCGGGCAGTCGTTGTTTCACGCAAACGAAAGGTTAAAAACATGGAAACATCGACACCTTCATCCAACGTTCGCACCTGGACTGTGCTTTGCCATGCCACCGCACTAGCCGGATTTTTCGTGCCGTGGGCCGGTCACATTCTCGGGCCGTTGATTGTTTGGTTGGCTAAACGGGGCGATTCCGCGGAAATCGATGCCCACGGGAAAGAGTCGCTCAACTTTCAGATATCAATGCTGATCTACAATTTGGTCGCGGGTATTCTCTGCCTGGTGCTGATTGGGTTTGTAATCCTGGGGATACTGCACCTCTTGAACCTGGTGTTAGTGATTGTCGCCTCCATTCAGGCAAGCGAAGGGAAGTTGTATCGCTATCCGCTTGCAATTCGGCTGATCAAATAGCGGGATATAGACTTGCAGTCTGTCGCGGCCGAAAAGCATCTTGCTTGTTGGAATTAGATGGGGTCAGGTTACGAATCGACAGGCTGAAAGCCTGTCTGCTGAGTTAGGCAAGGATGCCTAACTTCCGATCAATCCGCGCAACGTCTTCAGATTCTCCACGTCTTCGCGCAGATCTTTGCCTTTCGGCGTTTCGAGCACTTTGGGAATTTTGCGGAAACGGTGATCGCGCATGATAATACGGAACGCCTCGAGACCGATTTTGCCTCTGCCGATATGCTCGTGCCGATCCACCCGTGAGCCGCGGGTGCTTTTCGAATCGTTGACATGAATTGCAACGAGACGATCGCGCCAGATAACGCGATCAAATTCGCGGAATGTCTTTCGGACCGCTGACTCGCTGCCGATGTCGTAACCGGCTGCAAAAATATGCGCCGTGTCGAGGCAAACGCACAATCGCTCCGGCTCGCGTAGGCGGCTGATGATGTATGCGAGGTGCTCGAATTTGTTGCCCAGGCATGAACCCTGACCGGCGGTCGTTTCCAGCGCGATCCGCGTCTTTATTTTCGGGATTCTAGAAAGCACGTGGTCAATCGATTCAATAATTTTTTCGAGCCCGGCTTCTTCGCCTGCGCCGAGGTGCGCGCCCGGATGCAACACCAAAAATGGCAGCTTGAGTTGATCGGCGCGAACCAATTCTTCAGACAGAGACCGCAGTGAGTTTGCGTGGAACTGCGGATCTGTGGCGGCCAGATTAATCAGATAATTCGCATGGGCGAAGATCGACAATAATTCGTGGCGCTGGCTATGGTTGAGAAACGCGCTGATCTCTTGGCGCGTCAGAGGCCGGGCGAACCACCGCATATTGTTCTTTACGAAAATTTGCATGGCGGTGCACTCAATGGAACAAGCCCGCTGAATCGCCATGTGCACACCGCCGCCGATCGACATGTGCGCGCCAAGGAGAATTTTCGATTTTGGATCCGTTTGACCTTCGCTCAGAACAGGTTTTTGGATTTTCGATTGGCAGACGGCGCGAGACTGCAATGAGCGCGTCGCTGGTTTCATCAATTGAAAATCGGCAATCGAAAATCTAAAATCGCTTGGGGTGCCAGTCCGGTTTCTTCAAACTCCCCTCGGCTTTGTATTCGAAAAGTTTGTAAACCGGCGCGAGCACGATCCCGGGGCCTTTGGCACTGATGCGCACGTCGAGATTGAGTTTGTCGTCGAGAAAATAAACGTCACCATGTCCGAGAACGCTGAAAAGTTGTCCGGACACTTTGAAATCGTCACTACGAATGATTCCGTCCCGGATCGTAAATTTCGCGCCGGCGTCGCGGGCAATGCTATAGCCGGCACCGGGCACGATGTGATTCAGGATCTCCGAAATCGGCCCGAAAACAGGAATGGCGAATACATCGCCATTAGTGACTCCGACGGTTCCGGTGCCGTGCATCTTTCGTGTCTCGGTGCCGAAGCCGTCGAAATCATATGCGCCGCTCAACTGACCGCGCACAGTCCGGTAATGATAGTAATTGAAATAAAGGTTCGTCAGATGCGGAAAGTCGACGTCCGCCACAGCGAGCGTGGCATGATAACGTGGATTGTTTTTCGCAAGGGAGATATCGGCGCTGCCGCGCACGTTTCCAGAAAAAAGCGTGCCGTGAAGATCGACAATTTGCAATCGGTCGTTAGTGAAGAGCAGCCGTCCAGAGATGCGGTCGAACGGCAGCGTTTTTCCAAGAAAGACGTAATCCATTCCATTGGCGCCATCGACCGTGATCTCGAGATGTGTGTTCGTGCCACCGCGAAATTGATATGAACCATTGGCCGTGATGGTGGGCGGGCGCCGAAACTTGTAGGGCAGAACGGTTTTCCAAATCTTCGGGTCAATCCAAAGAATCGCTTGAGCGGGATGCAACAAGCTTTTGATCTTGGAGACGCGCACCTCGTGTTTTTTAAAATCGTACGTGAAATTACCAGTGCCGGTTCCTTCATCGCGCACTATGCGAAAATCCTCGCAAGTGATGGCGCCATCGGCGAAATGGATTTTGGTGCTCCCGCTATTCATCCACTCGCCGCGAAACCGGGTCCGCCCCAAGGCGATGGTGCCATCGCCTCGCCAATTCTCTGGATTGTGATCCTGACCCCGGATGGTGAGATGGATTGTGGGCGAACGCTGCCATTCCCATTCCCGGAGAAATTCATCCAACCCCGGAGAGGCGAGCACACGCATTGCGCTGGGAGCAATTGTGCTCTCGACGTTTAAACGAAAATCGTTCGGTGCATCGAAGAGATCGGCCCTGAGCTGGCCGGTTTGGTGTTGGATGCGCAGGTCCCGTATCAATGTGCGCTCCCCGTCCCAGGAAAAATCAGCGGCGAAATCAGAGAACGGCACCGTCTTGTAGGTAACCTGGCCAAAAGCGGCGTGACCGATGATGTCTGGTCGAAGCCGATTCGCTCCGAAATTTACGAAGCCGGAGATTTCGACCAGAGGCGGCGAGTGAAGTGTCACGTCCGCGAGCGGGCCGCCGAGACCCAAAGCATCAAGAAAACCTTTCAAATCCACGCTGCTGCGCACTTGAAAATCTGCGCTGTTGCTTTGCCGACCCCACTCGGCACGGCCCGCAAAACTGCCCATGCCGTCACTCCATTCGCAGTGTGTGACCTCGAGGCGTTGGTCGTTCCATTCAGCCACCGCAGACAGGTTCCTAATTTCGTAATTGCCGCGTTGTAACCGATCGCCGCGCAGCGTCGCCTCTACTCGCGCATTCTCGATATCTGCAATGTCACCGCTAAACTTTACCTGCAGCGAGGGAGAGGTGGCCGGAAAGCTAAACTTTTGCAGTTCATTAACCACGCGTTGCGCAATCGACAGTCGCTTCCGCCGTTCTTCTTCCGGAATCGGCGGCGATGGCTTGTAATTCTCGCGCTTGATTAGCTGTCCAGTCGCGGAAATCCGGATTCCGCAAAAAATTCCCTCGGCCTGACTGACGTAGATTTGTTCTGGCGGAAAATAGACGTGGGCGCGGAGGTTGTTGAGTTGCGCCTTGTCGGTTTTCCCATTGGCCGCTCTAAGTGGAAGCGTGATTTGCGCGTTACGAACATCGAGCGCGTTGAGAAAACGTTCATGATGGATGAGCGCAGCGTAATTGATATCGAGCGAGATTTCGCTAATCACGGCCAGCGTGTTTTCGCGGTTTTTGTAATCGAAGATGCGTACATTCTGTGCGACGAGGCCGCGGAACGGATCCAGTGTCAATCGGCCAACGGAGGCTTCGACGCCGCGCCTGTGCAGTTCCTCGACCACGCGGTATCGCCACTCCCGGCCGAACCCTCTTTTCGCAAGATACCAGCCGCCGCCGAAAATACCTGCAATTGCGACGAGCATCGCTAAACGCATTACATTTACAGCAATGCGATGCACCAAAGTCGATTGTCGATCTTGCGTGAGAGATCGAATCTGCGGCGGTTCCAGGACGGACGGCATGAGTATTCGTTAAATGGTTTAGGCCTTTCCTGATGTAACGTTTTATCGTTTTAACGATTTAACAATAAGGTTTTCAATTTCTGATCTCCACGCGATCAACGCGTCACTGATTTCAACCGTTTGTCATTGCAGGCGAAGTCGAGGAATCTCTCATTGTTAACAGTAATCCCGCAGCCGCCGGAGACTCTGCTCGACATGAGAATATCTGACCTCCCCGCGATCAACGCGTCACTTAATTTGGCGAGCACTGTTTTTATATCAACGGGCTGGTACTTCATCCGGCATGGCGCGTGGCGGCGTCATATGGCGTGCATGATCACGGCCGTGATATCATCGACAGGTTTTTTGGCAGGCTATCTCGTTTACCACGCGCACGTGGGCGAAAAATCTACGCATTTTGCTGCGCAGGGAATAGTACGCCCGGTTTATTTCGCGATGTTGAGTTCCCACATCCTGCTTGCGTTTGTGACTCTGCCTTTGGTGATTTTGACACTCATCCCGGTTTTTCGTCGCCGGTGGGAGCGCCATAAGCGGATCGCGCGTTGGACCATACCGATCTGGCTCTATGTTTCCGTCACAGGAGTGTTGGTCTATTTGATGCTCTATAAATGGTTTCCGCCGCCAAATCTTGCACTTGGCCAGTAGTTGATGTTTGATCAGAGAACGCGCCGCCGCGCAGATTAAAAGAATTTATGGTGACGATCGCGACGTTTAACGAACCAGTCAAAGCCAGGCAATTGAAACGCCGCTTCCATGATGCTGGGCTAAACGCCGATGTTCATAATGAAGCGCCTTTGCAGCAGGTTGGCTTCATGTCTCGCCCGCAAGCCAATGCGAAAGTAATGGTGGAAGACGACGATTTTGAGAAGGCCCAAAGCCTCATGGTCGAGTGGGAGGCGACTGATCCGGATATTTCCGCTGCCCTGATTCGTTGCCCGCAATGCGGCTCTTCCAATATCGAGTATCCGCAGATGACCCGAAAATTTATGACTCCAGCGGCCGTTGCGGTGCTTTGCGCACTCAAGATTATTCCAAAGGAGTTCTACTGCCAGGATTGCCACTTCACCTGGAGCAACGAGGAAGAGCCTACGATCGGACGGCTCTGGCATCGGTTCTTTCCTGGACTCGAGTCAGGCAAAGAGAGTTCGTAGCGGAGCCCCTCTGGTCAACCGGCGCGATTGACTTTAGCGCGCAATTCCTCTTGTGACGGATCTTTGATTGCTTAGAACAATGAAAGCTTTTTATTCGAACCGGCTTTCGACCGCTCAAAGCAGCACCCCAGCCACGCTCGGATTCGCAATCCTGCTCTGCCATCCATGAAGTGGCTCCTCGTATTGCTGCTGGCGCTGATCATCTTCGGCGGCGCCGCCTGGTTCGGTTACAACAGTTTCTACAAAGAAGAAATCGCAGTGAAAAAAGAGCAACGTGGAGAAGTCACTCCGGCGCCTGCTCCCGACATCAGTCTCCCCGAATTTCAGGCAGCGGCGCAATTGCGACAGGAAGGGAAACTCGCTGAAGCTCGAGACGCGCTGGTTGTTTTTATCCAAAAATATCCCGCCGGAATGCATGTCGAAGAAGCCAAAGATTTGCTCGGCGAAATCAACGTCGACATTTTGCTTTCGCGTTATCCTTCGCCCGAAAAGACGGAATACGTTGTGAAGTCTGGAGATGTGCTGGCAAAGATTTCACGAAAGCTAAAAACGACGCCCGAGCTCATTATGCGCATGAATAATATGAGCGGCACGATGCTGCATATCGGCGAGCATCTGCTTATTTCGCACCCGGATTTTTCAATCGTTATTCAACGAAAGGCGAACTTGGTTGTGCTCCTTAATCACGGCGTGTTTTTCAAGCAATATCATGTACGTGAAGCAAAGTTATCGCCTAAGCAGCCCTCGAAAATCACGGCAAAAGTTGCCGAGACGATGGCTTGGAAAAACGGCATACGCATCGGGCTTGGCAGCAAGGATTACATTGGCAGCACGCGGTGGATACGGCTCGCCGGGGCAGCCGCGTACACCTTGTATTCAATGCCCGATTCCGCGCATCTCAATCTCGATCAGCCGCCGCCGCCTGTCGGGCTCGGCCTGGCCGCTTCTGATGTCGAGGAGTTAAGCAGCCTTGTAAACAACCGCACGCCTGTCACCATTATCGACTGAATCAGGGTTTAAGCAGTTAAAAGCGTTACAGAGGTTACATCGCGAAAAAGTCATGAGAGATTTTGCTCTTGTAACTCTTGTAACGTTGTAACTTTTTTAACTTCCGCCCATGGAACTACAGCCACTCGATTTTGAAAAACCGATCTTTGAACTGGAACGGCGGTTGCAGGATCTAAAGGAGCACTCCGATGAGCACGATGTCGATCTTAATCCGGCGGTTAAGGCAGTGGAGGCAAAGCTTCGCGAAACGCGACGCCAAGTTTACAGCAACCTGACTGCCTGGCAGCGGGTCCAAATCGCGCGCCATGTGCAGCGGCCGTTCGCGCTCGATTACATCGAACGATGTTTTACAAATTGGATTGAACTGCACGGCGACCGCCGTTTTGCCGATGACAGAGCCATGCCAAGCGGCCTCGCCATGCTCGGCGGGCAGCGCTGTGTGGTTATCACTCACCAAAAAGGACGCAACACGAAAGAAAACGTGATGCGCAATTTCGGGTGCGCGCATCCGGAAGGTTATCGGAAAGCGCTGCGATTGATGCGACTGGGCGAGAAATTTGGCATGGCGGTAATCTCATTGATCGATACGCCAGGTGCATTTCCCGGGATCGGGTCGGAGGAGCGCCACATTTCGGAAGCAATTGCGGTAAATCTTCGCGAAATGATGGGGCTGCGCGTGCCGATTATCGCCGCGGTGGTCGGCGAGGGCGGGTCCGGCGGCGCGCTCGGCATTGGCGTTGCAGATCGCGTCTTGATCCTAGAGAACGCCTACTATTCGGTGATCAGTCCGGAAGCGTGTTCCGCGATTTTGTGGAGAGACCGGCGGCATGCTGCCGAAGCGGCCGAGGCGCTTAAGCTGACGGCGCAGGATTTGTTGAAACTCAAAGTGGTCGACGAAATCGTCTCCGAACCGGAAGGCGGCGCGCACCGGGACTATGATTCGGACGCGGAAAATCTGGGCAGCGCACTGCGCCGGAATCTGCAGCACATCTCCGAGTTTCCGATTGATGAACTGCTACAGAAACGCTACGAAAAATTTCGCCGGCTCGGCATTTTCACCGAAGGCAAAAGCACAGCCGCTTCCGCACCCTTTTGATGTGATTCTCGGCAATTGGCGCACATCTGCGGGTTTTTGCTGGTTCAGCGTGTCTGTCGCTGTCGCCTTGGCGCGTGCGAGCGTGCCAGCCTCGGAGTTTCGTTTCGACCGCGATACGGTCGGCTTCGCCAACGCAACCGTCTTCGAGTATCGCGAAGGCCATCCCTCTTTGCGCCAAAGAGAGAAAGGAGAGCCGAAAAGGTACACTCGCCGCTGTTTTGTCATGTGCCGCACCACGATGCAGTTTCAGAAGTTCGCCCGGTTCGACCCGCATGCCGCTCCGTTGGACGACAATGCGTTGGCCGCCCGCATTCGAAATGTCACCCGTCGGGCGGCTTGGGGAAGGCCGTTACCGGCGGATCAGCGCATAGTTTTCCCAGGCTACGCCAACTTGCGCGCAATGAGCGTAGCGCGTCGCGAAGTTTTGCGAGCAAATATCGGCGTTGGTTGGCCGAGCTATTTTCGACTCAGCAACGCTCGGATCGTTTTTCGGGAAGATGCGAGATTTCAGGAGGAGACCCACGCCAATCTAGATGCAACGTTGGCGCGCGGGCAGTTATTTGTTGGTTTTCTGACCACTTATCCTCGTCTCAGTATCAATCATTCGATTTTGGTCTATGAACGAAAAGCTGTCTCCCCGAATAGCGGAATTGAGCGGTATCTTGCTTACGACCCCAATCATCCGGAAGCGCCGCGTGAGCTTACCTGGTCCTCCCGCGCTCGTACTTTTGCGTATCAAAAAGATTGGGATTTCATCGGCGGCTCGGTTCGTGTTTATCAACTTTACGGCAAGCCGCTGCAGTAAAAACGATTCAGTTAAGGGAGAGTACCCATGCCAGACCGCCCATCGCCACCCACGCCAACGCCGCCGATGCCGCCGCCACCTCCTGAGCCTTTACCGCCCAATCCGCCTCCGGTTCCCCCAGTCGGAAGGTAGGGGCGGTTCACCCGAACCGCCCGCGGGCTATTTGGGGCCGATCGCCCCTACTCGTTGGCGGAAAGAGAAACCGCAGCGCTGGATCGACCCGCGCGGCCCAGGCAGCTTCGCTGTGATCGGCCCCTTTGGCTTCCATGTATTGAAGATCGTCACGAAGCTTCCAGCCTTTTTCGGACAAACGATCGCGCAACTCGCGTGCTTGTTCCCATCCGGGCTCGGCTGTGCCGGTATCGAGCCAGATTTTTAGCGGCGGTTTTTGTTCGATGGAATCCACCAGCCGGTAAATCGCGAAATCGTCCCACCAGATCGACGGCGACATCACGATGAGTCGGCTAAACGCGCGCGGATATAAAATTCCAATCGCAAGAGTGACCAGACCGCCGAGCGAGGAACCGCCCAATCCCGTAAATTCCGCTCCCGGTTTTGTTCGATATTTTCGGTCGATATTGGGCTTAAGCTCGTCCATGAGAAAGTGTCCGTACAGGCGCGCGAGCCCGCGGCTCCGTTTTTTTCGTTTCGCTTTCGCATCGATGACCCCGCGCGTCGGTGCATATTCGTGAACCCGCTCCTCGCCCATGTTCGCAATTGCGACAATGATGAGCGGCTCGATGCGTTTTTGTCGAATTAAGCGTTCGGCTGTTTCGTCTACGCCCCATTCCACGCCGGAAAACGAAGTCGCCGCGTCAAAAACATTCTGGCCATCGTGCAAATACAACACCGGATAACGTTTCCTCGAAAATCGACGATAACCCGGCGGCAGATACACCAGAACGTCGCGCCGGTTCCCGAGAATCCTCGACGGAAAAGCGCGGTGTCGTTTGATGTTTCCCGTGAACGTGTGTTTGCGCATCGAAAAACGAGATGCTTTGCTGAAGATGTCGATCTTGTCGAACATTTCAGATAGGTGCGATTGACCTCAATCGCCCGCTCTCTTTATTGTCGATTTTTCTCATGAACGAACGTTACATCAAATGGTACACGCCGTATTTAAGTCGCGAGTTCGAGATGCTCGCGTTCGGAAATGGCGGCGGGCTGCCGCTGATTCTCTTCCCCACTTCCTTCGGCAGTTATTATCAGAACAAAGACTTCGGGTTGGTCGGTTCTGTGAGCGGATATATCGATGCAGGCAAAGTCACTGTCTATTGCCCGGACGCGATCGACCTGGAAAGCTTCTACAACAAATCGATTCACCCGGCTGATCGGATGCGCACCCACAACGCGTACGAAAACGTGATCGTCCGCGATGTCTTTGATCTCGCACGGCGCGAATGCAATTGTCATCGCGTCGCGGTCTGTGGCGCCAGCCTCGGCGCTTATCACGCTGCAAATATCGCTTTTCGTCATCCCGACACGGTGAGCCACCTCATCAGCCTGAGTGGCTCGTTCGACATCAGCTCGTTCTTCGACGGTTATCACGACGACAACATTTACTTCAACAGCCCCTACGAATATCTGCCGAACATAACCGATCCGTGGAAATACAATCACATGGGCATCATCATCGGCACCGGCGAATGGGACAACACCCGCCACGAATCGTATCGGCTCTCCGAAATTCTGAATTCAAAAGGCATCCGCCATTTTCTCGACGACCGGAAATGGTGCGGCCACGAATGGAGTTATTGGCGCGACATGCTGCCGTACTATTTGTCGCTCGTGTGAGAAACGTGTTTGTCCACAGATTACGCAGATTGACGTAGGTTAGGTTTCCGGCCAAAACCACTATCGAACATCCGTGTAAATCCGCGTAATCCGCGGTTCAGCTTATTATGAAAAAAATCGGAATCCTTTTTGGCCAGGAGTACAGTTTTCCGCCCGCGTTTGTCGAACGGGTGAATCAGAAAACGGGCGGCAAAGAGATCGTCGCGGAATTCGTCAGGATCGACAAAGTGATCCAAGGCGAGCCGTGCGGTTACGACGTCGTGATTGATCGCATCTCACAGGACGTCCCGTTCTATCGCGCCTGGTTGAAAAACGAAGCGCTCACGGGCTGCGCGGTTGTGAACAATCCGTTCTGGTGGAGCGCTGACGACAAATTTTTCAATAACGCGCTGGCGACGAAGGTCGGCGTCGCCGTTCCGCGAACGGTCCTCTTACCGTCGAACCAGCCGCCGCCGGACACGAACGACAAGTCGTTTCGCAATCTCGGTTACCCCCTAGATTGGGAAGGGATTTTCAATTACGTGGGGTGGCCGGCTTTTTTTAAACCATTCGCGGGCGGCGGCTGGAAGAACGTCTATCGATTGCATAACCGGGACGAGTTTTTTCGAGCTTACAACGACACCGGCCACTTGGTGATGATGTTGCAGGAAGAAGTGAAGTTCGACATGTACTTCCGCTGCTACTCGATCGATCAGCGTCATGTGCGCATTATGAACTACGAACCGCGGCATCCGTATCATTTGCGCTACCAAACCGATTGGCAGGCGCCGAAAGAAATTCTCGAGAGAGTCGAGGGTGGCGTGCGAACCTTGAATGAGTATCTCGGTTATGACTTGAACACGGTTGAGTTTGCGATTCGCGACGGTGTGCCGGTCGCCATTGATTTTTGCAATCCCGCCCCGGATGCGGAAGCAGCCAACGTCGGTCAGGCAAATTTCGAATGGGTGGTCGAAGCAATTTCGGAAATGGCAATCCGCAAAGCGCGCGTACACCAGCCGGGTCGCGACAATTTAAGCTGGGGCAAGTTCGTGCAGGCCGCCGTGACAAGGCGCGAGCTGGCCTAAGATCGATAATCAGCGCGAAAATGTCGAATGACGAAGGACGAAGGAATGACGAAGCCAAACCGGTTCTCGTCATTTGAGCATTCGAGCTTCCTTCGTCATTTGTCATTCGTGCTTCGTCATTGATTTTCCCTCGTCGTCAGCGCGACTCGGGATGACAGCGGGTTGTTTTTGGGGGAGATTTGCCGCCCGCAATGAGCGCCAAGAACCACGTCTTCACTCTTGGGATCGAAGAGGAATTCGCGATTATCGATCCGGAGACGCGTGAGCTGCGGTCGCACATCCAAGAGATCCTCGAGTATGGGAAGGTTATCCTTAAAGAGCAGGTCAAGCCGGAGATGCACCAATCTGTTGTTGAGCTCGGCACCGAAATTTGCCAGTCGATTGTCGATGCCCGTGCCCACGTGATCGAGCTGCGCAGCAGGCTGGCGGAACTCGCCGCCCGCAGCGGACTAAAGATCGCGTCTGTTGGTACGCATCCGTTTTCGCACTGGCGCGATCAACTCATTACTCAAGGCGAGCGTTATCACGAAATCGTTAAAGACATGCAGCAGCTGGCGCGCGCCAATCTGATTTTCGGATTGCACGTTCATGTCGGCATTCCAGATCGCGATGTCGCCATCCACGTGATGAATCAGGCGCGCTATTTTTTGCCGCACATTTATGCGCTTTCGGTCAACTCGCCCTTTTGGGTCGGCCAGGACACGGGGTTGAAAGGCTATCGACTAAAAGTGTTCGAGCGTTTTCCGCGCACCGGAATTCCGGACGCGTTCGAAAGCCTTTCGGAGTACGAAGATTACTGCAAGCTGCTCGTAAAGACCGGCTGCGTGGACAACGCGAAGAAAATCTGGTGGGACATTCGGCTGCATCCGTTCTTCGACACTTTGGAAGTGCGCGTGTGTGATGCGCAGTCGCGCGTGGACGATACGCTCGCGATCGCCGCTTTGATTCAGGCAGTGATCGCGAAACTGCACAAGCTGTTGCGCCAAAACATTACCTTCCGTGTTTATCGCCGCAGGTTGCTAGACGAGAATCGCTGGCGCGCGTCCCGCTATGGTATCGATGGCAAACTAATCGATTTCGGCAAGGAAACTGAAGTGGAGACACGCAGCCTGTTGAACGAACTACTCGAGTTCGTCGCGACTGAGGTAAATGAGTTCGGCGCGCAAAATGAAATGGCGCACATCGAACGGATCATGCGCGAGGGCACCGGCGCCGATCGACAACTCGCTGCTTATGAGCGCACGCGCAACATTAAGGCAGTAGTCGATCACATCGTGGCTGAAACGTACGAAGGATTGAACGTGTCCGGGCAAGCTGCGGTCGCTAGTTAATTCTTTGGTCATGTCGAGCGGAGTCGCCTGCCGCGCCGTGGTTCTACGCGAAGGTCGGGAGCCATCTCTTACTCTTTCTCGCTTGGCAGTAGCTCGGTCAGCTGATCCGCAGATTTTTTTTACTCGCGAATCACGTGAATTGCGCGAAGGGTTTTCACTCACGTCTTTTCGTGTGCGTGGCGGGCACTTCGCTTGCCGATAAAGCTGCAGATGGACATGAAACGCCGACCAATAAACAGAAGGAAACAAAGACAGCGAAGAGGATATCGATAGTCGGAAAAAATACACCTTCGTTTGCTTCGTTATCTTCCGTTTAATCGCCCCCAATCGTGTGAATTCCACTGACGTATATCTTCCAGAAGTAGTATGCCGCCATGCCGAAACCAAGAACGACGATGCCGATACGCACAAGTGTGCGATTCGTCCAACGCACCGCACTTCCTCCAATGTAACCACCAATGAGCGCCCCGGCTGCCATGACCAGGCCATACTCCCAATCCACCTTCCCTTCGACAAGGAACACTGTCACGGCTACTGCTCGGAGGGCGCCCGACAAGGCGTTCTTCAGCGGTATGATGGAGTGGATGTCCGTCAGCCCAATCAGGCCAAATGCGCCAATTACCAGGATACCAACACCGGCGCCAAAATAACCGCCATAAATTGCCACCAAAAACAGGAGCATGCCCGAGGCAACCTGGAGCGCGAGGGACGGCGCCGGCGTTTCATGAACGGTCGCGTCTGACCCCGAAAGCTTTCGGGGCTGGGGTTTCATCCAGCGAGTCAGTAACGGTCGCATTGTAAGCAGCGTGGCCATCAGAATGAGCCACGGTATCAAGGCCATGAAGGAGCGACTGCCTGACCAGTTAAGGAGCAATGCCCCAAGGAGGCTTCCTAACAAGCTTGGACCGAGAAGCAGCCAGAACCAATGGCGCACGGGAGCCAGGTGCTTGCGGCCCGCCCATGTGCTTGTCATGTAAGCGGGGAGAAGAGCGACTGCGCTCGTTGCATCGGCTGTTACTGGCGGCAAAACGGTCATTAACACGGGAAAGGTTAGCAGCCCGCCACCACCAGCTATCGAATTGATCGCCGTAGCCACGACGGCGACAAGAAAAAGCAATGCGTGCGTCTCCACTGGAAAAACCGGTTAGTAAAAAAGGAAGAGGAAGCGCGCCGACCTCAACCCCGACCTTCGCTCAACAAGCTTTATCAACTAACGCGAGCCCCATGATCGTGACCGGCTGGCTCCCCCAAAGTTCGCGATAAAACGTGTGCTCCAGGATGGACCAGCCAAGCCTGAGATATAAAGTGCCATCGCCCGGTGTGTAAAGATAGAGGCGTGGAATGTCCAGTACCCGCGCCTCCTGAACGACGCGCTCAACCAAGGCCGCTCCGATTCCGCGCCTCCGATGCTCGGGCGCTACGAATACACCTGCGAGCCAAGGCGATAGCTCGCGTCGAGTGACCATGTCGTGTTGGACCAAGCTCGCGCAACCAAGCAATTGATCACTCGCGACGGCAACGAATGTAGTAGGAACCTGCCGATGACCGCACATGCGTTCGAGTCTAGCAGCTCGATCCTCTACTGTCTCGCGCGGCCGGCAATGCCCCCACTCCGCGTGCAACCAGCGAGCGAGTGTCGGTATGAACTCGCGGCGATCAGCAAGGTAATCGATGGTCACACAATGACGGATGCAGCCTAACGAGAATTCGGCCCAATAAGTAAAGTGAAGCCCTACGCCGGCCAGCCGTTGGCTGGATCGCCTGCTTAGGCGTTATCGCACCTGCTTCTCGATCCATACCTTCTTTCCCTTGTTCAGGTTTATCATGTACTGCGCATTTCCAAATATCAGAACTGGGTAGGGAGGCAGCCAATAACCGGTATCATAGCGGTCATATGCCGGAATCGACCAAAGGCTCCCATCGTCAGTCTTTAGAATGGCACCGTCTCTGAATGACTCCACAACCTTACCAAGAAATCCGTCTCGGAGGATAAACACGCCGTCAACTCGCGTGACATTAACTGTCTGCCCGTCGTAAATGAATACCCCCGACTTGGGTAGTGCTTTCACATACTCTGCCAACTGGTCTTTGTTGTATTTCGGGGCAGGGCCGTTGCAAATAATAACGCCCTCACCCAGCGGTAAAGCTAGGATTTCCCTTTCCATGACCCAGGTGGAGCCCATTAGGAATTTGATGATGCGGCCGTCAATTTCTGAGACGGTATCTTGATAAAATGAGACTTTCTTGAGATCGGCCGCACAAAACGGCGCCGTAATAAGAAACAGGGCGATGAACGCTATTCGCGTTTTCATTTTACCCCTAAACGAGACAAAGATCGGCCACCGGTGGCCGGAGCGAGCGCGGCTTGCAATGGACGTGTTTTCATAAAGTGAAGCAAGGCATCAAAGCGGCCATCGGTTGCTGGATCGTATGGTTAGCCGTTTCCGGGTTCATTGTGTGGGGTTTGCCTCTGCCTGCGTTCTGCGACCGCTTCGGCAAAATATTCGTAAGTTCTCTCGGTTCGGGTGCGGAAGTAAATGGTCGAAAGCGATGCAGCAGCCAGATGCGTGGATGCGAAATGCTGCTGGACCCACTTCATAAAAGTAAGTGATTGGCGGACACCTTTCGTCGCAAGCTCAAAGATGTCCCAACGGCCGGCTGTCGGTTCGGAGCCGGAAAGGTAGCGTGCGCAATCTCATTGATTCGGTCTCGTTCGGATTTCGTGAGAAATGAAAGGCGATTGGAGTAGCCGAAGTCAGAAAGTCTAAGATCGTCGTCTCTCGTTTTTGGGGTGCGCGGTGCCATGACATCGTCAAGGTCGCGGAGAGCGATAAGCGTGGTGTGGAGACAGGAAACGCCTAACGAGAATTCGGCGCCAAAAATCTGCAATTAAAGGCAGATAAAATCTGTATAATCCGGTTGGCGGCTGTCGCCAAGAATCGGTGCATGTGTGTAGCAGCGTTAGCCACGACCGGTCCTCAGGCAAGCCAAAAAATCTCTCGATCGGGCGCTATTCCGTGTCCTCGCGTCCAAAGATAAAGGTAACAACCAGACCCAGAACGCTGACAACTGCCACCATTCCCAGGACGGCTGGAACGCCGAATTTCCCCTTTAAAATAGGCAGGACGAAGACGCCCAGCGTAGCTCCGATTTTCGCCACACTGGCAGCGAAGCCGCTGGCGGTCGCTCGTAATTGCGTCGGAAACAGAAGCGGCGCCAGGGTAAACGTTGTGGCGTTAGGCCCGGCGTTCATCAACAAGTTGAATACGATAAACCCGGCGAACACCAGCGGAATGTGCAAGCTAGAACTCGATAGCCGAACAGCGATCATGAGCACCAACATGCC
>Ga0209156_10001559_pt1 | contig 18581 bp, 14 predicted proteins | sample GraSoiAngelo_124_FD_185881 | JGI IMG/M metagenome (GOLD analysis project Ga0209156, IMG submission 185881) | Grasslands soil microbial communities from the Angelo Coastal Reserve, California, USA - 14_0927_05_20cm (SPAdes) (version 2) | ecosystem: Environmental > Terrestrial > Soil > Grasslands...
GGGCACGTGCTCGAAGTACTCCGCCGCGAACAGCCGGGCGGCGGCGCGCGCTTCCTCGACCGGCAACGCATCCAGGCCGACGCGGCCGGCGACATACGCGAACAGATGAGCGGGGTCCCGCACGGGATCGCCCAGCGCCACCGAATCGAGGTCGATGAAGATCACGCGGTCGCCCGCCAGGAAGACGTGATCGGGCTTCAAATCTCCGTGAATCGGCCCGGGCGGCACGTCCTCCAGCCCGGCCGCCACGGCGGCGGTGATCGCCCGGACTGAGGCGCCGAGCTCGGGGCGCGCCCACTCGACGATGGTCGCCCCCCGCCGCAGCTCCTCCAGCTGGACCGCCAGCGGGCTCTCCGCCACGGTCGCGTTCCCGAGGTCATCTTGATTGAACGCCGCCACGGCCCGCGCGGTGCGGCGCAGCGCCTCGGCCGCATCCTGACCGGCGCGCAGCAGCCGCTGCAACGCGGTGCCGGGAGCTTCCTCCAACACGAGGGTGCGCAGGTCCGCGCGGTAGGCCACGGGCCGCGCCACGCAGTAGCGGGTCTCGCCGCGCTGCCCGAGGGACTGCAGCAGCTCGAACGTGTGTTCGCCGTGGTCGTTGCGATACACCTTCACGAAGCAGCGCAGTGTGGCGTCGCGCCCCGTGGCCGCGTCGCGCGCTTGTAGCGTGTACTTGAGCGCGGCGCCGAGCTCCGTGCGGTAGCGCGTCGGCTCCATGGTGCGCTCGGTGACGCGCCACTCACCCGGCGCCAGGCGAGTGAGCAGCTGCGGGTCGAGATCGTGCAACGCGCCGCCCAGCACTAAACCGAGATTCCTGAGCTTGCGGTCGTAGGGGAACAGCTGCACGACCATGTCGAGATCGGGGATGAAGCCGACCGGCCGAAACGTCAGCCAGTCGTCCGGTATTCCCTGGGAGGGATCGGTGGCCTGCAGCTCCTGCCACAGCCGCTCGGCCGCGCCCGGCTGGGCGTAGACCAGACCGGTCACTCCCTGCTCCCGGCCTCGGCCCGTCTCGGGGTCGAGCAGGCGCAACGTGTACTGCAGCACGCAGCGCGCAGTGGACTGGCGGCAACGGAACCGCAGCGGGACGCAAGTCTCGATGCGATAGCGCTTCCCGGCCGCGGGCTCGAGATGACGCCGGAACAGCTCGAGCATCCGCGCCGGATCGCTGGCGATCGCGAGCTGGGGGAAATCAGGGTCGGCCGGGAAGCCGCCCGGAGGCACCCGCGGGAGCTGGCTCGCCACCCGCATCGCCTGGCTCATCGGAGTAGATCGGCCGCCGGCTGCCCGAGATTGAGCTCGTACAGGCGCCGGTAGCGGCCGCTCCGCGCCATCAGCTCGCTGTGCGTGCCGCGGTCGATGATGCGACCCTCTTCCAGCACGAGCACGAGGTCCGCGTCCGTGATCGAGGGCAGGTCGTGCGTGATCATGAGACAGGTCTTGCCGGCCATCAGGCGATCCAGCGCCTGACGCACCGTCGCCTCGCTTTCCACGTCGAGGCCGGTCATCGGCTCGTCCAGAATCAGGATCGGCGCGTTGCGAATGAGCGCGCGCGCGATGGCGACGCGCTGCCGCTGCCCGCCCGACAGGGTCGCGCCCCGCTCGCCGATGACGGTGTCGTACCCGTCCTCCAGCCGGCGGATGAACTCATGGGCGTTGGCGGCCTTGGCCGCCGCCATGATTTCGTCCTCGCTCGCCTCGGGACGGCCGTACGCGATGTTCTCCCGGATGGTCGCGCCGAACAGCAACGATTGCTGCAGCACGAGCCCGATCTGGCGCCGCAGCGACTCGCGCCGATACTGGCGGATGTCGACGCCGTCGAGGAGGATCGCCCCTTCCTGGGGCTCGTACAGACGCAGGATCAAGCTGACGATGGTGGATTTGCCGGCGCCCGATGCGCCCACCAGGGCCAGCCGCTGCCCGCGGGCGATCTTGAAGGAGACCTGTCGCAGCACGTCCTTGCCGTCCCCGTAATCGAACGACACGCTGCGGAATTCGATGTCGCCTTTCAGCGAGGTCGCCTCGACGGCGTCCGGGCGGTCCTGAATCTCCGGCTCCGTGTCGAGCACCTCGGAGATGCGGTCCGCGCTCGCCATCGCCTTGGAGAAATCGGTCGAAAGCTTGGCCAGGCTGCGCATCGGCTTGTACATGTTGGTCAGGTAGCCGACGACCACGGTGAGCTCGCCGGGCAGCATCTTGTGCCGAAGCACCAGCAGTGCGCCGAACGACACCGCCGCCGCCGTCCCTACCGCGGTGATGATCTCCGAGGATCGCGTGGCCGCGGCCTCGAGGCGCGCAACCCGGATGCTCTCCCGCACCGTCTCGGCCGTCACCGCGTCGAACTGCTCTTCTTCGTACTTTTCCCGGGCAAACGCCTGCACCAACGGGATCGCGGAGAGCACTTCACTCATCCGGGAGGCGACCTTCCCTTCCTGCCGGCGCTGCGTCTTGACCGACGCCTTCGTCTTCCGATAGAGATGAAACAGGCTGAAGGAGAGGAACGGCATCGTGGCCAGTGCGATCAGGCCGATCCGCCAGTCGAGGGCGAACATCACCGCGAACATCCCGGCGACCGTCAAGGCGTAGGTCGTGAACTTGAGGATCGAGTCCGCAAAGATGTCCTTCAGGGTGTTCGTGTCCCCGGCGATCTTCGTCAGGAGATCGCCCGACCGCGACTGGTTGTGGAAGGACAAGGACAGCGTCTGCAGATGGGAGAATAGCTCCCGCCGCAGGGCGTACACCATGCGGTAGCCGATGGACGAGGTGATGAAGATCTGGGCGTACGAGAACAGCCCGCTCCCCAACGCGATCACCAGAATCCCGCCCGACGCCGCGACGAGCAGCCGGACTTTGTCGTCGGCGACCGCGTGCGGAAGCAGGCGCAGGGCGCGCGACAGGGGATTGTCGTAAATGACGTGATCGAGAATGATCTTCAGCGGCCACGGCTTCAGCAGCTCCATCGCGGTGGTCCCCAACGTGCAGACCGCCGCCACGGCCAGGCGCCCTTTGACCTGACGCAGATGCGTCAGGAAGATCTGGCGGAATCGCGTCCGTTTGCCAGGCATCGCAGCAACTCGACCGCCTCGACCTGTCGCTCGGCCCCGGCCTCCGGGTGGCGCGCCAGATCGAACGTCAGAACGTGAATCTTGGCCACCAGCATCGCCGCTTCGTACCAGGCGACTCGCGCTGCCAAGTCCGGATCGGGCGGCGACCAGCGCCGGTAGGCATCGAGAATCGCGCTTCGCAACGACGCGAACTCCGGCAGCTTGCCGGGTTTGCGCAGGGTCACCCGGCGCAGCTGCGTCAACAGATAGCCCAGGTCCAGAGCCGGGTCGCCGCGCGTACAGCGATCGAAATCCAGCACGACCAGGGGCCCGTGGACGGGTCTCCAGAGCAGGTTCGCCGTGCCGAAGTCGCCGTGCAGGAATGACGGCGCGGTCGGCGCGGGCGGGGCGGCGTGCTCGAGCCGGGTCAGCGCGTCGCGCAGCACCCCCGCCTCGCCCGGAAACCGGGCGCAGAGATCGGCGACCCGGCGCCGCAAGTCGGCGAGCACGCCGGCGGGAGACGTGATCGCGTACAGAGCAACCGGCGTGCCGTGCAACGCCGCCAGCGCGCGTCCGATCGCCGGCACCACCGGCCCGCGCTGATGCGCGATCGCGGAGACCACCGACTCCCCCGCTTCGTACGTCAGCAGCAGCAGGCGGCGCGGCGCGTCGTAGGTGAGAACGCGCGGCACCGCCAGCTGTCCCCGCGCGCCGCAATCGCCGCCGGCCAGCTCTTGCAGCACTCGGGCCACACGCCGCGCGGCGCAGTCGTCCTCGTAGAACTTGCCCACCCACTGGTAGCAGACGACCGCCCCACCGTGCGCCGCCCGGGCGTGTACGTCGTAGCGCACCACGCGCTGTTTCCCATGCTTTGCGAGTGGCTGCGCCGACCAGTCTTCCAGCTCCACGGCGGGGCCGCGCATCCGGCGCAGCGCGGCGCTCAGGACGTCCTGTTCGTCGTCTCGGGTGGGCGACACCAGCGCCGGGTTCATTGGCGTCGCACGTCCTCCAGCGCCGCTCGCGCCCGGGCGGCGAGCCGCACCGCCTGGTGCGGACCCTCGGCCGGCTGGCGCCGGCACACCGTGTAAGTCTTCCGCAGCAGCGTCAGGGCGCGGTAGAACGACACGTTGCGTGACGAGACCCGCGGCATCGCGGCGAGATAGGCGTCCCGGAAGCAGCCGGGCCAGCGGCCGGCCTCGGGCGGGAGCGTGGGATCGAGCGTGCAGCGTCGCTCCAGCTGCGCCACGAAGTGGCCGGCATCGTACGCGGGGTCGGCAAAACCGAACATGTCCCAGTCCAGCAGCACCAGCCCATCGCCGGTCCAGAGAAACTGCCCGGCCGCCATGTCACCGTGGATCGGCGCGGGGTCGGTCGAATCGAGATGCGGCACGACCGCTTGCAGCTCCGCGAGCAGCGGCTCGACCATGTCCGCCGTCCCCGGCCAGACGGGGCGCAGGTTGTCGCAGCGCGCCCGCGTTTCCTCGACGAGCATCTGCGGGGTGGTGAGCTGCTCGGGAACGATCGGCACGCGATGCAGATCGGCCGCCAGCGCGGCAGCGTGTCGCAGCAGCTCCGGCTTGCGCCCGTCGACGATCTTGCTCAGGGTCCGGCCCTCGACCCAGTCGAACACGAGCACGCGCTCCTGGGGCACATGGTGAATCGGCAAGCACGGCCGATGCAGTCGCGGCGCGAGGTGCGGCGCCAGCCGCTGCGCGTGCGCCCACACCCGCTCGCCGAAGTCGTCCGAGTACGCCTTGAGCGCGTACCCGCGCTCGGCGCCGTCATGCGAGCACACCGTCACCTGCACCACGAAACGATCCGAGTGCGCGCTCTGCAGCGTGCAGACGGCACTGGCCGGCGTGAGCCCGGCCGGCAGGATCGCGGCGAGCAGCTCCAGCGCCGCCGCCGGCTGCCGCAGCCGGGCCAGCTGGGCCTCGAGGGCGGCGCGTTGCTCGGGCGTGGGGTCGAAGTGGAAGCGCATCAGTCGCCCCCCAGCCAGCGGGCGAGGTACGCGACGAGCCGCGCGGCGCCGTCGAACGCCGGAATGACCGCGCGCACCCGCTCCGCGTGGGCGCGGCGATCGCACCCGATCGCCCACCCCAGCGCGTCGACCAGCCGCGGCCCGCCCAAGTCCTTGGGGTGCACCCACCGGGCCAACCCGCGCGCCGCGAGCGTCTCGGCCCGGATCTGTTGCTCGACCTTGTGCGTCGCCCGCGGGACGATCACGAGGGGCCGCCCTACCGCCAGCGCTTCGCACACGCTGTTGTAGCCGCCCATGCTCACGACGGCATCGGCGGCGGCCATGAGCTGGAAGTTGTCCGCCTGGGCCACCACGCGGCACCTCGCCGTGGCCCGCGCCTGCAGCACCGCCTGTTGCTCGGCCGGCATGAACGGTCCCGTCACCATGACCGCGTGCAGCTCGGGGACGTGGGCCCCCAGCCGCTCCACCGCCGCCTGCGCCGCCTCGAGCACCGGGAATCCGTCGCTGCCCGAGCCCACGGTCGCCACGATCAGCGGCCCGTCGGGCGGCAGGCCGTGCGCGCGACGCACCGCCTCCCCGTCGAGGGCCGGTGGGTCGCGCACGACGTACCCGCAATAGTGCAGCTTCGGCTGCACCGCGGCCGGGATGTCGTAGGCGTCCGCCACGTCGTACAGCGCCGGGGAACCGTACACGGCGATGCCGTCGTACAGGTGCTCCAACGCGTCGTACACGCCCAACTCACGCCACTGCCCCTGAATCCGGCCGACGTCGTCCATGATGTCGCGCAGCCCGAACACGAACTTCGTGCCGGGGCACTGTGCCTTGAGGGCGTACAACCCATCGCGAAACTCACCCTTGGCGCCGAGCGGCTCGTGATCCACCAGGACCAGGTCCGGCGCCAGTCCCAGGGCGGCGGCGCGCAGGATCTGGCCGCGGATGGTCCGGAAACGCTGCTTGGCCGCCTCCTCCTCGACCGGGGATCGCTCCACGCCCTCTGCCGCGAGGAGCGTGGGCAGCTTGATGTAGTCGCACCGCTCCGGGAGGGTAAAGTTGGCGGCGACTGGCGACTTGGTCGCGATGTAGGCGACGAAGGTGGGATACGCCGCAAGTACGTGCCGCGCGATGGTCAGCGTCCGGGTGATGTGGCCCAGCCCCTGGTGATCCTGCGCGTACAGCAGGACGGTGGGTGTGTGTGGCGCCGCGGCTCGCGTCACGTCAACCCCACCTCTGCGGCGGCCGAGCCGGCCGGCTGCACCGCGCCCGCGGGGACGCCCAGCAGCTCCGCCAACAGGCCCGGTATGCGGGTGAGGCCGCCCAGATCGACCCGACCTCGGGTGGGAGGGGGCGCACCCGGCTCACGGGCCAGCCATGCGGTCAGGGCCTGCGGGCTGAGCTCGTCGGGGTGCAGCACGTCGAGCAGGCCGAGCTCCTGCATGCGGCGCGCCCGGATCCCCTGCTCGGGCTCGGTCACGCGTGGCACGATGAGCGCGGGCTTCTCGAACGACAACACTTCGCACACAGTGTTGTAGCCGCCCATCGCGATGACCCGGTCCGCCCGTTCGATCAGCGGGACCGGATCGGGCACGAACTCGAGCAGCTCGAAGCGGGTGCGGCGCTGCGCGGCGCGGTGCAGGCGCTGCCGCGTCTCCCATGGCATCAGCGGTCCGGTCACCATGACGCCGGTCGTGTCGGGAGGGAAATCCGCCTCGACGAACGCCTCGGCCAGGGCGCCGCCGTCGTGACCGCCGCCCACGACGCACAACGCGACTTTCCCCGGGGGCAGGCTCGCCAGCAAGGCGGCGGTCTGGGCTTCCGCCAATTCGAGGCGGGGACGCTGGTCCAGGTAACCCGTGTAGCGCACCTTGGCCGCCGCATAATCCGGCAGATCGTACTCGCGCACCGGGTCGTACACGGTGGGATCGCCGTACACCCAGATGGCATCGTAGTAGTCGCGGATGGCGTCCATGTGCGCCCGCTCGGACCAGTCGCGCCGCACCGTCTCCGCATCCTGCAGCACGTCGCGCAGCCCGAGGACGCAGCGCGTATTGCCGCCCTTGCGCAGGCGCGCCAGCGTGCGCGTGAGCTCGCCGGCCACGCCCACCGGCAGACAATCCACCACGAGCACGTCGGGCACGAACGTCTTGATCGCGCTGCGGATCACCCGGGCGCGGAGCGAGATGAGATCGCGGTCGGAGACGTCCGACAAGAAGCGGGGGTTGTATCCCCCGTCCGCCTCGCGTCGCAGCGCCGGCAGGGTCACACAGTCCACACCGAGCGGCATCGGCAGCGCGCCCGCTTGCCACGCCTCGGCGATCAGCACGATGCTCGGCTGGAGCGCGGAGCCGCGCAGCGCCTGCGCGATCGACGCGTTGCGGCGGATATGGCCGAACCCGATCATCCCCTGCGAGTACATCGCGACGCGGGGGCGGAGCGCCTGCTCGGCAGAGAGCGTGCGGCGCGCCGGCGGCGGCGGCGCGCGCACCACCGGCAGGCGGACCGCCGGCTCGTCCCGCACGGGGGTGGGGACGCTCGACAGGAGCGGCGCGCCGTTCAGCGCCCGCTCCGTGGCGGCGTAGATGTATTCCGCGAGGCGGCGCGCCGCGTCGGGGACACCCTTGAAACCGGGAATGCTGGTCATGTCGACGACGTACGGCTTGCCACCGCTCTGCACCACGGTGACGCCGAACAGATCAATCCCCAGCGCCGCACCGCAGCGCCGCGTGATGTCCACCAGCTCGGCGTCCGGCGTGAACGCCTGGCCCAGTTTCTCGCGGTGGGTGCGGGCCGGCCAGCTGCGCAGCACGCCGAAGATCTCGCTCCCGATCGAATAGATCTTGCGGTCCGGGCCGTCGCTCGCGTGATAGCGCTGCGCGAACACGGGCTCGCTGATCGGCGGCAGCGCCGCCAGCTCGGCCGCGTCGCGCACCACGTGAATGCCCTCGCCCGGGGCGCTGCGCGCCAGTTTCCGATACGGCTTGATCACGAGCGGGCCGTGCTCGAGCGCGGCACGCAGCTGGTCGACATGGGAGGCGACGAACGTCTTCGGGGCGGGCACGCCCGCCGCCTGGAGGACGCGCAGCTTGACGATCCGGTCGCGCAGCGTGGCCGAGGCGGGATACGGGTTGAGCAGCGCGGCCTCGGCCGCGTGGAGCGCGGCGGCGACGCGCATCGCGAGATCGCTCTTGTCTTTGAGGACGTAGAGATCGTAGTCGACGCGGATCCGCGCCAGCTCGATCAACTCGTCACCGAGATGTACTGGCTCGGCGGTGGCGCCCCACGCGGCGAGCAGCCGGACGACTTCCGGCATGTGGCTCTTATCGGTGGGCGCGTATCGTCCCATCAGCAGTCCGATCCGCACTCGATCTCCTCCCCTCGCTCGACCGCCTCCGGCGGCCAGCTCACGGCCGCGCCGGGCCGTTACAACCTGGTGTCGGACGGGCAAGTCCCATACCAACAATGACCTGCGTGCGCAGCGTCACCAAGCCGACGGTCACGGGTGTGTCGCACGAATGTCACGGCGTTGTTACGAGGGAAAATCGCGGCGACGCGGCGCCTCACAGACCGTTGCGGCCGCCCCGTGTGGTGCTCCCACGACACAGCGGGCGGTCACGTGCAGCGCGACCACTACGGGACAGCGGTGCAGGTCGCGTTACCGGCCCCGCTACTTCACTTCATTCTTATTGTTCTCCGTTATTGTTCTGCGCCGGCGAGCTGTTGAAACTCACCGCGGAGCTGCTCACGGTGAGCGGCCACCTCGACGGAGTGGCTGAGCTGGGAACCGCACCGCTCGACACGCTCGCTAGGTCGGGTCCCCGGGCGTATTGTTGTGCGCCGGGTCACGGGCCAGATGGCCGACCTCTCAGAACGCGTGCGGGCGTCCCTCGCGGGTCGTTACACGATCGAGCGTGAGCTCGGGCGCGGCGGGATGGCGACGGTCTATCTGGCCCGGGACGTGAAGCACGACCGCCCGGTCGCGCTCAAGGTGCTGCGCCCCGAGCTTGCGGCTGTCCTCGGCGCCGAGCGGTTCCTCAGAGAGATCCGCCTCACCGCACAACTCCAGCACCCCCACATTCTGACGCTGATCGACTCGGGCGAGGCGGATGGCTTCCTCTATTACGTCATGCCGTACGTCGAGGGCGAGAGCCTGCGCCAACGCCTGGAGCGGGAGGGCCAGCTGCCGCTCGACGAGGCGCTGCGCATCACCCGCGCGATCGCCTCGGCCCTCGACTTCGCGCACGCACGCGGCGTGATCCATCGCGATATCAAGCCCGAGAACATCATGTTGCACCAGGGCGAGCCGATGGTTGCGGACTTCGGGATCGCGCTGGCAGTGAGCACGGCGGGCCGGGAGCGGCTCACGGAGACGGGGCTCTCGCTCGGCACCCCCGCGTACATGAGCCCCGAGCAGGCGAGCGCCGAGCCCAGGCTCGACGGCCGCAGCGACCAGTACAGTCTTGCCTCGGTGCTATATGAGATGTTGGCCGGGGAGCCACCGTACACCGGCCACACAGCCCAGGCGATCATCGCCAAACGATTGGCCGGGCCGATTCCGTGCCTGAGTACCGTGCGGGCCGTGCCGGAAGCGGTCGAGGCAGCCGTCACGAAAGCACTGGCGAAGGCAGCTGCAGATCGCTTCTACACGGCAGGCGAGTTGGCATTGGCACTGGAGAACGCTGGGGCACAGCCGCGTCGTCTGTTGCGCCGAAAGCGGCGAGCGGTTCTCGGGGGCATCGCGTTGCTTGCGCTGGCGGTCGCGCTGGCAATGGCTTCCAGAATTGCAAGCCGCCGGGCAACGGGCCCGGTGGCGCAACGACAGTTCACGTTCACGGGCAAAGCGACGCTTCCCGCGCTGTCCCCGGACGGGCTATCGGTCGCGTACGTCGTGGGGTGGCGCTCGCTTGTCGTTCAGCGACTCGACGACGGGGATCCCGTCGTGCTCGTCCCGCCCGTCAGGTTCATCACGAGTGTTCGTTGGACCGGCGATGGGAAAGCGATCGTCATCGACATGATGCCGGACAGCACTGAATTGGCAGCGACCTACTTGGTCTCGAGCAGTGGCGGCCCGACACGGAAGGTACTCGACGACTTTCCGCCATTCGACACGGGGCCTGATACCACGGTCGTCATCCGCGCGCCCCGCGAGAAGCACCGGCTTGAGTTCGTGAGTCTCCTGACTCGACGAGCAAGCCGCACCATCCCGCTGGCCGACTCGCTCGGAGAAGTTACTGAGGTCGCCTGGTCGCCGGACCGGCGATGGATCGCGTTCGCGGCGGGGGGCCAGTTCAGCAGTTCTGGCCCGTTTCCCACGGGTGGAAAGCTTTGGGTGGTCGCTGTCGACGGTGGCGCGCCGACCGCGATCGTGGACGAGGGCCGCAACGTGCGCTGGGCCCCGGGCTCTGACGCACTGTATTTTCTCCGCGGGTCGGCCGGCGCCGTGGACCTCGTGAAAGTTGGTTTCGACCCCAAGACGGGCGGAAGCAGCGGAAATGTCACGCGGATGATGTCACTTCCCACCGCCGACGCCTTTGACATCGCGCCGACCAACCGGCTCGTGTACACACACACCAACCCAGGGCTGCACGCGCATGCCCTCGTGTTCAGCGGAACCCGCCCACGGCGCGTGGTCGAGGAACGCTCCCTGACCGAAGGAACTACCCAAGCGTGGCACGCCGCTATCTCGGCGGACGGGCAATGGGTGGCGTACAGCCGGTCCCGCGGTGGGGAGGTAGACATCCACGTCGTGTCATTCGCGGGAGGGCCTGACCGAGCCGTGGCTTCCTCCCCCGCCGAGGAGTTGTGGCCGAGCTGGTCCCCTGATGGAGCGCGTCTCGCCTACACCCGAGCGGATTCCAATGGACGGGCACTCATGGTGAGCGATACCAAGACTGGCGCGTCACAGCGCCTGGGCTCCGTCCCGGGGCCAGGCGGGTTCTACGGAGGAGCGGGGCCCGGGCTCTGGTCCGCCGATGGCAGATACCTTGCCTACTTCTCCCAAGAGCTGAGGCGCATCAGTCTGGTCGACCTCGACCGCCAGTCCGAGGCCGTGATCCGGATCCCGGATTCTATCGGCACGGGATACTTCTTTGTCGTGCCGTCGCCGGACGGTAGTCAGGTGGTCGCGAGCACGCTTATCCGCTGGACGGATTGGGGCGACCTCTGGCTCGTATCCCGTAACGGACAGCGGTGGCGCCGACTGCGTGGGCCGTTCGGTGAGTCCTACCCCATTGCCTGGAGCCGCGACGGCTGGCTCTATCTGATAAACAATCGCGCGCTATTCACTGACTACGGCCCCCCGCGGCTCGAGTTGTGGCGGATGCACGGGCCGGATGGCCTTCCGGAACTCTACGCTCCGTTGCCGGAGGGTTGCGGGTTGGCAACCAATGTCTCGGCAGACGGGCGGCGGGGGGTCTGCGCGTATGTCCGGAATGAGTCAGACCTCTACGTCGCCTCCAACTTCGATCCGGGACTGCGCTGACTCACGCCCGATGAGGCGGTTTGCTCAGACTCGCGCTTCGCGCGGTTGCATGGCGGTCGGAGCGTGTCGACTGCGGCACTTCACTTCGTCGCCTCGAGCGTGGCTTGGCCCCCCACGTACTGCCAGTGGCCGTTCCGCTTCACGAAGATGTCCGTAATGCGGCGCGGCCCGGGCACATACCCCTTGGCCGTCCCTTGAATGGTCTGACGTCCCGTCAGGACTGCGACGTCGCCGAAGATGCGGACCTTGAGATCGGCGAATTTCGAATCCGTCCATTGCACGTCGCTCGACATCGACTCGGCGATCTCCTGCGCTTTGTTCAGCACCGATCCGTTAGAGTGCGTGTAGAGGTAGTCGTCAGCCAGCAGTCGCTCGAGCGCCGCGCGGTCCTTCTTGAACTGAGCATCCGTGACGGTCTGCTCGAGTTTGATGATCTCCTGTTCGGTCGCACTCGTCGCCTGAGCCCAGCCCCGACTGCTGGCGAGCAAACCCAGCAACGCGACTGCGAGTGTGCGCTTCATTGATGATCTCCTCTTTGGAGCAGTCACCGCCCCCGACGCGAGACCCTAACGCTTTTCGAAAACCCTGACGTTGGTGAACGTTTGCCCATTCGCATTGGTCACCTTGACCCTGATGGTCATGACCTTGCCATCTTGCGAGATCACTCGCGTCCCAGTGCCGACGACCTTGCCGGCCTTCTTGAGTGTGAAGGTTGAACGGAACGGATCGGAAGCTTTGATGGCTTGCGCATCGACATCTGGCGAGTCCAGAACCGGGGAATCCTTGCCGTCGTAACTGCCGGTCCAACCAGAGACGTCCGTCTTTCCGTCGGCATCCACCATGCTGTCGGTGTACTTCACGTTCTCCCCGCTTGCCTCGTATACGCGCGTCAGGCTCTTCGGTGGAGGGCCGGGGCGAAAGCTCGACTTCGCCACATTGAGTTCCCATGTGCCGATGACGAGACGACGCAGATCGGGACGTTGCGCGCTTCCAGAAGTGGGCGTCAAGACGACGAACAGTGCGGCGGCGAGCCATTGAGGTTTCATTGCGCAGCTCCTGTTAAGGCTCCCGGACAGAGGGATGATCGGCCGTGCATCGTGTGACAAACGCGACGGGGTCACCGCAAGCAGCCACGTGGGCCCGCCGATTAATGCCCGTTCGGCACCGCTTTCACGAGCAGTGCCAGCGCGTGCTTGAGACTTTCGTTCCCCACCGCCTCACCCTTGTAGTGTCCCAGACGGACGACGACCAGGTCATGCGACGGAATGACCAGCGTGTACTGGCCGCCGGCACCGGCCATGTAGTAGGCGGTCGTGGGCACAGGGAACAAGCTGTTACCGTTGATCCAGAAGAACCCGCCGTAAATCGGACGCCGATCGACAGCCCAAGCGGGAGCCACAGTGCTGACGAACTGCACGAACCCCTCCGGCAGGATTCGCTCGCCGTTCCACACGCCGTCCTGCAGGTAGAGATTCCCGAGTCGTGCCCAGTCCCGGGCGGATGCCAGCTCGTAGCCCTGAGCGAGGAAGTTGCCATAGGGATCGGTCTCCATCACCATGGATCGGATGCCGATCTTGTCGAACAGCGCGCGTCGCGGAAACGAGAGGTACTCCTCGCCGCGTTTCTCGACGGCCCGGCGCACGAGATAGTTGACCAGCACCGGGTCGGTGTTGTGGTAGCGACCCACGGCGCCCGGCGGCCATTGTAGCGGGCGTGTGGCCGCATAGTGGAATGAGTTCACGCCGCCCGTGTACAGATACAGGTGATCGGGATAGGGGCCCGATGGATCGTAATCGGGATCTTGCGGAGCCCGGATCCGGAGGCCGCTCGACATGTTCATGAGATCGGCGATGCGGATCTTCGCGCGCGGATCGTTCCCGCTCTGCCATTCCGGAATCGGCGCCGGTTGCTCCAGCGAGTAGACCCCCTGCTTGATGAGGATGCCCATGAGCGTGGCCGTCAAGCTCTTCCCCATGGACCAGCTTTCCAGCGGAGTGTGCGCCGTTATCCCCTCGCCGTACCGCTCGCCGATGATCCGTCCCTTCCACGTCACAACGAAGGCCGCCGTCATCCCCGCAGCGGGCTGAAACGCCGTGTCCACCGCCGCGCGGATCGCGGCCGTGTCGAGCTCATGTGGCAGGGGATCCGTCGGCAACACATCACCCATCGGCCACGCCTGGGTCGAGGGGTCGGGGAGGACGCTCGCGACCCGGATCGGCTTGAAGTTGAGCGAACTTCGGCCGAGTGGGAGTGTGACACAGCCCTGGTCGCCGACAAACTTGGCCGTGCGCCGCACGCCGTTGGGAAGCGTGACGTGCACCGCCTTACCGGCACGGTCGATGATCGGCTTGCCCAGCTTCGCGCGCTCGGCGTACGGCGCCGTGAAGTAGCCGACATTCTCGGCGGCGAACTCGGGATCGAGGCCGGTGATGAACACTGCCGAGCACATGATTTGGGCGAAGCCCGCCGCATCGTGCTCGAGGGAGGTCCCTGGAGGCGGCGCATAGGGCGTACTGAGCTCCAGTGACTTGGCGCGCGCGATGAGCGAGTCTCGGCCCGGATTCGATTGCTGCGCCGCGGTCGGGGCGCCTGTGAGCGTCAGGACGGCCAGAGCGGTAAGAGCTCGCATGGTCAACGGTGCCCCTTAGTACAAGTCCGGCTCGGCGACACCAGCAGGCTCAGCAGGCCCCTCGCCGGAGAGGTGGAGGCGCTTGCGAGCCGAGAACATCGGCCCGCGTAGCGGCACGCCCGGCGCGAACGCCTGGAACCCAACCGGTGGCAAGTTGACGTCCACGTAGGTCCCTTCCATCTCCCCGCGCATGCAGTAGACCTCGTGCCAGAAGGCGGTGCCACCGGAGCTGCGAAGGAAGTTCTGCCACCAGATCCGGTGGGGTTCCGACCGGGTCCACCGCTCCATCGACGCAAAGTCCTTCCAGTACCACCGCATTCCGATATGCAGCGGGAAGAGGCTATAGATGATGTTGTTCTCGAAGTGCAGCAGCCCCTCGGGACGCCCGGCGCCCGCCTTGTCGATCTGAGGGCCCAGGCCGAGCAACGTCTTGATGCCCGCCAGAGTGCGGACGCGCATGCCAAGATAGATCACTACTAGATCGGGGAAGGCGCTGAGATCCACCGAGCGGCGATTCACGGGTGAGGGCATGGGAGCGCTCCTTTCGACGGGCGCCAACAAAAAGAAACCGGCCAAGCGAGTAGCTCGCTCAGCCGGTTTCGCGATTCGCTCCCCTCGAGGCATGGGCGATCCGCACGAACATCGCGCCTCGGGGATCATGGCATCTGAGTTAGCGTCGAATATGCCTCTGGTACGCGCGCCCGCAAGGAGCTACCACTTGTCCACGTGCGCCTTCAGTCCCTCGAAGCCCGCCTTCGTGGTCACGAGGATCAGCCGGTCGCCGGCCTGCAGCACGGTATCCGGACGCGGCACCATCATGTGCTCGCCCCGCATGATCGCGAAGATCTGCGTGTGATCGTCGAGGTGCCCATTGCTCGCGCCCAGCGGCTGCTGCCGATAAGGGCTGTCCGACCGCAGCACGCCGATGACGACACGCCGGTCGCCGGGGAGCTCGACCGGGATCCCGGTCCGTAACAGGGACAAGAAATCCACCTGACCTATGTCGGCAGGGTCGAGCACACGACGCTCCTTCAGGATTCGCAGCGCGATCTTGAGGTGCTCCGAATGGTGCGCGGGCGAATCGGCCCGGGTCGCCACCTGGGCTTCGTACAGGCTTTGATACCGAAACCGTGCCGCGAGCCGCCGCTGCACCAGATAGCTGACCATCACGGCCAGCGCCGCCGGGACCAGCAGGGTGTACCCTCCGGTCATCTCCGTGACCATCATGAGCGCAGCCACGGGGACGTGTGCGGCTCCCGCGAACACGGCGGCCGTGCCGACGATCACGAACGGCGCTGCCGGCTGGTGCGCCAGGCTGGCGAGGAGCCCGCCGAGCATGGCTCCGATAAACAGCGAGGGCGCGAACACGCCGCCGGACCCGCCGGAGGAGATGGTCAGGCTCATCGCGAGCGGTTTGGCGAGGACGAGCGCGAACAGCGTGCCGGCCGCCAGTCGCCCGTCAATCGCCTCCTGCATCCAGCCGTAGCCGCCCCCGATCACCTGCGGACAGATCAGCGCCAGGAGGCCCATGAGCACGCCTCCCAGCGCCGGCTTCAGCTCGGGTCGCAGCTTCAGCCGGCGGAACGCATCGCGCACGCCGTAGAAGACGACCGGGACAACGCTCGCCACGAGGCCCGCGCCGATGCCGAGGACGAGGTACCAGCCGTTGTCGAGGGTGTGCAGGAGGTTGAGGTCGCCGGGGACGCGGAACAGGGGCCGCCAGCCGACAAAGAACCCGTTGAGGGCGTACGCCACCACCGACGCCAGCATCGCCGGCAGTAAGGCCGCGGACTCGAACTCCATGTCAACGTACAGGACTTCGATGGCGAACAACGCCGCGCCCACAGGAGAGCGGAAGATCGCGGCGATGCCGGCCGCCGTGCCCACGAGCAGCAGCAGCCGCCGGTCCGCGCCCGTGCGTCCTGTCACCGTCGCGTACCACGACCCGACGCCCGCGGCCGCGAGCGCGATCGGCCCCTCGCGTCCCGCCGAGCCCCCCGACCCGATCGTGATGGCGGACGCCAGCAGCTTGACCGGCGTGACGCGCGGGCGGAGCGCCCCGTCGGCGCGGTGAAACGCGTGAACGACCGTGTCCGTCCCGTGTCCTTCCGTCTCGGGCGCGAGCCGCTGGATCAACACGCCGACGATGAGCCCGCCGAGGCCCGTGGCCACCGGCACCAGCCACAACCCCTGCGGGCCGAGGACCTCCTGCAGCACGCCGCCCTCGTCCGGGAGGCCGGGCGGGCGGTAGCCGGCGATCTGCGCCAGGAACAGCCACGTCGCGCCGCGCAGCAGATACGTGAAGAGCTGGGCCGCGAGCGCCCCGGCGACGCCCAGGAGGGCCGCATCAACGATGAGCCGTTGCTGGCGCCCCCATCGGGCCGTGACGAGGCGGACGACCTGCGGCGTGCCGAACCTGGCGGTCACACGCGACAACACATTCCGATCAATATTGAACGCGTAGCGGGAACGCTTGCCCCGCGGCGGGTAGCGGGATACATATTGATATCAATATAGACACCAACAGATCTCCAAGGGGCCCGTGACCGGTCGGTCGGCCAAGCGCGCTGACACGGTGGACATCGTCCAGGGCCTGCGCCGCGTCGTGAAGGCGTTGCAGACCTATTCCCAGGACGTCCGCCACGCCTATGGCTTGACCGGGCCCCAGCTGTGGGCGCTCAAGACGCTGCAGCACAACGGCCGCATGTCGACCGGCCGGCTCGCCGCCGCGCTCGCCGTGCATCAAAGCAGCGCCTCGATCCTCATCGACCGCTTGGACAACCGCGGGCTCGTCCGTCGCACCCGGGGACGGCGCGATCACCGCTTCGTGGACGTCGAGCTGACCAAGCGCGGGGCGGCGCTCGCGGCCGACGCGCCCGAAGCTGCCCAAGGCCGCCTGCTCCACGCGCTGGAGGCCATGCCCGCGCGCGAGGTCCGCCGGATCAAGCACGCCGTCACCCGCTTGGTCCAGGCGATGGAGGCAAGCGATGTCCACGCGCGCTTCTTCTTTGCCGACGGGTAGCACCCCGCTGGCGCTGGTGCTCACCGGCGGCGGCGCACGGGCCGCCTACCAGGTGGGCGTGGTGTGCGCGATTGCCGAGCGCGCGCCCCAGCTCACGTTTCCGATCCTGACGGGTGTGTCGGCGGGGGCGATCAACGCCGTCTACCTCGCCGCCCACCCCGGCCCGCTGGCCGCGGCCGCGGCAACGCTGCGCGCCGAGTGGAGCCGGCTGACGGTGGACCGCGTGTATCGCATCCGGCCGATCGGAATCGGACGCGCCCTGCTCCGCGGTCTCGCGCAGCTGGTGACGGGCCGCCGTGCTGGCACCGCGACGCTCCGCGGCGTCCTCGACATGCAGCCGCTGCGAGAGTTCCTCGCGGCCGGGATCGATCTCTCCGGCATCGACCGGAACATCGCCGCCGGGCGGCTCCGGGCCGCGGCGTTGAGCGCGACGTCGTACGCGTCCGGGGACACGGTAACGTTCGTGCAGGGATCACCAGACGTCCCCACCTGGCGGCGCGCCCTTCGCCACGCAGTCCGTGTGGGGCTCACGATTGACCATGTCATGGCGTCGGCGGCGTTGCCGATTCTGTTTTCCGCGGTCCCGGTGGGCGACGCGTTCTACGGTGACGGCAGCGTTCGGCAGACCGCGCCACTCGCCCCCGCCATCCATCTTGGTGCCGCCGCGCTGTTGGTGATCACCCAGCGCGCCGAGCGCGGCCCACCCTCGGCCGTGCCACGGCTCGGGGACTATCCCACGCTGGCAGAGGTGGCAGGACTGTTGTTGCACTCGATCTTTCTCGACGCACTGGAGGCAGACGTGGAACGCGTGGAGCGCCTCAACCGGGTGCTCGCCGGGCTGCCGCCAGGCGTGCCGGCACCGGACGGGTTGCGGCCGGTCAGATTGCTGGTGGTGCGCCCGTCCCGCGACTTGGGGGAGCTCGCAGCCGGGCACAGCGCCCGGCTGCCCCCGATGATCCGCTGGGTGGTGCGGGGCGTCGGCGGGGACCGCGCCACCGCAGTCGACTTCCTGAGCTACTTGTTGTTCTATCCGGCGTATACCACGACCCTGATCGAGTTGGGATACGAGGACGTCTGCCGTGATTGGCCCCGCATCGAGCGCTTCCTGGCGGCTTGCGGCACCTGACTTGCGCTCGGCCTCGGCGATCGGCCTAGCGCGCCACGAACACCTTCCCCTTGAGTCGCCCGAACCCGCGAGCTCGTGCCATCATCGGGAACCTTGGTGCCATGGAGTTGCTTATTCACCACAAAGGCTCCCGACCCATGACCCTGACCGTTTATCTGCCGACCCAGCTGTATGAGCAGCGACTGCGCGCGCTAGCGGCCTGGTGGTGCCTGGGCTCGAGCGCGCTCCGGCCTGAGCTGCTGATGGCGGCGGGGCCTGTCCCGCCGGCCCACCTCCGCGCCGCCGGTCTGTGACGCCGCGCCTG